>Ga0137413_10000142_pt1 | contig 19660 bp, 14 predicted proteins | sample CZODoug2_1_16fun_FD_108280 | JGI IMG/M metagenome (GOLD analysis project Ga0137413, IMG submission 108280) | Vadose zone soil fungal communities from Angelo Coast Range Reserve, California, USA - CZODoug2_1_16fungal (Illumina Assembly) | ecosystem: Environmental > Terrestrial > Soil > Vadose... | reverse complement strand
GTTAACGTTCCAACATCTCGTAGAACCAGATCCAGGAATTGCAGGCAATTTAAAAAGAACCATCAACTATTTCAATGAGTTATAAGTTTCGGCGGATGCTAACTCCGGATCCGCCTCGAAAAGGCAACTGAGCTATTGCGCAACACGGGCATGTGGGCGTCGGACATAAGGCACAAGGAAGTGCGAGCGAAAGAAAAAGAGCCGCCCAGTGCCCAAGGCGGCTCAAAAGTCGTAACTTGGAACTAATCCCACAGCGTTCCGTGTACCGCCGTTACCTTGTTTGCGGCCATACCACATGAAAATATCCGGCAGTCGCCTGATTTGACAGTGACTTGCGCAACACAGCTCGGCAAAACCGGCGAAAGCATCGCAGATTTGGATCGGAACGAGAATTTAATTATTTCAACCCATTAGAGCGTAGCGTGTGCACGACGTGTGCACCAAGAGCTCAAAGAGACAACTAATGTGAGCAGTGCTGGACTGAATGCGCTTCAGTGCCAGCGGTGGGCCGATGTTCGAGAGGTCGATCTTGTTTGGCAAGCCCGAATTGGCGAAGCTGATCTTTTGTCCCTCCAAATCGTTTCAATAATTGAGACGCCGACCCGAGTGTCGTCTGCGTGTCGATCCGAACATTCCGAGCACACCCGGCACCAACCGCAGATTCCGAGAGATGAAGAATGCCATCGCTACGTTCCATACGATGAGCGCAATGGTTGTCGCGATTGCTGCACCAGTCAGTCCAAGCATGCTGATTAAGACAACACTGGCGACGACATTTATGGTCGCACTCAGGATCAGCAGCGCGGCGGCGCCGCGTTCGTGTTCGGTCATCGTCATGACGGACAACAGCGACCCGTAGCTCGCCGCGATCACCTGGCCGACGAGCAGGATGCGCAGGGCGAGGACGCCGTCAGCAAAGTCCTTGCCGAACCAGGTGAGGATGGGTTCCGCCAGGATAGCCAGCGCGAGCGCGATGCAAACCGCCGCACATAGTGTCCATGACGCGGCTTTCGTCACGAGAGCTTGCAGCGTCACTTGATCTCTCCGCACGAACAGGCTCGAGATGGTAGGTGCGAACAGGGTGTTGATCGCGGTGCGCGGCAACACCACCAGGGAGGCAATATTGAAGACGAGGCTGTAGATTCCGGCCTCCCTTGTTTCTCCGAACCAACCCAGCAACACCACGCCGGTTCGATTGAGAAGAGCTTCGGCGGCACCGATGATCAGAAACGGCAGTGCGGTGTGTCGCCATGTCGCAGCGGCATACTCCGGAAGTATAACCGTAAACGCCCCGGGGCGAAGTCTGCGCATCGCCAGACTGGCGAGCCCGAGCGCGGCGATCGAGCCGATGAGCGTCGCCATCATGACCAGCGGGGCGTCGGTGTGCCGCCTCAGCCCCAGGCTGGCCAGTACGACAAGGACCAGCAGCACGCCGTCGCGGACTATTTTGTCCGGCACCAGGGCCAGCACGACGCCGCCGAACGCACGAACAATCGAGCAGCGTATCCACAACAGCGCCCAGACTGGGACAAGAATGAATCCGACGAGAAACGTATTCCTGAGTTCCGGCGAAAACTGCCGGGAACAGATCGCAATGACCGACGCCCCTGCCAGCATCACAAGAATGCTGACGACGAGCGCACGTCGCTCCGCATACTGGATAACGCCTCGCGCGAGGCTCCATGCTTCGCTGGTCTGGTAAGCGGACACAAAGCGCAGCAGCGCGATGTCGAAGCCGAGCGCGGAGGAATAGGCAAGGATCGTCATCCAAGCGATGACGTAGGCGTAGACGCCATAGGTGTCGGCGCCGACGATTCGAGCGATCAGAAGCTGCGAGCAGGCGGCCACGCCGGCGCTGGCAATATAGACCGCGAACGCGGTGGCGCCACCGAGGGCGACTCGCTTAATCCGCGCGTTGCCAAGGGCTTGGTCATGCATTTTCAACGTCCTCTGACGAGTGGCTCCCTGGACGCTTCGAGCACCTGGATCGAAACGATATAAGGAAGCATTGCCTTCCAGAGTCTGATCCACGCGAATTGTTCGTCATGCCGCTCCCCGCTGTACCATGCTGAACTGAGCCGTTATCTGCTTCTCGACCCGTTCCACGGCCTCCTGAAGCGAATGCTGATCGAGCGACGCGGCATTCGTGACGCGCCTGCCCTTCTTTCCTAGCAACTCGTGCAGGCAACCGATGATCGCCAACGATTTCAGGCTGGTCGCCAGGTTCATTTCGAGGAGACGTTCCATCCTGCTCTCGATCCGTTGTCGATCGCGCAGGCGCGCCTCCACGATCTCGGCCGGTGCGTAGAGCAGCACCCGCAGGTCCGATTGCGGGATTTCATCCAGGGCGTGTGAGATCAGGAACTCATCGGTCACCCCGCAAAGCAGCGCGAGGGAGCAGACTGCTTGAACGAACGCCTGGTCGAATAAGACGATGTGATCCGTATTGGACGCTTGAAACCATGCTCGCGACAGGCGCGACAGGTATTGCGCAAGCCTGAGCGACAAGAGGCTGTGCGAGGGCGGCATTATCTTGATCAGTTTCCGCGCCTCCCTGACATCGTGCGCGAGGGCGAACGGGTGGCGTGCCATGGTCAGGATCTCGGCGAATGGGCGGGCCAGGCGGCGTATGACCCACGAGAGCTGCTGGGCCTGGAAATCCGACGAAGAGATTTCGGAGGGCGAGCATTCTGCGGGCCGGTGACTGAGGATGAGGTCGACAGTGTGGCCCTGCTCGCGGAGGCGTGCTGCAAGAGCGCGTGCGAACGTGGTCTTGCCGGCACCCGGTGGGCCGAAGAGTTCTATGATCATCTGCCAGCCTCGCTATGCGGACCTATCTCCGGCTCGGCACACTGGATCGATGTAATTTTGCCCTCATGGTTTTGGGCCCCCCGATCCTAAAGGATGCGCCAGATCTCCTGTTTGACCGCGGAAATGACGTCAGCCAAAGGCTGTTCGGCGTTGACCGAAACGACGAGTGCACTGGAAAACGTCAAGTTCGGAATTACTTCGATGCGCTCCCTGATGACCGTGGGATCCATATCCGGCTCGCGCCGTTCGGCGGTCTCGGGAGTGACAATCAGCTTGATGACGAGATCCGGTGGAAGGCGCTGCGCAAGGGTGTAAGCCTTCGCCTCCCACTGTCGGAGCCAGGATGGCGCCCATGCCAGACGCGTCAGCAAAGGGCCGTCATTGAACCTCATGATTTCGTTCTGCGGATAACGGTCGGCGACAACGACAAGCCCGCGGATTGCGCCCCGGCGGGCGGCGAGAAGTTTGCTGCGTTTCTCGCGCGCTACGACCGCTGCCCAGACAATGAGTAACAGGCCGTAGAGCAGTCCAGGGGCGTCCTTCGATATCTTGCCGTGCGATGATCCTTTGGGCTTGCTTTTGAGCAGCCGCGTAAGCAGTGGAACCATCAATTTGAAGGGACGCAACAGCAGCGACGGTCTCCCGTCCCCCGTTCCGAAGTAGACGGGCATGACATCAATCTCGGAGCCGAGCCAAGCGCGAATGCTGGCGTTTACGGTGGTCTTGCCGCTGCCGTCGATTCCGATCAGTGCGATGACGCGGCCGCCGCCGGGCGCGCGACGATTCCAAGGCCGCGGCAAATGAAGAAGGAGCTTGTTGAGGCTGCCGGCCGCCCAATGAAGGGCACGCGCGGTACTGCGCAGGCGCGCCTCAATCGTATTGTACGTTCGGTACGGCGAGAAATGTTGTCGGATAGCGGACCGCAGACGACGATTTTCCTCAAGCGCCCTGCCGTCGTAGATCGCATCGGTGAGCAACGCTCCGAGTTCGTCGCCCAGCAACTCGGATGCCCTGCCGGAGAGCTGTGCCCGGTCGAGCGTTCCGGCAATCTGTTTTCGATCGAGCGCGAACCGGGCGAGTGTCGTGCGCCAGCTACGGAGCGTAACCGGATCCAGTCTCCGCAATTCAAGGCAGGTGCGTACAGCCAGCAATACAGCTTCGCTCGCGGGATCCAGTATCTTGACTGGCAGCGTCGGGTGAGGAACCGCCCGTGCGAGGATCTCCGCCTCCCAGGGAATGCGGTAGTTCTTGTGAAGGCGCTCGCCGGCGACCAGACGGAAATGCAGGTGAAGATGAACCAAACGGCCGCTGGGTTCGTCATACCCGAGATAGCTCTCGATAGCCGGATTTTCTCGCATCGCGACAGATGGAAAACGCTTGAATCCGCGGTCGAGTAAGATTGCCTGCGCGCGGTGTTGGTCGTGTCGCGCAATGAGAAGGTCGAGATCCCCGTCGCCGGCCAGCACCGATTGAACGCGTCGACTGCTCTTCCAGTAGCAATAGGAAATAGCCTCGCGGCGAAAGTCATTCAGGATCACGAAGAGCAACGAAAGGCCCGTATTGTCAGCAGGCAATCTGACGATCGTGCCTGGATCACGCTGAAATGCAGAAACACCCGTCATTGTGAAGCCTCGACTTGATGGTAGAGGTCATGAAGTCCAGTTGCCCCGTGCCGCCTTCGAGAAACTCGCAGCCAAACGCGCGATGCCCGCCCTTAAGGCGCGAGCTGCAGAGTCCGCTTCGTGATCTCCGGAAGCCAGCAGGTCAACAATTTTGCGTTTCAGGAAGGCCGCGTATGAACGGCCAGATGTAGTTGCAGTTCCTTCTTCTCTGGAGCCGGTTGCATATTTCTCGTGAAGCGAGAGATATTCGCCGACATCGCCGTATCTGTAGCGCGCATGTTCTTTGAGATCGACCTGCGTGATCAGGGCGCTCACGGACGGAAGCTGCGGCGCCATGGCGAGGGCGGCATCGTCGCGCAACAGGTTCAACGCGTTTTGCACGAACTCCCGCCTGGTGCTGCCCCACTTGACAACAAAGAGGATCTCGTCCGCCATGGTAGCGAGCAGTCGCGTCTCGCACCTGCCAAGCACCGGCGGTGCTTTGATCATTACGCAGTCGTAACTGTCGCGCAACTGGTGGAGCAGCCGCGGCATCTCCACGGCAGCAAACCGCATCAAAGGGTAAACGGAACATCGGTTCATGGGCAGGTAGTCAATCCCCAGGCTCGGAACGGGCAGGATTGCCTCTGCTGGCGAAGCATTATTGAGCAGCAGATCAATGACACCGCGCTGGGCGTTGCCTTCGATGTCGCGCAGGATCGACGCTTGCTTGAAGTCGAAATCGATCAAGAGCACGCGTCGCCGCAGCAGCGCCACGCAGGTGGAAAGGCTCACGGCCAGCGTGCTCTTTCCTTCTCCGGGCAGGCTGGAGGTGATCAGGATGACTTTCGGCTGGCGCCACGGGGACGCCAGCTGCATCGCTGCTGCGATTGAACGCAGCGCCTCTGCATACACCGAGAGGGGCGTGGCCACGACATACTGCTGCAATGGACATGTCCGTTCCGTCTCTGCGATTCGCGGAACGAGGCCGACGCAGCGAACTCCAAGCGCTTCGTTGATGTCTCGCTCGCTTCGCAGCCCTCGGTCGAGCCGCTCCAGGAGGACGCTGAGCATTGATCCGCAAATCAGGAACAGGATCAGCGCGGGAAGAATGAATAGGAGCGGGTTCGGAGAGCTCGGCCGATTCGGCGTCGCAGCGAGCGACAGGATACGCGCATCGGGCGTGATGGTCTCCCGGTGATCCAGGATCTCCTGATGCCGTCGCAGCAGAGTATGATAGAGCTGCCCCTTAGCCACGGCCTCGCGTTCGATCTGTTGCAGGCGTTGCTCGGCATCGCGGAGCTCGCTCGGCGGCCTCGTGGCGTCAGACCGCTGCCGCCGCAGGGTCTGGATCTCCGCACTGGATTGCTCGATGCTTATCTTTAGCTCTGCAATCCGACTGCCGAGCCGAGTTAATTCGGCCATGTCGTCCGTACGCTTCCTCTCGAGCCCTGCCGCGAGATAGAGCTCCGCAACCCGGTTAGCGACTATCGCCGCCGTGTCAGGGGCAGTTGACGTATAGCTCACGCCGATGATACGCGAACGTCCTTCCCGTCTAACGCTGAGATGGCGCTCCAAGTGGTCGAAATTCAGCGACGTCGCATGTTCGCTACTGCCAGATCGTCCGATCCAGATCTTCAGCCGTTGCGCAAGTTCCGAGGGACCCGGCAGCCAGCTCGGCGCGACATTGCGCAGCCGCGGGCGGCTCGCGGCACTTTCAACGTCGATTTGTTGAGCCGCCGGCGATGCTGCGCCGAGGTCGACCTTGCCTTGCAAATCGTCCAAAACGTGCTGCAGGTGATCATGAGAGAAAAGCATGTTTATATGCGTGTCGATAACGGTTTCGTCCCGTGTCGGTGCGGCAGTCGGCGAGTCCCCCGTATCGATCGTGATTTCCGCCTTTGCGGTATATTTTGGCGGTATCGATAACCCGAGTGCAAACGCCACCATCGTCCCGCATAGTGCTGTGGCGAGGATGAGGCGGCTTCGCCGCCGCAGGATGTTGACGAGTTCACGGAAGTGAAGTTCGCCGGCCGTGTTGCGATCATCCGATGGACGCGCGGCGCTCGCATCGTGCCCGGTCGGATCGGGCGGCTCCGCTTGCGCCATCGCTTCATTCCAATGTTTGTTCATTGCGGACCTCTTGGCGCTTCTTCCGATCGCGCAACGGAGTTATTGTGGCGATGCAGGAACGGCGTGGTAAGCATCAGCTCATCAAGCGTGCGGCCGATCATTCGCCGGGGCGGCCATTCGCGCACGTCGGGGGCAGCAAGCGCGATGCCTGGGTTCTTAGCCATCGGTCATCAAACTCCTGATCTGAGCCGCTACCGGCGTGTCCATTCTGCCGTCGGTCTCGCCTGCTTTGCAGGAATGCTGTGGCAGTCTCGAATTGCGAGCAAAGTCGAGCCAGGCTTGAACCATTAGAATGGCCCACAGCTCGCTCGATCGGTCGGTTCGTCCACTGAGATGCTGCTGCCAACAGGCTTGAATGCGTTCGGGGTGCAGCAGCCCATCGCGGCGGATCCTGTCACGGTCAAGCAACCCTTGCGCCCATTCGCGCAACGGGCCTCGCAGCCACTCGCCGATAGGAACGTTGAACCCTTGCTTAGGTCGTTCAAAAAGGGATTCAGGCAGATACTGGCGGAGCACGCGTCGCAATGGCCACTTGCCCTGGCCGTGGCGGATCTTGGCAGCGGTTGGCACGCGCCATGCAAACTCGATGATGCGATCGTCGAGAAACGGACATCGCGCCTCCAGGCTGGCCGCCATTGTCGCGCGGTCAAGCTTGACCAGGATATCGCCCGTCAGATAGCCGGCCATGTCGCGGTAGATAACCCTTCCGATGGCATCAAGGGGCGTTGGAATGTCCGCCGCATCGGAGACCCCGGGATCTAGCGCCACAGACCTCGAACCGAAACTTATGAGCTGATTGTAACGGTCCTGCTCATCCACAGCTCCAAGCGCCCGCGTGAATTTTTGTAGGTTGACGCCATTCAAGGCCGGACGATGACCGGCCGGAAATTGAAAGGTCCGAAGCATCTGCTCCCACGTCTGCGGGCTCAGCTGGAGCAGTGCGGAAGCGGCCAGCCGGCGCAGGCTCGAAGGAAATCGAAAAAGCGCGGCAAATCTGTCGAGCATGAAATGTCGCGCGTATCCGCCGAAACACTCGTCTCCACCGTCTCCGGATAACGCGACGGTGACATGCTGGCGCGCCAGGCGCGAGAGGAGCAAAGTTGGAATTTGCGATTCGTCGGCAAATGGTTCATCCCAGATCTGCGGCAGCTCCGGTATGACGGCGCAGACTTCCGTTGGGGTGAGGCGAAACTCGGTGTGTTCGGTGCCGAGACGCCGCGCTACCTCGGACGCGTGCGCTGCCTCATCATATTGTGCTTCGTGGAAGCCGATGGTGAAAGTGCGAATCGGACGGGACGATTGCGCCTGCATGAGTGCGACAACCGTCGAGCTATCGATTCCTCCGGAAAGGAAAGCGCCGAGCGGTACGTCGGCGACCATGCGTTGCCGAACCGCAGCGCGGAGCAGCCAATCAAGCTCGGCGTGGACTTCGTCGTCGTCGACGCTGAGCAGATGGCGCTGGCCGGCCTCCGCGATCGCGGCGAGCGACCAATAGCACCTGGTCCGTTCCCGCAGGCTTTCGGCGCTGGCCGTCGGCAGATCCTCAGCCCGGATCGAAAGCATTGTTCCGGGCGGCAGCTTGAAGATGCCCTTCCAGATACAGTGCTGGTCCGGCATCCAGCCCTGGCGCAACATCATCGCCAGGGCCCCCGCATCGACGACGGGGTTGAAACCCGGATAGGCAAGGATCGCCTTCAGTTCGGAAGCGAAAAGGAGCGCGCCATCAGTGAGAGCAATATAGAGCGGCTTCTTGCCCATGCGATCGCGGACAAAGTGCAGAACCCGATGTTTGCGGTCCCAGATGCCGGCGGCAAACATCCCGGAAAACAGCTTGAGCGCTTCCTCGATGCCATAGCTTTCAAACGCGGCGAGCATGACCTCCGTGTCGCTGTTGCCACGGAAGCGATGGCCTTTGGCCTCGAGTCCCGGCCGCAGAGTGGCGAAATTATAGATCTCGCCATTGAACGTCATCACGAGATTTTCATCTTCCGACAGCATCGGCTGGTGGCCGGCGTCGGACAGATCAACGATCGCAAGGCGGCGATGACCGAGAGCGACGCCGCCCTCGCGGTCGAGCCATATGCCCTTGCCGTCCGGCCCGCGATGATCGAGCGTCGCTGTCATCGCATCGATCGCCACAAGATGACTGCGATTTGCTGCGTGGGTGAGGAGAATGCCGGCGATACCACACATCTCGTCAGCTCCATGCCCGCGGCAGCGAATGCTTGCGGCCTTGCACGGCGACCAAACAGATTGCGATTGCGAGCCAGAAAACCGGCGGGCGGATAAACAGGTGAAAAATGGTGAAGATCGTGAGACCGCAAAGCAGCGTCGTCAGCCCGTCCAGCCTCGTTCGAAAGGTCAGCAGGAACGCCGCACCAACCAGCCAGGAAAGGCTGAGGACCGCCAGCAATCCGCCTTGTGTGAAGATGTCGAGCAGCGTGTTATGGGCCTCGAAGTTCGGTGTGCCGTTGTTTTCTGGATGCTCCATAGCTTTGGGCTCGCCAGAGGAAGCGTCTCGCCCCGCGAGGATGGAAGCGGGTATCGGAAGGTGCGGACCCGGCCCGAGACCCAGCATTCCCGATTCAAGTCCGCGATCGAACGCTTGCTGCCAGGCTGCAAGTCGAACGTTAGCTGTATTTTCGGTTTCTTGTGCGTCGCCCTTCGCCATTTCCTTGGCAAGTCCCTCGGCGTCGGCAGCGATAGAATAGGCCAATGGGATGGCGGAAACCGAGAGCAGCGGCAGCGCGAGAACGACGATCCATGCGGATGCCGAACGCAGGCTAAGCGTTGGTTGGTAGAGAAGCCAGCTTCGCAGCTTGAGCACGATGAAGATTGGCCCCGTGGCTACAAGGACAATGGCAAACGTATCGCTTTTGGTGAGACGTCCGACATAGACTGGAAGAATTGCGGTGGCGATGGCGGCGATCCGCGCGGGCGCGCTAGCTGCAACGTTGGCGAGATGCAGGGATAGAAGCCCGAGTATGGCACAAAGAAAAGCCAGCTGGTTGGGATTCTCGGACCAGCCCCGCAAGCGATCCCAATACCATGGGTCGGTCGATCCCACGCTGACCAATTCCCAGGCCTGGGCGACCTGCAGCGCGAAGATAGCTGAGCCTATCGTCACCAGAAGCCAGGCGACGCGATGCAGGCGGGATCCGGCATCCGGTCCCGCAACGCTCAGAAGGCTGATGGCGGCCAGCAGCGGGTAGGCTATCACGTCATGCATGAACAGCGACGCATCGTGGGCATCCGCGATCGCGTAGCCGGCCAGAGTGCCAATACACTGTGCCGCCGCGAACAGCAGCCAGAAAATGGCCAGCCGCGAAAATGCGGGTGTAAATCGAGGCGTGCGCTGAATCATCTGGTGGCCGAGCGTCAGGCTGATCCAGATCAATAGACACACCTCACCGGGTCCAACGGGCGCATTGTCGGGCCGTAATTGGGACGCGGTCGAAAGCAAAATACCCAGCACCAGCAGCAGGTCGCGCGTCATGAAAACCTCTCTATGAAAATCGGTTCTTTAGCGGCGATCCCGGGTTGGGACGGACTCTGACCGCCGGCGCCTTGCTTCGAGCAGCATCATCGAGCAGCTCGTTGTAGGCCGCGACGTAGCGGGCTATGGTGAGGTCGAGCCCGAATTCCTGCTTCACCAGTTCCGCGGCCCGCGCGCTCATCGAGTCTGCAGCCGCTTGGTTGTCGAGCACGTCGAGAATTCTGGATGCCAAGAGGCGAGGCGCGCGCGGCGGAACAAGAAAGCCGCTCCAGCCGTCACGTACCACGTCGTTGCAACCGGGCATGCTGGTTGTTACGATCGGTAGTCGCGCAAGTGCCGCCTCGAGCAGGACGCGCGGCACGCCTTCGCGATACTCGGTTGGAAATGCAAAGACGTCGGACGCTTTGAGTAATGAGGGGATGTCCGATCGCGGGCCCACGGCCACCACATAGGGGGCATGGCGATCAATCTCCTCCTGTGTCACGGCCAACGGCCCTTCGCTCTCCCGCGGGCCGACAAGCAGGAAACGCACGGTTGGTCGCACCTTGTGAACGAGGGCAGCGGCCTCGAGCAGTGCCGGAATCCCTTTCTGGCGGGTGAGGCGCGCGACGGTGATGACGATTTCGCAGTTCTCGACCGCGAGTGTCCGGCGTATCTCCGCCGGTGACGGCCCTGCCGCCACCGCCCGCTCGAACTGTCCGATATCGATGCCTGATCCGGGAATCAGCCGGCTCAATCCCCTGCCGATCATCGCATGGCGTTCAAAAAACGACTGATCGTCGCGGTTCTGAAACACGGTCATGGCCGTGGAACGCGCCGCAAACCGGTGGAGCGTGCGATGGACTGGACGCAACATCAACGCTATCGGAGACCGCGAAGAATAGAGGAAAGCCAGCCCATTGATCGTGCGAATGACCTGTATGCCAGGAGTGCTTCGCGCGGCCAAAGGAAGGAATATGCTTGGTTTGGTGTCGAAGCTCTGCGCGAGATCGGGCCGCACCTCGACGAGGATCTTCGCAATGCTCTTGACCGCGGCCCAGTCGGCCAGCGGGTTTATGAACCGCTCGAAATGGAAACGCCGAAAGTCGATGCCTGCCTGCACAAATGGTGCGGGATCGCCCGTCCCAGCGGCGGTTATGCGAAAGCCGCGGTCGCACAGGGCAAGCATGGCCGGAATACGAAGATGATGGTCCTCGCCTCCGATATAGAGCAGGTGGGGACTCAGGGGACCGCGTCGCTCCATCGGCGTCCCGTTTGGATCGTCACCAACGAAGTGAGAACCGTGCATATGATCGCTACGTGCGGTCAGCATCTACCCGACCTCACTGAGAATTCCTGTCCGGCTCTATCAGCCCGAGAAAGGTGTTCATTAAAGTCATCTGCTCGGTCACCGCTCACTTCCGCTGTACCGTGACCGGCGTTCCATCCATCAATGAGATCACAGACCGGCATCCACTCGAAATCGGCGACAAGCGCGGCGAAGCGCTCCTCGCACCGATGAAGGTTGACGCGCTGGCGAAACGAATTGGTCGCCTTTATTCCGGCGACGCGCGGCTGCCCGGGATCAATCTCCCACGGGTGGATGTAAAAGATGTAGGGCATCCCAGAGCGCAGGATCGTGCGCACGCCCTGAAGCCACAACGGATAGGGGATGAGCCGGAAATAGCCGCCCCCACCCCAGGGAATCCCGCGTTGGCCGAGCCGGATGCACGAGATACACGCTTCATGGAAGCCATCGCGGAGCGAAACGATCGGCTTCCCCGGATGCATTCCACTGAGCCGGCCATACCTGTCGTGCGCGATAGTCTGCACGGCGGAAGAATCGTAGTCGAAACCCACCTCCTGCAAGATCGGAATCGCCCAATCGGTGATCGAGAAGGAAGGCGCACGGTAGCCACGGACCGCCTTGCCGGTTAAATCTTCAAGGTATCGCTTCGAGCGTACGACGTCTGACCGGAATTCGCTCGGCCGGAGCGAGTAGACATGTTCATGACCATAGCCATGAGATGCGACCTCGTGGCCTGCTGCGGCGATCGCGCGCACGAGCTGCGGACACTTCTCGGCCACCCAGCCAAGCACGAAGAAGGTGGCCCGGGCGTTGGACGACTCGAGAATTTCTATCATTCGCATCGTATTCCGTTCGACCCGCAGCTCGCACCTCTCCCATGCTTCACGCGGGAACACATCCCTAACGTTGTCGGTATGGAACCAATCCTCGACGTCGATCGATAGCGCGGTCCGGTGAGGGCCCATACGCTCCGTGGTCATGCTCGCCATCGGTCCCTCCTTACAACATCCGGTGTCCACGTTTGCGAAACTCCCGAACGTCTTCGGGTTTCGGAAACGAAAAGTAGCTTGCCTGTTTCATGTCGAGCGGCGTTGACTGTGCCCGATCCGCGCGTAAATCGCGCAGGACTCCGATGAGCAGCCTGGCGCCTTCGCACTTGGTCCCTTTGATGACCCGATCGAGCGAATCGCTTCTCTTGATCGCGAAAAGTCGCGTCGCCAGCACATCGCCCGCGTCGAGCTTTTCCGCCATGCGGTGCACTGAGATGGTTATGGCCGGTTCACCTCGCAGCATCTGCCAAAATGTCGGCATCATGCCTCTGTACGTCGGCAGCCGCCCGGAATGCATGTTGATGCAGCCAAGCCGAGGGATGCCGAGAAGCTCCGGTTTGAAGATTTCGGGGGCAGCAACCGAAACGATCACATCCGGTGCGATGGTGCGGACCTGCTCAATGAACTCTGGCTGATTGACCGATCGCGTTGTCACGATAGGCACCCCCGCAGAAGCGGCGAGTGACTCTATCGACCGGCCGCGTAGTCGAGTACCGGCGAAGCGCAGCCCCTGACGAAAGAATCCCCAAAAACCATAAAGAACATGAACGCGCCGCATCGTCTCCACAATCGGTTCGTGAAACGGCCGGTCGATCGTGATTCCCGATATGTCGATTTCCTCGCGCGGATACTCCGCAAAAAAAATATCGAAGAACCGAATGACGTAGAGCGGGTCTTCCTCGGTCACGAAGAATACCCGGAGCTTCTGTAGCTTCTGTCCGCACTTATCGCTGGGCGTGGGTGCTTCGGGACGAGGAGTTGAGGCCATTCGGAATTGCGGCATCGCTTGCAGCCTCAAGGCAGGATCCTCCGTCATTATCCGACAACAAAAGGTGTTGTTGGCGATCCATTACTACCACGACGGATTCGAGATCGTATTTGAATAAAGGAGTAACCCGCATACCCTTTTGGGGGTAGTTCGCGTCGATTCCGGTGTCCCCGCGTGCCCGCCAGCTCCGTGTCCCGACGCGCGCTTACGGGGGGTATGACTACCCAATTCGGCGTAGCGCAACGCGCGCGTTATCGCTTGCCGCCTGAAGGTGGTAATGCGCCTTAGCCAAGCGCGTTGATCGCCAGGCGGCTAACATAAAGTTACTCGGTCGGATTGCGATCTTGAGGGCGGAGGAGAGAAGCAATCGAGATCGAGGTGGAGACATCTGCCGTCCCAGCGTTGGGCGAAGGCGGATAATGATACGGAGGTAGGGAAATGAAAGCAGTTATTCAGTGCGGCGGTAAGGGTACGCGTTTGCGCCCGCACACATCGATATTGCCAAAGCCTCTTATGCCGATCGGAGCGCGACCGGTTCTTGAGCTCGTGCTCAAATGGCTTAGACGAAACGGAATTAGAGACGTTTTCATTACGACTGGATACCTGGGTCACCTCATTCGCAGCGTTTGCGGCGATGGTAACCAGTGGAACATGCAGATCACCTACACGCAGGAGCTGGAGCCGCTTGGAACGATGGGTCCGTTGTCGCTCCTGCGCGAGCAGCTCAACGAGCCGTTCCTGGTGTTGAACGGCGACGTGCTCACCGACCTTAACCTCAACCAGTTCGTGAACTGCCATCGGCGGCATCACGCAAAGATTACCATCGCTACTGCTACTCGGCTTACAAAAATGGACTTTGGCGTGATCGACGAAACTGAGGGACGCGTGACGGGATTTCGCGAGAAGCCCGAACTGCCGCATCTCGTCAGCATGGGTATTTACTGCATGGATCCGGCAGTCCTTGAACGCATACCGTCGGGCGTTCCATTCGGCTTCGATGATTTGATGTTCCAGATGCTGGAGGAAGACGCAGCTGTGCACGTCTTCAAGCACAATGGGCCATGGCTCGACATCGGCCGCGTGGAGGACTTCCTCAAGGCCCAGGAGATCCCATGGGACGAGCAGTCGCCGGCATTTTCAACAGCCGCTGCTTGAGGCGAGGCGACGCCGCAGTTCGCGGCGCTTGCTCCCTCCAGTTGAACGTTTCGCGCAGGCCTGAGTGGAGACCAACCCATGCTATTGGTATCGGAGCCAGTTCTGGGAGCGGAAGAGAAAGCAGCCCTGGCCGCTGTAATCGAGAGCGGCTGGGTGACGATGGGAGACCGGGTCCGAGAATTTGAGCAGGCGTTCGCTCGCATGCATGAAGCCGAGGATTCAATCGCCGTCGGGTCCTGCACCGCGGCCCTCCATTTGATCCTGCATTCGCTCGGCATTGGACCGGGCGATGAAGTTCTTATTCCATCGCTGACGTTCGTCGCCACCGCGAATAGCGTCCTCTATGTGGGAGCACGGCCGATCTTCGTCGATACCGGCTCGGCGGAAGTTCCCTTGATGTCATTGGACGACGCCGAAGCCAAGTGCACCGCCAGAACCACTGCTGTGATTCTGGTACATTTCGCCGGCTACCTCGCCCATCGTGACGCCTGGCAGTCCTTCGCTCGCCGCAAGGGCCTGCTCTTGATCGAGGATGCGGCGCATGCGCCGGGGCTGCCGGCGGTCGGGACCTATGGCGAGGCGGCGGCATTCAGCTTTTACGGCAACAAGAACATGACCACCGCGGAAGGAGGCGCCATCATTGCCCACAGCCGCGCCTTGAGGGAAACCATCAGGCGAGCCCGGTCTCATGGAATGACAAGCGGCACGCGCCAACGCCTCACCAGTCGTCGTCCGGATTACGACGTAACGATCCTCGGATTCAACTACCGTATGGACGAGTTGCGTGCTGCCCTTGGCCTCGCACAGTTAAAGAAGTTGCCGGAATGGAACGACGTCAGACGAAGTCTATCGCTGAGCTATCGTCAGCTCATTGCGGAGCATTGCCCATCGGTGATGGTGCCCTTCGAAGCTCCGTGGCCATCGGCCCATCATCTGATGCCAGTCGTGCTGCCGACGGCAACCAACCGACAGCTCGTCATCGATCGGCTACGCAAGCGCGGCATTCAGACCACGGTCCATTACCCACCCGTACATCGCCTGACGTTTTATCGAGATCTCTACCCCGACACTTCTTTGCCGCGAACCGAGGATTTTTCTCGACGGGAGCTCACGCTGCCACTCCATCCCCGAATGACTCAGTCCGACGTCGAGCGGGTCGTGAACTCCCTTGCAGCCGCACTTGGTGCCGAGTTCCTGGTGGGAGCAGTCGCATGACCATGCGCGGGACGGCAAGCCAGCGTTTCGCGCCATCCCCTGCTCCCCACGTGAGCTTGCGGCGCACCCTCGATATTATGTGTACCGGTGTGGCGGCCTCCGTCCTCGCGCCGGTCTTCCTGATCACAGCGCTCGCTATCTGGATCGAAAGCGGCAGGCCGTTCCTGTTCTCGCAGCTCCGTCTCGGACAGAATGGGCGGCCATTCCGCATCTACAAATTTCGCAAGTTCGGACCGAATTGCGACCCGCACGGCTATCCTCTCACAATGGAACGAGACGGCCGTCTAACGGCGATCGGCCGCATCCTTGCCGCAACCAAGCTGGACGAGTTACCGCAACTCTGGAACGTTCTGCGGGGAGACATGTCCCTCGTGGGACCACGGCCCGAGTCGCTTGCTTTCGCCGACTGCTTCCACAATGGGTTCGAGAAGCTTCACGAGCACAAGCCCGGTCTCTTCGGTCCGTGTCAGGTCATGTTTCGACATGAAAACAGGCTTTACCCGGCCGACGTCTCTGCGGCGGATTTCTATCGACAAGTTCTGTTCCCGGCCAAAGCGGAAATCGACCTCGCCTATTTCCCGCGCCGAACTCTTGCATCCGATCTTGGCTGGATCCTTCGCGCAGTCGGGGCGATCGCGGTGGAGACCTGGGCCGTATTCGCGCGGCGCGATCAATCCGACGATTCCACGAGATCAGACCGAAATCGACGACCATGAGCTACACTGGATCCAAAATTCTCATAACCGGGGCCGACGGTTTCATTGGTTCGCACCTGACCGAAGCACTCGTTTCGGCGGGAGCCGACGTCACCGCCTTGGCCCAGTACAATTCATTCGACAGCCACGGCTGGCTGGACGACCTGCCGGAGCCCGCCCGGCGGAAAATCAATCTCGTGCGTGGCGACATTCGCGACGCAGCCTTCGTCGGCCGTCTCGTACACGGCCACGACATTGTCTTTCACCTGGCGGCACTGATCGCGATACCCTATTCCTATGTCGCGGCGCAATCCTATGTCGAAACGAACGTCCTTGGTACCTTGAACGTTCTGGAAGCGGCACGGCAACACGGTACCGAGCGGATAGTGCAGACATCGACGAGCGAAGTGTACGGCACCGCGCTGACAATGCCGATCGATGAATCCCATCCGCTACAGGGACAGTCGCCATACTCAGCTTCCAAAATAGCTGCGGATATGATGGCGGAGGCATTCTCCAGGTCGTTCGGCGTACCAGTCGTGATCCTCCGGCCATTCAATGCGTTCGGGCCACGACAAAGTGAGAGAGCGATCATCGGCACCATTATCCGACAGGCGCTCGATCCTTCCTGCTCCGCGATCATGGTCGGCGACGCGACGACCGTGCGCGATCTGACGTTCGTTACGGATACTGCAGCGGCGTTCATGGCTGCCGGGCTCGCAGATAACATAGAATACGGCCAGGCATATAACGCTGGCAGTCAGCGGGCGATCAAGATCAGCGATCTGATCGACATCATCATCGACCTGACATCCAGCCGCAAGCCTGTGCTGCAGGAGGACAAGCGTCTGCGGCCGCCGAATTCGGAAGTACGCGCGTTGCTCGCCGATTGCACCCGCTTCGTACGTGCGACCGGATGGTCACCGCAGGTCAAGCTGCGCGAGGGTTTGGAAAAGACCGTCGAGTGGTGGCGTTGTCGTCTTTCCGACAAGCAGGTCCGCCGGCAGAGGGACTTCATCACATGACGGCCGGCGGGATGATCGATGGCAAGCGCCGGGATGCTGAATACGAACGGCCGACAGTTTCGAGGTCCAGGAGCGTGGGATGAGCTCATCTTCACAAATTGACACTGAATTTTCCGGCATTTCGGTACGTCGACCTACCCGCCGCATATTGGTCTTGCCGTGGGGCCGAACAACATCGTCATGGTGGAGGGGTCGCGGATCGAATGGACGAACCTCACTGCCGCGCCGGCCATTCAGCCGGCCCCGGAACTTTGAAAACAGCCGGGCTTAATTGGCTCAGCCGGTTGAGAAGGAGCCAAGTCGATGGCCCGGACAATCAGCAGCGCGATTAGTGGGAGGCTTGTTTTAGCCGCAACTGATAACCCTTTGACGATCACGAGTGCGGGAAGCGTAACCGCGACGGCCTCGGGAGCCGATGCCATCGATGGGGGCTCAGGCACATCCTGGTCAATCACGAATTATGGCGGGATCGCTTCGTCTCAAGGCTATGGTGTCTATCTCAGCGGTACGGGTAGCAGCATCTTCAACTCCGGATCGATCTCGGGCCTGGGCGCCGTGCACCTCGTCACCGGAGGGAGTGTAACGAACTATTCGGGCGGGACGATCAAGGCAACGGGCACCTCCGGTTACTCGTCCATAGCGGGCGTGCAGATCTCTGGTTTTGGCACGGTCAACAATTATGGGACGATCTCAGCTGCCTCCACCGGTTACGGGGTGTCGTTGGACAATGGGGGAACCGTGACGAACACCGGTTCGATCACGGGCGGCGAGGACGGCGTCGTCATCGCGGGCACGGCAGGCCTGCTCAACAATACCGGGTCGATCACCGCGACGGTTGACGACGGCGTCAGTGTCATCGGCACGGTTATCAACGGCATCGGCGGCAGTATTTCAGCTCCCGCCGGCCTTTATGGGGGAGCAGGCGTCTATACACCTTCGGGCGCCGGTAACGTCCAGAACGACGGCAGCATTTCGGGAAAGGGCTACGGCGTCTATTTCAGCGCGGGTGGAAGTGTCATAAACGGAGCGAATAGCGCGTCGGCGTCGATGTCCGGTGGGTCATACGGCGTCTACGTGAAAGGCGGCGCGGGCTCCGTCACAAACGCCGGAACGATTTCGGGGGGAAGTTACGCTATTTATTTCTCGTACAGCAGCGCGTCGAACAAGGTGGTTGTCGATCCAGGGGCGGTGTTCAACGGCACGGTTTCCGGCGGCCAAGGAACGCTCGAACTCGCCAGCGGCGTCGGATCCCTTGGCGGGATCAGCAGCAGCGGTTCCTTTAGAAGTTTCCAGAAGCTCGCAATCGACGCGGGCGGGGTTTGGACGCTGAGCGGCGCCAGCAACTCTATTTCGAACGTTACCGATAATGGTACGCTCGTCGTGACGGGGTCGCTCAAGATTTCGACGGCCGTCGATACGTCGAGCTCTGGACAGTTCCAACTGGGCGTCGCGGGTGGCTCGGGCACGCTCGAGGTCGCATCGGAAACCGGTTCGCAGTCGCAAACCAATTTCCTGGGCAATGGCAAACTGATCATCGACAATGCCGGCACATTTGGCGCAAATGTGGGCACGTCGTCTTATACAGGTTCGCTACTCGAGAACTTCGGGGCCGGGGACACGGTCCAAATCCTGAATTTCTCGGCGTCGGGAGCGACGATTTCCTTTGCGCCTGCGACGGGGCTCGCGCAGATCACCAACGGGACACAGAAGGCGACCCTCGATTTCCAGACGTCCTCCCTTGCTGCGGGCACCTTGCAAGTGGCCTCGGACGGAGGATCAGGGATCTACGTCACGCTCTTGCCCGGGCCAAGTGGGCCGACGATTTCCTCGATCGCGACCTCCGGCAGCGGGATCACCAACGGTACAGGGGACCTCAATGCCGGCCAGGTGGTCACGCTGACGGTCAATTTCAGCGCGGCGGTGACGGTCGATACCACCGGCGGCTCGCCGACGCTGGCGCTCAACGACGGCGGCACCGCGACCTATAGCGGTGGCTCGGGCTCGACGGCGCTGACCTTCAGCTACACCGTCGCGGCCGGGCAGAACACGCCCGACCTCGTCGTGTCCGCGTTCAACCTCAATGGCGCAACCGTGAAGGACGGCGCCGGCAACGCCGCCGACCTGTCGGCCGCCACCAATTACAATCCGGCCGGTATCCTGCAAATCGACACCGCGGCACCGGCAGCGCCGACCGGCCTGTCGCTCGATTCCACGACCGACAGCGGCACGCAGGGTGACGGGATCACCAATGTCTCGCAAGCGAAGATCGACGGTACGGCCGAGGCCGGCAGCACGGTCACGCTCTACGATTCGAACGGGACCACCGTGCTCGGCACAGGGGTCGCCAGCGCGACGACCGGCGCATTCAGTGTCACAACCACGGCACTGTCCAGCGGAACCCATACCATCACGGCCAAGGCGAC
>Ga0137413_10000138_pt1 | contig 19800 bp, 28 predicted proteins | sample CZODoug2_1_16fun_FD_108280 | JGI IMG/M metagenome (GOLD analysis project Ga0137413, IMG submission 108280) | Vadose zone soil fungal communities from Angelo Coast Range Reserve, California, USA - CZODoug2_1_16fungal (Illumina Assembly) | ecosystem: Environmental > Terrestrial > Soil > Vadose... | reverse complement strand
CATGATCGTTATCAAGTGCTAATCTTGGCCACCTCCATTACAGAGACAGCCGCGTTCACAGAAGACTCGCGACCACAGTAAAGGCAAAAGCACGCAACAGGTGTCTAACAATAGCCCCTAACACACGGCGATTGATAACACTATATATATGATCTCATGGTTTACAGGGGTCTAAACCGTCCCGTCCCGTCTTAACCATATAAGGAGATTCATCTCGTCACCTCTCTCACGTCCCGTCTGACCTTGACCTATATATATGATCTCATGGTTTACGGGGGTCTAAACCGTCCCGTCCCGTCTTAACCATATAAGGAGATTCATCTCGTCACCTCTCTCACGTCCCGTCTGACCTTGACCTTATCGGGCCATTTCATTATGGCACGTCCCAGCGATCCCATCTCGTCCGACCTTCTTTTGGCTTAAATCCCTCACGTAATGTTCCCATCCCCTCCGGCATGTCCCAGCGTCCCGTCCCAGCATCCCAGCATACCATTACTGGTAGCGTCCCAGCGTCCCATTGACTAAGCGCGTCCCGTCCCAGCGTCCCATTGACTAAGCGTGTCCCGTCCCAGCGTCCCGTTGACTAAGCACATCCCACTTGCCCCATTACCACCGTCACTGACTTCCACCTCATAGCATGACAGTATGTACTGTCGTGCTGTCCTTGCTTCTTGCGCGTCCCGTCCCAGCGTGCCATTGACTAAGCGCGTCCCGTCCCAGCATCCCATTGACTAAGCACATCCCACTTGCCCCATTACCACTGTCACTGACTTCCACCTCCTAGCACGACAGTATGTACTGTTGTGCTGTCCTTGCTTCTTGCTCTCCCTCCCACTACCACCGTCATTGACTTCTGCCTCCCAGCACAACGGTACGTACTGTCGTGCTGTCCTTTCTGCTTGCTCATTCGCGGCGCCTCCTACCAAGTGTCCAATCCCAGCGTCCTGTCGACTCAGCGCATTCCACTTGCTCCATTACCACCGTCATTGACTTCCACATCCCAGCACGACAGTACGTACTGTCGTGCTGTCCTTTCTTCTTGCTCTCCCTCCCACTACCACCATCATTGACTTCTGCCTCCCAGCACGTACTGTTGTGCTGTCCTTTCTGCTTGCTCATTCGTGGCACCTCCTACCAAGTGTCCCATCCCAGCGTCCTGTCGACTCAGCGCGTCCCACTCGCTCCATTACCACCAGCACGACAGTACATACTGTTGTGCTGTGCTGTCTTCTTGCTCTCCTTCCCACTACCACCATCATTGACTTCTGCCTCCCAGCATGACGGTACGTACTGTCGTGCTGTCCTTTCTGCTTGCTCATTCGCGGCGCCTCCTACCAATTACTACCATTACTTCCACCTCCTCCTGAAGTCAAACTCCCCCACTTCATCACGTAAGCTCTCCACAGGACGAATCTCCATTCCTCTGTGACTTTCACCACTCGCGGATCATCAGGCCATCGTCTCTTCGTTTCCGCATTCATGCTCGCATCAAAAGTGACCTGCGATGACACATACTCCAACAAGTCTTGGAGTATCGTCACCTAGGGTATGTTTCAACTTAGGGAGATCAATCAGATGGACAGGGAGACGTGTCAGTACCTAGAGTGGGAGTTGAATGTCGATCCGGTCACTCTACATGAGTTTGAGGAAGATGGCAAACGTTGGCCGAGGACCATACCCTACATACATTCTCCCGTCCTCCCCCATCCACCAAACCTTTCCTGCCCCCACCGACAGGCACGATTACTACTCCCTCGCATGGTCCACGCTTCCAATCACCACCCAAGCCCGTATATGCTCCGCCCTCCAACTGCAATGCCTGATACCCCATCCCCGAGTCACTCGATGTCAACGTCCCCACCCTCGACTGCATCGCCGCCGATGCCCCCAGGTATGGAGGATTGCACCGCATGCACTGTATCGGCGTCTTCGTCACCAGGTATACTGAGACATGACCCTGTTTCCAGTACTACCTCATTCGAAAATTGTTTGGGTGCGTCATTGTCGTTGCTTTGATTATCAGCATTTACCCTCATTTTAGCCGTCTTGATGACATTAGCGTGTCCCCTTTCATGGTGGTCTATTCGCGATGGGCTATTTAGCTATATTACCTGGCCCAAGTTCTGTTAGGGACCATGCTTCATTTACTGCACCATCATCCATACATTGTGTCTCAATAGTGCATTATACATTATCCCATATCTTTCGAATATGTCCTCTATCTTAGGAATGAGTAATTCACGTCCCTTCCAACCCTTCAAGGGGCCATTTCGTGATATCACATGCCAGCGATCCCATCTCGTCCGACCTATATATATGGTTTACGGGGGTCACGTTCCCATCCCCTCTGGCATGTCCCAGCGTCCCGTCCCAGCATACCATTACTGGTAGCGTCCCAGCGTCCCACATTCCCGGCGCCTCCAACTAAGCGTCCCATCCCAGCGTCCCATTGACTAAGCGCGTCCCACTTGCCCCATTACCACCGTCACTGACTTCCGCCTCCTAGCATGACAGTATGTACTGTCGTGCTGTCCTTTCTTCTTGCTCTCCCTCCCACTACCACCGTCATTGACTTCTGCCTCCCAGCACGACGGTACGTACTGTCGTGCTGTCCTTTCTGCTTGCTCATTCGCGGCGCCTTCGCAGCATGATGGTACGTACTGTCGTGCTGGGTTGTGCTGCCACTATCACAGTCATTGACTTCTGCCCCCTTTCTGCTTGCTCATTCGCGGCGCCTCCTACCAAGTGTCCCGTCCCAGCGTCCCGTCGACTCAGCGCGTCCCACTCACTCCATTACCACCAGCACAACAGTACATACTGTTGTGCTGTCCTTTCTTCTTACTCTCCCTCCCACTACCACCATCATTGACTTCTGCCTCCCAGCATGACGGTACGTACGGTCGTGCTGTCCTTTCTACTTGCTCATTCGCTGTGCCTCCTACCAAGTGTCCCGTCCCACCGTCCCGTCGACTCAGCGCGTCCCACTTGCTCCATTACCACCATCATTGACTTCCGCCTCCCAGCAAGACGGTATGTACCGTCGTGCTGTCCTTTCTGCTTGCTCTCCCTCGCTGGCTTTATACAAACAATGACCGATGGGAGTCTTTGGGTGGTGGTGACTGGACGTTTCCTGAATGTGTGTGCACTCGCAAATGTTTAACTTCGTCGCTGTGCTGTCTGATATTCTTACCTTCAGCTTTACTTCCACTTCGACTTCCACTTGACGCAACAGCATGTACTGTTGCATCTGGTCTTCATCCCCTTCATGTCCTGATCCCAGCGGCATTACATCACAGTGCCCAAGCGTCCTGTCCCAGTGTCCCATTGATCAAGCGTTCCAGAGCTCCGTTACTACCATTACTTCCGCCTCCCGTCATGACAGTATGTACCGTCGTGCTGTCCTTCCATACTGGCACTCCTCTAACTCCTGAAGTCAAACTCCCCCACTTCATCACGTATGCTCTCCATAGGACAAATCTCCATTCCTCTGTGACTTTCACCGCTCGCGGATCGTCAGGCCATCGTCTCTTCGTTTCCGCATTCATGCTCGCATCAAAAGTGACCTGCGATGACACATACTCCAACAAGTCTTGGAGTATCGTCGCCTAGGGTATGTTCCAACTTAGGGAGATCAATCAGATTGACAGGGGGACGTGTCAGTACCTAGAGTGGGAGTTGAACGTCGATCCGGTCACTCTACATGAGTTTGAGGAAGATGGCAAACGTTGGCCGAGGACCATACCTTACATACATTCTCCCGTCCTAAACCTTTCCCGCCCCCACCGACGGGCATGATTACTACTCCCTCGCATGGTCCACGCTTCCAATCACCACCCAAGCCCGTATATGCTCCGCCCTCCACCTACAATGCCTGATACCCCGTCCCCGAGTCACTCGATGTCGACGTCCCCACCCTCGACCGCATCGCCGCCGATGCCCCCAGGTATGGAGGATTGCACCGCATGCATCGTATCGGCGTCTTCGTCACCAGGTATACTGAGACGTGACCCTGTTTCCAGTACTACCTCCTTCGAAAATTGTTTGGGTGCGTCATTGTCGTTGCTTTGATTATCAGCATTTACCCTCATTTTAGCCGTCCCGATGACATTAGCGTGTCCCCTTTCATGGTGGTCTATTCGCGATGGGCTATTTAACTATATTACCTGGCCCAAGTTCTGTTAGGGACCATGCTTCATTTACTGCACTATCATTCATATGTTGTGTCTCAATAATGCATTTATACACTATCCCATACATTTCGGATATGACCTCAGTAGGCCAGGATTTGTTTGTACTCTCGAAAACATTCTATTGAGCGTCTAAAATTCCCCTCATCACCAAATCGAGCTTCGCTTCGTGACTCTTCCCTGATCACGTGCGTGCTTACAAATGTTCAACACCTTTTACCTTTGCTTCCACCTTGATTACTGTCGTCGCCTGGCGTTCATCCTCTTCATTCATATTTTGACACCACAGTATGTACTGTTGTGTCGTCCTTGCCTTCGACTCTCCCTCCGGTCCTGATTCAACGGCCTGTCCCACTCCCATCATTACGCTCTTCATACTCTGACATGACGGTATGTACTGTCATGGCGCCCTCGTCTCCAACTCTCCCCTCCGGTCCTGGTTCAACGGCCTGTCCCACTCCCATCATTACGCTCTTCATACTCTGACATGACGGTATGTACTGTCATGGCGCCCTCGTCTCCAACTCTCCCCTCCGGTCCTGGTTCAACGGCCTGTCTCACTCCCATCATCACGCTCTTCATACTCTGACATGACGGTATGTACTGTCGTGGTGCCCTCATCTCCATCTCTCCCCTCCGGTCCTGGTTCAACGGCCTGTCCCACTCCCATCATTATGCTCTTCATACTCTGGCATGATGGTATGTACGGTCATGGCGCCTTCGTCTTCAACTCTCCCCTCTGGTCTTGATACTGCAGCCTGTCCCACTCCCATCATCACGCTCTTCATACTCTCACACAACGGTATATACTGTCGTGTCGTCCTTGCTTCCCACTCTCCACTCCGATCCTGATATGACGGCCTGTCCCACTCCCATTAGTCCTTTATATCTGTTGGCCAGTTTCCGCTGCTACCTTACCATGGTTATTGGGTCTTGGATGCGACTGGTTACGATGGTCGCGCCCTGTGTGTTGTAGGATGATACCTAGGCACTGCGCCATCGTACCATGACTCCACATCCCTAATCATGTAACGGTGACCTCATACTGCACTCTCCCGGCGTGTCTTTAGGGTTTCTTCACCACATCCTTACTCGCATTCTTAGGTATACAGCCCCTTTGCTTTGTTGCGTTATTGCTTATTGTATTCTCAGGTCTCACAGCATCATACCCCAAAGCGGTTGGTGGTGGGCTGGCGGATGGCCGGTATCCAAAGTTCAGCTCTAGATCTCTCCATTTTTCTGCTTCCCAACCAATACAGTGGGCGGAAGCGAGGTAAAGATTAGCAAGTTCCAAGCTTAGTACGTATTCCTCGGAGCATTGTCCATCGCCTTGGTAGCGCTCCATTGACTAAGCGTGCCGCCAGCTTGCGCTCACAACCCATGCCCAAAGCAGCTGATACCAACCATCGGGTCCAAGCATGCATTCCCATTTCCTGCAGCTGGGTCAGTGGCATATTCGTGGCTCCAAGTTCGCACTCCAGCAGATATATCAACCCCCTTTCTGACGACGGAAAAAAAATTAGCTGCGGTGTAGGGTCGAAGGAGTATGAAAGAAGCGAGCGTCCCAATATGGATTTGCACCGAGGGATCCCCCTTAAACATGGTGCGCCACAATTTCTACTGTGAGGTCCGAATAGGATCTTGGTTGAAAGCTCAACGCAATGCCAATTATTGCAGGGCCAACGGCAATGAAAACTTACATTTATGAAGGCATGAACCTTGACGGATCAAAAGTCAATGGGATGCAATATTCGGAGGCAGGGTTGGAACGAGCAGCATGCTGATGTTGTGGCCCCATAAGGTATGGATCCAACTTTTAACGGAAATGACTGCCTACTTCCATTTTTTTCAGTGCAGGGCTAAGCCCCCGATAGAGGGCGAACCAAAACTATGGTGAGAGCGCTCCTGTAAAGGACCGCAATTTTTTGAGTCAACCGGCCTTGGCTGATGGGTTTTGCACAGCCCCTGTTTTGTTCTATAAGAGTACCGCAACTTGAAGAGCACCCTAGAGCGATACAACCTCAACCTCATCTTTCAATAACTGCTCAACTTCGACATCAATGACTTTTTCAAAAAAATGCGATGTTCCAGGATGTACTACGACGGCTTCTCGACGACATGGTTGGCGCTACCACTCCGTACCGATTCCGTTCACCATTGGAGAACGCCAGTACCTTGTTTCCACTGCTGCCAATCAATATGGTTGTCCATTTGACGCGTGTGGAAGTTTTTTCAAAACTCGTGAAGCTATCCAAGACCATGTGAAGGACGCCCACAACGGCGGTGTCACCATTCATATCTTGGATTACCAAGGACAAGGTGAGCTCAATGGAATATCCAGAATTTGTCAGGGTGACGTACTGACAAAGACTGGCAGGCTCTGCAATGCCGCCCGGAACCTCCGACACCTTAGCGCAGGTTCTGGTTGAAGCAACGCCATCTCCTCAGGCGATGGTCCCAGCTGGTGAGACGATTCACCTCATGAATTCATTGGAGGAGCGCTAACGATACTTTTCTATCCCCTACTTGACAGTATCAGGGGGAGGAGCTCCAACCGGAGATCCTGTCACCATATCCCTACAACCGTCGGTTGACTACTTGGTGTCCAACCCAATTCTCGACGCTCTCGGGGTGTGCATGCATACAGCCCTGAAAATACTTGTCTGCTACTCATGCAAGACTGCATTGACCTCTGGAATGGTCGCAGGCCACCGGAAGAACCATCACCAATCGTATAGGGTGTGTTCACTCTTCAGCCCCAGTGGTATTTGGACTAACTCGAAATCAACAGGTCCCCTCATCAGATCTCACGTCCATTCTCAACTTCTGTACTGAGAACAATGTCCATGAAAACCCAGAGGACGTCGTACTACCAACGCCTGGGGGACCGCCCGTTCAACTCATCATGACCCCTGTGGCAGGATATGCATGCAACATGACAGCGGACTGCACTTATTGTGTGAAGGACCGGATGACTGCCCAGCGTCACTGTAGAGAGAAGCACGGTGCACCTCCTTTGTCGGCTGTGAGATATCGAGAATGCCAGGTCCAGCATATATTCACGGGGGTGGGCAATAAATACTTCGAGGTTGGCGAAGGCCTTGCACCAGCGACAACACCCAATCTTAGGGATGCACTTGAGCGTTCATTCTTGTCGACATTAGAGTCTGCTGCGGTAGTGCCAGCCAATACAGAACGGGAGCGGACCCCGCTTGTTCGCTTCATGGCTTGGGATACCTTCAGGGAGGATATCCGTCAGGATCCTAAGCGTAATCGTGCAGCCCATGACATCAAGAGCCATCACACAGACGTCGAACAGGATGGGATTTTTGTCCGCCTCACCAATGCTGTCGACGACCATTTTGAGAAGGCCGCGACCATCTTGGATGGGAACCCCAACAAGATGACGCTCGCCAAAATCCTGGTTCATGGCAGAAACATCCCTCGAGAGACGTGAGTAGGTTAGACCCCGCTCTAGTACATTGTATTGACCAGGGAATGCCGCTAGCGATACTTACTGGAGGCCTGTGTCAGGCACCTCGAGCAACTACCCTAATTTCATGGTACAATTGACACGGTGCATCCTTCGCATACATCTTGGACATCGATTGGACTTCACGTTCAACCTTTCATCGCAGCAAACTGACTGTTTGAAGCGCCTTGTTGAGGCCTTACAGGATGCTACAACCTCGCCCCGCAAGAGGATGCTTGCCTATCATGATTGGGCGTGGTCTCTCATCGATATCGACCTAGCCCAGTGCCGGATGGCATGGGACCATCCTGTTCAGCGAGCCATCTGGCTGAAAGCATTGCGAGCTGATGGGAACTTTTATGACGCAACCGACTTCACACCTGATCTTGCCAAAATGAAGTATCTCTGTAATATGACTTCGCTGCTTGAGGCGCTGTTGGACAAGGACCAGGATACTGACAGTCTTCACGCTGATGATTTTGAGTGAGTACACCATTGAAATCACACCCTCTACCGCAATCTCACAGCTTTACAAGGCGGGTAGAACATGTTCATGACAGAGTGCTCAGGCTTGGTCGACCGACCACGTTTAACATGCTCTACGAGATGCAACAATTCGCGTCATCCCTTGCTTACAATCAAACACAAGAGCCCAGAGTCTACGTTGCCCCAGACTTCACCTGGATCAGCATCGGTGTGGAAACGATGCACCTTGATAGGCTGCGAGAGGGCATCAGAGAGCTTATAGACGCTCTTGCATTGCGGTATAGGATTCTGACAAAGGACAACCGGATTGTGAAACCCGGATTAGGCAATCTCACCGACGACATCACCAACTCAACGCGAGGCTACTCGTTCATGTCCGAGGAACCGTTTCATACGAAGCGTCATTCGCTCTTTCTCTTCTTAGTGACCGAGTGGAACCTTGCCATGATTGACAGTGCTGGTCGCATTGCCTGGAACATCCCGGAGATCAAGGACTTCCTCAGACGTACGTTGCGCGTCTGGGAGCCCCTATATCACTTGCTCTTTATAACCACTCACATATCTTCCCGCGGTACCCAATTTATCGAGCATCAAATTCGTAATGCTGAGAGGCATCGCAATCTCTTTGTGCAAGGTGGAGAGATGTTTATATTGACTGGTTACAGTAAGACCACCAGTATCACCAACCGCTACGCTTGCACGCCTGGTTTCATCCCGGAGGAAGTTGCGTCTTGGGTTCTTGAGCTATTGGGAGGTGGGTTACGCACTGCTGAGGCAATTCTCGCTGGAGTTGCCTATGGTAGAGAAGCAGAGCATCAGTACAGAACGTGAGTACACTGTAGGCTATAAACCACAAACAATGGGTCTGACCGCATTCCCCGGAATCCCAGGTACCTATGTGTTGGCGATGGCAAGAGGATCAGTCCGGTGGTGTTCTCAGCGAAAGTACTGGGCTGGAATACGGAATATTTTAACTGTCGCTGGGGGTTAAGAGACTTCAGGCAGGGCGCTATTACCATGGGGCGCGAGTTCGTCGCACCTGATGAGACTTTCACTGAAACTGACAACATCCTTGCGGAGTCTGCCGATCACTCAACAGCAATCGATCATGGTCACTACGCTGTTATCCACGGAACGGTGCCACAGCTGTCTAACAATGCCATGTGCCGCCAGCGATGGCTTGGGAGTCAGTGGGCCAGGTTTCTGGGCTTTGGCCCTTTGCCACCCCAAGCACCGGTCCGACGTAGTCATCAAGCCAATGGCGATGATATTCCACTAACGTCTGAACAAGTAGCAGCCATCAAAAGTCTTCTGACGTCATTCTTCACCGAGCAAGTCCAGCAAGCGCTGGTGCAAGCTGTAACTTCAGCTGTTCAAGAGCAGTTCAGATTGGCGCAAGGCCCTGCAGGTAAGCCTCAATCACCACTGGCCAGTAGCTTTAGTGACGGTGATAATTCAACTCTATTGCCAGCTTCATCAATTCCCAGCCCCTCGCACGCATTATCCATCCAGAACTTGAAGGGCAAAGGGCGAGGCGATGGCGAACACCAGCTTGGGCCAGTGGCTACCGTTATCGATCCCTGCAGTCAGAGGGCCGCTACTTTGGCTGTTCAAGAGCAGTTCGGATTGGCTCAGGGCCCTGCAGGTAAGCCTCAATCACCGCTGGCCAGTAGCTTTAGTGACGATGGTAACTCTCTATTGCCAGCTTCATCAATTCCCAGCCCCTTGCACTCATTATCCATCCAGAACTTGAAGGGCAAAGGGCGAGGCGATGGCGAACGCCAGCCCGGACCAGTGACTGCTGCTATCGATGCCCGGGATCAAAAGGCCAATGCTGTCAGCATCCAAACGTCCGAGGAAGAGGTCCATGCACGCCCAGCTACTTTTGCATCTATTTTTGACCCCTCTAGTCCTCCTTCCACCCCACTATCCCAATCTGACTCTCCTCCGGTAGGACTCGGCGCAGGATATCGTAAACGTCGTCTAGAATACATCACCGAGTCCGATGATGGCGAGGAATCCAGGACTCTTAAGCGCCTTTGCCGACCTAGCACGCCAGGTTCACAGGCTGACCTAGATGTTATCAGCCTATTCACGGACGAGGAAGATGACTGCGTCATTGTAGATGATGATGTGGTGTCGATGTCCAGCTTCATTGTAGATGATGATGATAGCATGCTGTCTTCACCCCCACCTGCGGTGCAGGCCATCAGGAGGAGGATTCAGGGAGCAATCCAACAGCTGAGGAATGATCCCTTCGCAAAGGAGAAGAGCCGTGCCCAGATGGATGCTCTTATCGCTGTCATGACGGAACCTTCTGACCTTGTCATTACAATGAAGACTGGTGGGGGGAAGAGCATGCTATGGATGGTCCCGCATATACTCGAGCAGGACGCCAAGTCCATTGTGGTATGCCCATTTGTTGCATTGCTTGACGAGCAGTACAGGAACACAACGGCATTTGGATTGCGCTGCCACAAGTTTGGTGGCCAGAATGCGACTGTGCCAGATGATGTTCAAGTCCTTTTCATGCAGGTGGAACATTGCGCCTCACAGAAGTTTACTACGTGAGGCAATGCTCATTTTACGCTTGTGAGGTGCTGATGAGTAGTCTACAGCTTCCTGACCTCGGCGCTCGCAAAGAAATTTACAAGAATATTTGTAGACGAGTTTCACGATGTCCTGAATGGTCATCCAGAACGCCTCCGAAGATGGAAAAACCTTGGTCAGCAGTTTGGATACATGGGGATACCGCAAATCCTAATGTCGGCCACCATGCCTCCTCATCGTGTTCTCAAATTTGTTCATCCATTTGGCATCCGGGAGCACAACCTCCACCAAGTGCGATCATCGACCAACCGTCCAGAGATTGGCATGCACGTCCTGCACGTCCCTCCCATTGCCGCACTTCAGGCCCTCAGACACCTCGTCATCGCTCTAACCCAACGTCTCACAAATGAGGAGCGGATGCTTGTGTTCTTTAGCTCGCAAGCTGAAGTTGAAGATTTTGCAGGTGGTGCAGGCTGTGCGGTCTATCATAGTGACCTTTGGCAGGCCGGAAACACCAAGGCGTACAACCTTGACCTGTGGGATCGAGGAGAGTCAAAGGTGATGGCCTGCACGACAGCGTTCGCACATGGAATAGATCGACCTGCCATCCGATACGTGGTTATTTTTAGGCCATCCTATGGACTTCTGACCAACAACCAAATGTTGGGTCGTGCAGGACGCGACGGCCAGGAGTCACATGTATTTTTCGTGACTGATGAGACTGGGATACGATGCACTGGCAGGAGCGAAGTGTCGAAGAACAAATGTGAGGTTGAGTTGGAGGACCTAATTCATGGAGAGGAGTGCAGGCGATTCACGAATACAGTCTGCATGGATGGTTGTGAGCTTGCAATCCGATGCAACGAAAAACCTTTTGGAGTCCCTTGCGATACATGCGCTCCAGACAGTGAAATGCAAAGCTTCGCTCTGCGAGCTGTCGAAGACCCAACGAGGCCATTTGATGATCCTCTGCCATCAGGTCTTCCTGGAAGCGCTCCTGCTGCCCCGAATGTATCCCCTGCATTTCTGCCTGCCTCTTCATTGCTTGACAAGATTATCAGCGCCAGTGTAAGTCGTCAAGATGCCATGATTTGCTGTTATATTTACCGGTTGATCCAGGATCCTTCCCCGGCCACGGCACCATCAATGAACTCGGATCCCGATGATATGTATGCCTCAGACATCAGCTCGCCGATAACTCCATCACAGTTACGTATGTTGAACATATTGGAGGCAATTCACCAGCCTACCAGCAAGACCCTGGTGAGTGCGTCCAATATCACGCACTGCGATCTTGCTGACATCAGCCTTCAACCAGCGCAAGTCAGGATCAGCCACCGACCTGTACAAGGTATGAATCTAATGGTATTATCGTAATTCAACCTTGCTAATGTGATTACATAGTCGTCATCGCAGCCAAATCAGGGCAGCTCATCAAAGGTGCTACTGCCACCCCTTTCATCACAACCTAGCGATTCCAGGTCTGCTGCAGCGAGAGCAGATCGCATGAAACAAGCGGCTATACATCGCCTGGCACGCACCTTTCGACTGAACCGATACATGCAGGTCTTGAGAGACCGGTGTCCACTTCACTTTGGCCGGCGAGCTGAGCTTGTCTCAGCAGCGCATCACCCTGGTTGTGAAGAGCTGCAGGACGACTACTATGTGTTCAAACGAGGTTTCAATTTCACTCCATTCAGCTATTGCTTCCAGTGCGGTCTGCCCCAGTCCAAGAACCGCAATGGGGAGGAACCACCATGTCATGTAGGTCACTCATACCGGAAGGGGGAGACTTGCCCATTCGCTGGTTTTATCTTCAAGGCCGTCTTCTGCGTATGGAAATCAGAGGCCTTTAGGAAGGTCATGATACGTGATATTGCCCCAGGACGAACGCTTTTGACCGTCGAAGAGTTCTTGGCCTGGGCAGTTGAAGAAGACGCTGATGATGGCAAATACAACAACTGCTTGGAGGCATTCCTGTGGTTCTGCGGTGAGGTAGAAAAATTAAAGCCAGAGTTTTTTATTTGATGCGAGCATTGCATCTGGATGGCCAGACTTGGTGTAGCTGTCAGTGCGACATCTTTCATTTTGAAGTTATCTGACCCAGGGTAGTTAGATAACACGAATGTATAAACTGTTTCCTATCCGTTATCATCAGGCCCAGTGCTCATGTGCCCAGACCCACCCAACATAACTGTTGGAATATTTCGATCAAACGTGCTCGCGTTGGCCACATGTATCCCCCCTTATATACATTCTATCGGAATATTTCGGACGCCGTTGAAGTCCTTCGCATTTCGCATGTGATATTTTACGATAAGACAAGTATCGGGGGGCTCGCTAGCGGTTACTTCATCGAGAACTCGTATCTACTGGGGCTGACGCCGCAGGAGTTAGGGTTAGCATGGAAGGTGAAAGACTGTCAGCACGCACAAGACTCATGCAAGACGCATCTATCCACGCCTAAGGTATACGCCACTCAGCAGATCAATATTTTCACGACTACAAGATATATACGTGCGTTGTACAAACTACGTATCAGACCAAGCTAATCACAACATCAGTATGAGTGGGGGGATTCGAGTTAATTAATTTTACCCGGTACTCTCATCATGAAATCATAACACGCCGCCGATACATTGTTCATCATCTTACTCGTGCCAGAGTTAAACTTAATGGAGCGTTTCCATTGCGAAGCTGTCATCGGACCATTCCCATCAGTGGTAGATGAATGTCGTGTGCGGGAAACCCCATCTCGAATGTTTGTAAGGCGTGTCTGAAACCAATCTTCACAACGGGCAGACCAGAAGCCGACGTTCAAGCCTGATCCATTCCAGGCACTGGGCCTAGGCCACCAGGAGGTCATTTCCACGTTCCCATCTAATTAAGCATCGGTGTGTCAGCACAGCTGTAATCAATTTATACAGGAGAAAGCTTACTGTGGTCTATATAGTACGTTCCGCACATGAAATCGATCTCTTCCTCGGATAACTCGTCGTCATAGTAACTCTGACCATTCCCATACAATACCAGGCCGGATGCAGCAGCTTCCGGTGAGAGCCCAACAAGAACAGGTGCGAGGTTGTCATGACCAAGGCTGTGCAGAGCCAACCGCCACACCAGTCCCCCATGGAGGAGAGCAGCCCTTGCTCGAGGTTGATTCATGAACTCGTGGCGTCGCTGTTCATATACGATGTAATCTGCGTACGTAGCCTGGAAAGAGGGTGGGTGATGTCCCAAGGTGTATGTTTGAAGTTCGGTAAGGGGACGCCGGAAGTTAGGCCCAACAGCCATCTTCTGCAGAGTCCTGAAAGCCATGCCTCTTTTAAGGAGCGCAAGCGCGACCTGCTTTATGTCTGTTACTGAACTCCAGTCACGTCGTAGGCACATTACAGCTGTTAGGGCGTCGGGGACAGCCAGTGTCCATATGGCAAGACTTGGGGAATGCAGGTGCTCGACTACAAAGAACCGCTGTTGTGAGAGCTCTGCATATGACACTCGGATCTGAGCATGCGCTACTGGTAGAGATGGGTGGGGTCCTAGATCCCAAAGGTCAGGTGGTATGGTGTCCAATTCTGACTGCCTCAAGTTCACGAGATATGCGATGAAGGACGTGATACGTCGGCGTTGCGGCTCTGCAATCAAGCCGGTTTCAATTGCCGAGTTGCCAATGAGTTTGCGAAGGTGATCCCACGTCGTCTTGTTAATCCACTGGTCAAGCAATATGGACCCGTATCGGACAACCGATGGAGGTCCATCGAGTCGATATCCAAAATGGTAGTGTAAGACAGGGGCAATCCCTTCGATATCCGCATGCCTCGATGCGAGTGAAACATCATTGCCGAAGTATGTATATATGTCCTGCGAGAAACTGGAAAGGGGCGGAGGAGGGACATCGCTTGTGGGAAGTGGAGGGTCATCGAGGTCGTCGATATCTTCTCGCCAATCGCCGTCAGGAATGCTAATAGGGTCAAGGGCAGCGCATAGATCCCACTGATTGTTGAAGGAATCATATATCCTCGTAGACTTGTTGTAGTTCCCCCAGATATCCTCCACGTTAGCCTTCGTGATGTGGGTACGCAACAGGAAGCCGTTATAATCGTCCTGCGGTTGCCATTCAAATACCCAAGTGGTGCTGCGGCTCGACGGTATTTTATGGTTCATTGCATGACGTTCACGAGCTAGGCGTGCCTGCTGGTGAGAAGGGCTCTCCACCGCCTCCAACTCCTTGTTCCTCTCGGCCCTGCGGGCAAAGAACGCCTTCCAATCTTCGCCTTGCTTCTGCCTACTATGTGGACGGGGAAGCGGGAAACAGGAGAGATCTGGCTGCAATTGAATGTTGGACACTGGTTGTTGATCTGTTGACTGATTACCCCAAGGATCAGCATCGGGCCAAGAATCATGAGCACCGCAGGCATTATCGTCGGTAGAGCTGGTGATCCAAGGATTACCATCCAACTCAACGCCCCAAGGATTATCATTAGACTGAACACCCCACCGCTGACCTCTTGCCGTAGTGATATCTTCAGCGGAGGGCAGATACCTTCGCCAGTCCTTGCCGAGTGCGACATTAGGGCAATGTATCCAGATTGGAACCTCGAAACGCTCAAAGATGAACGCAAGCTGGTTCCAGCTTGGACCGTCGGCACCATTGATAATCACACCAGTGCGCGGCGTTGCGCCTGTGAGGTCCCCAACAAATGTGCGGGAGAGTTCGTCCACCCATGTAGGTGGGATGGGACGTTGAGGGTCTGCGATTAAGACAGCAGTCCAACTTTTTCCGACCGATTTTTGAGTCATGATGAAATACGTGCAGAGAGCTGCAATGCCTGAGAACATGATAAGTGAAAAATAACGAGTGCAAAGGAGCTCCATACCTAAGAATGCGTCACGCGATCTCAGAGCAACCTTCCTAGCAAGCTTGGCGTTTATATGGGACCTCATATACCCATAGTCTCTCGGATTTCGTGGCGCATCGAAGTACCAAGGACAGAGCATGTTCACCCCTAGACGTGTCTTGCACCAAATTAATTTCTCTTCTAGACTTCCCCATGATCCCCTAACATCTGAACGTAAGATATATCGACCGTCGCTGGTAGACTCTATGGGTATAGAGTAGAATGTATGGTTAAGGCGACCAAAGATAGGGCCGTCGAACACTGGTTGTACCGGAATAAGAGCAAACCACGGGCGCGATTCGTATGCCCACTGGGTGGTCAACGCATCCTTGATATCATCAGTGGAAGAGTCTCTCTCTGTTTCACGATTAAAGGGTCGATGCATGGGAGGGATGACAGCAGGCAGCGAGGATGCGGTGAAGGATGTAAAGATCCGCTCTTCATCATCTATGAAGACACGGAGGTTGGGATTCATGATGGCCACGGCAGGCGGGGCGACAAAAGAGGGAAGAGCGCAAACTGTTGGACGTGTTGCGCAAGTGGAAATGGAGAACAAGCAGCAGTAAAAACCGCTGCACGTATTGCACGAGTTGGAATTAGAGAATAAGCCACAGGACAAACAGTTGCACGTATCGTAATATCATGCCGGCGGAAGCGACTCTAGAGGCGCTTAAACGTTAACATCAGGTCACGTCACTCACGGCGGTCAGGTGACCAAGTCGGTATAATGTTTCGCGCCGTTCAACTCTTCTCGGTCGCGTCTGTGCCATCTCTTTGCATCTTTTCCGTAGCGATCAGCTACTTACAAGTGCGCTCTCCGCTTATTTTGTTTTTTCGTTCTGACTCTAATCGACATGGAACACGAACGGTTGCCCCAGAAAGGACGGACGCATTCCCGGAACAGTGCAGAAAGTCTCACCCTCGATGGAAAAGGTATCAATGGGTGCGTGATATGGCTGCCTAACTTATCCAGTGCTTAACTTTGTTCAAATTTAGACCTTGGAGTTTCATCTCACTCGCAGGTGCCCGCCACCATCACTATCAACGACAATGATGTCACCAGCGCGGCACGAGGAGAGCACCACTGGCAGCTGATGCATGCTGACACACCTCATACATCCATCAGCACCCACACATCTTTCTGACGAGTGTGCACAGCCGTTAATGCTGACCGCAATTTCTCCACTCGCAAACAGGAATCCTCAGCCCGCACCAGCACCCTCTGACAAAGGGAAACATTCCTCTGGTAGTATGGACAACTGCAGCAACCCGGACTCCTCCAAGAACCCTCAAGATCACCTTTCACTGATCAGCGCTGGAATCAACAATTCGATTACGGCTGACCAGCATCATGATGCCACCAAGAGTGAGTCATTTCTGCCCGAGTATTGTTGCTGCGCACTAACGGTAGAACCCTCAAGATCACCTTGCACCTATCGGCGCTGGGATCAACAATTAAATTACAGCTGACCAGCATCACGATGCCACCGAAAGTAAGCCATCTCTGCCCGAGTATTATTGCCCTACACTAATATAACCCTTAAGATCCCGTTGCGCTTATCAGCGCTGGAATCAACAATTCGATTACGGCTGACCAGTGTCATGATGCCACTGAAAGTGAGTTATCTCCGCTTGAGTATCGTCGCCGTGCACTAATACAGGACTATAGTCTAGTGCAGAGAACCTGCTCGAGAACCCATATGATTCGGACCTCTCTCGCGCCACCTTCGTACTCTAGGCTCAGCGGTTTGTACTGCTGAGTCTTACCTCCTTATCCAAGCGCTATGCAGTATGTACTGCTCAGTGCGACTCGAATAACGGTCGGCAACTCGGAGTTCCCAGTGGTCTGTACTGCTGCACTCGCTGCGTAGTGTGTCAGTATGTCGGCGCACCAAGGCCACTCGTGTGCCAATACTGTCTCTCGCTCATCCGATAACTCGACTAGCGATATTCCCTCCCACTCAGCATACGATACCTATGAAACATTCGTACGACAAACCTCACCTTCCACCCCTTTTCATTTTGGACCCATAGCTCCCCTCCCACCTACTCCACTGCTACTCTCACAAATCCTACGAGCTATGGCGAAGGCGTCAGTGGCGGCTGCGCGACTGGGTTCAATAGAGGCCTCAATGCCAGCACCAATTATGCAAAATTACTATCGGTCCCCAACAGCTTGAGAGACCTTCCATTCCAGCCATACCGCTGCTGCCGCACGTCCTGGCATGCCTCCTACATACTTTTCTTGAGGTATGTGCCAGCCTCGTGTTGTGCGTCAGGTCGACACTGCCATACCCCTCAACTTAGGTTGTACCTGCCACTCTCACTCTTTCGTTTCGTTTCACACTCCTTCTCCCGCATTCGCTCAGTTGCACTTTCTCCATTGCTTTCGCACCACCCTCTCCATTACACTATCTCCATCGCCCTTGCTCGATTGCCCTCAGTCGCTCTCACCCTACCCTCTTGTTGCCCTCTTTGTCTCTCCCAGCCCTACTGTCCTTCTGCACCCCCTTACACCTACCATCTCATGGATCCTCTCAAGTCCAAGTCAAACCGCTCCGGTATGCGCAGTGAGGAGTCTCGAGCGAGAAAAGAGAAGAAATGGCGGCTGCGGCGTGATGCTACCAAAGCGAGGGCAGCAGGGCAGAGAGACATTCGTTAGTAACTTGTTCATACACTGTAATTATACGCTTATATGCAATTAGACACGCATAGAATAAAGAAGTTCCCAACGGAATTTCTGAATTCGCAGCGTAATGGGACCCTTGTTCGTCAGGTAGTGCGCAAATATTACACCACCTCCCACTCGGATTTGGAAGCTCTACCCGAAACGGGGAAAATCATTCTCCCACTGGATCATCTCCCAACTGAGGGTGTTCCGCCAAATATGCCGCCTGCTATCATGATACGTTTTGAGGACTTTATCAATGCAAAGCACCGCCGACGTCTTGAACTCCGATGGGACGCGCTTCTTCGTACTGATGCTAAGCACACTAAGGGGAGGTGTGACAAGAACCGCTCGGCTGCTGAAGCATTTCACTTTGGTATTTGGGAGGTGACTTCGCCTCAGCCGCGAGTGACCACAGAGACTAAGGACCAGTCTCCTGAGGCTATCGTGGCCATTGATGCTCTCCTCCGATATGTGGGTGATTTTGTCGCTCCGAAGATTGCAAATGTGTTCGAGCAACATGCACCCGAGCAGTGGGTTGCCATGAAGACGTGAGTGTGCAAGGTGACCTACTGGACTGAGCTAATTGCATCCTTGTTAGGGCCAATGCTCGGGTACAGGAATACTTGTTCGCCCAGCTGCAGGACCGACCTAGTTTGAACATGAAGGGTCCATTTTTTGCAGTGGCGGTGAAGGAGGGTGGCTCAGGTAAGGTGCATATCGATTGGAACGACAATCGTGCTATCTATGCATTTATTTTTGCTGTAGGTGATTGGACAGGAGGTGAATTCTGTGTGCCACAGCTGGGGATCAAGATACCGGTGAGGCCTGGCCAAGTGTTGGCTGTCCTTGCACGTGTTGCTGCTCATTTCAGTGCACCCACGACTGGTGGACGCAGAATTGTGTTTACATGTTTCACGGACGATCTCCTATTTAATCATGCCAATCCTGAACCAGTGATTGTGCTTCCAGATACATCCATTCATTGATTAATACATTCGTTGGTATCGGTTGAATATACCGTTGGTCGCTCGTGGTGTGACACAGCTCGGCAGGAATCACCTCGTCGTGATCAGCAAAACAGTTGTATGACCAGGCGAGACTAGCCACAGAGGGCTGGTTCTTCATGCTGAGTGCCGGGTGCCCAATATCGACACCTGATGTAGGGGGAACCAACCATCGATGAGTACCTGAGTCTCGAAGATAGCTAAAGAAGATACATATATATGACCATGGACGGTGCGCTGACACATGTCTGACATCGCGATATGACTTATGATATGTTGCGTCGGCACCTACACAGGACGTAAGTATGGTTCAAATTATGGAACAAGTTAAAGTGCATACACCGATGTGCACATCACCAAACTGTTTAACGGCGAGATATATAGGAGTTAAACATTAAACGTGAAATATTGACACACCATCACGTGACGTCTTCATCACAGCGTCACCGCCGGACGTTGAACGTTGAACGACGATGCCATCCTGCCTATTACTAACTATCACTTTCACCTCCTGGTACGACAGTATGTACTG
>Ga0137413_10000136_pt1 | contig 19907 bp, 13 predicted proteins | sample CZODoug2_1_16fun_FD_108280 | JGI IMG/M metagenome (GOLD analysis project Ga0137413, IMG submission 108280) | Vadose zone soil fungal communities from Angelo Coast Range Reserve, California, USA - CZODoug2_1_16fungal (Illumina Assembly) | ecosystem: Environmental > Terrestrial > Soil > Vadose... | reverse complement strand
TGCTCTACGTCACCGAACCCGGCTCCCTGGAAAAACCGGGATGGGCGAACGGCGTCGGCATCATCGTCCTGGATGCGAATGACGGCTATCACTTCGTGAAGCGCATTCCGACTTGGGAATATGCGGCCAGCATGAGCCCGGAACAGGTTTCCGGCGTGGCGGCGAGTCCCGTCACCAACATGATCTATGTCGCTGCGCGCGGCCGCCTTGCCGCCATCGACATGGGCACCGATAAAATGGCATGGTCGACGACGCTCGACGGCAAATGCTGCGAGCGTCCGCAGGTCACGCCCGACGGCAAGATCATCGTGGTCGGCGGCGATCTGCAGGATTATTGGTATGAAGTGGATGCCGTCACCGGCAAGCTCATCGGCAAGCTGGAGGCGCCGGAAAGCCCCAATTCCCACAACTTGAATTTGAGCGCGGACGGCAAGACGGCGTTCATGTCGCCGAACAACAAGGTCATGACGATCTCGGACATCAAGTCCCGCAAGGTCATCAAGACCATCCGCTTTCCCGACAATATCCGCGTCTTCGTCACGAACAAGGATTCCAGCAAGCTGTTCGTCAACAATAACAATCTCCTGGGATTTGTGATCGCCGACGTTGCCTCCGGCCAAGTCGTCAAGACGGTGGAGGTCACCAGCGTCAATTGGCGCGCGAGATGGGATGTGACCCCGCGGCCGCGCATTCCTCACGGCTGTCCCAGCCACGGCATCGCCTTGACGCCCGACGAAAAGGAAATCTGGGTGGCGGACGGGATGTTCAATAAAATCCACATCTTCTCGAATACCGACGATCCCAAGGAGATCGACACGATCGATCTCACGGGGGGTCCATTCTGGATGACCTTCGGTCTCGATGCGAAGCTGGCGTATGTATCCTCCGGCGACATCGTCGACATCGCGACTCACAAGATTGTCGGCCAGATGAAGGACGAGTACGGCCGCGTCCTCACCAGCGAGAAATTGCTGGATATGACCTTCGATAACGGCCACGCGCAGCGGGTTTCGAACCAGTTCGCCAACAGCTTCGGCGATTATCAAACCGCAGAGGCATTAGGCGTGGGACCGCATGTCGCGCCGATGCCGGGCGCGGCCCCGATCACGATGACGGGAGTGAACGGTGTGAGTGACAAGGGCGCGAAAAAGTAGCCGAACGGGCCGGGCCGTCGTCGTGCCGCGCACCGCAGGTCATCGCTTTCGGCCGGCAGCGCCGTTCGTCGCCGGCCTTTGTTCCTTGGCGATGCTCGCCTCGTCAGCGCGCTCCGCGGACGGCGCGGCTCAGGCCGCCCGCTTCGCGCGCGAGGGGAAGTCGCTGCAAGCAGTCTGCGGCAAATGCCAAGACCTGCAGATCGTCCTGAACGCTCCGCGCAGTCTCGACGATTGGCGCGACACCATGCAGAAGATGGTGGATCGGGGCGCGAGCGGCACCGACGCTCAATATGACGACATCCTCGATTATCTGCACCGAACCATGACGACGATCGACGTCAACTCCGCCGATGCCGATGAGCTGGCAACGGTTCTCGCTGTGCCCGACTCGGCGGTGAAGCTGATCATCGCGCGCCGAGCCGGCAAGAAATTCGCCGATTTGAACGATCTCAAATCCATTCCCGGGGTGGATGCGGCCATCGTCGATGCGAAGGCAAAGTTGATTTTTTTCCAATGAACGCCGCACTCCGGCTCGCTGCAACGATATGCCTTGCCTGCTGCAGCCCCATGGTTGCGGCGGCGCTCGAAAAGCCGGGCGTGACCTACCCGGTATTTCAGTTTCCCGCCGACAAGATTCCTCGTATCGACGGCAATACCGACGATTGGGCCATGGTGCCGGAAAGCTATGTCATCGGGACTGATCAGCTCACGGACGACACGGGCAAACATCCGCGGCCGGATCCCAAGACGCTGAACGTTCGCGTGCGTGTCGGCTGGGTCAAGGGTCTGAATCGCCTGTATTTTCTCTATGAGGCCACCGACGACTATTGGGATTTCTCTCTGCCGGGCCTGCACAACGACACCTTCGAAATCGTCGTCGACGGCGACGCATCCGGCGGCCCACTGATCGACAAGGGCCACAAGGAATTCTGGACGGACGAGGAAGTCGGTCAGCCCGCAGCCGCGCCGGATGACCGCATCAGCAAGGACGAAGCGCACTGGGCCATTCATGGCGTGCAAGCTCAGAACTACCACATTTTCACGCCGGCCTTGAACAAGGACTGGGCGCTCGCCTGGGGTTCGCCCACCTGGATCAAGGATTTTCCCTTTGCCAACGCCGCGTATTCATACAATTTCAAGCCGGGGCAGGGCGGCAAGCTCACACTGGAATTCTGGATTACACCGTTCGACTACGCGGGTCCGGAAGGTCCGCAGCGCGCGGTCGAGTCGGTATTGCGCGAGAACAAGATCATCGGTCTTTCGTGGGCGATCATCGATTACGACGACGTCAATGCAGCCAACTACGCTGGGTTTTGGAACCTGTCGCCGAAGCACATGATGTACGGCAATGCGTCGCAGTTGTGCGCGTTCAAGCTCATGCCGCTGGAACCGCAGTTCCGAAAGACGCTCGACGCGCAGTGGACTCACAGCGTCATCGATATGGATCGGCGGCTGGTGGCGTTCAAAGACCAGTCGGTGGGACGAATCGACTCCTGGAAATGGGACTTCGGCGACGGTTCTTATTCCACGGAGCAGCATCCGCTTCATCAATACGCCAAGCCCGGCAATTACGTAGTCATATTGGACATCACGGGCCCCGACGGCACATCGCGGCACTCAAAAGTCTGGGACATTCAGCTGCGTTGAGTCTCGACAGTTTTAGAACTGAGTCTTTCATTTTGATAGAAAGCCGGCGCAGCACTGTCCATATATTGCGCAACATCCATAATGTGGTATACAGTCCCAATATATGCCGGGAATTGAGGTTGGGGCATAGTCGCAACAGGTACACACCGCCGTGTTTGGCTAAATACACGGCACATGAGCTTTCGCAAGCGGGCGTTGATCCTTCGGCGCCACACGACATGCTCGAGTCCCAGCGCGACACCAACCGCATCTCTCGGTCTCGATCGACAGTGGCTGATGACGACATAACGACTGAGGGGGAAGCGGAATGAGAAAGCTAGTTGGATTGGGATTCCTTTGCGCCGCGGCACCGGCAGCTTTTGGGCAAACCGCCAACGATGGCGCCGTGGCGCAGGAAGACCAACTGCTGGAAGTTGTCGTCACCGGCACGCTGATCCGCGGCGAAGCACCCATCGGCTCGCCGGTCGCGACGCTCGATAATGCGGCCATTGTCGCGACGGGCGCGACGAATACGGCAGACATCCTCGCCACCGTCCCCGCGCTCACTACGTTCAATACGCTGCCGATCGGCGGCAACCAGGAATACCGCAGCACCGGGGCAACCGTACCCGGGATGCGCGGACTGCCCGGAACGGCCGTATTGGTGTTGCTCAACGGGCATCGTCTGGTCGGCGACTCGCCGTTGCTGTCCACCGCGGACCCGTCATCGATACCGGCCATGGCAATCGACCATATCGAGGTGGTGCAGGACGGCGGCTCTGCGACTTACGGCTCGGATGCGGTTGCCGGCGTCATCAATATCATCACCAAGAAGAATTTTGACGGCGCCGAGAGCAGCGTGAGCTACAACTCCGCAAAGGGCTACAACGGCTCAAACGTGGGGCAGGACTTCGGAAAGACCTGGAGCGGCGGCTCGCTGTTCCTGACGGGCGAGTACGAGTCCAACTCCGATCTCCTGAACAGCGATCGGTCCTTTTACACGCAGGATCTGCGGCCACGGGGCGGCAAAGACGGTCTCAGCACGACCTGCGGACCGGCGCTCAATTTCTCGGCCGGCGGGGTCTACTACAACGCCCGCACGTTGACTCCCCAGCCCGGCGCCGGAGTGACGCAACTGGCCACGTGCGACCCGGCCAGCAATGACTATCTGGTCAATCCAAGCCGCCGCTACGGCTTCGTCGGCAATCTACGCCAGGATATCGGCGACAAGGTGCACACGTTTCTCGATGTGAAATACACCGACACCCTGTCGACGCAGCAGTACAACCCGGCGACGCTATCCGTCAATTACCCCGGCTTGCCGCCCGGCGTGGTCATCCCGAACACGAATCCATTTTTTCTGGCTCCGCCGAACAATCCGACGGCGACCTCGGAGACCGTGCTGGTCAATTCCGCCGCGTTCGGCGCGCAGGGCAACATCATCAATGTCTACCGCGCGAGATCGGGCATGGCCGATGTCGGCGCGAGCGTCGATCTCTGGCACGGCTGGCAGCTGACCACCGATTTCAATTATGGATGGAGCTTCAGTTCCGCATTGAACCCGGACAGCACCGGCGTCAATCCTACCGCTCTCTACGCCGCGGAAAATGGCACCACCACCGGCACGGCGCTGGACCCCTTCGGCGGCCGAACGAATCCCACCGTCGCTGCGGCCATCCTGAACTGGCCCTTGCTCTTCGCCGCCACGCAGCGGCTGTATGATTTCAATATCAAAGCGGACGGTACGGTATTCACGCTGCCGGGCGGCGACTTCAAGCTCGCGATCGGCGCCGCCAATCGCCACGAACAGTACAACGGCGAGGATCCGATCGGCGTGCCCGGGGAACTCGGGTTTACCCAGCCCAACACCCAGTCGGCCGGTCGCACGGTCAACGCGGTCTTCGCGGAGGCTGCGGTGCCGATCTTCGGCGCGTCGAATGCGCTGCCGGGATTGCGCCGCTTGGAAATATCGCTGGCGGGCCGATATGACCATTACAGCGATTTTGGTTCGACCTCCAATCCCAAATACGGAATCGTCTGGTCGCCGATCGAGGACATCAGCGTTCGCGGCAGCTACGGCACCTCATTCCACGCGCCTCAGCTTGCCGATATTTATGCGATCGATACACGCGCCTCGGCAACGCAATCGACGACGTCGACCAACCTGCCGCCCGGCATGGCGCCGGGCGTATACACGGTGGGCATCGCCGGCGGAAAGCCGGGTCTGTTGCCGGAAACCGCGAAGACAGGATCATTCGGCCTCGATCTGACGCCGAGATTCCTGCCGGGCTTCAAGGCGAGCGCGACCTATTTCCTGATCCGTTATTCGAACGAAGTGGAAATTCCGCCGAACACGGCAGTGAACTTCCTCATCCCGTCGCTGGCCGGCAAGCTCTATACGTTCAACCAGACTTCGCCCGGGGTGTATGCCCCGTTGACGCCCGCCCAGCTGCAGTCGGTGCTCGGCGGGGTACGCAATACATACCCCGGCGGAATCTCGGCGTTGCCGCCGATTTACCTGATCACCGATCTGCGCCGGCAAAATCTCGGTGAGTCGGATATCGACGGCTTCGATTTTGACTTCAGTTACGTTCATGCGCTCTATGACGGGACGTTTTCGGCCGATCTCAGCGGCGAGTACTTCACGAAATTCCAGACGCAGCTGGGCGCCGGAACTCCGTTCATCAACAATCTGACCAGCGGCTTGCAGTACTATCAGAATGACGCGGGCGCACAGGCCATCATTCCCTGGCATCTGCGCGCTAGTCTGGGGTGGCAGGAAGGACCCTTGAGCACGCAGGCCGTGGTGAGCTACACCGGGCATTACAATTATGCCTATTCGGTTTACGACTACTCCACGGCGCCCAACGGTACTTCGAAGGCGGCCATCCAGTGGGTGAGTCCGTTCGTGACCGTGGATCTCTCCGCCATGTGGCATTTTCCGAACGACAGCGGTCTGCTCAAGAACGCGGCGCTTCAAGTGAATGTCTACAACATTCTGGATCAAAACCCGCCGTTTCAATACGTCACGGGTGCATCCGGCGGGTTTGCGAGCGAATCCGCCAATCCCCTGGGACGAACGTTCCGAATCAGCATCGACAAGAAATGGTAGGCAGGCTGAGCGCGGACCATGGTTTGATTGCGACGCTGCGCCGGCGAGTGAATTCGCCGGCGCAGATCAGCGACAAACGCTCAAGCGCTCTTGACGCCGGCGTCGCGTTTTCCAGCCTTGGCATTGAACCCGAGCGCGGCGCTGATCGCATCGGCGGCTTTCTTCACTTCGAAGCTTAGGCCTCGCATCCGCAGGTCGTCCATGTATTGGGCGGCGCTCGACACGCTGATGGCGCCAACGATGGCTCCGGCGACGTCTCTTACCGGCGAAGCGACGCAACGGATCCGGTCTTCATTTTCTTCCAAATCGAACGCATAGCCCTGCGTGGCGTATTCGCGCATGCGCTTCAGCCAGAGGTCCATGGGCACGTCATAACCGTTGCCGAGACGCGCTTCGTGATCGTAGTACTCGCGCCATTGTTTCTCATCGTCATCCAAAATGAGCGCTTTGCCCAATCCGGTGGAGCGCAGCGGTTGACGCTCGCCGATGCGGGAGCTGATCTCCACTCGGCGGCTTCCGGGAATTTTGTCCAGATACAAGGCCCGCGCTCCGTCCAGCACGCCCAAGTGGACAGTGTCGCCGGTCGCGGCCGCGAGTGATTCCAAATGTTCTCGGGCCACCCGCGGCAGGTCCATGCGCCGTCCGGTGATGTAGCCGAGTTCGAGCAGCTTGGGTCCCAATGTATAACCATCGCCGCGGGAGAAATCGAGATAGCGCCGCTCCACCAGTGTCGCCGCCAGCCGATGAGTGGTACTTCGGGTCAGTCCGATGGCGCTCGCCAGTTCCACCAGTGTGGTGGCGCCTTCGGCGACGGCGTCCAGGACTTCGAGTCCTCGAGCGAGGGTTTGAGTGCCGGCGAGCGCCTGGCGCTTGAGTGGTTTTTGTTCCGGCGAGATCGGCAGGTTATTGCCTTTGTCGATTTTCTTCACAGTGGGCTCCCTGACTGCTGGTCGCTCGCGTTTCTTCGAAGCCGGTGACTTGACGCTGACACTCATAGCACTATCTCCATGGCTCGATGTCCGCAAATGTCATAAAATGAAACGTCGTATCACAAATCGAACGACGATGTCTTGAATGCTATCATGCCTGTTTTGCAGGGTTCTGGGGCGATGGCGGCGTCGGCTGCCGCGCGCGCAACGATCAAGGGTTGGGCTAAGGGGTTTGAGATGCTCACAGCTTGCAAATTAGACCAAAAATCAACGAGCAAGCCGGCGGGGCGCATCCGACGGATGGTCATCGCTTGCACTTTCGTGAGGGCAGCCGGTTCCTCGTTACCCTGCGTCGGTCCTTTCCATTACGTGGTGTTGCGTTCCACATGACGTCCCTGAGCCGCGCCGCGTCGGTATCGGATTACCGCGAGCTTGCGCGGCGTCGACTGCCCAAGATTTTTTATGAATACATCGACGGCGGCTCCTACGATGAAGCGACCCTGCGCCGCAATGTCGCCGATCTGGAAGCCCTGTTCCTGCGCCAGCGCGTCATGCGGGACATGTCGGCGCTCGACACTCGAGTTGAAACGCTGGGGCAGACGTTGAGCATGCCGATCGGCCTTGCGCCCGTGGGCATGGCCGGCATGTACGGCCGACGCGGTGAGGTGCAGGCATCGCGCGCAGCCACGTTGGCGGGCGTGCCGTTCTGGTTGTCGACCATGGGCATATGTTCGGTGGAAGAGGTAGCGCGCAGCGGCGTCGCGCCGTGGTTTCAGCTGTACGTGTTAAAGGACCGCGGCTACATGCGCGAACTGGTGCGCCGGGCCAAGGCAGCGGGCTGCCCGGTGTTGGTACTCACGGTGGATCTGCCAGTGCCCGGAGCGCGTTATCGCGACGTGCGGTCCGGCTTTCGAGGCCTCAAGGGAATCGGCGCTTTCCTGAATCAGGCAAAGGACGGGCTGACGCACCCACGCTGGCTGTGGGATGTCTGGCTGAACGGCCGACCGCATAGCCTGGGTTCCGTTGCCGGTGCGCTCACGCAGGGTCAACCAGTCGCCGATTTTCTGACTTGGATCGCGGATAATTTTGACCGGTCGATCACCTGGAGGGATCTGGATTGGATACGTGGCGATTGGGACGGTCCCATCGTCATCAAAGGTATCTTGGATCCGGACGATGCCCGTGATGCCGTCAAGGTGGGCGCCCAAGCCATCGTCGTGTCCAACCATGGCGGCCGCCAACTTGACGGCGTGCGATCCGCGATTTCCGCTCTGCCCTCGATAGCCGACGCGGTCGGCGGCGACTTGGAGCTGTATCTCGACAGCGGCATCCGCTCTGGGTTGGATGTGCTCAAAGCGCTGGCGCTGGGCGCAAAGGCCTGCTTCATCGGCCGGGCGTGGGCCTACGCGCTCGGCGCCGGTGGCCAAGCCGCGGTCACGCAAATGTTGGGGACGCTGCGTGCCGAACTCGAAGTGGCGATGATATTGACCGGGTGCCGCGCGATTCGAAGCGCCGGCCGGCACCTGATCGACGCCGACTAGCGATTGTTATTTCATTGCGCCTCCCGGCGGCGCAGTGACGAAACGCACTTCGAGATAACTCACCGAGCCGTCGACCCGCTGGTACATATGCGGCGTATTGGCCGGGATCAGCACCGCGTCACCTTTCTTCAGGGTGTGGCTCACACCGCCCTCGATGGTGTTGCCGCCGCCGGGGGCAGGGACCATTTTTCCACCGGTGACGAGGACTCCGCCACCCTCCAGAATCATGTGCAACTCCGTCCAACCGGGGTGAATCGCCGCAGGTCCCGCCTTGCCGCGACGAACCTCATGAATCGCATACTGGTCCGTGACACTGATCTCCGCCAGCGCCGGGTCCGCCGAGCTCGCCATCGATGCCTTCATCTGCTCCACGAGCTTCTGGCCCGAGACGAAGATGCCCTGCGTTCCTGGAACGGGTACCGGCGGCGGAGTGGGCTGCTGTGCGGCCGCCGGCAGCAATACTGCGGCTAGCAAGGCGAGAGCGGACGTCGTGAACGCTGCATTGATCTTGGGCATGGAGAACTCCCTGGAAATAAAAGACTTCGCGAGGCTGCGAGGCGTTGTCCCACCTGTTAGCATATGACATTATATAGTGAGAATATGCCGTTGCGAACCGACGCGCATGACAAACCTTTGGCTGCAATGAGGGAGTTGTATGGCACACGAATCAACCATCGGCCGACGGCAATTTCTCGGTGCCGTCGCTTTGACCACGGCGGCGGCGGCAATGCCGAAGTACCTCTGGGCCAAGACTACGGCTAAGCGGCTGGCAGGTGTTTTTCCCATCGGTTTTACGCCGGTTAACGCCCAAAACGAGGTGGACTACGAGGGATTGGGGAACCAAGTTCAATTCTGCCGGCGCGGCGGGGTTCACGGGTTGGCCTGGCCGCAGATTGCGAGCGGATGGACCACGTTGAGCGAAGACGAAAGAAAGCACGGCGCAGAAGCGCTGCTGTCGGCCGCCCGCGGCGGCTCCACGGCCATCGTCATCGGTGTGCAGAGCCGCACGGCCGATTTTGCGGAAACCGAACGCTACGCGAAGCACGCGGAAAAAGCGGGCGCCGATGCCATCATCTGCATTGCACCTCCCGGCGTCGCACCGGGACCGGATTTGCTTTCGTACTATCAGAAACTCGGCAAGGCGACGTCCCTGCCATTGTTCATTCAGACGGGCGGTGATTTCAGCGTCGATCTGGTGGTTGAAATGTTCAACACCATTCCGACCTGCCGTTACGTCAAAGACGAGGCGGGCGAGCCGCTCGAGCGAATCGCTGAAATAAAAAAGCGCACCAACGATCAACTGAATTGCTTTTCAGGCAAGGGCGTGAACACGATGATGACGGAGATGGAACGCGGTTTCGTCGGCCATTGTCCGTTCGTCAGCTTCGCGGATGTCTACGCTTCGGCCTACGATCTGTACCACTCGGGAAAGGTTCGCGAGGCATTCGATCAATTCGGCCGCATCGAAGCCGCCAGTACGATGTTCGCTCAAAGCGACGTCAACATATTGATCGCGCGCGGCGTATTTCGCCCGGGCACGACCACGCGCGTCGCACCGCCGGCGCCCGGTGCCGACACGCGAAAGCACAAGCCGTCGAATCCCGAGGAGATCAAGCACGAGCTCGACCTGTATATGAAGCCGTACTTGAAGGCTTGATGGGATCGACTGGGGGTTAGAACAGAATTCTGCCGCCGAGATGACGCAGGCGGTCCCGGTCGATCCCCGGCACCGAGCACAGGTCCGCGAGCGAGGTGAATTTTCGGCTCTCACGCCTCGCCACGATGAAGTCGCGGACCTCAGGCGATGCGCCCAGTACCCATTCGATCTCATCGGCCGGCGACGTGTTGACATTGACGAGGGTGAGGTTGCTCAAGAAAAATTCGGTAACACCGGCCAACTGCGCGTCCGTGCCCGTCGCTCCGTGTTCCATCATCTGATGGAACACATCGTTCCATCGCTGCCATGAGCGGGGTGTCGTCAAAAACGCGTCTGCGGTATGGCATCGGGTGCAGACGGCCTTCACATCGGCAAAATTCGGTGCATCGGCAAATTTCGCTGAGCCGTCGTCCGCCGCGCACGGTGCGACGCAGGCGAGGGCGGCAGCGGCCAACAGCGGGACCGCGACGCGTTTACGGTGAAGCGTCGACATTCTAAAATCCACCCCACGGGAGCATTCGCTGCGTCCTCAGCCCCATTGGAATATATCATTAATAGGGAATAAATACCATATAATGAGACATTGGCGTCTGCGTAGCAGCGGATCGGCACCTCTTGTGATATAGATGGAATATGTGTTCATATATTGGTAGAACGGAGACGAGACTCCGCATCTCAATCATTCGCGCAAGGGGGCAGGCAATGAAAGTAGACACACAGGGTCGAACGAAAGTTCGCACCGCCATTCTCTGCGCCGCGGCACAAAGCGCGCTGCTGACATGCGCCATCAGCCGCGTCCTTGCGCAGAACGCACCGCTGCTCGATGCCAATGGCCATGCCTGTGTCGGCGGCAAACTGGACGGCGCGAAGCAATGCATCCCCCTCTTACAGACTCAGAGGTCTGCCGACCACCCTTACCGCGAAGCCGGTGCTTCGGACGGACGAACGACCGGGCGCATCGGCCCGGGCTTCAATTTGGTGGGGGGACGTGAACTGATCTACGCCGCCGTCCCGGGAAGCATCGTCGTGCTGGACGCCAAGCCCGACGCCCGCGGCAACCGGAAATTCAATTTTATCAAGCGGATCATGCTTCAAGACCGTCCCGCGCCGCTGCCGCCCGAATCCATCTCCGCCATCATGGCGAGTCCCGCCACCAACATGGTCTATGTGTCGACGCGCGGCCGGCTCATGGCGATCGACTTGACCACCGAAAAGATCATTTGGGACAAGACCTATGAAGCTGGAACCTGCTGTGAACGCGGCGCGGTAACACCCGATGGTCTCACTCTGGTCGTCGGCTCGGACTTGAAGGACTTTCACCGCGTCATCGATGCGGCAACGGGCGACGTCAAGGGCATCATCAAGACTCCGCTGTCCATGTTCAACCACAACATGAATCTCAGCGCGGACGGGAAAACTGACTTTGCGGCACCCAACGGCTTGACCATGACCATCGCCGACGTGCCGTCCCTCAAAGCAACGAAGACCATCACGTTCAGCGATCACATTCGGGTATTCGTGATCAATCACGATGCGTCGCGCATCTATGTGAATCTCAACAATCTCCTCGGCTTCGAGATTGCCGACGTCAAGTCGGGCAAGGTGGTCAAGCGCATCGAAGCGCCCGGCGAAATGTGGAAAGCAAAATGGGCGGACCCCAATTTGGTATTTTTCGGCCACGGTGCGCCGATGCACGGAATCGCTCTCACACCGGATGAAAGCGAGGTATGGATTCCCGACGCGATCAACAACCAGGTCCTCGTCTATGACAATGCGGGCGAGTCGCCCGCGCTCAATATGAGCAAGAGCTTCAAGACCAATGGACTGCCCAATGGCTGGATCACCATGGGCCTCGACGGCAAGCTGGCCTATATGGCCTCGGGCGATGTGGTCGATGTGAAATCGCACCAAATCGTCGGCCAATTGAAAGACGAGTACGGCCGATACATGGATAGTGAAAAAGTGCTCGACCTGGCCTTCAACGACAGTGGTCACCTGGTGCGGACGGTCAACCAATTCGCGCAAGGCGACCCCAAAGCGGTGGCCAACCGGCTCGCCATGGAGACCTCAACCAAGCAGGCGGGTAATTGAACTGCTCTGCCGAGGCGCAGTCAGCAGATCGTCGGTGAATGAACAGCGCGTACTCTCAATCCCTGCAAGTCGTTCTCGAGGAGGCCGTCCGCCTGCAGAAGGCGGGTCTGACGGATGCCGCTGAACGGCTGTACCACCAGGCGCTGCGGATCTGCGCCGGTCATCCGGAAGCCAACCACAATCTTGGCATCATCAGCATGCAACGCGGAAAGCTCCCCGAGGGCGTGGCCTATTTCAAACGAGCATTCGAAGCGGACCGCGGCAGGGATCTGTACAGGCGCTCTTACTCCCGGGCCCTGCTCATGTCCGGCGAAGCCGCCCTTGCGGCTCAGGTCACGGAGGAGGGCGGGCGGCTCGGTACGGTGTCCCCGGACGAGAACCTCGAGCAAAGGTCCAAGCAGGCGCGCGAACACCTGCTGCGCGGAAATGCGCTCACGGAGGAAGGGGATTTCACCGGAGCCATCGAATCCTTCAAGCAAGCCATTGCACTCAATCCCGCGCTGAACGACCCTGCATTGAACGACCCCGCACTGAACGACGCCTATCACCATCTCGGGTCGCTGTTGGCGGAGACCGGCCGCGTTGCGGAAGGTTTCGACTACCTGATGAAGCGGGCCGAATTGGTCAAAGGCCGCGGCACTGCGCCGCAGAGCTTGCCGTCAGAACCGCCGCACAAGATCAAGCACGATCGCGAACAGTACGCCTATCTCATCGCGCAAGGAAAGGCTCCGGCGACCACTCCGGCGAAGGATCTATTCCATGTTGGAAACGGAGCGCGGCTTGCGGGTTCGGCGCTCAATCGAAATCATTCCGCCGCGGCTGTACTGGAACAATGGCGCGCCAGCGATCCCCAGGCGGTGGTCATCGATGATTTCCTGACGCGACCCGCGTTGGAGCAATTACGGCGCTATTGCGCGGAATCGACGGTGTGGCGGCGAGTGTATGACGCCGGATATATCGGCGCGACGCCCGCCGACGGCTTCGCCTGCCCCCTGCTCGCGCAAATCACCGAGGAGATCAGCAGCGTCTACCTCGACATCCTGGACGGCCACGGATTTCGCTATTTGGGCGCGTTCAAATACGACAGCGAACTGTCCACCGGAACCAATGTTCATGCCGACTACTCAGCAATCAACTTGAATCTGTATATCACGCCTGATGAGGCGAATTTGGACCCTGACACCGGCGGCATGTTGATTTGGAACGTGGCTGCACGCGATGAACGCGAACTGCGGCGCTACAACGGCAGCGACAGCGAAATCCGCGAATATTTGCAGCGCTCGCAGGCGCAGACGACCCGGGTGGCGCACCGCGCCAACCGTGCGGTGCTGTTCAAATCGAGTCTATTTCACAAGACCGACATCTGCCGTTTCAGGGAAGGCTATTTGAACAAACGAATCAATGTGTCGTTTTTATTCGGACAGTTCGAATCGGCAGGCGGATGAACCGACGGGGCGTGGCTTGTCGCGCGCGCCTCGCGGATCCCGAGGTTTCGGAATGTCAGGCTTTGTGATTCGAGTGGTTCGGGGTGAATCCCAGGTCGCGGCTGATGGCGGCGGCAGTATCGCGTACGGTACTCGAGAGATCGGCCATGCGCTGATCGTCCATGTACTGCGCGACGCTCGCCACGCTGATGGCCGCCACGATTTTACCGGTCTCGTCGCGCAGGGGAGCGCCCACGCAACGGATTCGGTCCTCGTTTTCCTCGAGATCAAACGAATAGCCGCCGGCCTGATAGCGCTGCATGCCTTTGAGCCAGGTATGAAACGCGGCAGCCGACTGGGCACCCAGGCCGCGCTCCGCATTGAAGAGGCTGCGCCACTCATCCTGAGTGCGATCGAGAAGCAAGGCTTTGCCCAAGCCGGTCACGCAAAGCGGATGTCTTTCGCCCACGCGCGAGCTGATTTCAATTCGACGCCGACCGGGCAATTTGTCGAGGTACAGGGCTTTGTTGCCGTCCAAAATTCCCAAATGCACGGTGTCGCCGGTCAATTCGGCGAGCCGCTCGAGGTGCGGCCTCGCGACACGCGGCAAGTTGATTTGCTGTCGGGCGGCGAAGCCGAGTTCCAAGAGTTTTGCCGAGAGCGTGTAGCCTTCGCGGGGCGTGAGTTTGAGATAACCGCGATCGACGAGCGCGGATGCCAACCGGTGGACGGTACTGCGGTTGAGATTCAGGGTCTTGGCGAGTTCCGCCAGAGACACCGGACCGGACACCACTGCTTCCAACAGATCCAATCCGCGCAGCAATGTCTGCGTGCCGGCCGCCGGCGGACCGGTCTCCGCAGCCTCAGAACTTGTCCCTATTGACGTCACTTCGTTACTCATATAGAAACTTAATCTCATATTAAGGGATTATTCGATGAACGACTATGCCTTACGCCATCGATTGGTGGCCGATCCACGCCAACGAAACCTCGGGGCCGGCGGTGTTTTCAATGTGGCGTATCGAAGGCGCGAAGTGGCGAGGATTTTACCCCGAATCGACTCGCAACCGCGACGCGGCGTGCCATTGCTCATGACTCTCGATGGCGAGGTTGCGTCATGAGCGTATTTGCCAATCGTTTCGCCGGGCGCACGGCCGTGATCACCGGCGGAGGTTCAGGACTCGGCCGGCAAACCGCGCGACGCATCGTTGCGGAGGGAGGCCGCGTGGTGCTGTGGGACGTCAATCCCGAGACGCTGGCCGAGGCGAAGACCGCGGTTGGAACAGAGCACATCGTGGTGATAGACGTCGCCGATCACCGGGCCGTGGCCAGTGCTGCGGCGGCCAGTGTCGGCATGCTCGGCAAGATCGACATTCTCGTCGCGAGCGCCGGAATCACCGGCGACACCAGCGCAGTACAGCAGTTTTCCGTCGAGAGCTGGAAGCGCGTCATGGACGTCAATTTGAACGGCTTATTCTATTGTTGCCGCGAGTTGGTCGCTCCGATGTTGAAGAATGGCTACGGACGCATCGTCAACGTCGCATCGGTCGCCGGCAAAGAGGGCAATCCGAACGCCTCCGCATACTCAGCATCCAAGGCCGGCGTCATCGGCTTCACGAAATCGCTGGGCAAGGAATTGGCGATGAAAGGCATTCTCGTCAACAGCATCACACCGGCGACTTTTGAAAGTCCGATTCTCGCGCAGTTGCCGCAGGCCCAAGTCGACTACATGCGGTCGAAGATTCCCATGGGCCGTCTCGGGGATGTCGAAGAGAGCGTGGCACTGGTGTGCTGGCTGGCCAGCGAGGAATGTTCGTTCTCCACGGGCGCGACGTTCGACATCTCCGGCGGACGCACCACGTATTGACTGCTCCGGCGTCCGCCTCACGTGCAAATGTGTTGACAACCATTGTCCAATATATAAGATTGTATCTCATATAGGGGGAGTAACTGGCTATTTGACCCCTGCGATCCGCGCTCGAGCGCGACGATACAACGATGGTAATGCACCGCGGGGGACTTTCATGCGACGTCGGAAAACAGCTGTCAACGCCGGCAATCCGTTCAACATTTTGTGTCAGGCAGCGGCATTGAGCGCCCTCTTCGGCATGCCCGGCATCGGGCTGGCCGCCGATACCACCGCCTCGGCGGATACCACGGCCGCCGCTGACACCGCTGCCGCCGCAGATACCGCTGCCGCCGCAGATACCGCTGCCGCGGCTGGTACCGCCGCTCCCGCCGCGACGACGCCGGGTGCTCCCGCCCCAGCGGCGGCCGATGCCCTCGACGAAGTGGTCGTCACCGGGTCATTGCTCAAAATCGACGGGGCGCATTCGCCCACTCCGGTGACGATCACCACCGCCGAGCAATTGGCAACCGCGGCACCCGCGACGTTGACGGAAGGGCTGCTGCAGTTGCCGCTATTCAAAGGATCGCCGAGCGCTCAAAGCCAGGGTACCGGAACGACCAGCAACAATGGCGCGTCGTATCTGAACCTGCGCGGCTTGGGCACGCAGCGGACACTGGTGTTGCTCGACGGCCGGCGGGTCGTTTCGGCGACGTCGGCCGGTAGTGTGGACGTCGAGGAGTTACCCGAGGCTCTCATCAGCCAGGTCGAGGTCGTCACGGGGGGCGCGTCCGCGGCATACGGTTCGGACGCCGTGGCCGGCGTCGTCAATTTCCGGTTGGACACGAAGTTTACGGGTGTGAAGGGTGAGCTCCAATACGGCCAATCCGACTACAACGACGATAAGAACTACAAAGCGTCGATCGCAGCCGGCGATTCTTTCCTCGACGGCAAGCTGCACATCGTGGCCAGCCTCGAACACTACGACAACAAGGGGGTCGACACCTCCAATCGCCGGCCCTGGGCATATCAGGGCACCGGCGCGATCCCCAATCCCGCGGTGACTGCCACGAATCCCGCCTCGCCGACCAATCCCGCGCAGATCGTCGTGCAGAATCCCTACTCGTCGGTGGCGGCGCTGGGCGGCTTGATCACCAACACGGCGCTGCGCGGAACGACCTTCGGTCCGGGCGGCACGCCGCAGCAGTTTCAATACGGCTCATTGGTCAGCCCGACGCTGATGCAAGGGGGCGGCGGCTATAACCCGAGTTTGCAGCTGGTGCTTCAGCCGGATCAGTCGCGCACCGCCGCGTTCACGCACGTCACGTACGACGTCAACAGCTCCTTTCGCGTCTTCGCGGAAGCCATGATCGCCACCAACGATCTGACCTATCACAGCCTGCCTACCTTCGAGCTGAGTTCCACGGCATTTACCGTGTTCAAGGATAACGCCTACCTGCCGTCGTCGATCGCCGCGGTCATGAACAATCCGGCGGCGCCCATCGACTCCGTGAAGGTGGGCCGCATCAGCCCGGACTTCGCGATCCCCGATCTCGTCGGTACCAGCGAAATGCAGCGCTATGTGGTGGGATTCGAAGGCGACATCAACAGTGATTGGAGCTACAAAGGCTACTTTCAACATGGTCAGAATCATTCCTTGTTCAAGACCGAGGATGATCCCATCTCGAATAATCTCTACCGGGCAGCCGATGCCGTCTACAACTCCAATGGACAAATCGTCTGCCGCTCCACGCTGACCAATCCGACGAACGGCTGCGTTCCGCTGAATATTTTCGGCTACGGATCCGCATCCGCTGCTGCCTTGGCGTACATCACAGGTACGGCCGTACAAGACGTCACCGTGAAAGAAGACGTGGCCGAGGGCAGCGTCTCCGGCAAGCTGGCGGCGCTGCCGGCGGGCGATCTGGAAGTCGCGGCCGGGTTCGGTTGGCGCAAAGAGCAGTTTGATCAGGAAACCGATGCGATATCGCAGGAGATCCGCACCGGCACGGGCATCGACGGCTTTCCCACCGGTCTGGTGAACACACTCGGCGGTTTCGAACGGACGAATCCCCAGCCGTCCAGCGGCGCCTACAGCGTCAAAGAGGCGTTCACCGAAGCCAACGCACCACTGCTGAGGGATTTCACCCTGGTGAAATCACTCACCATGAACGGTGCCGTCCGCTTTACGGATTACAGCTTGAGCGGCTCGGTGACGTCGTGGAAGGTCGGGCTCGTGTACGAACCGATTTCCGGCATTCGTTTGCGCGGCACGCGCTCGCGCGACATTCGCGCGCCCAACTTGGGCGAACTCTATCAGGGATCGAGCCAAGGGACGGCGAGCGTCATCGATCCGGCCAACGCGGGCGCCACGTATACTTCTTTGACCGGTGCCGTCGGCAATACGAAGCTGGTTCCGGAAATTTCCGACACCACGGTCCTCGGGTTCGTCCTGCAGCCGGATTTTCTGCCCAACTTCATGTTGTCCCTCGATCACTACGACATCAAGATCAAGGATGCGATCGCCGCGCTCACCGCTCAGCAGGAAGTCACTCTGTGCGGAGAGGGCGCGACGGAACTATGCAACTACATTCAGCGCAACACGAACGGACTAATATCGCGCGTGGAGCTGCCGTACCTTAACGTCGCCGAACGCACCACCAGCGGCTTTGACCTCGAATCGAGCTATAGTATGGCTCTGCCGACCATCGGGAATCTCGGTGCGACCAGCCTCACCTTTCATGCGCTCGTGAATTTTATCGATGACTTCACCACCGATGTGCAAGGCGCACCGCCGGTTCAACTCGCGGGGGACATCGGCGTCAACAGCACGCCGAAATGGAGCGGCAACTTGTCGGCCACGCTGGCAGCGGGTCCTGTTTCGCTGTTCGCGCAGGAGCGTGTGATCGGCGACGGCAAGTTCGACAATACGCTGTCGCCGTCGCAGATCAGCTACAACCACGTGCCGACCGTCAGGTATACGGATCTCACGGCAAGCTACGACCTGTCGTCGATCAAAGGCACCGTGTTCTTCACCGTGAATAACTTGACCAACAAGGACCCGCCGCAAATTCCGGGCATCTTGATTGCCGGCAGTAGTCTCGGCAACCATTTGCTGTATGACGTCGTGGGCCGCGCCTACACGGCCGGGTTCAGGTTCAAGTTCTAAGGGTGCTCGAGGAGCGATCGAGTTGAACACCTTCGACAGGCGAGACTTCATCGAGCCAGAGCCGCGCGGCCGCCGCTGGCCGGCTTCGCGCAGCCTGTGATATCCGCCCGCGGCGCCGCGGCTGCCCGGGGCTCACTGCGTTGGGTCATCGTATGCCTTGCGCTGCTCATCGCGGCGATCGCTTACCTGGACCGCAGCAACATTGCCATCGCTGCATCGTTTCTGAAGCGCGACCTGGCGCTGTCGGATGTGCAGCTGGGCGTCGTGTTCAGCGCGTTCGTCTTGGGCTACGCCGTTGCGCAGCCGTTTGCGGGCCGATGCGCGGATCGGTACGGGCCCTACCGGGTAGTCGCCATTGGAATGCTGTCATGGAGCGTGCTCACCGCGCTGACGGCGTCGATTCCCGCGAACTTCCAGCATGCGTTCATGCTGCTGCTCGCGGTGCGCTTCATATTGGGGCTCGGCGAGTCGGTCATCTTCCCCGCGAGCAACCGGCTGATTGCGAACTGGGTGCCGTCGACTGAACGCGGACTCGCGAACGGCCTTTTGTTCGCGGGCGTCGGACTCGGAGCGGGTACCGACCCGCCGCTCATTACCTTCCTCATGCTGGGCTACGGCTGGCGTGCGGCCTTCTGGGCCAGCGCCGCTCTCGGCCTCGCGGGTTTGGCCGCGTGGCTGCTGATCGCGCGCGATTTACCCGAACGGCACGCCTGGATGCGCCAAGCGGAGCTCGATTACATCGTCGGCGGCCGCTCCAACGCCGTCTCCGGTGCGAGCGACCTCGCGTCCTGGCGGGAAATCATCGGCAATGCGCAAGTGCTGCTCCTGACGTTGAGTTATTTCTGTTTCGGCTACGTGGGATACATCTTCTTCACCTGGTTCTTCACCTACATGTCGACGGTGCGCGGGCTCGATCTCAAATCGACCGGCATTTACGGCATGCTGCCTTTCATCGCCATGGCCATCGCTTCGCCGCTCGGCGGCTTCGTCTCCGACCGGCTGGCGCGCCGCTTCGGCAACCGCATCGGACGCTGCCGCCTCGCTGCAATCGCCATGGCGAGCGCCGCGATGTTCGTCGCAGCCGCGACTCAGGTCCAAGACGCGCGTTTGGCGACGGTCGTGCTCGCCGCGGGTTCGGGCTCGCTGTACTTCTCCATCAGTTGCTTTTGGGCGTTGAGCGCTGACATCGGCCGAGATTCCGCGGGCGCCGTGGCCGGAGTCATCAACATGGGCGGCCAGTTGGGCGGGACCGTGGTGGCAACGCTGACCCCGATTCTTGCGCACCATATCGGATGGTCGGGCTCCTTTTTGATCGCGGCGGCCGTGGCATTGTTCGGCGGCGGCATATGGCTGTTCAT
>Ga0137413_10000135_pt1 | contig 19944 bp, 16 predicted proteins | sample CZODoug2_1_16fun_FD_108280 | JGI IMG/M metagenome (GOLD analysis project Ga0137413, IMG submission 108280) | Vadose zone soil fungal communities from Angelo Coast Range Reserve, California, USA - CZODoug2_1_16fungal (Illumina Assembly) | ecosystem: Environmental > Terrestrial > Soil > Vadose... | reverse complement strand
GGCAAAATGATTTCTCCGCAAAACATCGCGACCGGTGTGTCGGTCACCAACTTGAAGGGCCAGGAAGGCGCGGTGCTGGCGCGTACTTTCATCCACAGCATCATTCTGACGCTGATTTTGGTGGTCATCGTGATCGTGCAGCAGTACCTGGTGCCGGGAATCATTCCGCATTTCGTCGCGAAATGATGCTGCGTGATCGCAGACGCAGACCGTGGGCGAAGCCTAGGATCGTTGGTCAGCCTTGTCTAGCGGCTGGAAAGTCCGGTGGCCTGCGGGGTGCCCACATCGCGGCGTGAGTTTTGATGGACCGACGTAAGAGAACTGCGCGCAGCGCTTGACGCCGTTTCTTCGAACCGATTGTCGGCACGGATGGCCAAGGGAGTCACTAGATCAGTTTTAAGATCTGTTTTAAGAGAGGCGACGCTCGCTCCTTCTTGCTCATTCGAGGTAAGGCCGCGTTCGTCAAGCTGCTTCGCGCCGGAAGCGCGCAATTTCTTGTAGAGTTTTCGAAGGCCTAATGAGGTTGTATGTCGGCGATCGTTGGTCGTTGGCGACCACCACACGAATTCGACGATAAGATAGACCACAGTCAATCCCGAGCCGATCGCGACAAGACCTAGCATGACTTCTGAACTACTCACTGAAATGCATGCTAGACCTATTTTGGGCTACGGTCTGGAGGCCGAAGAGAACACTGCGCGTAGGATTTTTCTCAAAGCGCTCAGGTCTTTCGCGCGCAGAAACGGGGTCAATTCCCGACGATATCAGCGGTCTGGCGGCCGTGAACATATACCGTCGTCGCGCCGAAGTCGCGACCGTCATGGACATCAGTCATCTGGCGAGAAAGAGGTAGTGCGCGCGGCGCGATCCCCGCCCTTTTTACGGCGCGGGAGGACGTCAAAAGTGCCCCGGGCAGGAATCGAACCTGCGACCTAGCGCTTAGGAGGCACTCGCTCTATCCACTGAGCTACCGAGGCAGGAAGGCGAGGCCGGAGACGGACAACCGGCCTATTAGGATGGTGGAGGAGAAGGGGATCGAACCCTCGACCTTCGCATTGCGAACGCGACGCTCTCCCAACTGAGCTACTCCCCCGAAAAGGGCGAAGATACTAGCAGCAAAGCTTGGTTCTGCCAAAGTATCGGGGCTAGACTGGCGGTACCTGGGCAGGATATAGACCTGGGCGGGAGAAAAAAATGCTGAAAGCGGGCGAACGTGCCCCGGAATTCACGCTTCCGGACGAGACAGCGACAGACCGGACCCTGACCGAATTACTCAGCTCGGGCGCCATCGTGCTGTATTTCTATCCTGCGGACTTTACGCCCGGATGTACGCGCCAGGCCTGTGTTTTGAGGGATTTGCACGGCGAGATTGAACGCGCGGGCCTTCGCGTTGTGGGAATCAGCCCGCAGGGTCCGGAATCGCACACCAAGTTTCGCGCCAAGTACAACTTGCCGTTTGTGCTGCTGTCGGATCAGCACAAGGCCGTGACCAAAATGTATGGGGTCAACGGCCCCTTGGGGCTGGGCATTCGCCGGGCATCTTTTTTGATCGACGGGAGCCGGCGTATTCGCGACGTGGTGCTCGCGGACTTTATGATCGGACGGCATGCCGACTTTGTGCGCAAGGCGATTGCGCTGCGGGCAGCGAATACTCAGTAGCTCAATCGCACCAAGTTGGCGCGGCCGATGCGCGGCACCGACACGACATACATCGTCGCGAAGTCTTGTTCATCGATGCCGGGTATGTCGCTTCTACCCGCCAGAGCCGAGACAATTTCCGGGACCGTATTGATGTGCCCGATGACCATCACCCGTCTGCCGCTGTTCTCTCGCAGCACCCGGCCCGCCAGTCCCTTCGGATCGTCAGCAGCAGCCACCACGGGAGCGATTCCAAGGCGCGCGGCCAGCGGAGCTGCAGTCGAGCGGCTGCGCAATGTGGCGGACACATAAATGGCGTCGAGGCGGCCGGCGCCCTTCGTGTCGCCGAACATGCGGGCCAGCAGTGCTGCCCGCGCCTCTCCCGCCGCGGACAGCGCCGGATCAGCCGCGTTGACCGTCTCTTTTTCGGCATGGCGGATGACAATCACGGTGGTTGAATTCGCCGTGAACCACTCCCAAGCGGCGAACACTGCGAGGCCGAAAACCACAGTCGCCGTGATCGCCGCGATCGCGGTCAACCAGATCGGAATTAAAAATGGCCTGTGCTGAAGACTCGCATCACCGCTTTTCATTCGCTCATAATATCAAATGGCGGTTACGTCCTTGTTGAGACTGCAAATCATCGTCCTTGCGGCCGGTTTTTCATCGCGATTGGGGCGGCCCAAGGCCCTTGTCCGCGTGCACGGCGTGAGCCTATTGCGCAGCACGCTCGAGTTGGCCGCCACTCTTCAATGCGCAAAAATCATTGCTGTCGTGGCGCGTCATTCGGCGCGCTATCGCGCCGAAGCACGCGGGATCGACGTGACCTTCGTGACCAATTTGCGGCGCAATCAAGGATTGTCGAGTTCCGTGCGCCGCGGCATTGCCGCGGCACGCTATTCGCCCGCGGTCTTGTTTCTGCCGGTGGACTTGGGCAATCTCAAAAGCCGCGAATTGGCGCGCCTGATTCGGCGCTGGCGAGCGGTCCGGCGAGGCGTGATCGCCCGCCGCATCGGCCGGATCGGCGCGACGCCGCTGGTCCTGCCGCGACGGCTCTACCCTCGCGCGCTCCGGATCACCGGGGATGTGGGTCTGCGCGACTTGATAGCGCAATTGCCGGCCGACAGCCGCGTGCTCGTGGATATGCCGTCGGCGGCATCGGACATCGACACGCCGCAAGATCTTAAGACCGCTCGACGGGTTTTTCGACGCCGAAGGTAGGTCAATGCGGCCAATCGGGGTAGTCGCGAAATGCCTGAATGGTGGTGTCAATCTTCGCGCGCGGCAAATCCATATGCGTCATCAACCGGGTTCGAGCAGCGACCGAGGCGATGATGCCGCGCCGCTCCAAATGCGACTTCAGGCCGGTAATCTGCGCCGAAGGGACTTCGAGGTACACCACATTGGTTTGCGGCGCGGATACCTTGAGGCCCGCATTGCGCAGTCCGGCGGCCAGGTAATCGGCGTTGGCGTGATCCTCGGCAAGCCGCTGCACGTTATTCGCCAGAGCATAGAGCCCCGCCGCCGCGAGCACGCCGGCCTGACGCATGCCGCCTCCCAACGCCTTGCGCCAGCGCCGCGCGTCGGCGATGAGAGATCGGGTACCCAACAGAATCGATCCCGCGGGCGCTCCCAGCCCTTTGGACAGGCACACCGACACCGAGTCGAAGCCCGCGACCGCCGTGCGTTCGTCGACATTCAGTTTCACGATGACATTGAAAATGCGTGCGCCATCCAAGTGAGTGGCCAATCCGCGCGAATGCGCAAATTCCGTCGCTTCGCGCTGGTAGTCCATCGGCAGCACTCGGCCTCCAATGGTATTTTCCAGCGCCAGCAATCGCGTGCGCGCAAAATGATAGTCGTCCGATTTGATCGCGGCGGCGATACGCTCAACCGCGATCCCGCCGTGCGGTTCATGCTCCAGCGGCTGGGGCTGGATGCTGCCGAGAACCGCCGCGCCACCCTGCTCGTATTTATAGGTGTGCGCTTCCTGCCCCACCAAGAACTCATCGCCGCGGCCGCAATGCGCCATCAATGCGGCCAAATTGCTCTGCGTGCCGCTTGGAAAGAACAAGGCGCTTTCGAATCCAAATCGTTCGGCCGCGACGGCCTGCAATCGATTGACCGTCGGATCGTCGCCGAAAACATCATCGCCGACTTCCGCGGCCGCCATCGCCGCGCGCATGCCCGACGTCGGCCGCGTGACCGTGTCGCTACGTAGGTCGATCACGGTTTCGGTGCGTTGGGGTCCGGGGTAAATGTTTTCAGCGCATCCGTGCCATGGCAGCCCACGCTCTCGCCGCACACCTGGTTTACGGGGCAAACGACAGGTGTACCCTTGACGCAGCCGCGCGCATCGGCGCCGGCGCTGTGCGGAGCACAGCGTTCTTTCCCGTTGCAAGTCCGATGGTCATCACAATCCGCATCGCTGCTGCACGCGATGGCTGCTTGATCGCGTTCCACCGTCGCGAGCTCTCCCTGCCGGGAAATCACACCGGACAAGGTCGCGTTGAGCAGCCGTGCGGGCACTTCCTGGCCCGATGGCAATTCAACATCCGCGGCGACCACTTCCCACGCAGGCGCCAACGGACTGCCCGCGCGGTAGTAAAGCGCAAAGCGCACCACATTGCGCGGCTCGAGCGCATCGTTCAGTTTTACCGGAATCAAATGGGTTGAATCGGGAAGCCACGCCTCACCGTGCACCAGCGGCAGACGTCTGACGCTCTTGCCCGCTTCGTAGATGCGCAACTCCAAGTCGCTGCCTGCGCTCAATTCCTGTGCGCCGGTGACGACTCGAACCTCGAGGCGCGATACCGGCACCGCTTCGGCAATGGTTGCGCACAGCGTGCATGCCAACAGCATTGGCCAGACTGACAGTGGCAGGTGTATCTTCATGGCACCCTCCGGTTTAGCGACAAGTTCGCCGCTATCATAGCCGATCTTAAGCCTGGCCCCGTCCCGCCATGGCATGCCGTTCAAATCGCGATGTAACATATTCACATTACGATCGATCGTGCAAATCCGCTATTCTTTGGCCGTTATGCCGGCCACTCATATTCCAGCAGTTACCAGAGGCGCACGCGATGAGCGGAACTGAGCGGCAGGGAGGCCGGGGGCGAGTGGGCTTGACGCCGGCGACGCCGGATTTGGCCGTGGAAGTCGTGACGAGCGTGGAAGGCTTGCAGGCGCTGGCAGCAGACTACGAGCGCCTGTTGCGTGCCACCGGCAATACGCTGCCGTTCGCTCTTCACGAATGGCATGTGGCTTGGTGCAACGAGTTCCTCGAGTCCGGCAGGAGCATTCAAACTCAGCCGATGATTCACGTCGCACGCAACACCGAAGGCCGGTGTGTCGCCATCGTGCCGTTGATTCTGACCCGCCGCGCCGTGGGGCCCGTGAAAATAGGTACGCTCGATTTACTGGGTGCGGATCCCGCGATCACGGAAATCCGCACCTCGATCATAGATCCGGGCTACGAGACGCGTGCCGTCTGGGCGATCCGGCGAAAGGTGGCAGAAGTGGGAGACGTTGATTGGCTCAACTGGGGCGTGGTCAGCGATTCGCACGCTTCAGCGCTTTCGATCTGCGCCGACCTCAAGATTCAGCGTCCGCTGCTGAGCTACGTTCTCGACTTGCCGCCTTCCTGGGACCAATTCCATTCCAACCTCAAGCGCAATATCCGCCAGTCGATCCGGCATTGCTACAATTCTCTCAAGCGCGATGATCTCACCCACGAGCTGCGGATCGCCCAGGAACCCGCCGAAGTGAAAGACGCGCTTGAACGATTCTTCACACTGCACGCCATGCGCGCCGAGCTTCGAGGGGCAAAGGCACACCGCAATCATTTTGCAAATGCGCGATCGCGCCTTTTCCTGCACGAGGTTTGCGCGAAATTGGCAGCACGCGGCATGGTGCGGGTATTTCAGTTGGCGATTCGCGGCGATATTGTCGCGCTGCGCATCGGATTCGTGGTCGGGGATAGCCTGTATCTGTACTACTCCGGCTTCGATCCTCGCTGGTCCAAATACAGCGTCATGACGACCACGGTCGTGGAGGCAGTCAAGTACGCGATTGGACAGCGCTTGAAGACGATCAATCTCTCTCCCAGCGCGGACGTCTCGAAGACCCGATGGGGACCGCGCGAGATCGCTTTGACCCAGGCCGTTCAGATATCCCCTTCTCCGCTGTCCCGATTGGCGTTTGCAGGTTTTCAACGCATCAAATCCGGCAGACCGCTGTTGCTATGGATCAGCAAACTATTGGCGGTCACGCGGCGCAGCTGGGATTAAGAGCCATGAACAATCTTGCTTCGTTTCCCAAAGAATTGGGCTAACGCTTCAGCCGGCGCGTGACTGCGTCGATGAGCTCTTTTAATTCTTCGATGTGCAGCAAAACTCCGCAGGCGGCGAAGGCCGCCGCACCCGCGGCCACCGTGGCGAGCAGCGCGGGCAGCTTGATCCATAGCAATTGCACCCGCCAATCGGCCAGAAGCCAATGCGACGACGCCGCGCACACGGCCACCAGCGCCGCGCTCGCCACGGCGACTTTGAGCAGCAACAGGAGCAGGCGGCGCGTCTCGAGGCCTTTGAGCTGGGATTGCATCAGCAGATACAGCAGCAAGAAATTGAATGTCGCGATGCAGCCCGTCGAGAAGGCAAGACCGCGATGGCCCCAGCCCAAACGAACCGTGAAAATCCAGTTGAGCAATATATTGAGGCCGACAGCCAAGAAGCTCACCAACATGGGCGTCTTGCGCCTGTCCAAGGCATAGAACGCGTTAACCAGCACTTTGAGTGCCGCATAGCCGGCAAGGCCGATGGCGTAGAAGCGCAGTGCGCCGGCCGCCTGCGCGGCTTCATAGTCAGTGAATTTTCCATGCTGATAGACCACGGAAATGATCGGCTCGGCCAGCATCATGAGACCGGCCGTCGCCGGCAGCGTGAGGAGCATGGCCCAGCGCATCGCGCGCGCCAGCTCGCTGCGAAAGGCATCCATGCGTCCCGCCACCACCAGCCGCGACAGCAGCGGCAACGTCACGGTGCCCAAAGCCACGCCGAATATACCCAGCGGCAACTGCATCAAGCGAAATGCGGCTGCCAGCCAGAAAATCGCGCCGTCTTCCAGCCCGGAGGCAAAGATTGAGTTGATGAGCACGTTGAATTGCGTGGTGCTGGCGGCGATCACGGAGGGACCCATCAACAGCAAGACGGCCTTGACGCCGGCATCCCGCCATCGCAGGTCCGGGCGGAACCGATATCCGAGACGCGCCAGCGACGGCAACTGCACGGCCAACTGCAGCGCCCCGCCGATGACCGTTGCGAATGCCAATCCGATCAGGGCGCGCAGACCGAAATGCGGGTCGATCCAGTAACCCAGGGCCAACCCGCCGATGATGGATCCTATATTGAAGAAACTCGATGCCATCGCCGGCACGCCAAACACATTCTTGGCATTCAGCATTCCCATCACCAATGCGGCGATCGACACCAGCAGGATGAAGGGAAACATGATGCGCGTGAGATGCGCCGTCAATGCCGCCTTGTCATGATCGAAACCCGGAGCCAGCAGCGCGACGAGCGAATCGGAGAACACCATGCCGAGGACGCACAGCGCACCCAATACCAGGGCCGTCATCGTTGCAACCTTGTTGGCGAGGCGCCACGCGGCCTCATCGCCGCCGCGCGCGATGGTTTTGCTGAATGTCGTGACAAAAGCAGTCGACAGCGCCCCCTCGGCGAAAAGATCGCGCAGCAGATTGGGAATGCGAAACGCGACTGTGAACGCGTCCAGCGCGCGGCCGCCGCCGAAGAGAGCCGCGAATATGAGCTCGCGCGCCAACCCGAGAACCCGGCTGCACATCACGGCCAATCCGATGATGCCCGCCGCTTTGGTATTCAGGCGGTCGCTGCGTTCATCCACCGGTATCGCCGCAGCCGCGGTGGGCGATTCGTCGCTTTGTGATTTCGGGCCGGTCACGGAACTCGTAGTCTACAGGGGTCCTCATGGGCCGATTGCCTAACTCGTGCTCATCATGGCGACCACGGTAACCGCCATCACCCCCGTCGCAACCCATCCGAGACGCCGCAGCCGCGGCCGGATGACGAAAGCGCCCATCACGTCCTTGCGTGAGGCCAGTATCATCATGATGGCCATGATGGGCACGGCGATGATGCCATTGATCTCGGCGCTCCACAGCAGCGCCCGCACAGGATCCAGATGCGTAAAGGTCAGTGCCACGCCACCGATGGTTGCGATTCCGATGATGCCGTAGAACCCCAGGGCCTCCGGCAGCTTGCGGTCCATGCCCGACTGCCAATCAAAGCTCTCAGATACGGCATACGCGGCCGATCCGGCCAGCACCGGCACGGCAAGCATCCCGGTGCCGATGATCCCCAAACTGAACAATAAGAACGCGGTGGCGCCGCCCAGGGGCCGCAGCGCCTCGGCCGCCTGCGCGGAAGTCTGAATGTCCACGATGCCCGCAACGTGCAAGGTCGCCGCGGTGCTCAAGATGATGAAGAAAGCGATCAGATTTGAAAACCCCATGCCCACATACGTATCCCAACGTATGCGCCGCATCTGCCGGCGCGCGACCTCGGAGGTGTGCGGAAGCATGTAGGTACCGCCATTTCGAGCATTTGTCGCCCGCAAGTCTTCCATTTCCTGCGCGGCCTGCCAGAAAAACAGGTAGGGGCTGATGGTCGTGCCAAAGACGGCCACGATCATCGTGATGGTGTTGTGATCCATCACCAGACGCGGCACCGCCAATTCGCCGATCACAGTCCCCCAGTGCACGTGGATGGTGAAGATCACGGCAACATAGGACAGCAGCGCCAAGGTCAGCCATTTCAAATAGCGAACATAGGTTTCGTAGCGAAGGTAGACCTGCAGGACCAGGCATAAAACGCCGAAACACACCGAATACAGATGGGCGGAACCGCCGAGCAGAAGACGCAGCGCCTCCCCCATCGCGGCGATGTCGGCGGCGATATTGATGGTGTTGGCGATCAGCAGAAGTCCCACGATGCCGTAGAGCACGGGGCGCGGAAAAACCGCTTTGACGTTCGCCGCCAGGCCCCTGCCGGTGATGTAGCCGAGCCGCGCGCTGACCATTTGGATGCCCACCATCAAGGGGTAGGTGAACAGCACCGTCCACAGCATGTTGTATCCAAACTGCGCACCGGCTTGGCTGTAGGTGGCGATGCCGCTCGGATCGTCGTCCGCTGCGCCCGTGATGAGGCCAGGTCCCAATTGCTTGACCCGCGGATTTTGCGTGAAGCTTTTGAGCAGTTTAACCATCGTCGATCTCCTAAGGAGACGACTCGGGGCTGATGCGCACACGGAAATCGTCCCGCGCCAGGCGGGACGACGCTAAAGACCTGCCTTAAGCGTTATCGAGCCGAAGCGCGTGCGCGTTTGCTGCGCTGATTACCACTCGAACAACAACTCACGAGTTCGACCTTTATGACCCTAAACGTCGCGGACGATAAACCGGTACTTTGCTGCTGTAAAGCACAAATTCATCCGGCCGCCTTCAATCAAGCCGTCAATGCTGCCTTGGCTTTCGCCACTTCGGCGATGACTTCTTCGGCCACGTTGCGCGGGACCGGCTCGTAGTGCGAGAACTCCATGGTGTACGAAGCACGGCCGCTGGTCATGCCGCGCAGCTGTCCGATGTAGCCGAACATTTCGGACAGCGGCACGATCGCAACGACGGCGATGTTGGTGCCGCGTTCCAATTGGTCCTGAACCGAGCCACGCCTGCGATTGATGTCGCCGATCACATCGCCCAGATAGTCTCCCGGAGTCACGGTTTCAACCTTCATCACAGGCTCGAGCAGAATCGGCGCGGCCTTGCGGATGCCCTCGCGAAATGCCGCCTTGGCGGCGATTTCAAAGGTCATCGCATTGGAATCGACGTCGTGGAAGCTGCCATCGATCAGGGTCGCGCGGAAGTCCACCGTCGGATAGTGCGCGAGCACCCCATCTTCCTTTTGCACCTTCAGGCCCTTCTCAACCGAGGGCACGAATTCGCGCGGCACCGATCCGCCTACGGTCTCGTCCACGAACTCGAAGCCGGTGCTGCGCTCCAGCGGCTCGAACACGATCCACACTTCGGCGAATTGACCGGAACCGCCGGTCTGCTTCTTGTGAATGTATTGTTCGGTGATCTTCTTGGTGATGGTTTCGCGATACGCGACCTGGGGTTCGCCCATGATGCCTTCGACACCGAACTCAGTGCGCATGCGATCGAGCGTGACTTCCAGATGCAGTTCACCCATGCCGCGCAAAATCGTTTGGCCCGTTTCGCGATCCGTCTCCAAATGCAGCGAGGGATCGGCACGGACCATCTTGCCGAGCGCGCTGCCGAATTTCTCCTGTTCAGCCTTGACTTTCGCCTTGACGGATACGCTGATGACCGGCTCCGGAAAACGCATGCGTTCGAGCACCACCGGATTCGCCGCATCGCAAAGGGTATCGCCGGTCTCCGTGTCGGCCAGCGACACCAACGCGATGATGTCGCCCGCGCGCGCTTCTTCGACGGGATTCGCTTCCTTGGCAAACATCTCGACCATGCGGCCGATTTTCTCGCGCTTGCCGCGGGTCGTATTGAGCACCGAGGCACCCTTGGTCAATACGCCTGAGTAGACTCGAATGAAGGTGAGCGCGCCGTAGATATCATTGATGACCTTGAACGCCAGGGCCGAAAACGGTTCTTCGTCCGAGGTCTTGCGTTCGCCGATCGGCTCGCCGTCGGCGTCCACGGTTTTGATCGAAGGCACATCCGTCGGCGCCGGCAGATAGTCGACGACGGCATCCAGAACCTGCTGCACGCCTTTGTTCTTGTATGACGAACCGCAGAGCACGGGCGTGAAGGCGGAATTCAATGTGCCCTTGCGCAGTGCCGCGCGCAAGATGTCGCCGGACGGCATGGTGCCATGGGTGAGAAATGCCTCCATCGCTTCGTCGTTTTGCTCGAGACAGGTATCCACCAATTCCGTGCGAAACTGAGTGACCTTGGCCAGGAGCTGCCGATCGCTCGGCGTGGTGATGTGCAATTTGTCGGCCAGATCGGCGGTCACGTCCAGCACCTTCCATTCGGCATCCTTATCATCGGATTCCCAGACCAGTGCTTTCATTTCAACCAGATCGACCATGCCCTTGAAGTTATCTTCCGATCCGATCGGAATCTGCACAGGCAAGGGTCTGGCGCCGAGGCGCTTTTTGATCATATCGACGCAACGCAGGAAATTGGCGCCGCTGCGATCCATTTTATTGACATAGCAGATTCGCGGAACGCCGTAGTTATCGGCCAGCCGCCAATTCGTTTCGGACTGCGGCTCGACGCCCGCCACGCCGTCGAACACCACCACGGCGCCGTCGAGCACGCGCAGCGAGCGGTTTACTTCGATGGTGAAATCCACGTGTCCCGGCGTGTCGATCAGGTTGATTTTCTTATCGCGCCAAAACGCGGATACCGCGGCGCTCTGAATGGTGATGCCGCGCTTCTGTTCCTGTTCCAGATAATCGGTGGTCGTCGAGGTTTTCAGATCCTTGGTATCGTGAATGTCGATGATCGTGTGCTTACGCCCCGTGTAATACAGGATGCGCTCCGTCGTCGTCGTCTTGCCGGCGTCGACGTGGGCAATGATGCCGATATTGCGTATATCGGAGAGGGGGGTAGTGCGGGCCATAGCAAAATTCCGTAAGTTTCAGGTAAAAGTTCGGGGAGGCCCATAAGGGGCGGATCAAAAGCCGGTTATTTTGCCATGCCAGGGCAGTGAATGTCGAAGAAAAAGAGCGATTTGACGCAGCGCGACGCCCGTCAGGGAGCAGAATGCAGTCGTGGAAAACGCTACTACTTGACGCTGTAGCCGCGCCCTTCCAAACACGCCGCCTGTGCTCGAAAGTAGTCGGATCGCCTGCCGGGCGCCGAACCACCGCCGGCCTGAGTCGGGTCAAAGCCGGTCTGCGTGGCCGCCCAGCGATGGCATTCGAACTTGTCCTTGCCCAGCTGATCTTCGCTCTGGCCATTTTTTGGATAGGCAATCAGATCCGAGGGACCTGCCGCCCGGCCGCCGGCCTGGCCACCACCCGCCTGACTGAAGACTTCTGCAGGGGGTGCCACGGTCTGGTACTGCCCCACACCGCTGTTCCAAATGTAGTAGTTGTCGTCGGCGTAGTAATAGGGAACGCCGCCCCACCAATAGGTCGAGTAGTAGTAAGGAAGAGTCGCGAAATAAAGGCCTAACCCTAAGCCGCCCAATCCCCAGCCCCAGGGACCGTAGTAACCGCCGCGCCAACCGTAGCCGCCATGCCACCCACCGCGCCAGCCGCCGCCATGCCACCCACCACCGTGCCAACCGCCCCCACCGTGCCAGCCGCGCCCACCTCCGTGCCAGCCGCCCGCATGTTGGGCAAACGCGGGAGCGCCCGCGAGCAGCGCAGCACACGCGCAGAAAGCAACAGAAAATGAACGCAACTTGCTAGGGATTTGCATAAAGTTACCCGTCGTTCACGGGCCCTCAAGAAATCAACTGATCGGCATTGTATAAGACCTGTGCGACGGGCGGCAGTTCAACCTATACATTGCGACCGCGATCACGATTGCTACGTTACAGCGGGAGCCTGTCTAAAGCATTCACCGCTCCTGTAGTATGGATTGCAGAGAATCGACGCCTTAAAAAACGGGGACGCGATGCAAAATGGGGATGGGTCGAATTCGCTGAGCCGGCGTCAGCTGTTGCAAATGATCGGCTCTACCGCGGGCAGCGCCGCGATGTACCAAGCGATGAGCAGTCTTGGGTTTGCGGCCGAGTCGCCTTATCAGGGGCCGATCGAGCTGCAAGGCGCGCCCAAAGGCGCCTCCGTGTTGATTCTGGGCGCGGGCATGGCCGGCATGACGGCAGCCTATGAGCTGCGCAGCGCCGGTTACAAAGTTCAGGTTCTCGAATACAACGGAAGACCGGGTGGCCGCAACTGGAGTCTTCGCGGCGGCGACCGCTACACGGAGATGGGCGGGCTGACGCAGCAATGCGAATTCGATAAGGACTTGTACATCAACCCGGGGCCCTGGCGCATTCCCTATCATCATCACGGGATGATGCATTACGCCAAGCGCTTAGGCATCGCACTGGAGCCATTTTTCCAGGTCAACTACAACGCGTATATACACAGCAGCCAGGCGTTCGGCGGGAAGCCGCAGCGCTTCCGCGAGGTCAAAGCCGACTATCAGGGGCATGTCGCAGAATTGTTGGCCAAGGCGACGCGGCAGAATTCCCTTGACGCCTCGGTCACCAAGGAAGACCAAGAGATACTCCTCGAGTCATTGCGTGAATGGGGAGCGCTCGACAAGAACTTCGCCTATGTGGCGAGTGAAGCGGTGAGCGATCGGCGCGGCTACGAAAAGAATCCCGGCGGCGGATTGAACGGGAAGCCCATCCCGTCGAAGCCGGTTGCGCTTCGCGATCTTCTCGAATCCGGCCTCTGGCAGGGCATCCCTAACGGCGACACCTTCGACATGCAAACGTCGCTATTTCAGCCCGCCGGCGGCATGGGGCGCATCGGCGAGGCGTTCGGCCGAGAACTCGGACCCCTCATTCGCTACAACAGCAAAGTGATCGACATTCACCAAGACGCAGCCGGTGTCACGGTGACTTTCGCCGACGCGGTAAGTCCGGGGTCGAAACAGTCTGCTCGCGCCGACTGGTGCTTGTGCACGATTCCCCTGCCCGTGTTGGCGCAGATTCCGATGAACGTCGGCCAGGGGATGGCATCGGCTATTTCAGCCGTTCCCTATGCGGCGGCCATCAAGGTGGGCTTGCAGTTCAAGCGCCGCTTCTGGGAGGAAGATGAACACATCTTCGGCGGCATCACTTATACCGATCTGCCGATCATGAATATCGGATATCCGAACACGGGATTTCAAAGCGGCGGCAAAGGGGTGCTGCTGGGCGCCTACATCTGGGGCTTGAACGCCATGCAGTTCACGGCCATGACGCCGCAGGAGCGCGTGCAAAAGGTGGTCGAGTACGGCAGCCAAATTCATCCGCAATATCACAAGGAGTTCGATAACGGCGTTGCCGTTGCATGGCATCGCGCGCCCTTCACCCTGGGTTGTTTTGGGATGTGGACATCCGATACCCGCGCCAAGCACTACGAGGACTTGTGCCGGATCGACGGCCGGATTGCGCTGGCCGGCGAACACGCCTCCTATCTCGGCGGCTGGCAGGAAGGCGCCGTCACGTCAGCGCTCGACGCCATTGACCGCCTGCACCAGCGCGCCGTGGCGCAGGGAGCGAAGGCATGAGAACCCTCATCACGCTGCTGTTCATCGCGGCCGCGGCGAGCGCGTCGGCGGACAGCCCTTTGTTCACATCGCGAGCCGCAATCGGTTCGTTGAGCGGCGAGCAGATCTACGATCACATATGCCAGGGGTGCCATATGTCCGGTGCCCTGGGAGCGGTCGGGGCCGGCGCTTATCCGAAACTCGCGGCGAACAAGAAGTTCGTTTCGTGGGAATTCGTGGCGCTGACGGTCCTCAACGGCCGAAACGGCATGCCGCCGTTCGGGCTGCCCGCGAATCGGGAGTCGTCGCGAGCGACGCACTTGACCGATGCCCAGATCGCGGACGTGGTCAATTATGTGCGCAGTCATTTCGAGAACAGGTACAAGACGAACGTAACTGCCAGCCAAGTCGCGGCGTTGCCGCACCCGGCTGCGGAACTGATCGGACCTCAATAGGTCCTACAAACCACTCAGATGAGTTAAACCACTTAAGATCACTCGGGTACTCACAATCGGCAGGACGTAATTGGGCCATAGAAGGGGTTTCCCATGCGAAGCTATTTCGGTATGTTGACTATCACGACCACCTTGGTGGTGGCTCCGGTCGGAATCACTCTGGCGCATGGCGGAGGTTCCATGCCGAGCGGCCCCGCCGGAATGGTGACGAGCACCGCGCGCGGCCCCGACGAGGCTGCCAAGTCGGCCTACAATTCCGGTGTAAAGAGCGTGAAGAAGGCGCAGGAATACGACGCCGACGCCGCCAAGGCATCGACGCCGGAAAAAATCGCCAAAGCCCACGAAAAGGCTCAAAAATCGTACCACGAGGCGCTGGGGTCATTCATCGACGCCGTCGGTGCGCAGCCAAAGATGTACCAGGCGTGGAATTATTTGGGCTTTGCCAACCGTCACTTGGGCAACTATGAGGACGCGCTGGCGGCTTATGCCAAGGCGCTCGAAATCAACCCCACCTACCCGGAAGCTGTCGAATACCGTGGCGAAGCGTATCTCGGTTTGAATCAGATCGAGGAGGCGAAGGGTGCCTACATGGCGTTGTTCCGCGATTCAAGGCCGCTCGCCGATGAATTGATGGTGGCAATGCATCGCTGGGCCGACGCACGCCGCCAAGACGCGCAAGGGTTGTCATCGGCCGACGTCGACGCATTCGCCAAGTGGATGGACGAGCGCGCCGGCATCGCGGGGAAGACCGCTTCTCTTGCGATCGGTGCGGCGCAGCCCTGGAGTCAGGGACCGCGGTAAATTCGCCCGCTGGTAATAGTTGTTGCGGCGTGTGCGGCGTTTTGTGCCGCACACGCGGCTGATGAATCTTCACCTCACCCCTATGAATGGCGTTTGCCGCCCGCCTTTCCGCGGCCGGCGGTGCCCGCGTACAACCCGATGTCCGCCGAGAAAGTGGCTTTGGGGCGCAGGCTCTTCTTCGAGACTCGCCTGTCCTCGACGGGCCACTACGCCTGCTCGAGCTGCCATCGACCCGAGCTTGGCTTTACCGACGGCAGAGCGCACGCAGTGGGAGCAACGGGCGAGTCCGTGCGCCGCGGCGCGATGAGCCTCACCAATGTTGCCTACAACGCGGCCTTCACCTGGGGCAGCGCGAAAGTGCGCTCGCTCGAATCACAAATGCGCCAACCGCTGTTCAGCGAGCATCCTGTGGAGATGGGCCTCAAAGCGGGTGGCGCATCCGCGGTCAACGCCCTGTCTCTCGACCCCACCTATCGTGCGCAATTCGCCGGCGCATTTCCCGGCGACTCTTCCGCGCTGTCGATGGAGCACATCATCAATGCGATCGCCGCGTTCGAACGCACCTTGATTTCCGGCCGATCGCCGTTCGATCGTTATGTATTCGACGATGACCGCGCCGCGATGCCGCCGTCGGCAAAGCGCGGCATGGACCTTTTTTACTCAGGGAGAGTCGGCTGCGCGCAATGCCACTCGGGGCTGAATTTCTCAGGCCCGCTGGTCTACGAGGGGCACGAATCGGATGCCGCGCTGTTCGCCAACACCGGCCTGTACGATGTTGATGGTCACGGCGGCTATCCGCCGACCGATCAAGGGCTGATTGAGGTGACACATCGCGCCGCCGATATGGGGAAGTTTCGAGTTCCGACGCTGCGCAACGTGGCCTTGACGGCTCCGTACATGCACGATGGCAGTCTGCCGAACCTCGAGGCAGTCCTGGATCACTATGTGCAGGGCGGCCACAAGAGTCCCCGGCAGGATTCACGCATTCGGCCGATTGTCCTCTCTGAGGCAGAGCGTGCCGATCTGCTGGCCTTTTTGGGCAGCCTGACCGACCGAGAATTCGTCGAGAATTCGGAGTTTTCCGCCCCAAAGGACCCCTAGCTCTGAGAATTGGAGCCGTGAACGCCGCTCTTCACTTGCCGCAGGTCAGTTCATGATCGGAACGCCCTTCCCCGGGTTCGAGGTTGTGCCGCCTCACCTTGAGGCCGGACTCATCATCGTGCACGGAATTGCGGAACACGCCGATCGCTACCGCCACGTCGCCGAGGCACTCGCCTCCGGAGGCATCGCCTGTTTCGCCTATGACCAGCGCGGACACGGAAAATTTCCCGGCACGCGCACCCACGTCGCGGATTTTGCCGAGTTCGCGAACGATCTGGAATGGGTGGGCCGGAGCGCGCGCAACAGGTTCCCCTCGCTGCCGCTGTTCGTATGGGGCCACAGTATGGGCTCAGTCGTGGTGACACTCGCGGCCATTGAAGGCTTGCGCTGGGCGCGCGGCGTCATCACGACGGGTTGCGCACTCGATGCCATGCCGAAGCTGGAGGGTGCGGCCGGTGTCGCCCTGCGATTCGCCGCCGCGCTGGCGCCCCGCTTGAGAATCAGCTTGCGGATAGACGCCACCGCACTGACTCAAGTCGTCGAGATCCAGCAACAGCATACGAACGATCCGCTCGTGCCGCGCACCGCGAGCTTGAGATTGCTCTATGGTTTCGCCATGGCGTGCCGCCGGTGCCATGCCAATGCACCGAAGATCACGCTGCCCTGGCTGGCCGTGCACGGCCAAGCAGATAAGGTCTGCCCCGTCAGCGGATCCGAGACGCTGGTTGGAGCGCTCGGATCGCTCGACAAGCAGCTCGTCACGTACCCAGGCCTTCTGCACGAAGTTCACAACGAGGATGAACGCTCACGCACGGTGCTGTTCGATCTGATGACGCGCTGGATGCTCGAGCGGGTCTAGGCATACACTGTGCGTCCGGTTTTATAAGTAACATCTACTAGGGAGTTCTAGCATGCATCTTTCGCGCTCATTGGTCATGGCGTCTCTGGCCGCCATCTTGGTTCAACCCGCGCTCTCCGCAACTCATGATCTGCCCTCCGCCAGTGCGGAAAGTGAGGGGATGTCGAGTGAGCGCCTCGCGCAGCTTCGCTCAGGGATGAAGGAACTCGTGGATCAGGGCCGTCTGGCGGGCGTTGTCACCATGGTTTCGCGCCACGGCAAGGTGGTGGAGTTCGACGCCGCAGGCAAGCGCGACATCGCGGCCAATGCGCCCATGCAAAAGGACAGCATTTTTCGCATCTATTCCATGAGCAAGCCGATCACCGGCGTTGCCATGATGATCTTGTTCGAAGAAGGCAAATGGCAGCTCAACGATCCGGTCGCGAAGTACATTCCCGAATTCGCCAAGCTGAAGGTTTACGGCACGGAGGCGAACAACAACGTGGTCATGAAAGATCAAGCGCATCCGGTGACGATGCGCGAATTGATGTCGCATTCCGGCGGTTTCACCTATGGTTTTTTCAGCAATACGGCGGTCGACAAACTGCAGATCGAAGCTGACCTGCTCAACCCGAACAACACGCTGGATGAGTTCATCAAGCGCGTGGCCAAGCTGCCGCTGAATTCGCAACCGGGCTCCGAGTGGCACTACAGCATTTCCGTGGACATCCAAGGCTACATCGTCCAGAAACTCTCCGGCATGCCCTTCGAAGAGTTTTTGGAGAAGCGCATTTTCAAACCGCTGGGCATGGTCGATACCGCTTTCTACGTGCCCAAGGAAAAACTCAATCGCTTCGCGGAATTCTATAGCTACGACAAGGACGGAAAACTGCAGGTGGTCGGCGTGAAGGATGGTTTGAACCACGATTTTGCGGCGAAGCCGGCGCTATCCTCCGGCGGTGGCGGCTTGGTTTCCACGGCAACCGATTACATGCGCTTCTGCCAGATGCTGCTCAACGGCGGTCAATTGGACGGTGCGCGAATCTTGTCGCCGCTCAGCGTTGAGTTGATGCACACCAATGTCTTGGCACCCAACGTGCCGATTCTCGCGCCGGGCGCAGGATTTGGTCTCGACTTCGCCATCTATACCGATCCGGTCGCCGCCGGCGGTTACTACGGCAAGGGCTCTTATTGGTGGGGTGGCGCCGCCGGCACCTGGTTTTGGATCGATCCCGTCAACGATTTGATCGTACTCGGCATGATTCAACAAGCGGCCGGTACCGGCGCGGCCGCGGCCGGTGGCATTCCCGATGTCCGAGGCTTATCGCATGCCTGGACGTATCAAGCGATAATCAAATAACCCCCATCTACGGAACTTACACCTGGTAAGACGTTTTTTGAGGCTCACCGGTGCCGCCATTCGGCGGCGCCGGTTTCTTACCGCACCGCCCCCCGATCAGGGCCTTCCCGCCGCTTTTTTTAGCTTGGTGTGACGCACACCGCGTTTCGCGGTGCTCAAGGCCGCAGATTCCACGCCGACATGAAGCGTAAGATACCCACAGTCCCGTAATCCCGGAGCGCGTCCATTATTTCCCGCGAATCATCGGCTTTTGCGCGCCTTCGCGGCCTCTGGGGCGGGATGTGCTCGTGGATCGCCGGTATCTGGGCGGCCGTTCGAAACGTCCGGCCTGCACCTCAGCAGCTGGGCAAGGCCGCCTTCTTCAAGGGCTTGGAGGATGTCGCTCGCAGCGCCGGAGTGCGCATCTGGGAGTGGGACATCGTTCAAAACTCCATGCAATTCAGCGGCGACCTCGCCGAAATCTACGGCGCCGAGATTGCGGTGGCGAGCGCCGATCCGCACGCAATGATGCTGGGCAAGGTGCACCCCGACGATCGCGCGCGCTATCGCGCACAGTTCATCAAGGCGCTGAAGGGCCAGGCCCCCATGGAGATCGCCTATCGCGTGAAAGAACGAGACGGCACCGTGCGTCCTGTCCAGCTGCGCGGCGAGGTCTTCCGCAACGTGCACGGCCGCGCGATCCGCGTCCTGGGTCTGACCATCGACATGAGTGCGCAAGCCGAAGCGGCGACGCTGCTGGCCGAGCAAGCCGAGCGGCAAGCTCAATTATTGTTGAGACTCAAGCTGGCCACGGAAACGGCCGGCATCAGTATTTGGGAACAAGATCTCGCCACCGGCGATTTTCTCGCTGACGACAGTTTTTGGACGCTTTTCGGCGTGCAGCCGTCGCCAAAGTTCGACCCGCGTGGCGCCATTCACAACGACGAACGCGAAGAAGCATTCGCCGCTATACGCGCCGTGCTTGCCGACCCGACCAGCGACGCCATCCTGCCGGTGCGCCACCGAACCGCCAATTCACGGCCCGAGCCTCAGTATGTGCAGACGCATATGCGAGTCTATCGCGATGCCGCCGGCGCAGCGACGCGCCTCATGGGCGTGACCTGGGATGTCACGAAGGAAGTCTTGCACGCCTCGGAGCTGGAGAGCAGAGCCGCGCAGGAAAGCGCACTGATCGAACGCTTGAACGTCACCACCAAAGCCGCCGGCATTGCGCCGTGGGAATTCGACATCAAGTCCGATTGCTTCTCCTGGCACGGTCCACGTCCGCCCTGCTTCGGGATGGATGATGTTCCATTGAAGGATTATTTCCACGCCCTGCAGACCATCATTGTGCCGGAGGATCGCGGCGCTTTTCTCAGTACGCCGGCTGAAAACATCGCCAAGAATATCGATTCCTACGAATATGGGTTCCGCGTTCAGGGCATCGATGGCGAAATACACCACATGCAGAACTACGCGCGAG
>Ga0137413_10000132_pt1 | contig 20062 bp, 40 predicted proteins | sample CZODoug2_1_16fun_FD_108280 | JGI IMG/M metagenome (GOLD analysis project Ga0137413, IMG submission 108280) | Vadose zone soil fungal communities from Angelo Coast Range Reserve, California, USA - CZODoug2_1_16fungal (Illumina Assembly) | ecosystem: Environmental > Terrestrial > Soil > Vadose... | reverse complement strand
TGCCATTTGAAGCCACCGGTGAGCACCGCGGGCATCCGGCGGCCGCCGTGGCTCGCAATCCAGTTCTTCTGCTGGCGGGTGACCGCCTCGTCGCCCAGATCCTGATCCGTCGACAGGATGCCCGAGGGGTTGGCCGACTCCTTGAAGTAGCGATAGCCGTACTCCTCGGCAGCCAGGCCGAGGCCGATGGCGACGGCGGCCTGGCGCACGGGCGAGAGTCCGTATGGTTCGCCGGCCATCGTGAAGCGGCGAATGTGGATCATGTCTTCGCTGGGGATCTGCTCACCGAGGATGCGGTAGATGGGATCGAACCACATCAGCAGGTCGTTGCGTCGCTCGAGAAAGACGCTGTCGGGGTGCAGTGGCAAGATCGCCGTGGGCCGCAAGGCCGAGTCCCGGCTAGTGACCACGCCGTAGAAGTTGCCGCGCAGCGCCAGGCTGGACACCATCATCCACTTGTACTGGAAGAGGTCGAACTTGGGGAACGGGGCCCTGAGCAGTGTGGGCTGCGGGTTGAGTTCGACCGGGATGCCATTGGCGTCGCGGCGGTACGCCTTCCATGGCAGCGCCGCGATGGTGTCCGACAGGATGCGCACGCAGGCCATGACGGTGAGGTTCGACATGGCACGGTGGATGCCGACGTAGTCGTCGAGGATGCCCACGGACGGGGGCGGCACGAATGCCGAACTGGTCAGCACGCGCTGTTCGAGAGCCCCCGCGCCGCCACGCGCGACGAATCGGCCGAGAAAGCTCATGCGGCGGATTGTCCCATCAATCTGTCACTTGAAGACCGATAGCCACGCCTAGCACGACGACGAGGATGCCGCCGACGATAAACGCCAGATACGTGGCAATCAGGGCGCATCCGGCCGTAATCGCAACGATCCCGGCCAATTCAAGGCAATTACTGCTGATGTTGCGCCAATTTCGGTCGGCTAATTTGGCCTGTGCCGCCCTATCGGGCGTGGGTGCGGGTGGTTGCTTGGCCCGCTTCTCGCGCTTCCCCTTCGGACGGGGCGGCGGGGGCACTGCCTGCAGATTCGGCAGCGCTGGCGGTGGTAGCGTCAGCCCAGGCTCAAGCTGTTCGTACAGACGCTCGGTGCCCAGTCGATCACCAATCGGGACGCCGTTCTCAGGGTTGATCGTCATTGAATAGCTCCTCTGCTTCGCGCTCCCATTGAGCGATGATGTCCTCTTCGGGCCACTGGTGGACGTTGGGCGTGAGTGGGTCGACGTAATTCTCCATCAGCCACACTGCTGCTGCGCACGCTACCAATGGCGCGGCGTCGACCGGCGAATTGCGACGGTCGAAGATCCACGCATCACCGGCACGACGCGCAATGGTGCTCGCGGCGGCGCGGTCGAGCACCAGGCTTGGCCGGTGGTAGATGCCGTCCTGCACGACCTGGTCATAGAACAGGCCGCAGCCCGAGGCCAGCTCAGCACCGGGCCCCCACTCGACAACCGGGACGCCCGCCTCCAGCAGGTCGATGATCATGCCGCTGGCCGGCGCTCCGGTCTTCTGGATCGCCACGCCCTTGAACCGGTCCTTGCGCTCGGCGAGCCAGGGAACCACCCAATCGGTGCCCCGAGCGGCCTGAACGACCTCGATGTGGGTCAAACCGTCAGCGCGGCGGGCCGCAATCGCGACGTAGGCGTGAGATCGGTCGTAGTTGACGTCCAAGGCGGCATACACGGGCGCTCCCCTTGCGCGGCAGCTGTTCGCGTCCATGCCGTTCTGCCAGTACTCGGCGGGGATGACGCCGGGCTCCATCGAGTCGACCCACTGGCACAGGTACTCGGTCTGGAAGCCCGGCATGTTCTTGGTGTGCATGGCCTCGTAGAAGCCCATCACCGTGTCGAGGGTGAAGTCCCCGATGTTGCCCATGGCCGGAAGTGCCATGTACCAGTACTCGGGCTTGTGCGGGCTCACGTCCATGGGGACGCTCCACTCCCACAGGCCCACCCTGGCCGACTCGGTATCGCCCTTGACGATGCGTTGCACCGCGGCCTCGCGCAGTGACCGCAGCACCTCGGAACGAGCGTCGCCCGCGTTCGACGTGCAGATGACCTGGCTGTAGGCGCGCACCGTGGTCGTCGGCGCGATGGCGTTGTAGGCATCCCAGTTGGTGTGCTCACGCAGCTCGTCGAGCATGGCCAGGTCGACGGAGAGCGATCGAGCACCCTTGCGCGAGGCGGTGGCCACGCGCCACAGCCGCCGGTTGGTGAGGATGGCGCGATGCTTGCCGTTGGTCTCACGATGGTTGATCAACTCGCGTGAGAAGACGCGATGCTCACGGATCTCGTTGACCACCTCGTTCAGCATCGCCTCGGCGTAGTCGAGATTCTGCGCGGCGATGACCGCCAGGCGCGCCGCCGGGCCATGCGCCGAGGCGATGCCGTACTCGTTCATGAAGAGTCGCCATAGACCCAAGCCCTTGATCCACCGCGTCTTGCCCTGCTGGCGGCCGACCAGCACCACCACTGTGGGAAAGCGGAAGCCGGTGCCGTCGCGGCGCTTCTCCAACGCGTGGAAGTACAGGAAGCGTTGCCAGGGCAGTAGCCTCCACCCCCACAGCTTCTCAAGGAACTCGATGCAGGATGGCCCCCAACTGGTGCCCTCGTGAAGACCGCAGCCGCACGGGCACTGTGGACCAGGGGCGTTGACATCGCAGTGCTCGTCAAGCGGCGGCGTCATGATACGGGGCAGCATGGAGCCCTTGGTCTGGTGCTCCTCAAGCGTCACAGTCATTAGCGCGCCTAACTATTTGCTAGCGCGCCTGCGGAGGCTTGCGGTGCCGCTCGCGATACTCGCTCAATTCAGCAACTTCGTCGCTCAGCTCATTGTCACCCATCGGCGGCATGGGCATGGCTGTGCGCTCGTCGCTGATCTGGTACAGCTTGGCCTGCTGATCGAGCAGCCGCCGGGCCACTTCGATGCTCTTGGGGTCCTTGTCTCCGATGGCGGCGGGCCAGATGGCCTTGAGCAGCATTTCCAGCCGCTCCGAGTAGACGATGAGCGCCTTCTCGGAGATGAGCCCGAAGCGCTCGCCCGCGATCTCGAGCTGCTCGACGATGATGCGGTGCACGCGGCTGGACGACAGGTTGACGCTGCGGCTCTTGGCGATGTCACGCTCGGTGGCCCCGGACAGGAACATGTTCAGGATGATGCCGTCACGGCGCTCGCGCTCCTCGCGGCTGAGCTGCGGCTTACCCGCCATCGACCCACACCACCCGCGTGCCGCCGTTGTGGCCGTGGATGGTCTCGGCATCCTCGACACTGTCGTAGATGACCGTGGATGACGGGCCTGAGTCGGTGACCCACCGCAGCGCCACGCGCCCATCGGAGAACTGCACGCCCTCGGCCACCACGCCGATGCCGCTGGTGCCACTCACGTCATTGGTGCGCTCGAAGTAGAAGCGCCGCATCGACGTGGGCTGGCCCGTGCCGTCGCGCCAGTCCTTGGCCGGATACATGGGCATCGACCGACTGACGACGGGAACGAATACCGGCTTGCCGTCGCGGAAGATCATGTACTGCTCCATCACCACCACCGCCGACCACGAACTGGTCGACCGACCTGGCTCAGCGCCTCGAATGTGAGGCCGACGACCAGGAGCACCGCGCCGACGAGCGTAAGCAGCTGCATCCCGAACACGAGTCCCAGGATCAATAGCACCAGTCCGAGCAGGATCATGCCGACTTACCTCCGCTTGCCATTACGTGACGACAATGTACGCACTTCGCGCTCTCCCTGATGTACTCATGCGGGCAGTCGTGACCAGGAAGAGATCCGGTGTAGCCCGAGCAAGCGCACGGCGCGGTTCCCGCAAACGCCTTCGTCTCCTCGTTCCAGCCGTACGCAATCCGCGTGGCACATCTCTTTGCCTTACCCAATCGATGCTGCTCGAACGGGTGGCTGCACCCCGTGCAGGTCATGAGACCAGTGTGCGACCCGTTCAAGCTGCGCGCTTGGAGGCAGGCTGCGCGCGTGTTGCCTCCTCGGCCTGCAGGTCCGACGCCACCGGGTTTACCTGACCGACGACGAGCGCCAGGCCGATGTCGATCATTGAGGCAAACGCGGCGAGGCCCAGGACGAGCCAGGACCACTGCCACAGTTCGAGTACGCCCAGCACGCCCACCAAGATGAAGGTGCCCCACCTGAATACATGTTGCTGGCGAGTGAACTTCTCAATCTTCGGAAGGATCGCCTGGATGTAAGCGTTGGCCACTAGCTAACTCCTCGCTGCTCGTCCGTTAAGAACATTTTCCCTGGTCAGCATTTCGCCGTAGCAAACGGTCCCACGGCGGCCCTGGCCGAAGCGTGAAGATCGAACTCAGCGTGTAGGGGCTTTGCCGGGGCTCGAAGATCGGGTTGGGCGTACATATGATGACGGGCAGCTCGCTCATCTCGCTCATGGCGGGCCCAGCTCGAACAGGCCCAGTTCGTGGTACTCGGTCAGCACGCCGCCGGGACCGTACTCCTCGGGGATGGCGTCGACCTTGCGCAGCAGGAACGGCTCAGTCTCAAGGTTGACCGGGTGCTCCATGTAGCCGTCCCAGGCGTACTGGCTGGGGTCGTACACGAAGTCGTTCGTCGCGTTGGGGTAGGTGCTCGCGAGTAGGTAGATCGACTCCTGGGCGCGCAGCTTCTGCACGATCTCGAGCACATAGTCGTTGGGCAGGTGTGCGAAGAAGTCACGCGCCAGCACCAGGTCCCAACCACCCAGCAGCACCGGGTCGACGGTGAGCACGTTGACCTGCTCGAACTGAGCATTGGGTCGATCGAGCGACGCGAAGTCAGCGGTGTTGAGGCGCTCTCGGCAGCGCTCGATGCGGCCGGGGTCGACATCCCAGCCGGTGTACTCGATGCGGCCCAGGTCGACGAGGCGCATCCAATTCCAGTCGCCGCAGGCCATGTCGAGCATGCTGGTGACGCCAATCTGCCGCAGCAGCGCTGGCAGCACCGATACGAGCCGCTTGGTGCCCTCGACGCTGCTTCCAGGCCCATCCCAGCTGCCACCGGGCTGCACCGGGATGAGCGGCTGCGCCTCGGCCTCCTGCGCCCACTCGCGAATCTCCTCCCAGGCGTGCGCCTGCGTCTCGATGAAGGTGGCGTTCACTGGGCCGCCGACCAAGCTGGACCGAGGAGTGCTTCTGCGGCGGGCTCCTCGTCGACGATGTACTGCCGCGCCAGCTCGCAGAGCGAGACGAACACCGCGTCCTTCATGCGCTCCTCCCAGCCCAGCTCGTCGTACGGGACCATGTCTGGGTGGGTCTTCTTGACCGGGTCACGCTCGGGGCCGTGCACCCAGCCCATGTCGATGTACTTCTGCCACCAGTCGTCGTGCAGCTCGCGGGGATCGGACTTGCGGTTGGGGCCGCACATCATCTCGATCACGTCGAGGAACTGACTGGTGAACGCGTGCTCGCGGTGCGACCACGGCTCGGGAATGATGGGTGCATGGACCGCCGCGGCCTGCTGCCTGGCGGTCTCGTACACGAAGATGGCGCGCCGCTCGGTCAACGTGCCCTGCGGCCATTCGATACCACTCGGAAAGTGGTCCTGCTCATCACCCACGGGGGGCTCTCCCTTCCTTGCCTTCACTCATCCGGCGCAGCGAGTGCATGACGCCGTTGGCTGACATCCCCACGCGCTTGCCGATGGCGCGATAACTCCAGCCGCGTAGCCGCAGCTCCATGATCATCTTGTCCCGCTCATGGGCCGGTAGCTCGTAGTCGCGACTAGGCATCGGGCTGTACGCCAAATGCGTGATTGGCATACGACCGCGGCTGGTCCTCAGCCGTCATGTCGGGCACGGGCCCAGGAGGTCCATACGTGCCCAACTCGATGCGGCACGCCACGTCGCTGATGGCAGCACGCCAGTCCTTGCGCGCATTGCCAGGGATCATGACTACTTCGCACGCGGTACGCCCGCCCATTTCAACGGTCACCGTCAGCTTCATCACGAAGGTCACGTTAGCCGCTGTCACATGCCAATGGGGGAAGCGTGTCACATTTGGCGTGTCAGGAGCAGGTCAACCTGCTCGGTGGGCACGTCGAGCAGGATCTTGAGTCGCACGTCGTCGCTGATCTGGTGGTAGCCGGTGTAGTCGTTCTTGATCTGGTAGGCGGCGAAGTCGTTGGCCACCAGCGCGCCCAACAGCCCGTCCCAGTCGTACAGCTCGGGGTCTACCTCGACCAGGATCTCCATGTTCTCGGGGTATTTGTCCAGGTGCTTCAGGATGTCCGCGACGATGGGCCCCTCAGCGCCCTCGACGTCGATCTTGATGATGCGCGCCCGTACCCGCTCGATGGGCGACAGGATCTCGATGAGCGGCGCAGCGGTGGCGGTGCCCACCGGTGTCCCATGGAACGCCCGCTCGGGATCACCGTCGCGGAACATGCGGCGCTTGGCCATCGTCGTCGTCGCGCCCGTGTTGGTCGGGCCGTATTCGTACAGCGTTGCCTCACCGAATCGGTCGGCCACCGCAACCCACACCGGCCTGATGTTGGCGTAGTCGTTTGCCGCGATGTTGTTGCATAGCAGGTCGTACGTGGCCGGTGCCGCCTCGATGGCGACGACGCTGCCCATGGGGCCGACGCATGACGCCGCCAGCAGCGAGTCGTAGCCGATGTTGGCACCCACGTCGACGAACACATCGCCGTGTCGCAACCGCTTCTCGATCACATGGCTAACATCCGGCTCCCAGACGCCGTGCGCGGCAATGGTGCGCTGGATGATGTCGACGCCGTCGCAGAGAAGGTGTGCACCGAAGTAGGTCGTGGCCCACTGCTTGTTCATGTGGTCCAGTGCAGCACGCTGTACGGATAATCACCACAGTGGATGCAGTGCAGGCCGTCAGTGGCCACCCAGCAATGCTGAGTACCTTCGGTGGTTACCTCCGGCCGCACACGGGCCACGCTCCGAGGCCCTGTGTCCTCAGCACGTTGTTGGCCACCCGGATCTGCTCTTCTCGACTCGAATTCTCGGGCAGGCCGGTCCCGCCGTTCGCGTACCAGGTGCCGAGAGTGAACTGGAGACCTCCGTGGTAACCGTTGCCGGTGTTGATGGACCAATTACCACCGCTCTCGCACTGCGCGACATGGTCCCAGTTGGGTTCGGCCTGCGCGGTAGCGGCGAGACCGAGGGCTAAGGTTCCGGACAGTAGGGTGACCCCGATGTATGTTTTGGCGAACATGACGGGTCACCCTACTCATTGAGGGTTCCGTCAATTTCGCCATCTAGTCGATGACCTTGCCGTTTGCGGCGTGTCGCCTGTCACATGAATTGCGTTGCCCGAGTGTCACTTCGACGCCTGGATTTGGGCCAGCCGTTGCAGTGCCACCGTCAGAAGAAGGGCCAGATTCTGGCGCTGCTGCTCGGGCGTGAGCTCCTCTACTGAACTCATCGCCATGATCCACACGCTGTCGGCGTTGCTGAGATCCGCGACTTTGGCCACCATGTCGTCGACGGCGTCATGCGCCTTGGCCAGGGTTTCGGTGGGCAGGATCGGATCGTGGTCGACCATCACCGCCCCCGGTGCGGCTGCTCGGAGAGGCACACCGGGCAGACCTGAATCGCATGCTTGTCCCGGTCCGGCGGCGGTAGCGCGGCATCACAGCCCGCGCACCATTGCACCACCACGGCGACCTCGGTCAAGGCTTCATCGTCTTGAAGAGGCGCTCGCAATCGGGGCAGACGTTGCTGCTCTTCTTGGGAACCTTGGTCACCGGGAATACCTCGCCGCACAGCGCCACGACGTGCGACCCCTCGGCGGCGCTGCGAACCATGTCGCCCTTGCGGACGTAGTGGAACATCTCTGGCGGCGTGGTGTCGAGGGCAACGTCCTCGTCTTCGCGGGTGAGCGTGTCTCCCTGCATGGCAATCATCAAACCATCGCGGGCAGCAGCACGCGCAGAATTACGCTGCGCCGCACCAGATCAACGATGTACTCGTTGATGGGATCAGGGGTGGCCACGACCTCAACGTGCTGGTGAAGCGGGCAACCCGCGGGGTTCGTGCCACAGATGCACCGCGCCTCACCGAGGTGCGCCGTACCCATGATCCAGAAGCCCATCAGGCGGTATTGCAGGCAATCGCCAGGTTCATCGCCATGACCGCCTCGCGCAGCTTGCGGTGTGCGGCGGTGGCGTCGGCACTCGACGGGGCGGCGTCGTTGAACAGCTCGGCCAGCTCCCTGGCCTTGGCACGGATGGCCATGTACGCGTCGCCCTGCTGTGGGGTGGGCGGGTGGTACTCGTACCAGTTGTCCAGCTCTTGCTGAGAGGCCACTACGGCCGCCGCGCGAAGGGGATGAGCAGCAACAGAAGGACGACCACGCTGACCACCAGATTGATGATCAGAAGTGTGTGGTCGTCCACTAGCCCGTCACCGACACGGCCGTGGCCGTGGCAGTGATGACGGATACGTTGTCGCCCAGTAGAAGCTTGTCAGCTTCCTTCACCCAGTTACGGAGCTGGAGGATCGTGCACGGCAGCACCAGCGGCGTGACGGCGGGGTACGGATTCAGTGTGACAGCAGCCATGCCGCCCATTGTGACCCAGTGACCGCGGATCAGGGTAGCGCCACGCTGAACTACTGGCGCGGCGCGGTACCGGCCGGATATGCGGCAGTCTCCATGCGGGGGTCGTCGGAATGCTTCTTGAGGGCCTTGTTCTCGAGCTGCTCGCGAACGGGGCGCTTCGGGTTGCGTGTGTCAGCCTTCTCTTCCATGGCTCAAGGTTAGCCCCGTGGAATACTCCGCCATGTGACAGACGCGGCGATCATCATCGCCTTTCGGGATCGCGGTGTCGACCCGCTGCGCCAGTGGAACCTCGATTACGTCGCCGCCTACTGGGGCAAGTCGAACTGGCCGGTGTACATCGTCGACGATGGTGGCAGCGGCAATGATCACTTCAACCGCAGTCGCGCGTACAACCGTGGCACTGCCCTGACCGATGCCAACGTGCTCTGCTACATCGAGTCCGACACAGTCCTGCCGTACGCGCAGCTGCAGTCGGCCATCGAATGGGCCGTGACGCCCGGGTTGATCGTGCCGTTCTCGTTCCAGCACAAGCTCGGCAACATGGACAGTCACCTGGTGCGTGGCGGCGCGGACTATCGGATGTTCGAGGGTGAGGCCATCCATGACACCTGGGCCAGCACCATCAATCATGGGTCGGCGTGCGTCATCAGCCGTCAGACGTTGCGGAGCGCCGGCCAATGGGACGAGGCGTTTGAGGGGCACGGCCACGACGACACGGCCATGAAGATCGCCTTTGAGATGACCGGTAGTTCTACGCGGTTCGTCGGAGGCCAGGCCCATCACCTGTACCACCTGGAGTTCGACCCAGGTCTCACCAGTGGCGCGCACATCAGGCCAGAGGATGCACGGGCGCAGGAGCGCAATGGCAAGAGGCTGGCCATGTACCAACGGGCCCGCAACCCCGAGGAGATTCGATGGCTGACCGGCGGCGGCGCGCTGCAGGACGACTGGCGAAAGCGGATGGTCCGATGACCAACCTCGACGTGGCGTGCATACCGACCATTCTTCCAGCGCGCTGTTAGGCTCCGCGCATGTACGACATCCTGGTTACGGGCGGCATGGGATTCATCGGTCGGCACACGATTGCCGCACTGAGAGCCCGGTATCCCGACGACGAGATCGTGTGCCTGGACAACCTGTCACTGAGCGAATACGCCGACCTGGGCGTGCCGTTCATAGAGGGTGACGTGCGCAGTGCTGGCCTGGTTACCGACCTAGTCGGCCGAGTCCGACGTGGCGTGGTCCACCTGGCCGCCGACAGTCGGGTGCTGCCGAGCCTGGCCGATCCGAGCAAGGTAGTGGACTCGGCTGCCACGAATGTTGGCGGGACCGTGAACGTGTTGACGGCGGTGGCCGCGAACCCGCACCTGAAGCTGGTCTACGCCGGTTCCTCTACCGCCTACGGGGGAAGGCCGGTGCCGCAGCGCGAGTCGGACCTGCCTGACGTGCAGTCTCCGTACTCGGCCACCAAGCTGGCCGGTGAGTTGCTGGTGCGCTCGTTCGCGGTGACGTTCGGCATCAAGGCCACCGTGCTGCGCTACTTTCAGGTGTACGGACCCGGCCAGCCAACAACTGGACCGTATGCGCTGGTGACAGGAGTTTTCCTGCGTCAGTACCTAGCCGGTGAGCCGTTGACCATCGAGGGCGATGGCACCCAGTCCCGCGACTTCGTTCACGTCACCGACGTGGCGGGGGCCAACGTCGCCGCGCTGGGTGCTCACACTGACGGACTGGCGATCAACGTGGGCACCGGCAAGGTGCATACGGTTCAGGAGCTGGCCAACCTCATCTCCCCAAGCCAGACCTACCTGCCACCCCGGCGCATCGACCTGCAATCCACCCAGGCTGACGTGCAGCGAGCGCACGACCTGCTGGGCTGGGCGGCCCAAGTTTCGTTCACGGATGGAATCAAGGAGATGCTGACCGATGGGAAGTGAGCTACCAGTGGATGTGACAGTCGAGGAGCGCCTCGAAGAGCTTCGTAGGACACCGCGCTGCGGTGACGACCTAGGCAATCCAGTGGACACGACCGGCGGCCTGATAGACCTCGTTCAAGAGGTTCGACCGCGCCGAGTGCTCGAACTTGGCGGTGACCGTGGCGTCTCCACTGAGGTATTCCTGCTGTTGTGCGAGGAAGTCGTCGTGGTCGATCCATGGGATGACTTCCCCGACATTAGTTTCGAGTTCGACCACATCGAGGGCGATGACGCCAAGACCGACTTCATGAACATGCGGGCCGGACGTAGCCAGCAGTTCCTTGACCGCAACGGTGGGTATCCGAATCTCACGGTCATCCGCGACTACAGCCCGAACGCCCAGGTCGCCATGGCGGAGAAGTACACCGGCTACTTCGATCTGGTCTACGTCGACGCCGTGCACGAGGAGCAGCCGGTCATTGACGACGTTCGCGCCTCGTGGCCACTCGTCAGCAAGGGCGGCTGGATGGCAGGCCACGACTACGTACTGGGCGATGGCGAGGCCAACCGAGTGATCCCGGCGGTGGATCACCTCTTTGGAAAGGGCAACGTCAAGGTGTTCAACGATTCGTCGTGGCTCATTCGCAGGCCGGACATGCAGCCATGAAGACGATCGTCTTTACGTTCGCCGGTCGACGACCCAACCTCGAGCTGCAGGTTCCGCTGGTGCAGCGCATCCTCGCGGAAAACCCTGACGCCGAGTACCACCTGTGGAACTTCGCCCGCAATGACGCGGACCGCGAGTACGTCAAGACCATCGACGGTGATCGAATCACGGTGTGGAACGGCGAGGGCGCTGGCTTTGCATCGCCAACCCCTACCGAGGTAGATGCCCAGGTCAGGCAGTTTGGCGCGAACGAGCACAACGCGGCGTACACGCACTACGCGAAGCCTGACTACGAGGATTGTCAGTTCATCAAGATCGATGACGACATCTGCTTTTTGGAAACCGCACGGTTTGCGCAGTTTGCCGCCGCCATCACCGCCTACCCGGATGCCGTGATCATCGCGGACACCATCAACAACTGCTGCTGCACCCGGACCCACCCGATGCTATGGAGCCAGTTCCTCGCCCTCGACATCCCAGTCGATGACGTCTTCAGGAGTCAGAAGTACGCCGACATCGCGCACACCTACCTCTTCGAGAATGCCACCGAGATCTTGGACCAACCCGCCCGATTGGTGCGTACCGAGGACTGGACTGAGATCAACGCCATTGGCTACTCGCACCGGGTGATGAAGCACTGCCTTGAGACGATCGGCACGCCGCATCCCCCAATACTGGCAGGTAGGCATATGGCACCCCGCGACGTGCGTCGCGGAAACCACATCGTGCGCGAATACCCGTGGGGTCAGATGTTCGGTGACGAGGGAACGTTCCAGCTGCTCGCCCGGTATGTCATGAAGGGCTTCACGGCGGGCCATCTATCCTTCGGTGCGCAGGGCGAGGATCTACTGTCTCAGTGGCGCGAGGGTTATCGCCACCTTGCCGAGGTGTACCTGAAATACGACCGCCCCCACCCCGCCGATCTTCCCGAACTCAGCGAGGAAATCTCCTGCGGGAAGCGGGATCAGGGACTCTGGCCGCAATAGCCATGTCACGTGTGATCATGTTCGTCTTTGCAGGTCGCCAGGCCAACATGGAGCTACAGCTCCCGTTCGTCAGGCGAATCCTCGACGAACACCCAGATGTCGAGTATCACGTCTGGAACCTGTGCCGTGAGGAGCACGACAACGCCTACGTTCGCAGCATCAGTGGACGCGGCATCACGGTGCGCAGCGAGCTGTATCCCGGCGGCAGCTGGAACGACGTGTACCGGCACTACGCCGAGTCGCAGTACCAGGGCACGGTGTTCATCAAGCTGGACGACGACGTTGTGTTCCTCGAGACGCACCGGTTCGATGACTTCGTCGACGCCATCGTCAACCATCCGCGCGCCATCCTGTCGGCCAACGTCGTCAACAACGGTGCCTGTACGCCGCTGGAACCGCAGCTGTGGCAACGCTTCGAGAAGCTCGGCATTCCCCTGCTCGACGTGCACGAGAGCTGCGCCTACGCCACGATGGCGCACACCCATTTCTTCAACCACAGCGCCGAGCTGATCAACCAGCCGGTCGAGCTGATACCCACCGAAGATTGGCTGTCGATCAACGTCGTCGGGTTCGACTATGCGATGAACGAACGCATCGCTCACAACCTCGACAAGCCGCATCCGCAGCTCATCGCGGGCCGGTCGTTCTGCAGGACGAACCGGCTGGGTGACGAAGGGTGCATGAACACGTTCAAGCGCATCATCCTGCGCGGCTTCGTCGCCGGGCATCTCACCTTTGGCCCGCAGAAGCCGAGCGCCGGCCAACTCACCCGTTGGCGCGGCCACTACGCGACGTTGGGGAAGCAGTACCTCTCCGATGAACGGTTCAATGTGCGGGCGGTTGCGCCAGTCGAAGAGCCCAGCGGCGACGAGCCACGGTGGGACGCGAACAACTGGCGCAACCGGCACGCGGACAATGACCCCGAGGTGGGGCGCTACGTCAACTAGGCGTCGGCCCCGTACGCGTCATCGCGGGCCTTGCGCAGCGTGCGGATCATCTTGTTGATCTGCGGGCGCGTCAGTACCTCGGTGTAGATCACTGCGGCCACCGGCTGGTCGTCGGGCATCCACGCCACCGGCCATTCGAGGATCTGGTCTTCGACGACCACCTCGGGGCCGGTCCGGCCCATGCCCTCGCGCCGCCAGATGTTCCACGCGCCGTCGTCGTCCTTGCGCGCCACGTGGCCGTCGCCGCTCACCCGCAACGAATTGATGGGAATGGGGTCCCCGAACGGCGGGCAGTCGGTGCAGCCCATCTTGGCGGCACCCTCTTCGACGGCACGGTTGTGCCTATCGCACCCGTTGGGGCACTCGATGACGTGGTGGCGCTCGACGCGGAGCTGGACGTGGGCCTGGTCCTTGTTCCAGCTGACCGTCACTTCGGTGGGGCAGCTGCCCTTGGTGGTCGGATATTGCACAGTCTCGTACGGCATGGTGAATCTCCTTCAGTTACGAGGGCATCGCGCCCTATCACCGCATCGCGCGGCTGGAAGGAGCGTAACGCGCACACAGCCGATGTGTGAGGCACACACCGGCTGTGTGTCGGCGCTACTGCAGGAGCACCGCATCACTGGTGGTAGCGCCGCTCTCATCCCGGCGCGCGAAGTACACGCTGGGCGATCCGTGTTCGTCGAGCCAGAGAATCCACGTGCTGCCGTCGTCGCGCGTGCCCTCGACGAGACCGGAGAACCCCAGCTCATCGGGGTTGGGGTAGCGCTCAATGCAGATTCGCTTCATGGAAGTGCCTTTCGGTGGGCGGGGATCTTCACGCGCCCCACCTGGGCACGGGACGAGTCTACGTCCACCGAGCAGTGCGCACACAGAACTCGCAGCTTCTCTTTGACAGCTAACTGGCGGCGGTTTATCTCCCCCCGAAAATTTGGAGACTTTCCCCAGGTCGAGCCAAATAAGGCGTATCGCAGAGCAAACAGCCGGGCGATGAGATCGACGAGCAAGCCAGCCATCAGGCGTGCGCCATGGCGTTGTGCTCCGAGAGTTCGACCCGTGCGCTGTAACCATCGACGTGCGGCTGGCCGTGCGTCTTGCAGGTGCGGCAGTAGTACCGACACATGCCCTCGGCGAGCCCTGAGTCGCAGGTCTGGATCTCGCCCTGACCGGCGAAGTCGCAGTTGCAGTCCTCGCACTTCCAGTTCGTGCCCGGCGGCCGAACACAGATCGGCGGGCCCGCGCAGGTATCGCACATGGCGGTAGCTCCAACCAGCCAGCCGAGCGCCCGAGCACCGTCGTCTCCGATGGCCTGCGCCATCTTGCCGCAGTGGTCGCAGCGCCGCCTCAGCATGGGCTGATCACCACGTTGCGGACGTTGCCCAGCGCCTCGATTTCGCGGTACTGGCGGCGGGCCTGATCGCCGAACATGCGCAGCGACTTGCGCCGGACCCAGTACTCGCCGGTCCACTCGTCGTACAGGATCCGGTAGTACCGCAGCTCGGGCTCGGGCTTGCGGTGCTTCACATCCGCCGCCTGATTTCGTTGGGCGTGAACCATGGCATCCGCGCCCCGTCGTCATCACGGATGGCGCGTTGGATGGCCTGGTAGCGCTCAGCGGCGTGGACGTGGGCCTTCAGGCCAGCGCGGTAGCCGCGCCAGTACGGGCTGTTCTTGAACCACCACTCGATGAGCACGGCGCGGTACGGGATCACGAGGCCCCCTTGAATCGCGGTAGGTGTGTAACGCTGGGCCGCAGGTCAACCACCAGGCCGTCGTTCACCAGCTCGATGATCACGGAGCTGTAGCTGCCGTCCCGGTGTTGCACGAACACCTCCTCGGCAGGGTTGCCGTCATGGATGACCCTGCTGTGAGCTGGCTGCTCAGCCCTCGTGCGTCGCACCGCCCAATCGTCGCCCCTCCGGGGCGGCGGTACCGGTAGGCGCGCTCAGTGTGCGGTCAGGGCTACCGCGGCGTCCTGCAGAGTCTTGAGCACGGGCGCAGGGAGCCGCTGAGCGATGAGCCGCTCCTCAACCGCGTGGCGCTCTATCACGGCGTTGGCGAGCTGCTCGTTCAACATCATCAAGTCCTGGCTGTACGTGCTCGCCGTTCGGCCGCGGTACGCCACGGTCACTTGGGCGCGCTGCAGCTGAATGTCGTTCTCGAGAATCTTTCGCTGTAGCTCGGCGCACTCATCCAGCAGCCGCTTCTCGCGGCCCCTGGCCGCCTCTAGTGGGGTAATCATGTTCGTATGCTAGCGCGCTGGCGTACCGGTCGGCTGGTTGTCACGGGCCTTCTTCATGACTGCGTCGATCATCTCAGCGGCGCGGATCAGTACATCGACATCGCCATTCAGCGCAGCGTGGGCCAACGCCCTCTCCTGCTGTAGGAAGTCGCCTACCGGCCTGGTCATCGCATGGACGCGCGGTAGATCCGGGTAGCGCCAAAGTCGACATCCCCACCCGCCACGTCGTCGACGATCACCGTGTCGAAGCGGTCCCAGTCACGGGGCACGTTGAAGCGGACCACGCCGCCGTGCACGTAATGGATTCGCTCCTTGCCGCCGGTCCAGTACACGCGCTCCGTTAGGCCGGGCACCAGCTGCTCACTACGGTCGCTGAGGTTCTGGAGTATGTAGCGGGCGTAGTCACGGCTGGACACGAAGAACAGCACGCTGCGGTTCTGACGTGCAGCTTCGTCGATGGCGATGTTGATCAGCAGGTGAGTCTTGCCAGCCTGCCGGTCGCCCACGATGGTCAGATGCTGCACGTGCTCAAGCTGCTGATGCGCGTGGCCCTCATGCTCAACGGTGGTCATCAGTCCACCGGCACCAGGCCAGCAGTCAGGAACCAACCGGCGTCAGCTATGTTGTCCCACTTGATCTGCACCAACTCATCGCCATTCGGGCTGCGGGCCTCATCGATCACCTCGCCACGGGCACTTGCATATCCGGGCTGCGGGAGGCTCAGGCGTACGCGCGTTCCAATGTCCATTACACCGTCTCCAGTAGCTCGAGGTCTTGCTTGTTCATCAGCAGGCCAACATTGGGCAGGCCAGCGGTATCGGCGCTAGCCGTCAACAGCTGCAGGAGTTGTCGCATTGCGGCACGCCGGTCCGTGCCTTCTACCTGCACTTTGAAGGTGTGTAGATCCATCTCAGTCTCCAAACGGTTCGTCGGGGTAGCAATCTGCTGACACCGGGCGGGCCACGCTGTTCGACGGCAGGTCATCGGTCTGGCGGCCCTGCACGTCCTGTCCACCGGAGAACACCCGGCGGTGGTAGTCATCGGCAAGCGCCTGGTCTTCCAGGGACATCGCCTCGCGGTACACGATCACCGGTAGATCCGGCGCGTTGCGTGGGAGCTGCAAGCGACTCGCGGCATCGGCGAACGCGTCAGGCGTGATGGACTCATGCCATTCGGTCACGATGTCTCCTCAATGCAGTCTTCGGGTAAACCCAGGTCACGCCACATCTTGGCCTGCTGCGGCGGCAGCAGCATCTTGAACGGCGGCGGCAGCGTGCAGCTGTGCAGCCTCAGCAGCGCCTCCTGCAGGGCCGCGTGCACCGCGACTGGCGTCATCGGGCCATCGGCCTGCATCGCGGCGGCGGCCTGCCGGTATCGCTCCTGTGCAACGCCGCTGGTAACGGCCCGCTCACTCGGCAGGCCCAGTACCGAGTCAAGCTGCACAGGGGGTCTGCGCGGCGGGGGCTCGGGGCCATCCATTGCTGGTTCGGGCACGTTCGCAGTGTAAACCGCTGGTAGATCAGATCAAGGCTAGTTGCTCGCCGCCGCCGCGTGCGCCCTTGGAACTGTTGCAGCCACGGTGCGCCAACCGCACGTTTCGATAGGTGTGGCCGCCGCCGCGCGCCAGCGGTATGACGTGGTCAATGCTGGCGCTCATGCGGTGCGGCGACTTGAGCCGCTTGTTCACCTTCTTGCCGCACAGGTGGCAGATCCACTTGTCGCGCTCGAAGACCCTTAGCCTATCTACGGGTTCCACCTCGGTACGCAGCTTCTGGGCGCGGCGGCGATTGTAGTGGTCACTGGGCGGGATCTTGCGCGAACTACGCGCCGCGCATCCGCAGGCGTGCGAGCAGTACTTCTGAGAACAGCTGTTATCTCGTAGCATGAACGGGCGCTCACACTGCGGGCATATCCGCTCCCATTTCCGTTTGCGGCACTTCACGCACAGGTGCTCATGGGTCTTCGGGTAATGCCGCTTGGCATTTCCTTCACCTGGCCGCTTGGCTCGCCAGCATGGCTTCCCGCATCCTGCGCAGGCTGCATCTGGGCCGCGGGTCATACTGCAAGTTTACCGTTGCATCCCTGGTCAAGCGGCGAATGTGTCACATAGGATCAGCGTGGCGCTTGCCCTTGGCCGTAGCCACCCTCTCTAATCCTGATGATGGCCGCGCGCACACCGCCCTCGGTCAAGCCGATCCGCTTGGCGATCCGCACGTTGTTCCACCCCTTGTTCTTCAGGTCGCAGATCTGGCGGTCGCGCTCATCGGCGGTCAGGGCGTAAAAACGGCCCTTTCGTTCACTCATGCGTGCATTGTGCTCGTATTTTCCCTGCATGGGAAGCAGCAGGTGGCTTTGACCTGGCATTATGAAACGCGCTGGTAGGTCAGGGTTCCGATGGACTCAATGGGTGTCACACGCTGCTTTTTTCGTACTCGTAGGGGGGGGCTACTACAGCCTCCGCAATGGAGGCGTCCGTGGAGCGGTCATAGTTTTGACCCCCCCTCCCCCTCAGAACGTCGGCGAGCGTCCGTTGAGGGCGCGGTCCGCACGCTCTCAGCTGCGGGAACTGACGGGACGTGACCGGGGACTGAGGCCTCTGTCCGGAGCCCGTGTCCGGTGAGGGAGCGGCGCGGGACGGGCGCATCTCGACTGAGCGCCACGTCGGGAGCCTGGGAGCGCCGTGGCGGTCGAGAGCGTGTGACCGTGGGTCTGACACTGGGGAGTTTGCTGGTCGGTGGAATGCGTCTCGGTGCCCGCGCGCCGCCGGACCGCAAGGCTGGTGACCGCCGTTGTCCCAGGTCGCCATGTCAGTTTGTGTGGCGTGCGCCACAATTTGACTATGAATTTTGAGCAAACTCCGGCGACCTGGGACAACGCCTGAGAGCCCTGAGTTTGCTGTACCACCTGGGAAAACAGTCACTTTTGAGAGCCCCCGAGAGCCCAGCAAACGCGACCTACCTGGGACTTTGGGGAATGTACCAGCGCGCTGGTAGGCTAAGGGCAATGCCCCACCAGGGCAGGCAAAGGGCAGGCAAAGCGCCAGCCCCAGAAGAGAAAGTTGGACGAAATGACCACCAAGACCACCACCAAGAAGACCGCCACCGCCGTTGCCAAGGGCAGCAAGATTCGCTGGACCGTGGGCCAAACCCACAACAACGGGAAGGACCAGGCAGGCCTGGGCCTGGGCGGCGTGGCGTACGCGCTGGCACGCAACGAGAACGGGCAGTACGTGGCCACCCGGAAGGCGCAGACGGGGAAGGCCGTGGAGCTGGCCACGGGCAGCTTTAGCCAAGCGTACTGGGCGGCCGTGAACGACAACAAGAAGGCCGCTGAGAGCGCCGCCAAGCGTGCGGCCGCAGGCGCGGCGCGCAAGGCGGCCGCGGAGGCCAAGAAGGAAACCGCCGCGCAGGTGGCGTAGCGCAAGCGCTGGCCGTGCCCGCCAAGGGCACGGCCAGCCAAGCGAGTGTTGGACCGAGAGGAGGTTGAGATGAGAACCAAGTTGGACACGCTGGTGCTGGTGCTGGGCACGCTGGCAGCGCTGGCAGCGGCGACCGCCGGGATGTGGATGCTGGGCCTGATCTAGGAGGGACGCGCCGACGGAGCGGCGCGTTTCGCCATGACCGGCGAGCCGGCGGTCGCGGTTGGAACAAGACGGTTCTCAGGCGCAGCCGAGAACGTCTGGGACCGTTTGAAAGTCGCAAGCGGGCATTTTCGGCCTTCCAATCTGGTGAACGTCACGGGGAGGGAGCGCGCAGGTCGCTGACGTGGCATGAAAGCAATTAGGCCGTTCGGCGCATTGCTTTCAAAGAGCCTCCAAACGGGCCTGTTTTGGCCGGTTTTCGTTCACCTTCCCAAGTCTTGGTGCATATGCCCTGGTAGGGGCTGTTTTTGGTCCCGTTTACGAACACGTTTGGAACACCGAAAACATGCCCTGGCCTGGGACAATAGGTAATGTGCCAGCGCGCTGGTAGGCTTGGTACATGTACCAAGCGCAAGAACCCCAGGCAGCAGGCCAGCGGGGACTTGGTACGGGATGGGAGCGTTTGAACGTGGCTAAGCGCCAACCAGACAACCGCTACATAGCGGCGGAGAACGAAGTTGAGGAGAGGCTGGTACTGCGGAAGGCGCTGTACCAGAGCCCCGGGACCACAGAGCACCGTGGGCCCACGCCGCGAGCGCGTGCCAGCGAGGCCAAGATGCCCGGCAAGAGTGCACGTGCCGAGAGCAAGGCAGCGGAGAAGGCCGCAGAGGAGCGCAACGCGCGGCCCATGAGCGCAGACGACCTGTTTGCCATGTTGGACAAGGAAGTGGCCGCCAAGGAGCGCGCCAAGACCACGGCCAAGCAGCGCATTGGATATGGCCGCGAGGACTTTAGATGGCGCGTGGACCGCGAGAGCGGCGAGGTGGCGTACGTGAAGTACACCGACGCCAGCGGCGCGACCTGGGAGGACGTGTAGCCGTGAACGACAACGACTGGGCAGCGTGGCGCAGCCAGACCCTGGCGAAGGCCAAGGAGTTGCAGCTGGAAGGCAAAGGGCATGAGGCCCGTGCGCTGGCTGCAATGGTGCGCGACAGCGTGCCGCGATGGGCGCGCTGAAGAGAGCGTTTGAACGTGTTTGACCTGGACCGGCATAGGGCCGGACCACGACCAGAAAGGCAAGTGCAATGAGCACAACCAAGACGTTGGCGGACGTCGACAACGCATATGAGGACGTGTTGAAGATGAACGCCGCCGAGCCGTACGTGCACGCGA
>Ga0137413_10000130_pt1 | contig 20118 bp, 18 predicted proteins | sample CZODoug2_1_16fun_FD_108280 | JGI IMG/M metagenome (GOLD analysis project Ga0137413, IMG submission 108280) | Vadose zone soil fungal communities from Angelo Coast Range Reserve, California, USA - CZODoug2_1_16fungal (Illumina Assembly) | ecosystem: Environmental > Terrestrial > Soil > Vadose... | reverse complement strand
CGGAGGCGGCCGGCGCGCAGGGCGCGTTCTGGGAGATGCACGGCAAACTGTTCGAGCACCAGGACGCGTTGACCCCGAAGGACCTGCGCCTCTACGCCGAGGAGCTCGGCCTGGACGGTGAGCGGGTGCTGCAGGAACTGCGCGACCGGACCTGGGCGGACCGGGTGGCCGCGGACGTGGACAGCGCCGACGAGTCCGACGTCGCAGGCACCCCGACGTTCTTCGTCAACGGCGTCCGGCACACGGGCGCGTATGACCTGCAGTCGCTGCTGCGGGCGGTCCGCGAAGCGCGCGGCCGCGCGGCGCTGCCGTCGAGGCGCTGAATCGCCCCATTTGTACGGCCCTGCACATCGGACGTTCGGCTGATCCCGGATGAACATCGGGTCGTTCGCCCGCCCATTGCCGATGATGGGTAGCGATGGACGGATCCCGCGGGCGATGGGTCACCGTGTTCCCGCCCGGGCGGGCGCCTCGGCGGGACTGGGTCCCAGATGAGCAGTGGCCGTCCCCGGACGGCTCGGTCGGGCTGTGGCACGTCGTGATCGACCCAGTCGGTGGCGAGTCACAGTGGGAGTGGTTCCCGGCCATACCGGCCGCTGCGTCACCAACGTTTCCGGCCCCGCCTGCCGCGCCGTCACTCACCTTCCCGGCCGCCCAGGCGGCCTCCGAACCGGCTCCCGCGCCGACTCCCGCGCCCGTCGCACGACGATTCCACGCGCCGTCCCGCCCAGCCGCGGTAGCGGCGCTCGGGCTCGCTGGCCTGGCGGTCGTCGGCGTGCTCGTTGTCCAGGCGCTGCCGAGTACCAACTCCGCGAGTCCGACACCGCAACCGACGAGCACCCCGGTCGCGATCGACGCGCAGCGCCTGGCCGACGCGGGTGTGCTGTCGCTGTCCGACCTACCCAGCTACCTCGGCACCGTGAAAAAGCACAAGGCGTCGGACGAGGCCTTCGAGCAGGCCGTCCAGACCTGCCTCGGCCTGCCCCCACGGAGCTACCTGTCCCGCAACTTCGGCTACGTCTTCGCGGTGGGCTCCACCACGGTCAGCTCCAATGCCGACGCGCTGCCCTCGGTGGCGGCCGCACGCGACGACGTGGCGGCCTACAGCGGCACCAAGGCCGCCGACTGCGTGCGGACCCAACTGCGCTCGCATCCTCCGCAAGCGGGCGTGACGGTCTCGCACATCTCGGTGACGCCGGTGACCGTGACGGTTCCGCACAGCGACGCGGTGTTCGCCCTGCACGTCGCGCTCACCCTGAGCGCGCAGAACCGCTCGATCACGGTCGACCAGTACTCGGTGAACCCGGTGGTGGGCCAGACGGAGATCTCGGTGACCCAGACCGTGGCCGGCGGCACGGCCTCGCTGTCGGACACGGCCCGGTGGGCAGCCCTCGCCGCCGCCCGGGTGGCTGCCGCCGAGCGGCACGGCTGAACCCGGCAAGACATCGACCACCGAGGCGAGGGTTCGCCTCCGCGTCACACCCAATCCTCGTCCGACACGGGTGCAACTCGCCGGAGCCCGTGCGGCGCAGCCCGGCCCATCTCCCCGTCGCGCTCCTGATCCGAGGCGGGATCCCGGCGGCCCGGCCCCAGCAAATCACCGGCATTCACCCCAAACACAGGAGATTGCCGGCTTCTCCTGGGCCTGGGCCTAGGTGGCATCCGCACGATGACGGGACAACGGCAGGGCGGCGGGTGCCGCATCACACCCGCCGCCTACTCGCTGTTGAGCCTCATGTCGTCGTCGAGGTGGACGCCAGGGGAATGGGTGGCGCTCAGCCCAGCGCCTTGGGGTCCTTTGCCGACGGCGGGACGCGGAAGACGAGCTGGACGTACCACTTCCCGGCGACGCCCTTGATCAGGTGACGACGGATGACGCACGGGCCCGCGGTGTGGGCACGGCATTCGGGCAGGACGGCGGACCAGTCGCCGCCGCGGTGGGCGGTGCCGTAGCCGGGGCGCGCGGCGAATCGGTAGGGCGCCTCGAAACAGACCTGCTGCTTGCGCAGCAACGCGCCGGCGTAGTGCAGCGTGTAGCCGTGGCGGGAGGTGATGGTGACGGTCTTGCGGTAGGTCCCGCCGGCGCCCTTCTCCTTGAATCCGAAGCGGACCCACTCGTGGTAGAGCGGTTGGTGCCCGGGGCACTGCGGCATGCCACCGCCATTGAGTTCGGCGAACAGCGTGGTGCTCCGCCGTTCCGGCAACTCCATCGCCGATCCCCCACCGCCGGCCGTGTTGGTCGCGGCGACGACCATCGTCGCCTCCTGACCGGTGACCCCGGCCGAGCACGCGCCACTGCACGGCGCGGTGGGGGTGTTCGCCGCCGGATCGCTCGGGCCGGGGTTGTTGGTCGGGTTGGGGTCGTTACTGCCCGCGCTCTCTCCAGCACCACCGGAGCTGTCCGGCGCGCCGGAGCCGCCGGGCCCGGAACCGCCCGGCGGGAGCGGTGGAGGCGGCGGCGGTGGAGGCGGCGGCGGGGCCGCTTCGGTGAAGGCGTAGGTGTCGAAGGTGTTGTCGGTGTCGTCGGGGTCAAGGTTGGTCGCCTGCGAGGCCATCACCAACGTGGAGGCGTCCGGCGTCAGGCCGGACACGTTGCTGTTGTCGTCGCCTTTAGGCCCGGAGGCCCCGGCGCGGGAGATCAGCGTGGTGGCCGAGCCCTGGGTGTCGCGCAGGTAGGCATCGACGAAGCCGTCGGAGTTGTCGAATGGGTCGAGGTTGCTCGCGTCAGTGGAGAAGGCGACGAAGCGGCCGTCGCTGGAGGCCGCGTGGCTGAGCACCCCGACCCCGCTGCTCTGCTTGGCCCCGGCAACGCCGTTGGCCCGGCTGATCAGCGTCGTGGTCGAGGCCCCCACGTTGCGTTGGAAGACGTCTGTCGACGGGTCCGTGTCAGCGGGGTCGAGGTTCGCGGCCTGCGAGGAATAGGTGACGATCTGGCCGTCGTCGGAGACCCAGCCATTGCTGGAGAAGGCGTTCGCGACAGTGCCGGAGACGCCGGTCTGCCGGCTGATCAACGTGGTGTGTCCGCCGGTGACATCACGCAGGTACACCTGGTAGTTCGTGCCGGGGTCGGCGCCGTCCAGGCCGGGGCTCTGCGCGTAGAAGGTGACGAACTGGCCGGTGGCGGACAGCTTCGGCCCCAAGCCACCGTTGAGCGACTTCGTGCCGGCGAGCCCCTCGGCGCGGGACACCAACGTGTTCGCCGAGCTGCCCAGGTCGCGCACGATGATGTCCTGGGTGAAGTCCGGGTCGCCCGCAGCCAGGTTGTTGGCGAAGCTGGTGAAGGCGACGTGGCTGCCGTCGGAAGAGATCGACGCCTCGATCGATGCGCTGTTGCCCTTGGCTCCGGCGGGTCCGACGCGGCTGAGCAGGGTGGTCGTGTTGAACTGCCGGTCGCGCAGGTAGACGTCCGCGCCGGGGTCGACATCCGCCACGTCGAGGTTGGTGGCCTCGGAGACGAACACGACGTAGCGGCCGTCGGCGGAGATCGCCTGCTGGTACGTGTATGACGCGCCATTGCCCTTTCCGCCGGTGGAGCGGCTGATCAGCTCCGTGGTGTTGTTCTGCAGGTCGCGGACGTAGACGTCCGTGGCGGTGTCACCGTCGGCCCCGTCCAGGTTGTTCGCGGCGCTGGTGAACACCACGAACTGCCCGTTCGCGCTGACCGAGGGCATGAAGAGGTCGAACGGAGGGAAGCTCGGTGGTGGGCTGGGGCCGGTGCCCTTGATGCCGGTGGCGGTGGTGGCGCGGCTGACCAGCACGGGGATGCTGCCGACGGCCCGGGCACGAGTGGGCAGCGCCAGGGCCGACAGCGGTAGCGACACCGCCAGGGCCACCACGAGGGAACGGCGCAACGAACGCACTCGACGCTCGACCCCCCGCCGCGACCCCGCCGAATCTGACGGTATTGGACTGTGGTCGCCGAACCCGCGATGTGCGTGCGCGATCAGTGCCGTGTCGCGGGTGACAACCCGGGCACGGCGACGCCGTTGATGATCTTTTGACGCAAGGTGTGAGTGTCGTCATCACCCTTGCCCGCAACTGCACCGAATCCGAACCGATCAAGCCTGGCTGGCCGCGTTGCCGGCGCGACAGGATCCTTCCGTGACCACTATGGCTGGATCCTGGGTGGACGTGCTGCGCCCCGGCGGCGTCCTTCGCCGTGACTGGGTGCCCTCCGAGCAGCCCCCTTCACCGGACGGCTCACCCGGCACGTGGCACGTGGTCAATGACCACCGCGGCGGCGAATCCCGGTGGGAATGGCACCCGACGCCGTCCCCGTTATCCGCCACCGGCGTTACTGCGCTGTCCGCCACCGGCGTTACTGCGGCGCCGCCCATTGAGCACCGACCCGCAGGCCGCATATCGCGGCCTGCCGCGGCGGTGGGGCGAGTGCCGCAGAACCTCACCAGCAATGTCCGACGCGGATCCGCGGCGGCGGTGTTCATCGGCGGCCTGATGCCGTGGGCAACAATCGGCCCGTTCGCGATCACCGGTTCCACCGTCGGTGGCGGCAAGGTGCTGATGGCGGTGGCCCTCGCCGCCCTGGCTCTGTCTCTGGCCCCGCGACGCCTGCCCGTCCGCTTCCTGGACGCCGCCCTTGCGGCGTTCGCCCTCCTGGCCTCGATCGCCAACCTCGGCAACACCAGCACCCTGGCCTCGAAGATCGGCCCGGTGCTCCACGTCAAGGTCGGCTCCGGGCTCATCGTCTGTGCGTGCGCCTCCGGCCTGTGGCTCGTCTCGCTCGTGTGGGAACAGGGCACGTTGATCAGGGAGCGGCGTCGTCGCCGCACCCGTTACGCGGTCCCGGCCTGGCTCCAGCCGGCGACATAACAACAGTGCAGGGGCCCTACGCTGACGATATGACCGACAACAGCGGCCACGGCGTCCCCAAGGAAGCGGTCCCGCAGACCACGGCGACGCTGCGCGCCACGGTGAACCTGCACGGGGAGCCCTCCGATGCGGAACGCTCCCGAACGCTGATGACCTCGAAGGCCTTCGCGTCGCTGGCCACCATGAGCACCGAGTGCCCGGGGTACCCGTTCGGGTCGTTGGTCGGCTACGCGGTGGATGACATCGGGCGGCCGTTGCTGTCCCTGTCCAGCCTGGCCGAGCACTCCCGCAACATGGCCGGGAACCCGCGGGCGTCGCTGATGGTCACCGAGCACGACGGCGGGAACAACCTGCTCGCGTTGGCCCGGGTGACCCTGGTCGGGGAGATGTCCAAGCTGGACGGCGACGAGCGCCAGGCCGGGCTGGACCTCTACCTCGGCACGCACCCGTCGGCGTTCTACGCCTCCTTCCACGACTTCTCCGTCTACCGACTCGAGGTCGCCAACGTCCGCTACGTCGGCGGGTTCGGCCGGATGAGTTGGGTGACCGCGGAGGGCTACGCCACCGCCGAACCCGACCCGCTGTTGTCGGCGGCCGAGGGCATCCTGGCGCACATGAACGCCGACCACGCCGATGCGCTACTGGACTACTGCCGGGTGTACGGGCGGGTCGAGCCGGTCTCCGCGGAGATGGTCGGGGTGGATCGCTACGGCATGGACGTGCTGGCCACCCTGGACGGCGAGGACCGCCGGGCGGTGCGGATCAACTTCACCGAACGCACCGACACCACCGACGCGGTGCGGCAACAGACCATCGCGCTGCTGCGTGAGGCCCGGGCGCAACTGTCGGGCTGATGCCCCGTCAATTCCTATCGGAGTTCGGCGCGGATGGCGGTCGTCGGAGCGACCGTGTAGCTCGGATGGTGGGACATCACGACCAGCACACCGGCGGCGGCGGAGGCCGCGACCAGGCACGCGGTGACCGTCCACCGCAGCTTCGTCGCGCTCGTTCTCGTCACGAACCAATTAACTAGTGGTCAGCGCCGAGCTACGACTAGTGACTTTTGTCAGGCGTCAGTTCAACGTCACCGGGTTGATGATGTCCGCGGCGATCAGCAACACGGTCAGACACCCGGCCAGCAGCAGGAAGACATACGTCGCCGGGAGCAGCTTCGCGGTCGGCACCCGGCCGGGGTCGGGATGGCCGAGGCGACGGGATCGGCGGCGGCGCAGCGACTCGTAGCCGACGACCGCCATGTGGCCGCCGTCCAGCGGCGGCAGCGGCAGCACATTGAACAGGCCGATGAAGATGTTCAGCCCGCCGATGATGGTGAAGATCGCCCCGATCCGCTCGGACAGCGAGACCTCGTGCACATTCAGCGTCTCCCCGGAGATGCGGGCGGCACCGACGACCCCGACCAGGCCCGCGCGGTCGCGGTGCCCGCCGTGCAGCGAGTCGACCAGGTTGGGGATCTTGTTCGGAATGGTGAACAGGGCGTGCACGCTGCCGGTGAGGACCTTGCGCATGAGGATCGCCGAGTCCTTGGCGCCGGCGATCGGGCCGTCGTGCACCAGGTGGCTGTCCGCGTTGACCCCGAGCACTCCCACGTTCGGGAGGATGCGGTCGGGGTGATCGGGGTCCGGTCGGTCGCGGGCGACCAGGTCGGGGGTGAGCGTGAGTTCCCGGCCCTCGCGCCGCACGGTGAGCTGAATCGGGCCGGCGCCGTGCGCGCGGATCAGCGCGGTCGCCTCGTCCCACTTGCGGATCGGGGTGGTGCCGACGGCGAGCACGGTGTCGCCGGGTCGCAGCCCCGCGGCCGCGGCCGGGGAGGCGGGGTCAGTGGCGGTGCAGCCGGTGGCGCCGGCCGCGGGCAGGCAGGGGGCGACCGACCCGACGGTGGTGGTGACCTGCGAGGTGCCGAAGCCGACCAGGGCGATGAAGAACAGCGCAAAGGCCAGGAACATGTGCGACACCGACCCGGCGACCAGCACCACCTGCCGCTTGCGCGCGGGGAATCGGTGGAACGCGCGGGGCTGGTCCTCCTGCGAGATGACCTCGGTGTCGGCCATCCCGATGATGCGCACGTAGCCGCCTGCCGGGATGGCCTTGAGGCCGTACTCCGTCTCGCCGCGGCGGAACGACCAGAGCTTCGGGCCGAACCCGATGAAGTACTCGGTGGCCTTCATGCCGTAGTGCTTGGCGGTCAGCAGGTGCCCGAACTCGTGCACCGCGACGGAGAACAGCAGCAGCACGACGAACAGCACCACGCCGATGGCCGTCAGCACCGCGTCCCACCCCCGTTCGCTCGCGTTCTACGCTCGGCGGAAGTGAATCACAGCGCGTGCCTGCAGCCCGACCGAACAGCTGAGGAGCACCTTTCAATGTCCTACGTCGCAATCAACGTGTTGTCCGTCCCCGAGGGCGCCGGGGCGCACCTGGAGGAGCGGTTCGCCGCCCGGGCCGGGATGGTGGAGGGCTCCAAGGGCTTCGAGGGCTTCCAGTTGCTGCGTCCGGTGGAGGGGACCGAAAAGTACTTCGTGTTCACCCGCTGGGCCAGCAAGGAGGACTTCCAGGCCTGGCGCGACGGCATGGGCGCGGTCGCCCACTCCCAGGAGCGGCAGAGCGCGCACGGCGGGACGATGGCCTCCACCGGCTCGGAGCTCTGGGCGTTCGACGTCGTCCTGGACGTCTCCCCCACCCACGCGGACCACTGAGGGCGAGCCGCACTTCTGAGCGGGGCGGGTGCGGGACACTTCGAGGATGTTCCGCGCCCGCCGCCTCCCGCTCGCCGCCCTGATGTCGGCGGTGCTAGGGCTCGCGGCCTGCGGGCCGGCGACATTCGCGGCCCCCAGCGCGACACCCACCCCCTTGCTCGAGCCGTTCCCCACGGCCGTTCCCGCGGGAACGAACTACGTGCTGTTCCCCGGCAACGTGCCCGGCACCGGCTGGCAGATCACCAGCGCGGCGCAACTCGGCGACCCGGCAACCCAGGACTCGCTGGACCAGGCCAGCGACATCATCTGGAGCGCGGAGTACGAGGACCTCAGCAACGGCGACACGGACAGCGCCCCCTACCTGGAGATCTCCGCGTTCAACCACCCGCTGGAGCGCACCACCCTGCAGATCTCCGATCCGAAGGCAACCGAGGGGAAGATCACCGGGCGACGCGCGATGTGGGGCACCGACCCCCAGGACCCCGACGGCCAGGTGTTCGTCGCGATCTCGCTGACCTGGGAATTCACCATCGAGCTGTACGCCTACAACATGACCGTGGACGAGCTGCGCCACTACGCCGGCCTGCTGCAGGTGGTGAAGCAGGACCAATGGCGGGCCGCGAACAAGAGCGCCGGGGTCGGCACCGACGCCGACACGGACAGCGGCGAGGCCGGCTGAGCGACTAGAACCAGTGGTTGGGGTCGCCGCTCATGGCGCCCAGCCGGGAACCGTTCTCGTCGTAGAGCTCCAGCACGCCGACCGTCCCGGCCAACGCCGCGCCCGCCTGAACCACGTGGGCACCGGCGGCCCGGGCCAGCCAGCTGCGGACGGACTCCGCCGCCGGGCACAGCTCCCCGCCGCGATCGACCACCGCCAGGAACTCCCCGTCCGGGCCGGCTGCCCACCGCCCGAATGCGTCGCGCTTGCAGCCGTCCGCCAGCACCAGCGCGCCGTCGGGGTGCAGGAACATCACGGCGTCCCGGCCCTGCGGCCCGGGCAGGGTCCAGGCGCGGGCCAGAGCGCCGGGCGTGGTCGGGGTGAGACCGGGGATGAGCCGGCTGGGCGCGGTCGGCGGGGAGTCCAGCGCACCTTTGCGTTCCGGGGTCAGCACCGCGGCGGGGTAGTGGCCGCGGACGCCAGGACGCAGGGTGCGCACCACCTGACCGTGCTCGTCGAGCAGTTCGCGGTTGGCTCCGGCCACCCGGAAGGCCACCACGTTCCACAGCTGGTCGTCGCCGTTGAGCGCCGCCACGCAGTCGACCTGATTCAGCGTCAGCCGGGCGCCGAACTGCCCGGTGGGCAGGGCCTTCCAGCTGCCTCCGCCGGCCCGACAGTGCGGACCGCGGTAGAGCTCGGCATCGCCGTCGCCCAGCCGCAGCACGGTGGCGCCGTCCGCGCCCTTACCGGTCATCCGCCAGACCCCAACCAGACGGGACGGCTGTTGCATGGGATCCGCGGCTGCCGTGGTCGCCGCCGCGGGCGCCAGCAGCAACGGGGTCAGCAGGAACGCTGCCCACCGGGTCGCGCCGATCGCCATTTCCGGAAACCTCCCACTACTGCGTCGCGGCAGGATACCCCCGACGCCTACCCCTGGAGGGATTCGCAAACCGCGGCGATGGCCGCGGGGTCCTCCATCGCGGAGGTGTCCCCGGTGTAGTCGCCGGTTGCGGCGATCTCGCGGAGCACCCGGCGCATGGTCTTGCCGGTGCGGGTCTTGGGCAGCGCCTTCGCCACGTAGAGGTTGCCCAACCGCGCGTAGCCGCCGATCTCCCGGACCACCGCGGCCTCGGCGGCCGCACGCACCGTGGGCTCGTCCGCATCCGGGCGCAGCACCGCGAACGCCACCGGCACGGTGCCCTTGGTGTCATCCGGCACCCCGACCACGGCCACCTCGGCCACGCCGGGGGTCGCGCCGATCGTCGCCTCGATCTCCATCGTGGAGATTCGGTGCGCGGCCACGTTGATGACGTCGTCGGAGCGGCCGAGCACCCACAGGTGCCCGTCCTCGTCGATCAGCGCCTCGTCGTTGGTGGCGTAACGGCCGGGGAACCGCGCGAAGTACGCCTCGTGGTAACGATCCGGGTCCTGCCACACGGTGCGGCACATGGTCGGGAACGGGTCGGTCAGCACCAGGTTGCCCTTGGTCCCGGCCGGTACCGAGACGCCGTCGTCGTCGACGATGTCGAACGCGTGCCCGGGCAGCACCCGGCCCAGTGACCCGGCCTTGAGGTCGTCCACCCCGTACACCGGGTAGCACCACGTGGAGCCGGTCTCGGTCTGCCCGTAGGCGTTGACCACCGGGGCGTCGAAGGTGTCCGAGGTCCAGGTGAACGTCTCGGGGTCCAGCGGCTCGCCCTGCATGGTGAACAGTTTCAGCGAGAGCCCCTCGGGCCCGGGCCCGCCGAACTTACGCAGCATGCGGGCCAACGTGGGCGCGGCCAGCACCTTGGTCACCGCATGCCGGCGGCAGATCTCGTAGAAGCGATCGGTGGTCGGGGTGTCCAGCGCACCCTCGAAACACAGCAGCGTCATGCCGCAGGCCAGCCCGCCGACCACGGCCTGGATCGGGAAGGTCAACCAGCCGACGTCCGCGGCGCACCAGTAGACGTCGCCCTCCTCGCAGCCGACCTGCCAGTGTGCATTGGCCCAGGTGCCGAGCAGGAACCCGCCGACGCTGTGCACCACGCCCTTGGGCTTGGCGGTGGTGCCGGAGGTGAAGATCAGGAACGCGGCCTCATTGGGATCCAGCGGCACACAGTCGGTGCCCGCCTTGTTGGCCGCGACCAGCTCGTCGTAGCGGTGCTCGCCGGGCTGCAACGCACCCAACGTGCCGGTGCGGTCGACGACGATGACGTGCTGCACGGTCGGGCTGCCCGCCCGCGCCTCGCGCAGGGTGGCCAGCAACGGCACCAGCTTGCCGCGCCGGTAGGACCCATCGGCCACGATCACCGTGCTCGCCCCGGCCGCCTGCAATCGGGAGGCCACCGCCTCCGGGCCGAAGCCGGAGAACAGCACCGTGTAGATCGCGCCGATGCGTTGGCAGGCGTGGATCGCGGTGAACGCCTCGATCAGGTTGGGCATGTAGATGGCGACCACGTCGCCGTGTCCCACGCCGAGGTCCACCAGCGCCGCGGCCAGGGCGGAAACCTCGTCGCGCAACTGCGCGTAGGTGTAGGTGCGGACGTCGCCCGGCTCGCCCTCCCAGATGACCGCCGGGCGGTCCGCGGTGGCCGGGTTCTCCGCCCAACGGTCGATGCAGTTGTCCGCGATGTTCAGCCGGCCACCGGTGAAGAACTGGGCCTCGCCCAGGCCACCCTCGCGCACCGCCGTCCACGGCGTGGACCAGCGCTGTTGCTCGGCGACCCAGGTCCAGTACTCGTCGATGGACATCGACCGACACCGGGCCAGTTGGTCGGCCCGCTCGATGCGTTGCCAATGACCGGGCAGCGGGATGAGGGGGTTCTTCGCCAACTGGGCAGCACTGTCGGTTCCGGGGGCCATCTCCGGATCCTATGCACGGTCCTCGCCCATGTGGAGCTACGCGAGGGCGCGCAGGACAGTCACCATGGCTGCGTGTACGAGGTCCGAGTGGAGCCGTTCGGTCACACCTTTACCTGCCTCGAGGACGAGACGATCCTGGAGGGCGCGCGGCGTCATCCGGTGTTCCTGCGCTACGGCTGCAAGAACGGTGCCTGCGGCACGTGCAAGGTGCAGCTCGTCGATGGTGATGTCGAGCTCGCCGCGTCCAGCTACGCCCTGCCGCCCGCCGAACGGGATCGCGGCACCATCCTGGTCTGCCAGAGCTACCCGGTCGACGACTGTGTCATCGACGTGGCGGCGATGAATCTGGACGAGGAGGAGTTCTACAGCGGCGACAAGGCCGGGCAGTACGCGATGGCGGTCGAGTCGAACGAGGCGCTCACCCCGGACATCCGCCGGCTGATCCTGCGCCACGCCGAGCACGTGGTGATGCCGTTCGCGGCCGGGCAGTTCGTGAACGTGACCGTGCCCGGCACCGACGCGGAGCGCTCCTACTCGATGTCCAACGGGTCCGCGGACAACGACCGCATCGAACTGATCTGCAAGGTGATCCAGGGCGGACTGTTCTCGAACTTCCTCACCGAACACGCCAGGCCCGGCGTGCCGGTGACGGTGACCGGCCCGTTCGGCCTGATGTCCGTGCGGCTGTCGCATCGCGGCATCGTCATGGTGGCGGGCGGCTCCGGGCTGGCACCGCTGTTGTCCATGCTCACCGACCAGGCGCAACGGGGCGCGCCACGCGAGGTCACGCTGTTCTTCGGGGCACGCACGCGGCAGGACCTGTACGGGTTCGACGAGCTCGCGGGTCTGCAGACGGTGCTACCTGACCTGCGGTTCGTCCCGGTGCTGGAAGATCCGCACCCCGGCTGGTCCGGCGCCACCGGCCTGGTCACCGAGGCGATCGCGCGGTATCGCACCGACTGGTCGGGCCACGACGCGTACCTGTGCGGGCCACCCGGCATGATCGAGGCCGCGACCGAACTCCTGGTGCGCCGCGGGGTTCGGGCCGGCAATGTCTACTCCGACGCGTTCGTCCCGACCGGGAAAACCCCGGTGGGCTGAGGCCTCCGAAGGAGTTGAGGGCACCGGTCATGGTGGTCGCCAACGATGTCATCCACGCCAAGGCCAAGTCGCTGGCCTGGGACAACGAACGTCGCACCACGGCGTACCCGACCCGCTACACCATGCCCGGTACGACCAAGGATCCGTTCCGTCACCTGCTCGGCGAGTACTACGCGATGGAACGCGCGAAGGACGACCGGCTCTACGGGTTGCTGACGGATGCGCAGATGTCCTCCGGTCCGCGGGCGGCCGGGAACTCGCGGTGGATGGAGATCCTGAAACCCCTGCTGGGGTTCACCGTGAACGCCGAGTACATGGCGATGAAGTCGATGGCCATGTTGATCGACGCGATCCCCAATTCCGAACTCCGTCAGGGATATCTCGCGCAGATGCTCGACGAACTGCGTCACGTCAACGTGCAGAACCACCTGCTTCGCTACTTCGCCAAGACCGCAGTGGACCCGGCCGGGTTCAACACCACCCACCAGTACCGCGCGTCGCACCCGATCCTGCGGGCCGGCCGGGCGCTGTTCGAGACATTCCTGTCCGATGACCCGGTGGCCTGCGCGTTGGGCCTGCAGGTGGTCACCGAGACCGCGTACACGAACCCGTTGTTCGTGGCCACCACGGAGATCGCCGCCGCCAACGGCGACCAGATCACCCCGTCGGCGTTCCTGTCCATCCAGTCCGACGAGGCCCGGCACATGGCCAACGGGTACGCCACGCTGGCCGCGGTGCTGTCCTCGGCGGACAACATCCCGCTGGTGAAGCAGGACCTCAACCTGTGCTTCTGGCGCCAGCACGCCTTCCTCGACCCGTTCCTCACGCTGATCTACGACTACTCCTCCTCCGTACGTACTCGCTCCTACCTCGAGTACTGGGAGGAGTGGGTGTGGGAGGAGTGGGTCGGCGCCTACATGGACCGGCTGGCGCCGTTGGGCATCACCCGCCCGGCGAGTGCGGAGTCGGCCCCGGCGAACGTGCGCTGGCTGGGCCACGACCTCGCCATGCTCGCCGCGGCCCTGTGGCCGGTGAACTTCTGGCGCCAGGAACCGCTGACCCAGGCGGACTATTGGTGGTTCGAGGACAAATACCCGGGGTGGTGGGCGCGGTACGGGGCGTTCTGGGAGCGCTACGCCGAGGCCGTGGATCCGGCCAACCGCGGGCTGGCCCTGGACGCGCTCGGTCAGCTCCCGTTGATGTGCCGGGTGTGTCACATGCCCGCCCCGGAGTGTCCGGGGTCCAGTCTCGACCCGCGGGTGGTGCGCGACGCGGCCGGGCGCCGGCATGCGTTCTGCTCGTCGGTGTGCGAGTCGTTCTTCATTGCCGAACCGCATCGGTACACCGCACCCACCTGGAACGAGTTGAACGACGGCGTCGAGCTGTCCGAGTACGTGCTGCGCGAGGGCCTGGTGCGCGCCGACGGGGTCACGCTGGTGCCCCAACCGCAGCTGAGCATCGACGAGGCCCGACTGTGGTCGGTGGGGGACATCAAGCAGCTGGGCGTGGAGATCCGGGACCCGCTGGCCCGGGTGCCCGAGGACCAGATCAGAGTCCTGGAGGTCGTTCAGTGATCGTCGGGCAGGATGCCGGGCAGTGACCAGCAGATCGTGAAGGTGCGCTCGTACATGACCACGCGGCCGGTGAAGCTGGACACGCTGCCCAGGAACTCGGCCATGCTCAGCGCTCTGCCCAACCGATCCCCGATGTCGTCCAGCTCCAGTTGGATCGACCCGGCGGCCACGATCTTCACGTAGTTGTCGAAGTCGACGACCTGCAGGTCCGGCCTGGCGCCCAGCGAGTCGACCGCAGCTGCGGCCACACCGCCCTGCGGCATGCAGATCGTCACCTGCTGACGCATCGTCAGTTCACCAGGCAGGCCGGTGATCGCAGACCTAACGACTCGAGCACGCCGGTCAACGGGCCGGTGACCGAGGCGCGCATCCGCTGCGCATCGTCGTGCTGTACCGGCGCTGCCTTGACCACGCAGGACAGCGCATGCACCGCCTCCATCGCGCACGGCGTCCACTTGTCCACCCAGCCCTGGATCACCACCCGGTTGGCCCGGTGCGGGACCGATCCGCCGCCCGCGACCTCCGAGGGCTCCAGCAACATGCGGACGAGCTCGCTCATCGAGCCGTGGAAGCGGGCCCGATCCCGCTCCGCCGAGGTGAGGATGGTCGGGGTGATGGTGTCCCCGTGCAGCGGCGCGAACCGGCGCAGGAACCGGCTGAGGAAGAAGTCCGAGACGGTGGCATCGAAGATCAACGCCACCACGACTGCGACCTCCACCCAGTCGCGGGTGTCCAGCAACGCCTCGATGAACTGCCGGGTGGGCGCCATCGCCGGGTCGTCATTCCACGTCGGCAGGCCCAATCCGTCGAGATACGTGGGAATCTCGGCCACCAGGTGCAGGCTGATGTTCGCGATGTCCTGCTGGTGGCGGGCCCGGTCCACGCCGGCGAACACCAACGCCATGGACAACGTGTCGGACAATGCTTCACGCACGCAGCGGGACAGTGCGATGAACAACGCCGACTCGGCGCAGGCCCAGGCCTCGTAGTACGGGCCGAGCACATCCCGACACCAATGCGAGCACATGTCGCCGAAGCTGCCGTTGAGCTCGGCGGTGCGCATCTGCCGGGAGATCGCGCCCTCTTCCTCGGCCTGCAGCGCCACGTAATTCCGTTGCCACATGGAGATCGGGTCGCGGAACTCCGTCCAGTCCGGGTGCGCGACCGCGGTGCTGGCGTCGTCGTAGATGCCCGATCCGTCACGGCGGAGCACGCACCAGCCACCGGTGTCGAACTGGCGCAGGTCGCTCTGCGCCCTGCCGATCGCGACCTCGTACTCGGACAGCCACCGCCCCTTGGGCTTGACCGTGGTGATCTCCCGCACGGAATGGAACGGGCCCAACGGGGCGCCCCGTCGCCGGTCGGCGCGAGGTGCGTCGGACGGGCCGGAAGTCACAGGATCCCTGCCTCCCCGGCCTTGACGATGGCATCGATGCGGTTGCGGGCGCCGAGCTTCTGCAACGCGCTCTGCAGATACGTCTTCACGGTGTTGCGGGAGAGCATGAGGTTCTCGGCGATCTCCGGGTTGGTCTCCCCCATCGCCACCCGGCGCAGGATTTCGTACTCCCGCTTGGTCAACTTGCCGGTCTTGGACTCGGGATTCCACGCCGTGCTGTCCGTGACCAGGCGGGGGTCGAGCACGGTCTCGCCGCGGAAGGTGCGGATGATCGCGTCCACCAGGTCGGCGTTCGCCACGTCCTTGAGCAGTACGCCGTGCGCGCCGGCATCCATCGCCAGCTGCAACGCGGGGTGCTCGGAGTGCGCGGTGAACACCAGGATCCGGGCCTTCGGCAGGATCGCCCGGATGCGTCGGGCCGACTCCGAGGCGAGCATGTCGGGCAGCCGCAGGTCCAGCAGCACCACGTCCGGATTGAGCTTGGGCAGCACGCGCAGCGCCTCGCCGGCCGAGCGGGCATCACCCACCACCGTCAGCCGCGGGTCGCCGCGGATCAGCATGTTCACGCCCTGCACCACCACCGGGTGGTCGTCCACCACGAAGACCCGGATCGCCTTGGGATTGATCGTCATGCCGGGATCCACCCCTTGACTGCGCATCCACCGTCGTCGCCGTCGGTGACCACCAGACTCCCACCGAGCCGGGCAAGCCGTTCCCTCGCCGCCATCAGGCCCAACCCGTCACCGCGGGCGTTGACCTCCGAGGCCAGTCCCACACCGTCATCGGTCACCGCGACGGTGACGCCACCGTCGTTCGGGTACGCGGAGACGATCACCGATCGGGCCCTTGAGTGCTTCTCCACGTTGAGCAGCGCCTCGCGTACCGCGAGCAGCAATTCCCGACTCTGCGTGGGCGCGAGGGCCGGCAGCGCGCCGAGCACCACGGCGCTGGCCTCGATTCCGGTGCGCTCGGTGAACGCCCGGGCGTCGGCCTGCAACGCCACGCCGAGCGCGCGTTCCTCGGGGGCGGAGTTGAGCGCGAGCAGGGTGCGCCGCACGGTCGCCGAGGCGTACGCGGTCTGTTCTTCGATGTAGCCGAGCCGCGCGGAGAGTTCGGAGCCGACCTCGACGTCGGCGCGCAGCGAGCGGATCGCCGCGCCGATGGTGAACAGCGAGGCACCGAGCGAATCGTGCAGGGCCAGGGCCACCCGGCGGCGTTCCTCGTGTACGGCCACATCGGCCATGTCGCGGGCGTGGTCGGCCACCGCGAGGGCCAGGCCTGCCTGCCGGGCCAGCCGGCACAGGCCGTGAAACTGCGTGGAATCAAGCGTTCCGGGCTCCCGGGTGGCCGCGAAGAGGACGCCGAGGAACTGGTGGCCGTGGGTGATCGGCGCGGCCGCCAGGGCGCGGATGCCGTCCTTGGCGATCTCCAGGTCGAAGTCGTGGGTGATCTCGGTGGAGGTGGCGTAGTCGTCCAGGACGATCGGGGTCCGCATGGCCGCGACGCGCCCACCCAGGCCGCGACCCGACGGGATGATCAGGTCGGTCAGTCCCCAGGTGCCGTTGGTCGCCACGATCTGCATGGTGTCCAGGTCATCGACCACCACCGCGGCGAACCCGATGGGCACGTCGAGCCCGGCGACCACCCCGTTGACCATCTGCCGGATCGCCGCGTTGCGGTCCAGCAGGGCCAGCGCCAGCGCGGCTTCCCGGTCCTGGGGATCGCGCCCCTCGCCGTTGTGGCTCAGCACCGACTGCCTCCCTCGGACTGGGCCGAGCATAGGCCGCCGAAAGCCGCAGCGGGAGAGTGTCCAGGTGGAGGTACTGCGGGCTGCGGCGGGGCGGCACGCTCGGGGTGTCGTCCCGGTGTCGCTCCCAGTTGGAGAAGTCCATGCCCTCGCTCGTTGAAGCCCACGACCGCGTGAAGTCCGTGGAATGGACCCCGTCCTACGTCGAGCATCAGCCGCGTTATCCGACGCGGTACAAGGTGCCGAAGAAGACCAAGGATCCGTTCCGGACGTTGGTGCGTGAGTACTTGACGATGGAGCAGGAGAAGGACGATCGGCAGTACGGCGGGTTCGAGGACGTGCTGTCGCGCACGTCGGGTGCGGCGCAGGCCGACGCGGGTTGGCTGGAGGGGCTGAAGTTGGCCCTGCCGATCGTGGTCTACGCGGAGTACGGCGCGGAGAAGTGCCAGTCGATGCTGGTGGACACGGTGGACAACGCGGAATTGCGCGCCGGTTATTTGGCGCAGGCGATGGATGAGCGTCGGCACCTGAACCAGCAGATGTACCTGCTGCGCTACTTCGCGAAGAACGCGGCGGACCCGTGCGGGTTCGACCGCGGGATGAAGGTGCGCGGGGACAACATCTTCGCCCGCGCCGGCCGCGTCTGCTTCGACAACTTCTACGTCAACGACCCGATCGAGTGCGCTCTCTCGTTGCAGGTCGTGGGCGAAACCGCCTACACCAACCCCTTGTTCGTGGCGCTGACCGCGGTCGCCGCGCTGAATGGGGACCACGCCACCCCGGGCGTGTTCCTCTCCATTCAGTCCGATGAGGCCCGGCACATGGCCAACGGGTACGCCACCCTGGCCGCCGTGCTGTCCGAGCCGGACAACCTGCCGATGCTGCAGCAGGACCTGGACCGCTCGTTCTGGCGCCAGCACGCCTTCCTCGACCCGCTGATCAGCGTGCTGTTCGACTACTTCGGTCGCGGCAAGATGGAGAAGTCCTACTACAAGCTCTGGGAAGAGTGGGTCGCGGACGACTGGGTCGGCAACTACATCGGCACCCTCGAACCGTTCGGTCTGCAGGTCCCGAAGTACTTCGGTGAGGCCGCAGAACGGTTGAAGTGGGCGGGTCACACGGCCGCCATGGTGGCGGCGGCGTCCTGGCCGTTGCACTACTGGCGTTGGCCGACGGTGACGCCGGAGCACATGGAGTGGCTGGAGAACCAGTACCCCGGTTGGTACGACATCTACGGCAACTTCTGGGAGGCCTACGCGTTGCTCGAGGACCCGAGCATGGAGATGATCCCGATCCAGGGTCTCTCGCAGCGGCCGTACTTCTGCCGCACCTGCGCGCTGCCCTGTGTGTTCCCGAAGATCGATGAGGACACCACCCGGCTGCGCTCCTACGCCGGCCGCAACCACGCGTTCTGCTCGGCGCCGTGCGAGGAGATCTTCTGCCAGCAGCCCGAGCGCTACGAGTCGACCATGCTGTGGGACGAACTCTGGGACGGCACCGCGCTGGACGAGTTCGTGATCACCCGCGACCTGCTGCGCGAGGACGGCAAGACGCTGATCGCGCAGCCGCACACCAAGCCGGACGCGCACATGTGGACCGTCGAGGACATCAAGCGGATCAACTTCGAGATCGAGGACCCGATCAAGAACGTGAAAGACGCGCCCGAGTTGGTGAAGCTGGCGGACGGCACGCTCGCGCTCGCCGGGATGGCCGCGGTATGACCACCACCGAGGTGACTCCCGCGGCGAGGCTCCCGCGGGACTTCACCTACATCAACTCACGCAAGCGCCGGCCGAGTGAGTACGAGGCCGTCAACCTGCACGTGCAGCCGCGGCTGGGCAACTGGTGGGACAAGGGCAACTCCTACCTGCGCACCCCGGAGGGCCGCGAGGCCTTCATCGAGGAATCCTCGCGGTTGCGGCACCCGGACTGGCACGACTTCCGTGACCCCTCGTCACTGTGGCAACGCCCGTACATGCGCATGCAGGCCGAGCAGGAACGCGCGATCGAACGCGTCACCGAGGACGTGGCGGCAGGTGCGGCCGACATTGATCCGACCTGGCTGACCGAGATCCTGCAGAACCACTACGCGGTCTGGTCCTTCGTCGAGTACGGCCTGTTCCGCGGCATGTTCTCCGCGTCCCGCGAAGGACTCTCGGACACCGTCGTGGCCTCGATGTTGTTCGAGACCTTCGACCGGGCCCGGCACTCGCAGGACATCGTGCATTACCTGTTAATGCTCGAGGAGAACGTGCCCGGCTTTGACGCCACCGGCGCGAAGGACACCTGGCTGTCCTCGTCCCGCTACCAACCGCTGCGCCGCCTGGTGGAGGAGATTTCCTTCGGCGTGAAGGACTGGGGCGAGACCATCGTTGCGATGAACCTGTGCTTCGACCCGATCGTCACCGAGGTTGCGGTGCTCAGGCTCATCGGCGCGCTGGGTCCGGTGCACGGCGACGTGGTGTCCAAGCTGATCGTGAACTCCGTCGAACGCGACCGGCGCCGCGAACTGGCCTGGACCGAGGAGTTCGTGCGCATGGTCACCGCGCCCGAAGTCCCGGCCGCGGCACAGAACCAGGCGATCATCACCGAGTGGATCGCCACCTGGACCCCGCGGGCCGTCGAGGCCGCGGGACCGCTGGCCGAGCTCTATGACTGCCTCCCGGCAGCCAAGACCCCCTTCGCCGAGGTCCTGGCCACCACAGCCGCGCGGCAGCAGGAGATCGTCGCCTCGCTCGGGGTCGGCGGTGGAGCATGAGCCTCGCCGCCGACAACGACTTCCGCACGGTGCTCGTGCTGATGAAGGGCACCGATGCGGACGCCACCATCGACGCGATCCTGGGCTCCGGACAGGACGTCGACGTCAAAGATGAGGGCCCCTACTGGAAACTGAGGGGCCGCGGGGACATCCGCGTCGAACTGGATGAGGTCAGCACGGAGCTGGGAGCCCCGCTGAGCATGGCGAAGTGGCTGGTCAGCATGACCTCCTTCGTCGGCAACGTGGAGACGACCGCGAGTTCGTTCATCGTGCACACCCAGGACGGCGCCGGGATCTCGCGGTAGGTCGCCATGGGACGCACGGGCCAACGTCGTTCACTCGCCCGGGAGCCGATCTTCGAGGAGCTCGGCCTGCGGGCGCTGCTGCACGCCTACCCGCGCGATCTGGTCGACGGGACCATCGACGCGGTGGGGTGTGCTGAACAGCGCGAACGCATGTTGCCCGCGCATTTGGTGTTGTATTTCGTGCTCGGATT
>Ga0137413_10000129_pt1 | contig 20152 bp, 21 predicted proteins | sample CZODoug2_1_16fun_FD_108280 | JGI IMG/M metagenome (GOLD analysis project Ga0137413, IMG submission 108280) | Vadose zone soil fungal communities from Angelo Coast Range Reserve, California, USA - CZODoug2_1_16fungal (Illumina Assembly) | ecosystem: Environmental > Terrestrial > Soil > Vadose... | reverse complement strand
TTTCGTATTGATCTTCAAACTTCTCTGGCTGGAAATGACCGGCCTTCTGGTTGACAATGTGCCTGGCGAGGTCAAGCATGTCCTTGGTGACTTTGACGTCCTGGATATCGTCGAAATACTCATCTTCGGAACGCACTTCGTACGGGTAGCGCAGCAGCGTTCCCATAAGCCCCTTATCGAGTGGTTCGAGCGCGATGATGTGCTCACGGTTGGTCAGCACCACCCGTCCGATGGCAACCTTGTTCATCTCTCGGATGGTTTCGCGAATGACTGCGAACGCGTCGTGCCCAACTTTCCCGTCCGGACGCAGGTAGTAGGGGCGAATCGGATATCGCGGATCGATCTCGCTGCGGTCGACGAACTCGTCGATCTCGATGGTTCGCGTCGATTCCAGCGCGATATTCTCTAGCTCCTCCTTCGTTACCTCGATGAAGGTGTCGGTGTCGACTTTGTAGCCCTTGACGATATCTTCGTTGGCGACCTCCTCGCCGGTATCGGCGTCCACCTTGGCGTATTTGATGCGATGGCCGGTCTTCCGGTTGAGCTGGTTGAACGAGACCTTTTCGGATTCCGATGTGGCTGGATAAAGCGCTACCGGACAGGTGACGAGGGAAAGACGCAGGAAGCCTTTCCAGTTAGCGCGGGGGGCCATGGGGAACTCCAATACGGATGCCGGATTCAAGACGATCGAGCTGGCTTGGTTCCGACACCGCGGCGCTCCCCACAGGACGATTTTTTTAGGCCACCGGCTTGCGCGGACTCGACTTTTGTTCGTCTTATGTTCTAATTCGGAAATGACCGACCGATCCGCGAGCTGGCGCATGCCAACCCCAAAACAAATCGAAAAACTGGCTATCGAAGCTGCCCGTACGCCTGTCCCCTCTGCGGCTCCGGATGCGCCCCTCCCGGCTGAATACAGGGAATCGGTACTCAAAGGCCCCCGCGCCGGCACGACCGGCGCTCAAATGCGACAGCGATGTCTTTCGAAAATGCAGCAACACGTCCTGCGCGTTTCCTGCGGCCGCTGCGAGCGAACGGTGGAAATCCAGACTGCCGATGCCGTTCGGTTGTATGGCGGCAACGCGGCCTGGAAGAATGTCGCGCAACGGTTGCTCGACGACACCTGCCAGCAGCGCACCGGCAGGCATGAAGAAGATGGGTGCTGGCCGGCGTTTGAGACGCCGTAGCCCGCTCCGGGATCACCGATCCGATCTCTTTGCGCCCGGATGTCCGGATGGCCCCGAAGTATCACCCTACGCTCGTGATGGACGGCGACGCAAGGCTCTGGCGAAAGAACGCGTCAAGGCAGGTGCGATGGCCAATATCCTGGCCGCCCAATCGGCCGCGATGCGGGCCAAGGGTGAGGCGATGATTCAGCAGGCTGACCGGCTCCTTGGCGAAAGCTGGAATGAGCGGATGCGGAGCGACGGCGAACCGGCCGATCCGTCACTCTCGATCGACCAGGCCGTGAATGGACGCTGCACCCAGTTAGAGACCGGATGCGCGCTGCATGACGTCGAGCGACGTCGACCGCGTGCCGATGAAGCGCCCGCTGACCACCGTCGTGCACGATCGCGCCAGCCGGCCACGTTGCGCCAAAGGTACCAGGGCAGGCCGGCGTCCTTCCGCAACTCTGCTACAATTGACCTGGCAGCCGCGCGCCCGCCTCGAGCCCAAGCCTGACCGATGTGTAATCTCTATTCGATCACGACCAACCAGGCCGCCATCAGCGCGCTGTTCCGCGTCGTGAACCGATACGTGGGCAATCTGGCGCCGATGCCAGGCGTTTTTCCCGATTACAAGGCACTGATCGTGCGCAACGGGGTCGAGGGCCGCGAACTCGCAACAGCACGGTGGGGGATGCCGTCGTCTCCGCACGCGCTCATGCAGGCAACCAAGAGGCGCGCGGCGAAGCTCGAAGCGAAGGGTAAACCTGTCGATTTCAACGAACTGCTGAGGATGGAGCCCGACGGCGGCACGACCAACATCCGCAATGTGAAGAGCAAGCACTGGACGCGGTGGCTGGGAGCCGAAAACCGCTGTGTGGTGCCATTCAACTCCTTCAGCGAATTCAACAAGACCGAGGGCGGCGACATCTGGTTCGCGCTTGATGAGACCAGGCCCCTCGCCTGCTTCGCCGGCATCTGGACCAACTGGACCTCCGTCCGAAAGGTCAAGGAAGGTGAGACGACCAACGACCTCTACGCGTTCCTCACGACGGAGCCGAACGCCGAAGTCGGAGCCGTTCACCCGAAGGCGATGCCGGTGATCCTCACGAAGCTAGACGAAGTCGAGACCTGGATGACGGCCCCTGCGGACGAGGCCCTGAAACTCCAGCGGCCGCTGCCAGACGTGACACTTCGGATCGTCGCCCGCGGCGTCAAGGAAGATCCGGCCGGGCCAACAACGTGACGGACGGGAGCGACAACGAAGCGCGGCCCCCTCCCCCTCAGCGCAAGATCATCCATATCGACATGGATGCCTTCTATGCGTCCGTCGAGCAGCGGGACAATCCGGATATCCGCGGTAAGCCAGTTGCCGTCGGAGGATCCCGCGAGCGCGGCGTCGTGGCGGCCGCGAGCTACGAAGCGCGGAAGTTCGGGGTTCGGTCGGCGATGCCGTCGGTGACTGCCAAGCGGCAATGCCCGGACCTCATCTTCGTAAAGCCCCGCTTCGAAGTCTACAAGGCCGTTTCCCAGCAGATCCGCGAGATCTTCGCGGAGCACACGCCCATCATTGAACCATTGTCGCTGGACGAAGCATACCTTGACGTCACGGAAAACCTGCAGGGCATTCCGTTTGCGCGCGACGTAGCGATCGCAATCCGTGCCAAGATCAAACAAGAAACCGGCCTCAACGCCTCCGCCGGCATCTCCTATAACAAATTTCTGGCGAAGCTCGCTTCCGACCACCGCAAGCCGAATGGCCAGTACGTCATCACACCGGAGATGGGGTGCGCATTCGTCGAAAGCCTGCCGGTCGACAAGTTTCACGGTATCGGACCAGCGACCAGCGCAAAGATGAATGCACTCGGTCTCCACACCGGCCTCGACTTGCGCAACCAGTCGATCGAATTCATGCAGGCCAATTTCGGCAAGCCCGGAAGCCATTACTACTGGATATCGCGCGGCGTCGACAACCGCGAGGTTCGAGCTGACCGAGTCCGAAAATCTATCGGCGCCGAGAATACATTCTCCCATGATCTGGCCGAATTCGAGGACATGCTTACCGAGCTGCGGCCGTTAGTCGACAAAGTCTGGCGACATTGCGAAGACAAGGGCACGCGGGGCCGCACGGTAACTCTCAAGGTAAAGTTTGCCGACTTCGAGCTGATCTCCCGGAGCCGCTCGGCTGTCGGGGCTCTCGGCAGCCGGGACGAACTGGAGGCAGCGACATCGGATCTGCTAAAAACCATCCTCCCCTCGAAGAAGGCCGTTCGATTGCTCGGCGTATCGATATCCGGATTGGTCGATGTGAAAAGCGAATTTTCCGCTCAGATTTCTTTGCTCTAGCGCACCGGCGACCTACGGATACTCCGCCTAAGTCGATTCCTGGCTAGCTCTTCAGAAACGGCCTGGCAAAGGTTTTTAGACTGGCGCGCATCTTTATCACCGGCTCCGCCGACGGCCTCGGAAAGATGGCCGCCGCGCTTTTGATCGAGCAAAGCACAAGGCTGGTAAGCAAATCGCAACGATTTCGTCATCCACGGCGGCGGAAAACAGATACTATGTGCCTCGTGCGTCGAGATTAGATCATTCCTATCAGCCAGCAGGCTGACTCCATTTCATGATGGTTTATAGAGGCGCTCATTGGATCATAGAACCCCACTCCACTTATTTGTAAATGCTGCGAGCTAGATCCAGCATCGCGTTCTGCCGCGCCGGGTCGGAGCCGCCCATAAATTTGACGTCGGCGATCGCTCGTGCCTCCGAAGTGACCTTGTCGATCACACCGTCCCGCACAACGCCAAATCCGTCCCGCGCGAAGATTTTCTGAACTCGTCAGACATTGCAAAATCGATATAGAGCCGTGCGGCATTGAACGGCGGCCGCTGACAAGCCGCCGTCGCCGGCCTTCCGGACCGCAATCAGGAAGGCCGGCTTTTCCGCTATCACTAAGCCGCAAGCTTGATCAGCCCGAGCTGCTGCAGCGCGGTGACACCGTCGTCGAGTCCGATTTCCTCGGTGATTTTGCCATCCTTCAACTTTAGCACGGTCGTACCGGTGAATCGCATTTTCCGACCGGTGTTTGCGGGCAAGGAGCCGGCCAGGAAATCGCCGAACGCGGAACCGGTGTGCGTCCCACCCCCTTCCCAGCGCCCGACCACATAGTCGCCCTCCGCGATGAGATCGGCGGCGCCCCAGAAATTGAGATCGGGAAAGGCTTTACGGAAGTCCGTCATGAAGGCCTTGATGTCTTCCCGTCCCCGACGTGGCTCGTGCAGCGAGTACTGAAGAAGCATATCCGGCGCGGCGAGCTCGTCGATGATTCCGAGATCGCACGTCTCACCCCAGAACTTGGTGAACCAGCGGCCGACGATGGCCTTGTTTTCATCTTCTCTCGACATGCTCCATCTCCTCTTTGCTTTGTCGTCTCAACTGACGATCTGTTCGATCGATGCAATGGATCTTGGAGCAGAGGCGTTCGGTCAGCCACCCGATTTCCGCTCTCTTGCGCGACCGGACTGCTTGCCGCGGGCTCGCCCTCTCAACGGCGGTGAGCGCGGTCCTCTCCGACAAAAGGAGAAACCACCCTGGGGTCTCGTCGACTTATCTGCGAAACACAATTTCATCCTCAACGGTTTGGGATGGGGCGACATGCCGCTTGACGCCGTGCGCAAGGAGCTGGGAAGACGGCCGCCTCAAGCCGCTCGCCATCGAAGAGGTTCCGCTCGACGGTCTGGACGTGGCGATGTCAGACCAAATCGCCGCCCGGACCGGCGGGCCGGTGGTTTATCGAACCCCTGAAAGAAATTCCATTGTCCAACAGCTTTCCCAAGCCGGCACTGGAAAAGCGAAGAAGCGCCGGTCGCACCGTTGAACTGCTGCTCACCTGTCCGCAGTGAGCTCGAAGTCGTTCGACGCCACACGAACTGACAGCTGTAGCCGCTTCGGGTCACAGCAGCGCGATATCGAGGCCGCCAACTGTGCGGCACCCAACGGACGAGTTCTGCCAGATCACTTCAAAGGCGAACCTTACCTTCCTGACGGGACCCGTTTCGCCGCCACCTCGATCGACATCTCGGGTTGGAATCTGCTGGGGTGGCCATTCGCCCCAGCGCACCAGTTAGCGATCGACATTTTTGGATTTGGCAAGGTGAGCGACGCCTGCGAGCAGGTCGGATCTCTGGAGTTCGCTTTCAATAAAGCCGCGGAAGGTTTGATGAATCTCCTCGCCCCAATGCGCGAAAAACCAACATCCCCATTCGGCTGCTGGATCATCCAATGGGACGAGCAATAGCCGTTCGGTGCCTAGCGGCTCGCTATGGCGATCATGCTAGGCAAATTCTGCAGCAGTGCGCGCTGGAACGCGGAAGGATTGTTACAGCGAAAGCGATAATCACGTTCGTCGCAAGAAAAAGTCCTTTGAATGCTGCAATTTGAATGCGCGACCATTCGGCATGCGGATTGCACGCTTTCCCTCGCGTCAACAACCCCACAGGAGATAAACGTGACCCATATCAGCTTCGTCGTCCCGCCGAACTACAGGGCTGGCTCCGACGCAAGCCAAGTGAACAAGAACAGGGATCCGAACGACCCAAACATGGTCACTACGGGCGCATACGGAGGCGCGTTCGAATTGGCACTCAACACCACGACCGGCGCCGACGGCACCACAACCGACACCCTCACTTATGAAAGCTACGACGGCAAGACGAACGGATCGTTCAGTGCGGTATCGGAGATGGGTAGCGGAAGCAATCTTTCCAGCGCCTACCAGTCTCTTTTTTCCGCAATGCAGGCGAACGGCGAAATGAGCGATGCCACGGCGTCCCAACTCAAAGATGCCTTCGACAAGCTTCAGGCCAAGTCGGACGGGGGCGCCGCGAGCGCGACCGTATCTGGTGGTGAGATGATAACGGTGGCGGGCCCCCTCGATTTCCAAGGCATCTCCGCCTACCAAAACAGCGTCGTCGATTCCGTCATAAACGATTTGACATCCGAGCTATCGCACGATTCGGTCGCATGAAGCGCCGGGCTCCAGCGGCCGGCGCTGGTTTAATCTGCGTTCGCCTTCGCCATCCTTCGTGGTCTTCCGACGATTTCACGGTCGGCCGGCGACCGCAGACGACGCGTGGTCGTGATCGCGCAGTTGCAGCGACTCGATCGCGGAGCGATTTCCCAATCGCTCCGACACCGACCGCTCTTACTATGTAGGCCGTGCGGACTGGCGCGGATGACCGCTCTGAACACGCGCGCTGATTCATTCTCTGGGTGGCGTCCATGCCTTCGTTCGCACTCGGTATGTGGCCGCCGCTGGCCCTTCATCGGGCTTATAAACGGGCTGTCCAAGAATTCTGGCGCTCTCATCACGAGCGACGGAAGCAGGTTGACGCTTGTCCGAAACAGCCGTTGGATTGACAATGCCCTGCCTGACCAATGCTGATTCTTGGCGATCCGGCGCATATTTAGCGAGCTCTGAACTGATCGCCGCCGGACTTTGGGCCGTCGTGGCCGAAAGCGGTGGACGCGCTTGGTTCCAACCAAGCGCAGCATTCCAGCATGGTCTTGGGATGGATCGGCCCGACGACCGCGTTCGGCGCAGTGCTTATTGCGCAAACCAAACGCGTCCTTCTTTGGTGTCTGAGTGGCTCAGTTGGCGAAGCTGCTCGACCGGACGGGAGCCGCTAAATTGCCCTGCCGCGCGAACCGTGCCCCAGCAAGCTACGCCCAGTTTTGTCCTATCGGCTTTCGGGCCTTCGTCGACAACCGCCCGTGGAACAACTGGTAATGAGAAAATGATCAACATCATCTTCTTCGATTTTACTGGCTTGCGCTGCTTTTTGGCTCCTTCAATTATCCTACAATGCTTCAAGTTTTATTTCCCTTCACTAGAGCGACACCTAAAGCTCATGCTTGAATGAATTAACGCTTCGCTCTCTCCCCCACCCTTGTTCGATTTCGCTGGTCACGATCTGGATGTCGATAAGCAGGTCACGCCAGCTGAGAGCTGAGCTCGAACGCGCTGCGGTCGAACTCCGACCGCTTCAGGATGATCGGTGTCGCAAGGAGCGCCCAGCTCGAGGAGCGCTGAATTCGGACAATAGGAGGAATGGCCATGCCGCGGCGTCCGGCCAAGGTTACACAAGCAGATATTGCTCGCGCCATTCGCGCAGCCAAGGACGCCGGCGCGAGTGCGATCACGGTCGATGCAGAGGGAAGCATTCGGATCGCGCTGACGGCGAGCGCTGTGCCGAGCAAGCCCACAAATGGGCTCGACGAACTATGGACGCCATCTGAGCCGTTGCAGCGTTTCCTGAAACGCACCGAAAGCGGTTGAAAGGCACCTTATCGATTGATGCGGAGTCACCGCATCAATAGACTCCAAGCATTGGTCCCCGGAGAAAACCAATGCTTGAAACAAAACACCGCGATCCCCGCGCGTCTGGGGACAGGCGAATGTATCTCTATTTCGACTATTCACCGCTGGGCGCGCTGCGCTGGTACGTGAAGTTGAGCCGCAAGGGTCGTCGGATCGGGATCAGCGAGGAATATGGGACGGAAGCCTTCGACACCGCCTATGACGCGGCGATCGCGGCGCTGGGAGGGGTAATGCGTAAACGCCGTAGCGCGCCCGATCCGTTGGTGCAGCCCGAACGCCGTTATGTGCAGGCCGACCGCTCGCAGCGCGGACAAACACGCTATTACGTCCAGCTTCGTAACGGCTTGCCGAAGATCAGGATCCAAAGTCAATTCGGGACGAAAGCATTCAATGATGAGTGTGATGCGGCCATCGTCTCGCAGATTGCGATCTATGGCGATGCGACCGATTACGTCAACGCGCAGAAACAACGCAACGAGCCGCATCCGGAACTGCCCACCGAGCCGCCGAAGCCGCATACCGTGCGCTGGTATTGGACGCTCTACAAACGGAGCGACCATTGGCTCGGCGACCTGTCGGCCGGCCAAGATGGACTGTCGGGCTCGACTCGGCTGCAGCGTACTGGGCTGATCGAGAGCCTGTTGCCCGGGAATGGAGAGAAGCCGTTTGCGGTGCTGACGCGCAAAGTCATCAGGGCGGAAATGAAGGCACGCACACCGTCCCAGGCGGGCAATCTGTTGTCGGCATTGCGCGGCATGGTCCGCTGGATGATCGATGAAGAACACCTCGAAGAGGATGATGATCCGACGATCGGACTGAAGTCTGGCAAGGCGAAGGCGAGCCGAGAAAGCGGCGGCTTCGTGCCCTGGACCGAGGACGATATGATGCTCTATCGCACGAAGTGGCCGCTCGGCACCGAGGCTCGGCTGATGTTCGACATTCTGCATTACACATTCTTGCGGGTTGGCGACGCGCATCGCTTCGGGCCCCCTCATCTGCGAAAGATCGTGCGCAAGATGGCGGTGCAGATTGCGACCGAAAAGAGCCGCGGCAACACCACCGTTACGGTCCCGGTGCATCCGGAATTTGCGGACAGTCTGCGGGCGGCCCGCGCGGCTGGGATCATCGGCGCGGAGGTCTTCACCGGCAAGATGGTGAAGGGCCGTGTGCTGACGATGAACAAGAAGGCTTGGGCAATGAAGTTCAAGAAGTACGCCGTGCTCGCCGGCGTCAACGAACCAAAAAAGAGCTGCCATGGCGTGCGAAAAGCACGGGCCGAGGTCGCCGCCTACGCCGACTGCACCGAGAGCCAGATGATGGCGATGTTCGGCTGGAGCGACCCGAAGATGCCGGCGCATTACATCGCCCAGGCAAACCGAGAAAAGCTCGGCATGAGCGGCATGGACAAGATTATCGCGTTTGATCAGAGCGCTGGGCTTGACGATTTTACGCCGCTGTCGCGGGAGAACAGCAGAGGAACACCAGACCCGAACAAAGTAGTAACTTTGCGTAGTAACTTCGGAAAAAAGACGCCGTAATCTCAATGAGTTAGGCGTGGGTATGGTGCGCTCGGAGGGACTCGAACCCCCACGATTTTACTCACTGCCACCTCAAGGCAGCGCGTCTACCAATTCCGCCACGAGCGCTAAGGCCGACCGGCACAAGGGCAGGCCGGGTCAACGGCGCCGATGTAACAAATCGACCTTGGGGGGACAAGGCCCGCCTGCCCCTCAAATCAAAGGTTTACCGTGGGTTTTTTTGGGGCCGCTTTACCGGGTGCCCGGCGATTTCGGCAGCATCTGCTTGACTTCGACCGCAATGCGATTGCGGTCGACCAGCACCACGCCGCTGGCGACGGGCAAGTTGTTGGCGAGCACCTTGACCTCATCGGCCTCGGTGGCGTCCAACTCGATGATGGCGCCGCGGGAGAGCCGCATCACCTGATGGATGGGCATCGAGGTGGTGCCGAGCACCACCATGAGATCGACGTTGACTTTATCAAGGGTGGACAATTGGGGGACCGCCGCGCATGGACTGATTTCTACTTTTGAGATCACCACGTTATGGTTAGCCAATGGTTAATGTTCGCGAAAACCTCGGTCTGATGACGCTCATGGACCCCTCCGACGGCGCCGTGGAGTGGCGCATTTCGGATGCGCCGGTCGACTATCTGGAAGCGGTCGCCGCGATGGAGGCGCGCGCCGCGGCAATCGCGGCCCGGCAGGCGCCGGAGCTGGTGTGGCTGCTGGAACACCCGCCGCTCTACACGTCGGGAACCAGCGGCAAGGCCAGCGACCTGCTCGACCCCCGCTTTCCGCTGTTTTCGACCGGCCGCGGCGGCCAGCTCACCTATCACGGTCCCGGCCAGCGTGTGGCCTATGCGCTGCTCGACCTGAAGCGGCGCCGGCCCGACGTCCGGGCCTTTGTCGCAGCGCTCGAGGAATGGATCATCCGAACCCTGGCGGCCTTCAATGTGCGCGGTGAGCGGCGCGAGGATCGCGTCGGCGTCTGGGTCAAGCGGCCCGACAAGGGCGCCGGCTTCGAGGACAAGATCGCCGCGATCGGCGTGCGGCTGCGGCGCTGGGTGTCGTTCCACGGCATCGCCATCAATGTGGAACCGGACCTTTCGCATTTCTCGGCGATCGTGCCCTGCGGCGTCGCCGATCCTCGTTTCGGTGTCACCTCGCTGGTCGATCTCGGCCATCCCCTGACCATGGCCGATGTCGACGTCGCGCTGCGGCGGGCCTTCGCGGAGGTATTCGGGCCGATCGAAGCGCAAATGCTTGAAGCCCAAATCCTTGAAGCCCAGGTGAGCGAACCCAACTGATCGCGATCAATGAACCTGCAGGATCACGCAGTCCGGCGCCGCCCCGCCGTCGCATGTCTCGGCGCAGCACGTTACCAGCGAGGCGATGCTGGCTTCCAGCGCCTGCAGTTCGGCACGGCGGCGGCGCAGTTCGGCCAGGCGGCCCTCCGCCAGTTTGCGCGCCTCGGTGCAGGACTTGCCATTATGCAGCAATGTCAGCAGCGCGCGAATGTCGTCGATCGGGAAATCGAAATCGCGGCAGCGGCGGATGAAGGAGAGCCTGCGAACGTCTTCATTGTCGTAGGTTCGCTGGCCCCCGCTCCGCGCCGCCGGACGCAAAAGGCCGATCTGCTCGTAATAGCGAATGGTCGGAACCGTCGTGCCGGTCCGGCGGGCCAAGTCTCCGATTCGCAACATTCCAATTCGCACGGCCGCACCTGCTTTTTGCGCTTGAACCTCAAGTGACCTGAGGGGGTATCCGTCACGTTCTGACAGAACAACCCTTGAGGAGAATCACATGAGCGTTATCGGTCCGTCCTGCGCGTTGCCGTCGGAGACCTCACCGGGCTGCGCCTGCGCCACGGCTACCACCGAGAAAACCGGCGCCAGGATGGCCGGCGCCGCGACCATGACGGCGTTGGCGGCGACGGCCTGCACGGCGTGCTGCATCCTGCCGTTCACTTTGCCGGCCGCGGTGCTTTCGTTCGCCGGAGGATCGATCGCGGTGCTCGATCATGCCCATGGCTGGATCACCAGGCTCGCCATCGCGGTCGTCATCGGCACTTGGTCGTGGATCGGATGGCAGCGCTGGCGGAACGGACGGCGGATCACACGCATCGCTGCCGCGCTGATGATCGTGGCGACGCTGTTGACGGTCACCGCGGCCTCCTGGCCGTTGATCGAGCCCGTGGCTTTCCATGCCCTTGGAATCGTGAAAAAGAAAGCGGTCCGGGCCAGCGAGTAGACCGAGCGAGTAACAGATGGATGCGCTGACGGCTTTCGGCCTGTTCGCGGTGACGGCGATGCTGGTCGCTTACGCGCTGGAAGCGCGCAGCCCGTGGTACATCCTGGCCTTCGCGGTCGCCTGCGTTCTCGGCGCGATCTATGGCTTTCTGCAGGGCGCCTGGCCGTTCGGTGTCGTGGAAACGATCTGGGCCGGCGTCGCCTTTCGCCGCTGGATGCGTGCCGCCGCGACGGGATCGAACTAGTCAGCCTCACAAGATCGCATCGAACGCGCTGCGTAACGTTTCGTGGCGGAACACGAAGCCGTTGCTGAGCGCCTTGTTCGGCAATACTCGTTGCCCGCCCAGCAACAGCTCGTTGGCGAAGTCGCCACCGAGCCGCCGCAGCAGCGCGCCGGGAATCCGAAACACCGCCGGCCGATGCAGCCGGCGCGCAAGTTCTTGCGTGAAGGTCGAATTGGTGACCGGAATCGGCGCGGTGGCGTTGATCGCGCCTGCAAGATCCGGCGTTGCGATGATGTGGGCGATCAGGCGGACGAGATCGTCGCGTTCGATCCAGGACATCCACTGCCGGCCCGAGCCGAGCGGGCCGCCAAGCCCGAACTCGAACGGCGTCAGCATGCGCGAGACCAGCCCGCCATCGGTTCCCAGCACCAGGCCGATGCGCAGGAAGGCCACCCGCACGCCATGTTCGGCCGCAGGACGCGCGGCTTTCTCCCAGGTGTCGCAGAGTTCGTGGCTGAAACAGGCATGTGACTTCGCCGATTCCGTCAGCACCTGATCCTGCCAGAGGCCGTACCAGCCGACCGCCGAGCCGCTGACCAGCACTGTCGGCTTGCGCGCGAGCCGTGCGATCAGCTTGACGATGTCGCCGGTCATGCTGATGCGGGATTCGAGAATCTTCTCGCGCTTGGCCGCCGTCCACAGGCCATTGCCGATCGGCTCGCCCGCCAGATTGACGATCGCATCGATCGCGGTGTCGGCCGGGAGCTGATCGAGGCGAGTGATCAACGTGATGGGCGGCGGCAGCAACTCGGTCTTGGCGGGGTTGCGCACCAGCGCGATGACCTGGTGGCCGGCGCCGGTCAGCGCCGCCACCAGCCGGCTTCCGACAAAGCCCGTGGCGCCGGTAACAAGCACGGTCTGCCGTCCGGGCAGCTTTTCGACCAGGCCGCGCGCCGGCAGAGCGGTCATGCGCGCCAGCCGCCGCGACGCCGCGAAATCCCGCAGGCCGAACACGCCGGCGCCGATCGCCGACGCCGTGGCTGCGAGGCTCAGCCACCCCGCATAAGCCGATGCGATCCCGCTCGGCTGCATCGCCCAACCGAGCAGCACCGGCAGCAGCAGAATGAGAATGGCGCCGTAATTGATCGCTAGCAGCGTGTGATTGATGCGCTCGCTCGGCGGCAGCTTGCGGCTCAAATCCTCCTCGACGAAATCCATCAGCGTGATGACGATCTCGGCCGCCAGCACCGCGATGACGAGCATCGCCAGGACGCCATGAACTTCCAGCCAGCCCAGCACCAAAAACAGCAGCACGTAAAACAGGTTGCGCACGGCGTGCAGTTCCAGCTCGTGGCGCTGCGACGGTCGCCAGGCCAACCGCTCGGTCAGTTCATGGTGATAGAAGGTGTCGAACATGCCCATCGCGATCTGAATGGCGATCAGGGTCCAGAGCAATGACGTCATGACACGGCCTCCCTGAATTTCGCGGACTGATGCAGCAGCCGGCCGAAACGCGGATGGATGAGATCGAGCGTGAAGCGGAAATCGCCGCTGCCGAGATCGGAATGGGTCACGGTGAGATCGCCGGGCGACAGCCATGCCGCCAGCGACCATCGAAGCCGCCCGACCCGGAAGCAGTAGCCGGTAGAGTGAAAGCACAGCGCTTCCTCGGCGACACAGATCCGCAACGTCATGCTGAGGCCGAAACCGACATATTCCTCGAGACCTGTCGGACCCGCGAAACGTTTCGAGGAATGAATGACTTGCGGAAAACCTTGTTTGCGCGCGCAGATGCGGGTCCAGATCTGGCCGCCGCATGCCGCGTCCTCGGTCACCGCGACGATCATGGGAACACCGGTCTCGGTGCCGGTCGGCAGCGGTCCGCCGATCAGGCGCGCGGCCTGGACCAGCCACCAGCCGATCGGAGACAGGCTCGCCTCATCGATCTCGCCGACATAGACGATGGTTCTGCCGTCCTCGAGGCGCTTCGAAAAGCGCCGCCAGATCGCGACCGGCAGGCGTCCCCACTCCTCATCCGGCAACAGCGCGTGGAAGCGGTGATCGTCAAGCAGCTTTGCGTTGGGAGGCGCCGGCGCGTGAAGTCTGGAAAGTCTCGCTGACGCCATCGCAAACTCCTCTAACTCGCACCTTTTACTCGCCGCCGGACTTGGATCGTCCCGCGGGCAACAGGCTGACGATCCTCTCGCCAAGCTTGATCAGCGCGACCAGCCGCGGCCGCGGCACCTTCAGCATCTGCGTGTACCAGCGGTCGACCAGCTCGGTGAACGCCAGCATCTCCTTCAACCGCTTGCTTGCGACCGGGCTGATGGTTGGGTCATCGGCGGCATCCGACACGCAGGCGCGCAAGGCATCGACGGCGGGATCAATCTCCCGCTCTTTGCGCCCCGCGGCGATCCGCGCCGCGACTTCCCAGATGTCGGTTTCGGCCTCGAAATGATCGCGCCGGTCGCCCAGGATCGGCACCCGCCGGATCAGGTTCCAGGACATCAATTCCTTCAGCGAATTGGAGACGTTGGAGCGCGCCATGCCGAGCGTGTCGGCGATATCCTCCGCGGTCATCGGCTGCTCCGCGAGGTAGAGCAGCCCATGGATCTGGCTCACCGAGCGGTTGACGCCCCACTGATCCCCCATATCGCCCCAATGCAGGATGAAGCGCTCGACGACGGATGGGAGTTTCTTCTTGGCTGTTATTTCTGTCATGACAGAAATATCTGACGGAACAGGGCGGATGTCAAGCGCCCGATACGGTCGTATTGCGGCGCGCTTCGGCGGGCCGGATGCCTAGAATACCCCGCGTCATCCTGCGGCATGGGCCAGATCCTGGCGCAGGTGCAATCTGTTGAGGTTGGCCGTGCCCTATCCATTCCGCATGCGCTCAACAGGAGCTTGCCATGGTTGCATCCGACACGGCGTTCACCGGCTCGATCCCTCAGTTGTACGACCGATTCATGGTCCCCATGCTGTTCGAGCCCTATGCGCGCGATCTCGCGCAGCGCATCAAAAGCCACGAACCGCGCGATGTGCTGGAGACGGCAGCGGGCACCGGCGTCCTGACCATTGCGCTTGCGCAGGCCTTGCCCGAGGCGGCCTCTCTCACGGTGACCGATCTGAACGAACAGATGCTCGTGCTCGCCCAGGCCAAGCCGCGCCTCGCCGGCAAATCCCGGGTCAAGTGGCAACAGGCTGACGCCCTCGCTTTGCCCTTCGGCGACGCAAGCTTCGACATTGTCGCCTGCCAGTTCGGCGTGATGTTCTTCCCCGACAAGATCAAGGGATATTCGGAGGCGCGCCGTGTACTTAAGCCCGGTGGACGCTTCCTCTTCAACGTGTGGGACAAGATCGAGGAGAACGACTTTCCCAAGGTCGTGCAGCAAAGACTTCGCCAAATCTTTCCGAACGAGCCGCCGCAATTCCTGTCCCGCACGCCGCATGGCTATCACGACCTCGGTCGAATTCGGGCCGATCTGGCGGCAGCGGGTTTCAGCGATATTGCGATCGAAACGGTCGCACATCGCAGCCGTGCGAGTTCGCCGAATGATCCAGCGGTCGCTTTCTGTCAGGGCACGCCGGTGCGCGCCGAAATCGAAGCCCGCGATGGACCAGGCCTTGAAACTGTTACACAGCAGGTGGCCGAGGCGCTAGCGCGCCGTTTTGGCAATGGCGCGATCGAAGGCCGAATCCAGGCTTTCGTGATCTCGGCCGTCGCCTGAGATGCGGTGACCTCACTTCCCAAGCGAAGGCGTGACGCGCAGCGTCCACAGGCCCCAGATGCGATCGAGCACGACGAAATTGACCGCGTCGGCCTTGGCGCCCTCGCCCGGCGTCAGATAGTTGACCTCGCCGCCGAGTGCGAGCGCCTGCTCCACGAGGGCAGCCCATGGATCTGGCTCACCGAACGGTTGACGCCCCACCGATCCCCATGTCGCCCCAATGCAGGATGAAGCGCCGAGCCGCTCGCCCGATCGCAGCTAAATCAGGATGTTCCATCGCAACGCCGCAGCCACCGAACGGACAAAAAAAACTTCCAATGTGCGGGAACAATCCGGATGTCGCGCAGTTGGATGCGTCAAGGCAGGGTCTGATGGCTGATAGACAGCAGAGGGATTTGTTCGAAAGCGAACGCAATTTCCGGCTAATGGTTGAGGGTGTTGCCGACTACGCGCTCTATATGCTGGACCCCAGCGGCACCATCACGAGCTGGAATACTGGCGCCCAGCGGATCAAGGGTTATGCCCCCGAGGAGATCCTCGGCCGGCACTTCTCCCGTTTCTATACGGAGGCCGACCGCGGCAACGACAAGCCCACCCGCGCGCTCAAAATCGCGAAAGAACAGGGCCGCTACGAAGAAGATGGTTGGCGCGTCCGCAAGGACGGCACCTTCTTCTGGGCCAGCGTGGTCATCGACCCGATCTACGAAGAGGGCGAACTGGTCGGCTTTGCCAAAATCACCCGCGACATCACCGAACGTCGCAACACGCAGCTCAGGCTCGAGCAAATCCAAAAGCAGCTCGCCGAGTCGCAAAAACTCGATGCGCTCGGGCAGCTCACCGGTGGCGTGGCCCACGACTTCAACAATCTGTTGATGGTCATCACCGGCAGCATTCACACCTTGAAGAAAGGCATTGGTGACGACGCAAAGCTGCAACGCGCGGCAGCCGCCATCGAGACCGCGACAAGGCGCGGGGCGGCGCTGACAAGCCAGCTCCTGACATTTGCGCGGCGGCAGAACGTCAATCCGCAGCATATCGATGTCGCCGAGCGGATCGAAGCAGTGCGCGAGGTGCTGGCAACCGGCGTTGGCGGCGCCGTGAAACTTTCATTCGATACCGACCGGGCGACCTGGCCGATCACGGTCGATGCGGCAGAGTTCGAGACCGCGCTGGTCAATCTCGTCATCAATGCGCGCGACGCCATGCCGGAAGGCGGAACGATCACGATCGGCGCGCACAATTTGGCGATTCGGGGAGAGGCTGGCGCAGGCGATTATGTCGCCATCGGCATTACGGATACCGGCACCGGAATCGCTCCCGACTTACTCGAAAAGATATTCGAGCCTTTCTTCACGACCAAGCCGATCGGCAAGGGTACCGGCCTTGGCCTTTCCCAGGTTCACGGCTTTGCCCATCAGGCTGGCGGCACCGTCAAGGTTGAAAGCGAACTCGGCAAGGGCACCACGATCACGGTTCTACTGCCTCGAGAACAAACCTACCCGCAAACCGACCGGTCGGAGGCCGTGACGGAAGCCACCAGAAGCGGCACGGTACTGCTGGTGGAAGACAATCCAGACGTCGCCTCCGCCAGCATCGTTCTGCTTGAACAGTTGGGCTATACCGTGCGGCGCGCATCGGACGCCGAGGCGGCATTGCGTGATCTCGAATACGACGGCATCGATCTCGTGTTCTCCGACATTGTCATGCCCGGCAAGATGGATGGACTTGCTCTCGCGCGCCGCCTGAAGGAAATCCGCCCCAATCTACCGGTCCTGCTGGCGACCGGTTACGGCGGCGCAGCGGCAAATGTACGCGGCGAGTTCTTCATCCTCCGCAAACCCTATGAGATCCACCAACTGAGCAAGGCGATCGCGAAGCTGCTGCAGTGATTATTTCGCGAGCGAAGGCGCGACGCGCAGCTTCCAAAGGCCCCAGATGCGGTCGAGCACGACGAAGTTGATGGCGTCGGCCTTGGCGCCCTCGCCCGGCGTCAAATAGTTGACCTCGCCGCCAAGCGCGAGCGCCTGCGACTGCAGGCGGGCATTGACGTCGGTGTAATAGGCCCGGAACACCGCCATCTTGACGGATGGTCCCACGGTGACGTCGCCATGGCCGCGCATCAGCACCACCGGCTTGTCGCCGAGCGCTTCCGCCAGCGATTTGCCGCGCGCGCCGTCGCGCACCAGCATGTCGGTCTCGCCGAACGCCTTCCGGATGTCCCAGACCGGCGTGCCGGCCGCGAGGAAAGCCGCGTTGTGATACATCGGCCGCAGCGGCACCTGAGTCACGCTGAATGGAATGACGCCGGGCGAATGGGTGTGAACCACCGACATCACGTCCGGCCGCGCCTTGTAGATTTCGCTGTGAATGAAGCGTTCCAGGAAGACCGAGCGGCCGCGCGGATCGACCGCGTTGCCGTCGAGATCGAACGCCATGATGTCGTCGGCGGTGACCAGCGCCGGCGCGAGCGAACGCGACATCAAAAAATGGTTGGGGTTGTTCGGATCGCGCGCGCTGACATGGCCGAAACCGTCGAGCACGCCGAACTCGGCGAGGACGCGGCTGCCGATCACGATATCCTCGGTCACAGCAGCATCGCTCGCCGAAGGCGGGGCGGCCGGCGTCTGGGCGTGCGATTGCGGCAAAACGAATAGAGCGGCAAAGATCGCCAACAACACGCGCCAGCTCGCCGTCATGGTCGCCTCCCCCAGAGCGATGAACTCACTCTCTATTTATTTTTTTGGAGCATGATCTTTCGGAAAACCGGTGTCCACTTTTCCGGATCATGCTCTCAAGCCGTCGGCAGCACCGAAAAGGCCTCGCCCGCATGACGCAGATAGAGCTCGGCCTCACCGGCGGATTCATTGGTGAGCGCGGCGACCCGCGCCGATGGCGGACCCTGCCGGCATAGCGCCACCATGTCAGCGACCGCCTTGGCGTTGCCCGCGAATAGCGCTTCCACGCTGCCATCCCTGCGGTTGCGCACCCAGCCCTCAAGCCCGCTTGCGACAGCCTGCTCTTCGACCCAGGCACGGTAGCCGACGCCCTGGACGCGGCCCGTGATCAAGACCTGGATGATGGCGCGGCTCACTTCTTGAGTCCAATCCCAAGTCCGAGAAAATCCGCAGCCCGCGCCTTCATCGCGGCGTCGCGGGTGACGCGGCCGGTCAACTCGGAAGACGCAAGGCCCTTCAGCTGCTTCGGCGAGGTTCCCTCACGCAGCGCCTTCAGCGTCTCGTAGACCGCCTGCGTGGCGGCTGCGAACGGCGCATGGCCCTGCAGCGCGATCCGCACCCGCTGGCTTGCAAGGTAATCGAGCGCGGTCATCTCCTCCGGCGCGCCGCCAAGCACGATCGGCAGCCGCGACGCGGCCGAGATCGCTTCCAGTTCGCTGCGTGACTTGATACCAGTGAGGAACAGCGCATCGACGCCGGTTGCCTCATAGGCTCGCGCGCGCGCGATCGCATCATCAAGCCCCGTGATCGAAACGGCGCCGGTGCGCGCCAGGATGACCAGCGAGGGATCGCCGCGGCCGTCGAGCGCGGCCTTCATCTTGCCGACGCCCTCCTCCAGCGAGATCAGTTGCGTCCTGGTCTCGCCAAACGCCTGCGGCAGCAATGTATCCTCGATGGTGAGGCCGGCGGCGCCGGCGGCGTCCAGTTCCTGCACGGTGCGGCGGACATTGAGCGCGTTGCCATAACCATGGTCGGCATCGACCAGCACCGGCAGTGCCGCCGCGCGCGACATCCGCCGCATCTGCTCGGCCAATTCAGTCAAGGTGATCAGCGCGACATCGGGGTCGCCGAGGACCGCGAGCGAAGCAACCGAGCCGCCGAACATGCCGACCTCGAAGCCGAGATCCTCGGCGATGCGGATGGAGGTGGCGTCATAGACGGAGCCTGGATGGATGCAGGCAGAGCCTGACAGGACGGCGCGAAGTTTTTCTCGGCGTTGGCGGAAGGGCATGATGTTCCTCATGATCCCGTCATTGCGAGGAGCGAAGCGACGAAGCAATCCAGAGTGATCGTCGGGACTCTGGATTGCTTCGCTGCGCTCGCAATGACGGTTGGGCTTAAGCAAATTCCAAAATCAGCGCGTCGACCGCAAGCGTCGCGCCGGGGACGGCGTGGATCTTCTTCACGGTACCGTCGCGCTCGGCGCGCAGCACGTTCTGCATCTTCATCGCCTCGACCACCGCGAGCGTTTCGCCGGCCTTGACCTCCTGCCCTTCGGTCACCGCGATCGAGACCACGAGGCCCGGCATCGGACAGAGCAGCTTCTTTCCGGTGTCGGCCGCGGTCACGACCGGCATCAGCCGGGCGGATGCGGCCTCGGCCTCGGTGAAGACGTAAACCGAAATTTCGACGCCTTGATGAGCAAGCCGGATGCCGTTGGCGATCGGGCGCGCCTGCACCGCGATGACGGCCCCGTCGATCGTGCCCTGCCAGACAGGTTCGCCCGGCGTCCAGGACGACACCAAATGATGGGCCTTGCCGACCGCGCCATCGGCATTGACAAAGCGCACCGCGATGCCGCCATTGTCGCGCGCGATATCGAGAATGATCTCGTCGCGGCCGAGCCACACCGCGCGCCGCCCCTGCCGCGTCACCGGCCGGCCGATCATCTGGCCGGAAATCTGCCGCTTGCGTTCGCCGAGCACATGATCGATCGCCGCGCCCACGGCGGCGAGCCGCCGCGCGATCTCGCCCTCGGGCGGATGCGCGGAAAAGCCCTTCGGAAACTCCTCCGCGATGAATCCGGTGGACAGATTGCCCTCGCGCCAGCGCGGATGGTTCATCAAGGCCGACAGGAACGGAATGTTGTGGCGGATGCCGTCGACATAGAAGGCATCGAGCGCGGTCGACTGCGCATCGATCGCCGCCGCG
>Ga0137413_10000128_pt1 | contig 20155 bp, 16 predicted proteins | sample CZODoug2_1_16fun_FD_108280 | JGI IMG/M metagenome (GOLD analysis project Ga0137413, IMG submission 108280) | Vadose zone soil fungal communities from Angelo Coast Range Reserve, California, USA - CZODoug2_1_16fungal (Illumina Assembly) | ecosystem: Environmental > Terrestrial > Soil > Vadose... | reverse complement strand
GCCATGATCTTCACTGAATCACCCCTTCCCGGCGCATTTCTGGTTGACTTGGCGCCCATTGCCGACGAGCGCGGCTTTTTTGCGCGCGCGTACTGTGATGAAGAATTTGCCGCCAAAGGGTTGAGCACCGGGTTGCGCCAGTGCAGCGTGTCTTACAATACTCGAAAGGGAACGCTGCGAGGCTTGCACTATCAAGGGCCGCCGCATGAGGAGCACAAGCTGGTGCGCTGTACCTCAGGAGCGATATTCGACGTCATCGCAGATATCCGGCCGCAATCGTCCCACTATCGGCGCTGGTTCGGCACGCAATTGACGGCGCAAAACCGCCGCTCCTTGTTCATTCCGCCGGGATTCGCCCATGGCTTCATCACGTTGAGCGATGACTCGGAGGTGTACTACATGATTTCCGTGCCGCATGCTCCGGCGTCTGCGCAAGGGTTTCGCTGGAACGATCCGGCATTCGCCATCCAATGGCCGTTGGCGCCGAGCGTGATCTCGCCCCGCGATGCGGCATATCCGTTGCTGGACGCGTCGGCAGCCAGGTGATCTTCGCAAAGCGCGTGCTGGTCACCGGCGCCGGCGGCTTCATCGGCCGCTGGAGCGTGGCGCCGCTGCTCGCCAAGGGCTACGAGGTGCATGCGGTACTGTCCGGCGGCGTCCCCAATACGCCGATTGAGCTTCTGGGCGCGACGCTGCACGTTGCCGATTTGCTCGATGAGTCGCGAGCCGACGCCTTGCTCGAGCGCGTCATGCCGACGCACTTGCTGCATTTTGCATGGATCGCGACCCCGGGCGTGTACTGGCAGAGCCCGGATAATTCTCGCTGGTTGGATGCCAGTGAGCATCTGTTGCGCCGGTTTCGCGCCCTCGGTGGAGTTCGCGCCGTGCTGGCGGGCAGCTGCGTTGAGTACGATTGGTCCAAAGGCGGGGTGTGCGAGGAGCGATCGAGTCCCTTGGCCGACGCCACGCGCCTCAGTCCCTATGCGGCCGCCAAGGTCGCACTACAAAAGAGCCTGGCGGAATTTGCAGGGCAGGAGCAGCTGTCGGCAGCCTGGGGGCGCATCTTTTTTCAGTACGGACCGTACGAGCATGCGGACCGCTTGGTGCCGTCGGTTGTCCGGCACCTGCTCATGAATCAAGAAGCCTTGTGCACACACGGGCGACAAGTCCGCAGCTTCCTGCATGTCGCCGATGTCGGCGCCGCATTTGCCGGCGTGCTCGATAGCGAGATTCAAGGACCCGTCAATATCGGCTCCGATGACAGAATTGCCCTGGCAGATCTGATCGAGCGCATTGCGCGCGAGATTGGACGGCCTGATCTGATTCGACTCGGCGCTCGGACTCCGCCCACCGAAGAGCCGCCGCTGTTGGTGCCCGATATTCGCCGCCTGCGCGACGAAGTGCCCTGGCAGCCGCGGTTCACGCTGGCCGCGGGACTCAGCGACACCATCGCCTGGTGGCGCAGCCACTTATCCTCGAGCCGAATGTGAGTCCTGTGCCCGGATGGCATCCCTTGGTGGTGCATTTTCCCCTCGCTCTCATCGTGGTCGCGACAGCTTTGTTGTCGGCGGCGCGGCTGCTGCGCAGCGAAGTGATGGCTTCGACCGCCGCCATCGTGGGGACATGGAATCTGTGTCTCGGCGCTCTCGCCGCGCTGTTCGCACTGGCAACCGGCCTGAGCGCATTGCTCGACCTGGACGTGAGCGCCGCCGCTCGCCAGGCGATTTCGCTGCACATGAAGTGGGCGATGTTCTCGACGCTGGCGCTGGTGCTGCTGGCCGTGTGGCGCGGCGCCGGCGCCGCGCCAGGATCACGGCCGTCTTGGGTTTTCATCATCGTGCTGCTGGCCGCGACCGCGGCGCTGGCGGTGACGGGCTTCAGGGGTGGTCAGAACGTGTACGAATTCGGCGTGGGCGTAAAACGAATCGCCGGAATATGACAAAACTCCCTCGAGCATCCCGCATCGCGTGATGGCGATCACATTTGCGAGCCGAAGAATCGTGCCGGACATCACGATCGTGCGGGTGATTGCCGCGTTATCGTGCGCGGTGACGACCCCAGGAGCTCATATTATGAACCGCAAAACGCAGTGGATGATCGGAATCATGGCATCCGCGCTGGCCGGTTGCGCAACGGCTCCCAGCGGCGTGGTTCCCGCCGGACAAGATGCCTATCATGTGAGCGCGTTCGGCGCGCGCTACGAAACTCAGGCCGATACGAATTTCAAGGCGCTGCGAGTCGCGAGCGAATACTGCAACCAGATGGCGAAGCGTGTGATGTTTCGCCAATCCACGGAAACGAGCGGGCACGCATGGTCGCCGAAGCAGGAAGACTTGACGTTCGTCTGCATGGATGCCAGGGATCCTGCCTACATGCGCGCGGCGGTCGAGCGCGTTCCGCCGGTCGTTGCACAGCAGTAGTCAGGGGAACTTCTGCACATCTCCCTCGGAGTCTTCAACCCAGTACAGAATCATCGCCGAGTGCGGGAAATGCAGCTCCCATCGGCCGTTGTCCAGCATTCCCGCCGATCCGCCCGTATCGCGCGCCCTCTTGATGTTGGACTCGAGATGTCCCATCGCAATTTCTCGTGAATCGCAATCCGTTTTACGGGGTGGGCGTGAGCTGCAGACGCTGTAATGGAGAGCTTCGGTGGCCATGATGAGTCCCCTCGGTGGATCGACGCGGCGAAGCCGAACGGCGGTCCCCAGTATAGGCCTGACTCACTGGAGCCGCTTGTGCAGCTCGAGAGTGACTTATCGCAGCGCATTATCCCGGCGCTCGGTCGGTTGACCGCGCCCGACGGGTCAATAGCGTCTGCGGGGCCACACAAGCGTGGCCCGCCAACGATTTAGCGGGAAGATCAACGTCCCGCGGTACTCCGATACCTCCCAAACCATTCAATGATCGCCGCGCTCTGCGCCGCGAGATGCGATGGCCGCTGCAGCACGTGCGGCTCGCCCGGAATCTCATACAACTCCGTCGGTACGTGCCGCAGCTGCAGCGCGTGGTAGTACTGCTCCGCTTCCGCCACTGTCGTGCGCAGATCGTTCAGCCCCACGATCACCATGGTCGGCGTGGTGACATTTCCCACCAAGGAGAGCGGTGAGAGCTTCCAGTAGGTCTCCTGATCATCCCAGGGCATTTTCTTGAACCAATAGCGCAGGCCGAAGGCCGACATGTCGGTGGTCAATAACCAACTGGTCCAATTGATGACCGGCCGCTGGGTTACTGCCGCTTTGAATCGATGCGTCTTGCCCACGATCCACGAGGTCAGCACGCCGCCGCCCGAGGATCCGGTGACGAACAGGTTGTCCGCATCCACGTTGCCCTTCTGAATGGCGGCATCGACGATGCTCATGAGGTCATCGTAGTCTTGACTGGGGTAGTTGTTGTAAATGGTGTTCGCGAATTCCTCGCCATAGGAGGTCGAGCCGCGCGGGTTGCCGTAGACCACGATGTAGCCGGCGGCGGCGTACAACTGATAATCCGCGGAGAATGTCGGGCCATAGCTCGCGTACGGGCCGCCATGAATTTCCAGGATCAGGGGGTATTTCTTGGCGGGGTCGAAGTTGGGCGGCAGCAGTTCCCACGCATCGATGGCACGCCCGTCTGCCGATGACTTCACCGGCAGCGCCGAAAGCGTGCCGATGCCCACCTCTGTCAGGAGTTCGGAGTTCAAATTCGTCAGGCGTGAGGTCTTGCCATCGCGCGCCAAATACACCTCCGGCAAATTATCGGCTCCGCCGCCGGTGTAGGCCACCGCGCCTTTTTTGGACACCGAAAAAGAGCCGCCCGAATACGGCAACTGCGTCGCGGCGCCGATACCCGCCATATCTAGTGCGACCGCCTCCACGCGACCGCTGAGCCCCATTCGCGCCACCTTGGTGATGCCATGATCGACATACTGGGCGTACAGGCTACGGCCATCCGCTGCCCAAATAGCGTCTGTCAACGAACGATCCAGCGACTCTCCGATGACGCGCTGATTCTTGCCGTCCGCGTCCATCACATTGAGCCGGACGTTCTGATTTCCGACATGCTTGTCGTTGTAGCCCAGATACGCCACGAGCTTTCCGTCCGGCGATACCACCGGCGCATGATAAGGACCGACCTCGTGCGTGAGCTGCGCCAAGTTGCCGTCCGCCACGTTCAATCGATAAATGCTCAAGGTCATGGCCGTGTGCCGCGCCCAATCCTGCGGCTCGCGCTTCCATTCTTCGCTGTGATTTCCCGCAAAGAAAATCGACTTCCCGTCCGCTGACCAGGCAAGCGGTCCTGCGTCGCTGAACGGTCCCCATGTCAGTTGCCGCGGCGCGCCGCCGCCGTCCACGGAAATCACAAAGATATGTCTGAACCCGGGCTTGTCCATTCCTTGCCCGTCAGCCCGAAAGTTCATCGAGTCCACCACCACCGGATCACCGCCCCATTCAGCTCCCGGCGGCTTCGCCAATGGCTTGCCGATCGTCGGGCCCGCAACAGGTGTGAGCATCACGAATGCAATCTGCTTGCCGTCCGGAGACCATGTAATCTCGCTCGGTGCTTCAGTAAGATTGGTGATGTTCGCCGTCTCGCCGCGCATCCAGCGAATTGCAATCTGGGTGCGCCCATCCGCGCCCGTTGACAGATACACAATCCGCGATCCATCCGGCGACCAATGCGGCGATGAGTGGGACCCGGGTCCCGTGGCCAGCGGCGTTTGTGCCCCCGTCGCGGTATCGATGAGCCACAGCGACGACACCAATCGATCGGTCATGATGTCGTTCGCTTCGCGTGCGTAGACGATTTGCGTCCCGTCGCTGCGAATCTGCGGGTCGGTGGCCCACTGCATTCGGAACAGGTCTTGCGGCTCCAGGACATGCGGCGCAGCTTGGGCGACGCCGGAAATCAAGCCGGTTAGAGCAATACTCATCAAACAGCGCATGAATGTAACCTCGATATTAAGATGGATTTATCGGTTCGATCGTGCGAAGCGTTATTTGTAGTGGTAGTCGAGCTGAACTCCCGAGGTGCGCGGCTGAGAACTGATGCTCGAGAAGGGCGTCTGCGAGGCGAGGGGCACGCCGCGATTGTTGCCCACGTTGTCGGAGTACAGCATGACACGCCAGTGCGACGGCGCGACCACCGTAAAGCTGGCGCGGGCTGTCGTGATGGTATCGCTCTCCGTGACGACGGGCGGCAGCCCCGAACCGCTCGACACTGACGTCGTGGTCTGCAACGAGGTGTAGCGTGCGGAGGCCGCCAGCTGTCCCGACCAGCCGGTGCCGCCGAAGGGGAAGTCGTATGTAGCGAAGGCACCGGTGGTGATGGCCGGGGAGTCGTCGATGCGAGATCCGTTCGGGAACAGCAACTGTCCGCTCGAGAACACAGCGGAGTCCTCGCCCAGTCCATTCCAGCTGAAGTTGAGGCCCAGCGACAGCCCTTGCACGGGCCGCACTGTGACCGCGAAGTCCACGCCCACACCGCTCGCCGACTGGCCGTTCACGCTGGCGACGATGAACGCGGTGCTGCCCGGCACCGGAATACCCAAAGTCTGCTGGATGTCCTTCCACTTCATGTAGTACACGGCTGCATCGAAGGTCACGCGATTGTCAAACAGGTTGCCCTTGCCGCCGATCTCATAGTTGGTCAGCTTGTCAGGCTTCACCGGTATGAAGTCCGGCGCCACCAACTGCACGAGTTCGCTTTGCGGGAAACCGCTGCGGAAGCCCTGCGAGTAGCTGGCGTACATGGTGTAGTCGTGGCTCGGGAACCAAGTCAACACCACGCGCGGCGTCAAGGCATGGAACGTGGAGTCGGTGCGCAGCAGCGGTGTGCCGGGGGGCTCGCCGAACAGGATCAGCTGATCGAGGCCGACGTCATCGTGGAAGTAACGGGCGCCGGCCGTCAGCTCGAACTGGTTGTCGAGGAAGCGACGTCCGATTTCGCCAAAAACCGCCGTCGATTTCGAGCGATCAGCCTGGAAAACCGGCGACGGGATCAGGTCGCCCAATGTCTGATAAGTGGAGTCCCGCGCGTTGCGAAAGAACCCGCCGGCCGACCAGCGCCACGGGCCGTCGAGCTTGGAGTTCAAATTGAGTTCTTCGCTGAACACTCTCGAAGTCTGGCGGGTGGTGAGCGGCGGCGTGGCCACGCCCGGCGCCACGTCCAGGGAACCGTCATTGAGGAAAGTGAAATAGCTGCTCGCGCTCGATACCGAGAACCAAGGAAATTGGTAATCCACCTTCATGTCGTAGGCACTGAAGCGTGACGCGATGGGCTGATCCTTGGTCGACGCGGTGAAGTCCTTGGTACCCTCGGGCGGCGCGCCGAAGTTTCCCTCCTCGTGCGTCGCACCCAGCTTGATGCTCAAATCATCGATGGGCTGCGCGTTCACCTTGAGGCGCACATTTTTCAGATCGCCGTCGTTGATGTTGTTACCGAGCGGGCTGTTGATCCAGCCGCTGTCGTGCTCCTGGCCGACGACGAGACGCGCCGCGAGCTTGCCCTCGACGATGGGCAGGTTGACCGCCGCGTCTTCGCGCCAGTTGCCGGCGCCGCTGTCAGTCGAAGAGACGCTGGCGCGCGCCTTGAAATCGAACTCATTCAGGTCGGCATCGTTGGTCAGCACGCGCACGACGCCATTCAAGGCGCTGGCGCCGTAGAGGGTGCCCTGCGGTCCGCGCAGCACCTCAATGCGGTTGAGATCGTAGGAGTTGGCATCGGGCTGTACCGCCGATCGCACCAGACCAAACGGCACGGAGTCCAGGTAGTAGCCGATCGGGCTCGGGCCCGCGAACAAGGATCCGGCAGCGGTCACCCCGCGAATAGTCAGTTTCGTTTCGCCGCCTTGGCCGGTGACATTGACGGCGACACCGGGAATCATGCCCAGCGCGTCCGACACGCTCTGGATGCTCGACTTGTCGAGATCGGCGCCGCCCATCACGGAGAGGGAGATCGGCACGTCCTGGATGCGCTGCTCGCGCTTTTGCGCCGTGACGACGATCTCTTCGAGCGCCGGTGCCTCGGATGTCGCGTCAGCCGCGGACGCACCCGCGGCGAGCGCGGGAAAAGACGAGAACAGAAGTGCAGTGGCAGGCAGCAACGCGGCGCCGGAGCGAAACAACGCTGAATACATTTTTCATCCCTTTCAATTGTAAGGCGAGAGAGGAGGCAAGAGGACGATCTGAAAGTACATCTGCGTCGAGCGCAGAGTCAATTTCGCGAAACCCGCTTGGGAGGGAGGTTTTTGCCGGAAAGATGTCGCACCGGCCGTGCTGCGTAAAAAGTGAGCACAGCTGCAAAACGCTATAAATGAAGCCATTTTATGGCCGCTGCGTGGATGCGGGGTCGCCCGCCATTGATCTCACGCCAACACCCCCTTGCATGTTTGCTACTCGCACATGCAGAAATCGTGTTTACCCCCAAAAGCGGCTGCATTAGTGTCGAGGGCTAACAAGACCGTCCCTGCGTCCTGTGCGCGCGACGTTTCCACTGAACTAAACATCGCGTGACGGCATGATGAACACCAGTGTCTCGATATTGCGGCAGTTGGTTTCGTTTGACACCACGTCCCGCAATTCCAATCTTCCGCTGATCGAATGGGTGGCGGACTTTTTGAATGGCCGCGGTGCGCGCGTGGAGCTCGTCTTTAACGTCAGCAGAAACAAGGCCAATCTGCTGGCGAGTATCGGGCCGGAGGAGGAAGGGGGCGTGGTGTTGTCGGGCCATACCGACGTGGTGCCGGTCGACGGCCAGGAATGGAGCAGCGATCCTTTCGCGCTCGTGGAACGGAGCGGTCGGTTGTACGGGCGCGGCAGCTCGGACATGAAAGGCTTCATTGCCAGCAGCCTGGCCGCGGTTGAGAATTGGAAGGACATGAAGCTGCTGCGGCCTCTACACTTTGCCTTTTCCTACGACGAGGAGATCGGTTGCTTCGGCGCGCACTCGTTGGTGGATCGCATCGTTGGCAGCATACCCAAGCCCGCCTTTGCCATCATCGGGGAGCCCACCGATATGAAAATCGGGGTGGCCCACAATGGCGTGACCGGCTCGCACACGAGTTTTCGCGGAGTCGCCGCACATGCGAGCGATCCGTCGCGCGGCGTGAATGCCATCGACGCGGCGGCGGCGTTCGTGCGGCTGCTGCACGATGTCGCCAAACTTCCGCAAATCGCCGACAATGGCTGCACGCTGAACGTCGGGCGAATCGCCGGCGGTGCGGCGACCAACATCGTGGCGGAGCGCTGCAGCGTGCGCTGGGAGTACCGAACGGCCCGCATGCAGGACGCGGCCGCCATACAAAAGACGATTGCCGATTACCTCGAGGGTGACGCTTTTGCCGGCCTTGACATCTCGAGCGAAATTGAACTCGACGTGCCGCAGTTCTCCAGCCATCTCGCCGAGGAGTCGATGCAAATGCTGATCGGATGCGGAGCGAAATTACCGGCGATCACAGTCCCCTTCGGCAGCGAAGCGGGAATATTCGAACGCAGCCGTATTCCCTCCGTGGTGTGCGGACCAGGCTCCATTGATCAGGCGCACAGGCCGGATGAGTGGATCGCTCGCGGTGCGCTGGAGGAGGCGGATCAATTCCTGGCCAAAGTGGGCGAGTGGGCGGCGCAGACCGAGCCTGATTGAACTCAATCAATTCATCCCAGCGCAAGGGCCACGCACGGCCGCGCCACGTTCTGTTGGCGGTGACTTTCGGCAACATGCTCGAATGGTACGACTTCGCGGTCTACGGCTTTCTGACCCCGGTCATCGCTAAAATCATATTCCCCGCCGTCGATCCCGCGGCCTCGTTGCTGCTGTCGGTCGGCGCTTTCGGCGTCGGATTCCTGACGAGACCGGTCGGCGCCCTGGTATTCGGTGTGCTGGCCGACCGCAAGGGCCGAAAACTCGCACTGCTGCTGACTTTCGGCCTGATGGGCATCGCGACTTTTGCGATCGGTCTGATTCCACCATTTGCCAGCATCGGCGTAGCCGCGCCGCTGCTCGTGGTGCTTGCGCGCCTGTTGCAGGGGCTCGCGACTGGCGGTGCGGTCGGCGGCGCAATTGCGATGCTGACCGAGCATGCGCCGCCCGGCCGGGCCGGCTTCTTTGCAAGCTGGCAAGCGGCCGGCCAGGCAGGCGCGCTCCTGCTGGGGGCCGTGGGCGTAGCGACCATCTCGGCGATCGTCTCGCCCGAGCAGTTGAACGCATGGGGCTGGCGCATACCTTTTTTCGCCAGCGCGGTGATCCTGCCCTTGGGGCTGTACATTCGCAGGCGTGTCGATGACCCGGAGGCATTCGTACGCCAAAGGCCCGCCTCGTCACCCTTGAAGCTCCTGTGGCGGACACACCGCACCGCGGTCGCGCGAGGTTTCGGCATCACCATCATCTGGACAGTCTCGACGTATTTCTTTTTTGTCTACGTCCCCCTGTATGCGCACACGGTGCTCAAGCTTTCCATGAGCACCACGCTGTTCACCAACAGCCTGGCGCTCGCGCTGATGCTGGGAGTCTCGCCGCTGGCCGGCCATCTATCGGACCGCTTCGGACGTTACAGTCTGATGATCGCGGCGGCCTTGGGCATCGTGCTCCTGATCCGGCCGGGCTTCGGCTTCCTATTGAATCATCCGCACGCCGCGGCTCTCGCAATCTTCCAGGCGGTATCGGCTGTTCTCGCTGCGTTGTTCATCGGTCCGGCGCCGGCCGCGATTGCCGAATTGTTTCCGAGCGGCGTTCGATCCTCCGGCGTGGGTATTGCCTATAATTTTTCGGTCACGCTGTTCGGCGGATTCGCGCCACTGATTGCCACCGGCTTGATCGCACGCACGGGAAATCCGCTTTCGCCGACCTGGTACGTGATGTTTGCCTGCGGGTTGAGCTTGTTGGCGCTTCTGCTCACGCTCCGAACCAGTTCGCGCGGTCCTTGCTGAATCGCTCGCGCAGAAACTTGTGCAGTATTTTGATCCGGTGCGATTTGTTGGCTATCGGACGCGAGACCAGCCAGAGATTCAGGTGACAACCCGTCGGCAGCGGCAGGGCGATGAGGTCGGGGGCCGCACGTTTGTAGAAGTTCGGCAGAAGGCCGATGCCCATGCCGCTACGAATGGCCGCCAAGTAAACGGATGCCGAGTCCACCCGCAATTGAATCCGGTGGACCGGCAGCACGCACTTGGCCCACCACGCGAGGTCGGCACAAACGCGGTAAGGCACGTAGTCCACGAAGCGGTGCTGGCCCAGGTTCTTCAGGTCTCGCGGTCGGCCGAATTTCTCGTCATAGGACTTGGAAATGAATAGGGAGTGTTCGACCTTCACGATTTTGGAGGCGACCAGGCGGGGATTCTTAGGCCTCTCGATGAACACCGCAAGGTCGGCCTGGAGAGAAAACAGATCGAGTCCCTCGCGATCGGTCACGAGGTCAATATTCACGCCGGGGTGCATGCGACAGAAGTCCGCGAGGACCGGTACCAGCCACAGGTAGCCCACACCCTCAGTGACAAAGACCCGCACAGTACCCGACAGCCGCGAATCGAAGGCGAGCAAGGTGGATTCGATGTCGTTGGCCGCCTCTTCCATGAGGACCGCCTTGTCGTACAGAATCTCTCCGGCGGCCGTCAGTCGCATACCGGTCGGGTGACGCTCGAAGATTTTCGTACCCAGATAGCCCTCGAAGCGTGCGACGCGCCGCCCGACCGTCGACTGGTTGGTCTCCAATGCCGTCGCGGCAGCGTGAAAGCTGCCGAGCTTTGCCGTGGCGATGACATATTGGATGTCGCTCCAGTTGTTCAGGCGGGATTTTTCTCGCACGCAATTCTCAGTCGGTTCTCGGCGCCGGTATCATGTGTGCCCATCTATGCAGGACAACGCCGATCGATGCAAGTGGGGGAACCGCGTTCAAGGGCCTCTGTGCCCGGTTTTGCACCTGGCAGCAGGATGACGGACCAGAAAGCTGTAGCTGATCACAGCTTTTAGGGGAATTTGCCAACAAAATAAGGCGTGTCCAATAGCCCGATCAATCGCTGCTCGCGGAGAATTTCGTCGTGTTCGATGTCCTGGTCAGCGGCCTCGGCGCTCTAAATCAAGTCGGCGTATTTATCGCCGGTCTGGTCTGCGCCGGGCTTGGCGGATTGTTGGTTGGCAATGCTGTCTATTGGCGCCTTCATGCCATTCGGGTCGAAGGGCGGGTGATCGGCGTTCGGCAAAACGGCAACTGCTTCAACGCGGTTTACCGCTACACCCTGCCTTCCGGTCAAAGCTGCGAAGGCACTTCGAATGAAGGCTCGAGCAGCGCGCGCGGCAAGGAAACGGGGACGCCGGTATCGCTTTTGGTCATTCCCGAAAAACCAGACCAAGTTCTGGAAGCGCGCACCCACATATTCACGATCATCGGCGTGCTCTTGTTTGCGCCGGCCGCATGGCTCTTTTATACCGCTGTCACCGCGTGGCCGATTGGACCGATGACTTGGGCGGTTGCCGCTGTGCTCATGATCCACTTCGCGGCCCGAATTTACAAAATCATTCTGCCCAAGGACAAGCGTCTTACACCCCCGGTCTGGAAGGCCCTATTGTCGCGGCGGCCCGGCACCGGATCGCAAACTTCCGTGCGGCCGATCGAAGACATCATTTCGCAGCCTGAAATTCGCGCGCTCGACGAGCGGCAGCGCGTGAATAATCGTCGCTGGGCGCCATTTTTGGCAGTGGCCGGCATCGGCTTGTTGGCGTTAAGTGTCTACCTGGGGTTTGCACTCGTGCAACTCGAAGCCTCCGGAATGCGGGCGCCCGGCGTTGTTCGCTCGCTGGAATCATCAAGCACGGGCAGCGCAAGCCCGACTTATTATCCGCAGGTGAGTTTCAAGACGCAGGATGGAATCGTCTCGCACTTCAAGGATCGCGTCGGAACGAATCCTCCAGCCTACCATCCCGGCGATCAAGTCACCGTGTTATATCGGCCGGGCGCACCAACCGGCGCCATCATCGATCATGGCATCTGGAACTGGTTGCCGTCGGCGGCTGTGTTCCTATTCGGCACACTGTCAAGCCTCGCCGGTATTCAGCTTATGCGGCGAAGGGCATCGGACTGAGGTGCATTGGGCGGCGGGCGGTTTCACAAGTCATTTCATCCGTAACGCAAGCAATTCACCCGGTAATAGCCGAGAGACGCCCCCGGCTCAGTCTTGAGACGTTCACTTACCGGAGACTGAAACTATGAACGCTCGAGAATCAGAACATCGAAGATTTGCGCCGGCGCTGGGAACGGCGGGCATTGAACCTCATGCCGTCGTAAAAATTTCTGCCGGCCTGACGGTCATCCTGGCCGACCTGTTCGCACTTTACGTCAAGACGAAGAATTTCCATTGGCACATATCGGGGCCGCATTTTCGCGACTATCACCTGCTGCTGGACGAGCAGAGTGAGCAGATATTCGCGACGACCGATGCGATTGCGGAGCGTGTCAGGAAGATCGGCGGGGCGACCTTGCATTCGATCGGCCACATCGCCCGGCTGCAGCGCATTGTCGACAACGACAGTGAGTCGGTCGGCGCCGAGGACATGCTCGCGGAACTTTGCGAGGACAACAGGCAATTGACGCTCAACCTTAGAAGCGCACACGCCTTGTGTGATGAGCATGGCGATGTCGCTTCCGCAAGCCTGATTGAGATTTGGATCGATGAGGCGGAACGTCGCACATGGTTCCTCTACGAAGCCACTCGGAGCCCTACATGAATATTTCACGAAAAAGCCGGAATTTGATCATGGCTGCCTATCTTGGTCCGCTGGCCTTGGGATTGGGCGCTATTGCCACACGGGTCGACGCGCAGAACGCGGCCGCGCCTCCGCAGGCGGCAACTGCACAAGCTGCGGATTCGAAGAACGATGAATTGCGGAACCGGGTAACGGCCGCGTTGCACACCGATCCGTATTTCTATGACGGCCATGTCACGGTATCGGTCGAGAATGGCGTCGTGGTGTTACGCGGATTCGTCTTCAGCGATTGGGATCTACGCGACGCGCTACGCCTCGCCAAACAGGCAGCCGGTGACAGCCAAGTGGTCGACAATTTGTCCATCAAAGAGGGCGGACGCCGCTAGCCGTTCGTCCACGGGGTCCGGCGCTCGAGCCTTGGCGCTCGAGCGCTTTCCTCATCCGCGCGGTCCCCTCGCGGAATCCTCCCAGCCACCACCGAGCGCCCTGATCAGGTCGACGCTGGCGGTCAACTGTATGGTATCGAGAGTGAGCGCTTCCAGCTGAGCCTGCAGCAGCGCGGTCTGCGAGGTGACGACGGTCAGGTAGTCGGTTGCACCCTGCTTGTAGAGCGCCATGGAGAAGTCCAGGGTGCGCTGCGCAGCGTCGACCGCGGCCTTCTCGTCAATGGAAGCGTCGCGGAAATGATTGAGCGTGGCCAGACTGTCTTCGACCTGCTGAAACGCGCTGACGACGATACCGCGGTAGTTCGCCGCCGATGCATCGAACTCGGCGCGCGCTTGGGCCACTTGCGCGCGGCGCAGGCCGCCGTCAAACACGCTGAGCAGGACGTTCGGTCCAATCGCCCAGAACGAGCTCGGCGCGCTCAGCAAGCTCGAGACGGCGGTGCTCTGGAAGCCACCCTGAGCGCCGAGGTTAAGCGAGGGGAAATACGCCGCGCGCGCGACCCCGATGTTGGCGTTTGCCGCAACCATGCGCCGCTGCGCGGCCGCGATATCCGGACGGCGCTGCAACAAGGTACTGGGAACGCCGCTGGGAACCTGCGGCAGCTGGACAGCGACGATCTGCGGCTTGATCGAGAACGTCGAGGCCGACACGCCGAGCAGCGCCGCAATGGCGTGTTCCATTAGCGCGCGCTGGGCGAGCGTCTGCGCCGCCTGCGAAAGTGCAACATTGAGCTGCGTCTGCGCCTGCGAGACGTCGAGGCCCGGTGCGATGCCGGCATCGTGGCGCTGCTCGGTGAGCTTCAGCGCGCGCGTAAAGGTCTGCACCGTCTCATCGAGGATCGCGCCGTCGCGATCGAGGCTGCGCAGCTGAATGTAATCATCGGCCAGCTGTGCGATCAGAGAAAGGCGAGCGTTCTCGAGATCCGCGGCCGATGCGGCGGCGTTGGCCTCGCCCGCAGCGACCTCGTTGCGGATCTGCCCCCACAAATCGAGTTCATAGCTGACGCTGCCGCCCAGCGTGTTGGAATTGAAGTAAGTCGGCGTCGTGGGTCCTCTGAGCGGCGCGTTGATGGATTCTCGATTGCGCTGGGCGCTGGCATTGAGACCGAGCGTCGGGAAAAGTCCCGAGCGCGCCTGATCGGCGAGCGCCCGGGCCTGCGCGTAGTTCGCCAGCGCGGCGGCGAGCGTCGGATTCCCGTCGATCAACTTTTTTTCAAGGTCGTCGAGCTCCGCATTGCCATAGAGTGCCCACCAGCTGTCACGCGGCAGACGGTCTGCCGGCTGGGCCGCAGTCCAAGGACCGATTTCCTTATAAGCATCTCCAGCTGGAACGACCGGGGTCTTCAGCGGCGGCGCAAGCGAGCAGGCGCTGAGCATCAGAATCAGCGCGGCGCCGCAGTACAGGATGCCCTTAGCCCGTTTCATTTTTATTTTTCGCTTTGCCGGTGACCTTGTCGCCCGGTGCCGCGGCGGCGAGACGGACCAGGGCGCCGTTGCCGATGCCATCGGGCGGGATTTCGATCACACGGTCGCTCGGTGAGAGGCCGGAGGCGAGCTCGATGATCGTGCCCAAGTCGCGTTCGATCGACACCGGCTTGAGCAGCACGCGGTTGTCGGCTCCCACGGTGGCGACGGAAAGACCCTTGGCATCAAAAATCAGCGCGCTCGAGGGCAGGCTGAGCACGTGGTCGACAGCCGCCATTTGCAGATGGATTCCGGCGTAGTCGCCCGGCATCAATTCGCCGGCGGTATTGTCGACGATGAGCTCCATCAGGGTCGTGCCGCTGCTCGGGTTGACGGCCTGGGAGGAATACTCGACCGTTCCGCTATAAGTCTTACCAGGATGTTCCGGTACGCTGATCGTGGCCTTGGTGCCTGGCGGCACGCTGGGAACATAGTTCTGCGGCACGTTGACATAGACGCGCAGTTTCCCGGTTTCCGAGACCACGAACAGCTGCGCGCCACCGGCGGCTCCCACATTGATCAGCGCGCCGATGTCGGTTGCGCGCGCCGTGACGATGCCGTCAAACGGCGCGACCAGGCTTTTGAAGCCTTCCTCCGCGACCAGGCGGTCGACGTTCGCCTGCGCTGCCTTGACCTGGGCGATGTTGGCGTTCCAGGTGAACGTGCGCTGGTCGACATCCTGCTTGGCGACTGCGTCGGTGCTGGCGAGTGACTGCCAGCGCTCTGCGCCGATCTGCGCAAGCTTGGCATTGGCCTGGGCGACGCTCAAGTCGGCACGCGCCTGCATCAGCTGCTGGTCGAGGTCGGGCGTCGCGATCTCGGCGAGCAAGTCGCCGGCCTTCACCTTGGCGCCGATGTCGTGCTTCCAGCTTTTCAAATAGCCCGGAACGCGAGCATAGATGGGTGCCTGGATAAAGGCTTCCAGGCGCCCGGGCAGATCCAGCGCCGCATTGTTGCCGACGCTTGCGGGCGTGACCAGGGCCACCACCGGCACGGCCTGCGCCTCAGTTGCATCGTGCAGGCGCGCGTTCTGCGCCTGGCGGGTGCCGAGTCCGTAGGCGACCACGGCGATGGCGAGGAGCGCGAATCCCCCGCCGATCAAGGTAAGCCGACGCGGGACGGGGCTGCTGGAATTTCGATCAGGCTGGGACATGGGCTGCTCCTGGGTTGGCTTGCGGCGCCGGCTGTAGGCCGCGGCGGTGAACAATGCTGAACATCACTGGGACGAAGAACAGCGTTGAGACGGTGGCGAAAATCAGGCCGCCGATCACGGCGCGGCCGAGCGGCGCATTCTGCTCGCCACCCTCGCCCAAGCCGAGCGCCATGGGCAGCATGCCGATCACCATCGCCAGTGCCGTCATCAAAACCGGGCGCAGGCGCACGAATCCGGCCTCGAGCGCGGCCTGTGTCGCATCGCCGATCTCGTTGAGCTTTTCGCGTGCGAAACTGATCACCAGCACGCTGTTGGCGGTCGCCACGCCCATGCACATGATCGCGCCGGTGAGCGCCGGCACCGACAGCGTGGTATGCGTTGCAAACAGCATCCAGACGATACCGGCGATCGCCGCCGGCAGTGCGGTGATGATGACGAAGGGGTCGGTCCACGACTGGAAGTTGATGACGACGACGAAATAGACCAGGACGATGGCGCCGAGCAGGCCGAATAGCAGGCCGGAGTAGGCGCTGTTCATGGTCGCGTTCTGGCCGACCAGGGCGATGATCGAGCCCTTCGGCTTGTCCTTGTCATTCTGGGCGATGATCTTCTGGATATCGGCGGAGACCGCGCCGAGATCTCGCCCTTGAGTGGTCGCATAAATCTCAACCATCGAGGAAATGTCGTATTGGGAGACCACCGCGGAACTCTGCGTGCGGCGGATGTCGGCAATGCCGCCGAGCACCGTGGTGGGCGCGCCGTTGGCATTGATCGGCAGATTCTGCAGCGCCGCGAGCGAATCGATCTGGTATTGCGGCGTCTGCAGCGCGATCGGATACGTGACGCCGTTCTTCTCATTGAGCCAGTAGGTGGGCGCCACCTGGAGGGAACTCGCCAGGTTGACGACCAGACTGTTGGTCACGTCCGCCGCCGTCACGCCGGTGTATTGCGCCCGCGTGCGGTCCATATTGACATCAATCGTCGGCACACTGGGCGACTGCTGGATGCGAACGTCGGCAATGCCGGGGACATGGCGGATCTGCGTCAGGAGTTTGTTGGCGTAAGCATAGTCCGCGCCGATATCGTTGCCGCGGATCTGCAGATCAATCGGGGCCGGCGCGCCAAAATTAAGGATCTGGCTGACGATGTCGGCGGGCAGAAACGAGAAGGTCATGCCGGGGAAGCGGTGCGGCAGCATCTGGCGCAGGCGACTGACGTAATCGGCGGTCGGCGCATGCCCCGGGTTGAGCGAGACCTGGATGTCTCCGTCCGATTCGCCGATCGTGCCGGTGTTGTTGTAGATCGTATTGATCGACGAAAGATACGTGCCGATATTGTCCGTGACCGCCGTCACTTCGGCCGGCGGGATCACTTCGCGGATCGCTTTCTCCACCTCGGCAAAACGCGCGGCGGTTTCCTCGATGCGCATGCCGACCGGTGCCCGGACGTGCAACAGCATTTGGCCGCCGTCGACCTGGGGGAAGAAATTGCGGCCGAGAAAGGGCGCAAGCAGGAAGGAGAGCGCGATGAAGCCGATAAAGCCGCCGACGAACAGCCGCCGATGCTCGATGGCGAGGGCCAGTAGATCGTGATATCCGGCGCGCATCCGCTCAAAGCGCGCCTCGAATCCGCGTTGAAAGCGCACCAGCGGATTCTTGGGCTGCGACGCTTCGGCATTCGGGCCCCCGACTCGCGCCACGTGCATGCGCAGCAGATATTTCGCCATCGTCGGCACCAGGGTGCGCGACAGCAAGAACGAAAAGACCATGGCGAATATCACGCTTTCGGCCATCGGCACGAACAGGAAGCGCGCCACACCGCTCAAGAAAAACATCGGAATGAACACGATGCAGATGCACAGCAAGGACACAAAAGCTGGGATGACGATCTGCGAGGCGCCGTCGAGAATCGCGTGCTCGACCTCCTTGCCCTGCTCGAGGTGGTAGTTGATGCTCTCGATCGTGACCGTCGCCTCATCGACGAGTATGCCCACGGCGAGCGCGAGCCCGCCCAAGGTCATGATGTTGAGCGTCTCGCCGATCGCCGAAAGCGTGCCGATCGCGCCTAACACCGCCAGCGGGATCGACGTAGTCACGATCAGCGTCGAGCGCCAGCTGCCGAGGAACAGCAGGATCATCAAGCTCGTGAGCGCCGCGGCGATCACGCCCTCGCGGATCACGCCCTGTATCGAGGCGCGCACGAATACCGACTGATCGCCGATCGGCTTGACGTCGAGTTCGGCCGGCAACGAAGGCTTGATGACTTGCAGCATCTTCTTGATGCCGCTGACGATGTCGAGCGTCGAGGTGGCGCCATTCTTGAACACGCTCAAGAGCACGGAGCGATTGCCGTCCACGTGCACGACGTTGGTCTGCACCGCATTGCCGTTATGCACGTGGGCGACGTCGCGCATGTAGACAATCGTGCCCCCCACGTTCTTGATCGGCAGGTCGCCGAGATCCGAAATCTTCGATGGCGCGTTGTTGAGATTGACGGTGTACTCATAATCGCCGATCTTCTCCGAGCCTATCGGGGTGATGAGGTTCTGTGCGGCGAGCGAATTGGCGACATCGAGGCCCGTCAGGCCGCGCGCCTGAAGCGCTGCGGTGTCGAGATCGAACATCACCTGCGGCGACTTGCCGCCGAACGGATAGGGGATGCCCGCGCCCTGCACCGTGACCAGGCGGGTACGCACGAAGTTGATGCCCAGATCGGCGAGATTCTGCTCGGTCAAGCCCTTGCCCGACAGCGCCAGCTGAATGACCGGCACCGACGAGGCGCTGTAATTGAGGATCAGCGGCGGCGTCGTACCGGGCGGCATTTGCTTGAGCAGGGTCTGCGCAATCGCGGTGACCTGCGCGTTGGCGGTGGCAATATTGGCCGATGGGTGGAAGTAAATCTTGACGATGCCGAAGGTGGTATAGGAATTCGCTTCGATGTGCTCGATGTCATTGACCGTCGTCGTCAGCGCCCGCTCGAACGGGGTGATGACCCGCCCTGCCATCTGGTCGGGCGGCAGGCCCTGATACTGAAAGGCCACGCCGATGATCGGAATGTTGATGCTCGGAAAAATATCGACCGGCGTGCGCAGCGCGGCGAGGGTGCCGATGAGGAAAATAAGCAAGCCCGCCACGATGAACGTATAAGGCCGGTGAAGGGCGATGCGGACTAGAGCGAGCATGTGGGTACCTGAAGCGGGAGCAAGCGGCCTAGACGGCGGAGGACATCGATGATGTCGTGCCTGATTGATAATCGCCGGCATCCTGGGTCGCCAAACCACCGATGGCAGACCAATCAAGCTTCTCGCCGCCCTCGGCGAAGAGCCGCAGGAATCGATCATGCAGCAGGCTGGCAAGCGGCATCGGCACGCGCAGAGTCTCGGCTGCGCTCAGCGCGAGGCGGATATCCTTGTATCCAAGCGGTGCCGCGAAGGCCGCCGGCTCGAACTGGCTTTGGGCGATGAGATTGCCGTAGGTCTTGTACACCGGTACGTTGAACACCGTGGAGGTGAGCAGATCGACGTACGCACGCCGGTCGATGCCGGCTTTGCCGACGAGCGCAATGGCCTCGCCCAGCGCCTCGATGGCGGAAGCCATCAGAAAATTGCCGCTGAGTTTGACGAGATTCGCGGCGGCCGGCTCGGTGCCTATCGGCATTGTTTTCTGTCCGATCGCGCCGAACAGCGGCCGGCACGCCTCAATCGTCGCGGGATCTCCCGCGGCAACAATGAATAGCTTGCCTGCTGCCGCCATGTCGGGGCGGCCGAACACAGGCGCGGCAAGGTAGCGTTGTCCGGCTTGCGTGTGCGCCTGCGCCAGGCGCTTCGAGAGCTCGACACTGATCGTGCTCATCGACAGATGGATTGCGCCTTTGGGCAGATGAGCGACGAGACCTCCTTCGCCCAGAGCGATATCGGATGCCGCGCCATCATCCGCCAGCATGGTGATCACCGCGTCGCCGCCGCATGTCCCGGCGAGATTGGTGGCCTCCTGCGCACCGAGTTCGATGAGCGCGCTGCTTTTCCCGGGACTGCGATTGAACACAGTAACGTCGTGTCCGGCCCTGATGAGGTTGGCCGCCATCGCGGCGCCCATGCGTCCAAGTCCGATAAATCCTACTTTCATATCGTCATCTCCTGCTGAATCGTTGCTTTAAGAGCGCGGCGGCGGCGCCATGAACTCGGGACCGACGGGAGCGGTGACCGCCGCGTTCACGATGCGCTCAATGACGTCGCGATTGACCCGGTTGAGCGACCAGCCCGCAACACCGAGCGCGGCTTCCACCTGATCGGGACGACGGCCGCCCCAGAGCGCAACGCTGATGCCCTGGTCGAGCATCCAACGCACGGCCAGGTGAATCACACGCCGGTTGAAGCGGCGCTGGGCCAGCTCATCGAGTTGCCTGACGGCGTCGAGATACTGGG
>Ga0137413_10000123_pt1 | contig 20231 bp, 18 predicted proteins | sample CZODoug2_1_16fun_FD_108280 | JGI IMG/M metagenome (GOLD analysis project Ga0137413, IMG submission 108280) | Vadose zone soil fungal communities from Angelo Coast Range Reserve, California, USA - CZODoug2_1_16fungal (Illumina Assembly) | ecosystem: Environmental > Terrestrial > Soil > Vadose... | reverse complement strand
GGTCGCATTGGTGAGCGCCTCGGAGACCACGTAGTAGGCGCCGATCTCGATCTGCTCGGGCAGTCGCCCGTCAACCCTTATGTCCAGCTTGACCGGGACGGCGGAGCGGCGGCCGAGCGCCTGGAGCGCTGGGCACAGCCCGCCTCTGGCAAGGGCCGGTGGGTGGATGCCGCGGGCGAGCTGGCGCAGCTCGTCCAGCGTGCTGGTGGCCTCGGCTGCCAGGGAGTCCAGTTGCGCCCGCAGTTCGCCCGCTTCGGGTGGCACCGTCGCCCGCACCGTGCGCAGTTGCAGGGCCAGGGCGACCAACCGTTGCTGGGCTCCGTCATGCAGATCGCGCTCGATGCGGCGGCGGGTGGTGTCGGCGGCCGCCACGATCCGCTCCCGCGACGCGGTGAGCGCGGCCTGGGCCTCGGCGTTGGCCAGGGCGGTGGCGACCAGCTCGGTGAATGCGGCAAGCCGCGGCTCGGTATCCGCCGCCAGTGGCTCCTCCCGCATCGACGACACGATCATGACGCCCCACAGCCGCCCCGCGACGCTGATCGGTGCGCCGACCGACGAGCGGATGCCCAGCTCGCGAGCGGTGTGAAAGGCCCCTACGCCCGAGGCATCGGTGTAGTCGTCGATCCGCGCCGGCCGGCGGGTCTGGAACACCAGCGTGGTCACGTTCCGGCCCCCGACCTCCACCCTGGTTCCGACCTGGATCGGCAACGCGGTGCCCGTCCTGCTCCAGAGGCCGAGAACGATGGCCGCGTCCCCCGGGTCGAACCGGCTCATACCCGCGGAGTCGGCACACAGCACCCGCCCAACCTCGGCGGTGACCGAGGCGAACACCTCCTCCGGCGGCGCAGCCCGGGCGACCAGCGTCGCCACCCGCCGCAGCGCGGCCTGCTCCTCGGCAAACCCACCCAGCTCCACCCGGGCCTGGGCGTTGGCGATCGCGGTAGCGACCAGCTCGGCAAATCCGGCCAGCCGCCCCTCGGTGTCCGCCGGCAACGGCTCATCGTGCGTGGACACCGCGGCCAACAGGCCCCACATCCGCCCCTCGACGCTGATCGGCGCGCCGACCGACGAGCGGATGCCCAGCTCGCGGGCGATGTTGGCGACCGCACCCGAGGCGTCGAGGTAGTCGATCCGCGCCGGCCGGCCGGTCCCGAACACCACCGTGGGCATGTTTTCTCCCCCGAGGGCGGCCCGAGTGCCGACCGGGATGGGGAAAGCGGCGTCGGTGGCGCTCCACGAGCCGACCCAGGTGATCGCGCCGTCCCGGTCGTAGCGGATCATGCTGGTGAAATCGACGTGGAGCAGCCGCCCGGCCTCCTCGGTGACCGCGGCGAACACCTCCTCTGACGACGCCGCGCGCGCGACCAGCGTCGCCACCCGCCGCAGCGCGGCCTGCTCCTCGGCAAACCCACGCAGCTCCACCCGGGCCTGGGCGTTGGCGATCGCGGTAGCGACCAGCTCGGCGAACCCGGCCAGCCGCACCTCGGTGTCCTTTGGCAGCGGCTCGTCGTGCGTGTACGCCGCCGCCGCCACACCCCACAGCCGGCCCTCGACGCTGATCGGCACGGCGACCGACGAGCGGAGCCCCCATTGGCGTGCGGCGTCGGCGACCGGGCCCGAGGCGAGGCTGTAGCCGTCGATGCGCGCCGGCCGGCCGGTCTCGAACACCAACGACACCGCGTTGCGGCCGCCGAGCCTGCCTCGTGTGCCGACCGGAAACGGCTCGACGTCGCCGGGGCCGCTCCACCACGTGCCAACCGACACGTGCTCGCCGTCCTCGAACCGCCTCAGGATCGTGAAGTCGACCCCCAGCAGCCGCCCGGCCTCCTCCGCAACCGCGCCGAACACCTCCTCGGGTGGTGCCGCCTGGGCGACCAGGGTGGCCACCCGGCGCAGCGCGGCCTGTTCCTCGGCGAAGCCGCGCAGCTCCAGGCGGGCCTGCGCGTTGGCGATCGCGGTAGCGACCAGCTCGGTGAACGCGGCCAACCGCTCCTCGATGCCGGCCGGCGGGGGCTGCTCACGGATGGACGCCACGGTCATCACGCCCCACAGCCGGCCCGCGACGCTGACCGGCACCCCGACCGCCGAGCGGAGCCCGAGGGGGCGGACAACGTCGGCGGCCGGACCAGAGGCGTCACCGTAGTCATCGATCCGCGCCGGTCGGCCGGTCTCGAACACCAGCCGGGCCACGTTCCGCCCGCCGAGGGGTACCCGGACGCCGACCGGGCCCTCGCTGCCGCTCTGGCTCCAGCCGACGTAGGTCAACACGCCGTCCGGGTCGTAGCGGCACATGACCGTCAGGTCGACGGCGAGCACCCGCCGAACCTCGGCGGCGACCGCGGCGAACACCTCCTCCGGCGATGCCGCGCGGGCCACCAGCGTCGCCACCCGCCGCAACGCCGCCTGCTCCTCGGCGAACCGCCGAACGTCCAGGGCCAACGACTCCGCCTCAGCCGCGCGCCGCCGCATCCGCCCAGCCAGCACGCTCACCACAACCGCGGTCGCCGCCGAGATCACCAGGATCGCCACCACGTACAGGTCGATGGGTGTCAGGGCGGGCCGCAGCGCCCAGACCACCCCGGTGACCCCCGCGACCCCCGCGACCAGGCCCGACAGCGTGCGCCGCCAACCGAATCCGCGCGCGCTCACGACGGCCTCCGCTCCCTCAGGCCCTCACCGTCCGACCTCGCCGAGCCAGGCGTGCTCGTCTGTCGAGCGCTGGTTACGCGCTCATTGGCCGACTCTGCCGGCGGTTTCGGCTTTTACCCGCAAGCCTGTCCGTTCGTATCAAGTCTTCGACGATGAACCCCAGGGCTATGCCCAGCATCGGTGCGTTCTGTGCCAGCGCCACCCCCTGCTCAGTCGGGCGCAAGCTGCCTTCTCGCCGCATCCCCGGCGTACGCAGGTACAACCCGAGCAGGCCGGCCGAGAATGCGGCCAAGCCCACACCGGCAACGCCGGCGGGCACGAGCGGCAGCAGCAACCCCGCGCCGAGTGTGACCTCGCCCCAGGAGAGCAGGTTGGTGAACGTTCGAGCGTCCAGTCGTTTCAACACCGGGAACGCACCGCTGGCGAGGCCGTGCAGCGCCGCCGCGGCCTGCTCGTCGGCGGCCCGCTTGGTAAGCCCGGCGTCGAGGATGAACGCGCCGACCGCGAGGCGACTGGGCCACTGGTGGGCCTTGAGCCTCAATGCCATGAAATTCTCCAAACTCGATCTTGCGCGACAGCTCGGCGCCGCGTGCCGCTCCCCCGATAGCCCACAATCGCGCCTAAGCGGTGACGCGGTCTGCCCTGCAGGCCGCCAATCCCATTACCGGCTAGCCGGAACGGGAACCCGAGCCGCGGCAGGGGCTGGACGAGGCGGTTTCGGCACGGATGTCGAGGTCGACGGGATTGCGGCGCGGTCGCGGTATTCACGATCGAGGCGCCGATGAGCTGAGTGCGCAGGCGGTATACCTCGCCGGCCGGGGAAACACCCTCAGCAGGCGAACTGGCTGTCCACCATCCGGCGACCAGCGACCTGAGCCGAGGGAGCTAGGAGGCGACTTCCTCGATCTTCGCACCGTCGGCGGCGCGTTGAACGGCCTCGCAGCCCTTCAGCGCGGCGGCCTTGGTCTCGTAGGCTTCGCCAACCGCGACGGTCTGTCCGTTGGACGCCTTGAGCCGGAACCGGAACTTGCCGCCGCGGTCCTCGTAGACCTCGAACTTGCCGGCCATGACACTCTCCTACTGAGCCGATTTGTCGATCTCGCAGTGTGATCGCGCACATTATCGTGAGGGCGGCTTAGGGTCCACAGTGGATACGGGTTCAACCACCACGACACCGGGTGAAATTCCGACGCTACGACGGCCCTCCAGACAGCCCTTGAATGATGGCGATTGCGGCCGCCGCGGCGCGTGAGCACACTTCCTCACGGGACAGTTTCACCTCCCCGTTCAGCCAGCCGTCGACCAGGGCGAGCACGGCGCCGACGACCATGCGAGCGGCGATTGACGCGTCGGCGAGCTCGACCGAGCTAGGGCCGTCCTGACTGGTTGCGAGCGCGCTCCTCACCAGTGATGCCATGTCGTCGTAGACGGCGTTCCGGTCGAGGCCGACCGGTCCGCCTGCTTGTTGTACGGCGATGAGAAACCGGCCTCGGACCGGAGGGTCCAGGGTCGCCAGGCTATCGGCAGCCGCCCGCTCGATCCGCTGGCCGAAACTGAGGGTCGGATCATTGGCCGCCGCTTTGGTCGCGGCCATGGCGTCGCCGGCGATCGAGGCGTACACCGCGGCCAACAGTGCGTCGAGATCGTCGAAGCTCTCGTAGAAGTAGCGGCGGGTCAGACCTGCGACTTCACAGATTCGCCGAGCGCTCAGCGCGGACCAACCCTCAGTCTCGAAGACCTGGAGGCAGGCGTGCATCAAGGCCTCTCGGCGGGCCGCGACCCGCGTACTTGCCGGGATCCCTCGGTAGGGCCGGGCGACCGATCCTGGGCACATCTCAGAAATGTTGACACACGCTGGTGCCAGAAGTATAACTGGCACCACACGGTATCAATTATGGCTCCAGGAAGCAGTTGTCCGGTCCGGGCGTCCGACGGTGCTGTCGGCGCATTCCCCAGGCCTAGTTCTAGTTGTGTGCGCCAGGACAGCAGGAACCAGCATGGAGCAACCACGATGACCACGCGGATCGACGTACACAACCACTTCGTGCCCGACTTCTACCGCGACGCGCTGCTAGCCGCCGGCCAGCAGCACCCGGACGGCATCGCCGCCATCCCGGCCTGGGACGAGCACTCCGCGCTGCGCGCCATGGACGAGCTGGACATCACCACCGCCGCGCTATCCATCTCCTCGCCCGGAGTGCACTTCGGCGACCACGCGGCCGCCGGCGAGCTCGCCCGCCGGTGCAACAACGAGGCCGCCCGGTTGGCCGCCGCGCACCCCGGCCGGTTCGGTTTCTTCGCCTCGCTCCCACTGCCCGACGTACCCGGCGCCCTGACCGAGCTGGACCGGGCGATGGGCGAGCTGGGCGCCCTCGGCGCGGTGCTGGAAACCAACCACCACGGCCAGTACCTGGGCGACGCCGCCCTCGAGGACCTCTACGCCGAGCTGGGCCGCCGAGGCGGGGTGCTGTTCATCCACCCGACCTCCCCGTCGTGCGGCGCCGAGCCGGCGTTGGGTTACCCGAGCCCGATGCTCGAGTTCATCTTCGAGACCACCCGCTCGATCACCAATCTGGTGCTCTCCGGCGTACTCGAGCGCAACCCAGCACTGAAGGTCATCGTGCCGCACGCCGGAGCGGTGCTGCCCGTGCTGGCGAACCGGATCGACCTGCTGCTGCCGCTCCTGTCCGAGCCGGGCGCCCCGCCGCCACCAGGGATGCGCGATGCGCTGCGCACGCTGTACTTCGACCTGGCCGGCGCGCCGGTGCCCGAGCTGCTCAGCGCGTTGCTGTCAGTAGCCGACCCAACGCACATCATGTACGGCAGCGACTGGCCATTCACCCCGCTCGCGGTATGCAAGACACTCGCCGAACGGATCGACACAACCCCGCTACTCGCCGAGCCACTGCGCACCGCGGTGCTGTCGGAAAACGCCGCGAAAATGTTCCCCTCCATGGCGCTCGCGAAATAAGCAACACCACAAGCAGTACGACCAAGGTGCTCGAATCAAGGTCAGCATCAGAGACGCATTCGAGAAAAAGAGAGCGAGGAGAACTATGCCTACTCGTCCCACCGCGATCACGGATCCGCTGTTGAATCGTGGTACCGCGTTCACCTTGGAGCAGCGAGCCGCGCTCGGTCTTACCGGTCGGTTGCCCGCCGCTGTGGAGACCCTTGATGAGCAGGCGGTGCGCGCGTACGCGCAGTTGGGTCGTTACGACTCAGACCTGGAGAGGTATGTCTATCTTGACTCGCTGCACGACCGCAACGAGGTGTTGTTCTATCGGCTACTGGTCGATCACCTGTCCGAGTTGCTGCCGGTGGTGTACGACCCCACGGTTGGCGAGGCGATCAAGAAGTGGAGCCAGGACTACCGTCGCTCCCGCGCGGTGTACCTGTCCATCGACCGGCCCCAGGATGTCAGGGCGTCGTTCGAGACGCTGGGCCTCGGGCCGGAGGATGTCGACCTGCTCGTCGTCTCCGACGCGCAGGAGATCCTCGGTATCGGCGACTGGGGCGTCAACGGCACCGATATCTCGATCGGCAAGCTGGCCGTCTACTCCGCGGCAGCCGGTATCCACCCCGACCGGACCATCGCCGTCAACCTCGACGTGGGCACCGACAACGAAGCCCTGCTCAACGACCCGACCTATCTGGGCAACCGGCACGCCCGGGTCACCGGCACACGCTACGACGACCTGATCGCGGAGTACCTGAAGACCGCGACCGAGCTCTACCCGAATGCGCTGCTGCACTTCGAGGACTTCGGTCCCAGCAACGCACGCCGCATCCTGATCGAGAACGCCGATCGCTACCGCATCTTCAACGACGACATGCAGGGCACCGGCGCGATCGTCATGGCCTCGGTGATCTCCGGGCTCAAGGTCACCGATGAGAGCTTCGCCGAGCAGCGGCTGCTGGTCTACGGCGCCGGCACCGCGGGCACCGGCATGGCCGATCAGATCCACGCCGCCATGATTCGCACCGGCGCCTCCCCGTCGGAAGCCACGAAGCGGGTATGGCTGATCGACGTCAACGGCCTGGTCACCGATGACATGGACGAGCTGCCCGACTACCAGCGGGCCTACGCCCGACCCGCATCGGAGGTGACGGGTTGGGACCGGACCAACGGCAGGATCGACCTGCTCACCACGATCAAGCAGATCAAGCCGACGATCCTGATCGGTACGTCCACCGATCACGGCGCCTTCACCCGCGGCGTCATCGAGGCGATGTGCGCCGGTGTGGATCGACCGATCATCCTGCCGTTGTCCAACCCGACCGAGCGCATCGAGGCCATGCCCTCGGACATCATCCCGTGGTCGCGGGGCAAGGCCCTGGTCGCCACCGGTATCCCCGTCGCCCCGGTCGACCATGCGGGCACCCGCTACACGATCGGGCAGGCCAACAATGCCCTGCTGTATCCGGGGCTGGGTTTGGGCACCATCGTCTCCGGTGCGGAACATGTCACCGACGGCATGCTGTTGGCCGCCGCCAACGCCGTCGCCGGCCAGGTCGACGTCAGGGAGCCCGGCGCTTCGTTGCTGCCGCCGGTGGACAACCTGCGCGCCTCCTCCGCGACCGTCGCGGTCGCTGTCGCCAAGGCCGCCGCCGATGACGGAGTAGCGACGGTCAAGCACGAGAACCTTGTCCAGGCCGTGCAGGACGCGATGTGGCAGCCCGTCTACCCCGCCGAGGTGACCGCCTGATGGCCACCCAGCCCGCCCCGAGCAACAGCGCTGACCCCAGCATCTTGGAACTGCCGATCGGCATCCACGCCAGCGGCACGCGACACGAGACCGACTCGATGGGCGGGATCGACGTCCCGGCCGATCGCTACTGGGGCGCGCAGACCCAACGTTCGCTGGTGCACTTCTCGATCGGCGACGACCGGATGCCCAAGGCGGTTTACCACGCCTACGGCTACGTCAAGAAAGCGGCGGCGCTGGTGAACGGCCGCGACGGCCGGCTTCCCAAGTGGCAGAGCGAGCTGATAGCCCAGGTCACCGACGAGGTGATCTCCGGCGCACTGGACGAGAACTTCCCGCTGTACGTGTGGCAAACCGGCTCGGGAACGCAGTCGAACATGAATACCAACGAGGTGATCAGCAACCGGGCGATCCAGCTGGTCGGCGGGACATTGGGCAGCAAGACGCCCGTGCACCCGAATGACCATGTCAACATGGGCCAGTCGTCCAACGACACCTTCCCCACCGCAATGCACATCGCCGCGGTCACCCAGATCCACGAGCACCTGATCCCGAAGGTGCAGGCGCTACAAGAGGCATTCCAGGCCAAGTCGCGGGAATGGATGGGCGTGGTCAAGATCGGCCGCACCCACCTTCAGGACGCCGTTCCGGTTACCGTCGGGCAGGAATGGTCGGGCTACGCCCACCAGCTCACCCAGGCACTCGATCGGATCGAAGACTCCTCCCGGGGACTCTACGAACTCGCGGTCGGCGGCACCGCGGTCGGCACCGGCCTCAACGCACCACCCGGATTCGGCGTCTCGGTCGCGGCCGAGCTCGCCGACCTGACCGGCTACCCGTTCACCACCGCGGACAACAAGTTCTCCGCTCTGGGCGGGCTCGATGCCATGGTGGGCGCCTCGGCGGGGCTCAGAGCACTCGCCGTGCCACTGATGAAGATCGCCAATGATCTACGCTGGCTCGCCTCCGGGCCACGCTGCGGCCTCGGAGAACTCCTGCTCCCGGCCAACGAGCCAGGCAGCTCGATCATGCCCGGCAAGGTGAACCCCACCCAATGCGAAGCAATGGTGATGGTCTGCATCCAGGTCCTCGCCGAAGACAACGCCGTCGCGTTCGCCGGCAGCCAAGGCAATTTCGAGCTCAACGCAATGCGCCCCATCATCATCAACAACTTCCTGCACTCCGCGACCATCTTGGCCGACGCCTGCGAAAAGCTGCGGGAATACTGCATCGAGGGCACCACCCTCCACTCCGAACAGATCGACCAGTACGTCAACCGGTCACTCATGTTGGTCACCGCCCTGAGCCCGGTAATCGGCTACGACAAGGCCTCGACCATCGCCCACAAGGCCAACGACGAAGGCACCACACTCCGCGAAGCCGCCCTAGCCACCGGCTACATCGACGCCGCCGACTTCGACAAGATCGTCGACCCGAGCAAGATGGTCGGCCGGTCCGCCGTCTAGGCGACACTCGGTGACCAGTCGTGCGCGCCGGGCGCGCCCGCCCGCGGTTGCTACACGACTTGCCGTTGTCGAAGGCCCGCGAGCTCCGCTTCGTTGAGGCCGAGCACCTGCCGATAGATGAGGTCGTTGTCGTATCCGGTCGGCACCGAGCCCCGCCAGATCCTGCCGGGGGTCAGGGAGAACCTCGGTGCGGGGCCGGTCCCCTTCACCCGGCCGACCTGCACGTCGTCCCATTCGATGTGCACGCCGCGGGCTTCGTAGTGGGGATCGTGTGCGATGTCCTCGCTGCTCATCACCGGACAGCACGGGATCCGCTCGGCGTTGAAAGCGTGAACCACCTCCCGCGTCGATCGCACCCCGATCCAGCTCCGGAGGTGAGCGTCGAACTCGACTCCCAGCTCGGACGTCAGATCGGTAGCCGCGGCGGCGTACTTCTCGGAGTCGACGCCGATCACCCGGCAGGTCCGGTCGAAGATCGGACCGAGGGCACCGAGAACCACCCAGCCGTCCATGCCGCGGAAGACGTCGTAGGGCTGGAACGTGGGCGACTTGTTCCCGGTCCGCTGCCTCACCACGCCCTGGTTGAAGTACTGAACCATCGTGCCGCCCAAGATCTGGTGCACGGCTTCGAACTGGGCCACGTCGACGACCTGCCCCTTGCCTGTTCGCTGGCTGTAGATGTACGCCGCGAGAGATGCCCACAGGGCAAACAGGGCGCTGATGTAGTCCCCGGTATAGGGAACTGCCCGGACCGGCGGTTCGGGGTCGGGGAAGCCAGTGAGGTGCATGAGGCCGCCGAACGCCTGACCGATCATGTCGTAGGACGCCCTGCCCAGGTAGTCCGGGTGGCCGACCTGGCCATACCCGGACACATGGGTGACCACCAGAGCCGGGTTGGCCTCCAGCACGACCTCGTCGGTGAGTCCCCACTTGGCGAAGGTTCCCGGCTTGGAACTCTCCATCCAGATGTCGCAGGTTCGCAGCAGGCGCAGGAACAGCTCACGGCCTTCCGATGCGCACAGGTCGAGGGTGATGTAGAAGGCGTTCCGTCGTTCCTGGACGAAGCAGGTGGCCACCTCCGCCGCACCGTCACCTCGCATACGGTCGTCGAGCCGCCGCCAGGGGTCGGTGGTCCCGCTGGGATGTTCGACCTGGATGACTTCCGCACCGAATGCCGCGGCCAGATGCGCCGCGAAGGGCTGGGCGATGAGAGTCCCGGTCGAGAGGATCTTGACGTCCCTGAGCGGGCCGAAGGGCTCTGGGACAAGACCGCCGTTGTGAAGGTCCACCGGTTCCTCCTTGCTCCTGGCAGCCGGTTCATGCCGCGCAGGTCGATGACCAGCCCGCGGGCCCCCCGGATCCCGACACCAGCCTCGACTGTCCGTGCCACGCCGTCACGCGTAGTGCACTACTCGACTGTGCGGTCACTCACCCCAGCTTGACCCCTGTACACCGTATAGTCATCCTTCGCGGAGGCTCCTGTACGCCGTATAGGTAGGCCGTGATCTACCCGAACTCGTCCCCACTCAGGAAGAGAACATCATGAAGGTTCTCGTCACCGGCGCCACCGGTTACATCGGCGCGGTCGCCGCCGACGCACTGGCCGTCAAGGGCCACCAGGTCATCGGTCTTGCCCGATCGCAGCGATCGGCGAGTGCCCTGCGTGCGCGCGGCATCCAGGCTGCCCTGGGAGACTTCGGCGACCCGGCCAGCCTGGCCTCCGCCATCAGTGAATCCCGTCCGGACGCCGTGGTCAGCACCGCGAGCGTCGGCGCCTCGAGCGGGGACAACGCCACCACCTTCGCCCGTGACCGCGAAGCCGTCCGCGCCATGCGAGAGGCTCTCGCCACCCACGGTGGCGCCCTGGTGTTCACCAGCGGCTCGGCGGTCTTCGGCACCTTCAACGGCGGAGATGCCACCGACACGGTATACAACGAAGGCAGCCCACTACCGCTCGCCGAATCCGTGTTCGCGCCCCCATCCTCGGGGGTGCATCCGCTACTTGTCGCCGGTTTCGGCGACTCGATGGCGGCTCGCGTCCAGACCGAACAGACCGTTCTCGCCAGCGGGAGCGGACGCGGCGTCGTCGTGCGGCCCGGCCTGGTTTACGGACGCGGCGGCAACTCCGACATAACCGCACTGATCGAACGGGCACGAACGGCCGGTCGCGCCGGACACTGGGGCAGCGGCGGCACCCTGCAGAGCTACGTTCACGTCGAGGACTTGGCCGAGCTCTACTGCTTGGCCGTGGAGCACGCCCCGCACGGGGCGATCCTGCACGGCGCCGTCGACGATGTCAGCCAGCACGAACTGGCAGTTGCGATCAACCGGATGATCGGAGCCGGTGAGCGGACCGAACGTCTCTCGCTGGAGCAGATGATGGGCATGAACGCGGTTGCGCGCGTGGCGCTCACCCTCACCAAACGACTCTCGGTGGACACCATCCGCAAGATCGGCAGCTCGTTCATACCGCCGCCCAGCGCCGGATCGGGCATCAGCCTCTCGCTGAACAAGCGCCTGTCCTCGGAGCAGACACGCCAGCTCCTCGACTGGTCCCCCACGCGCACCGACATCCTGCGGGACATCGAACTCGGCTCATACCGGAACTGACAGGTGCCCCGAACCCCGTGTGTCGATGTCGAACTGGTCAAGGGTCGAGTTGAGCAAGGCGGTCGGTGAGGAAGTCACGTTCGACGGCGTTCTCGGTGAGCAGCAGAGCTTCGGTGTAGGCCATCCGTGCCTGGTCGGTGTGCCCGAGGCGGCTCAGGAAGTCGGCACGGGCGGCGGGTAGGTAGGCGTAGCCGGCAAGTTGCGGTTCCTCGGCGAGGGCGTCCAGCGCCGCCAACCCCGCCGAGGGTCCGTGGGCGAGGCCGAACGCGGCGGCGCGGTTGAGCGCCACCACGGGGGACGGCCACAGCTGCACGAGCAGGTCGTAGAGCGCGACGATCTCGTTCCAGTCGGTGTCGGCGTAGCGGGGTGCCTGGTCGTGGACGGCGGCGATCGCGGCCATCAGCGCGAACCGGCCGGGTGGTCGGCGGCGCAGCGCCTCCCGCACCAGCGCCGCTCCTTCGGTAATCGCGGCGCGGTCCCAGCGAGCGCGGTCCTGATCGGCGAGCAACAGCAGCCGACCGTCGTCGCCGGTGCGGGCATCGCGGCGGGCGTCGGTGAGCAGGATCAGTGCGAGCAGCCCGGCGACGTCGGCGTCACCGGGCAGCAGGTTTCGCAGCATGCGTGTCAGGTCCAAGGCCCGTTCGACCAGGTCGCGGCGCACGAGGTCCTCCCCGATCGGGGCGGAGTGTCCCGTGGTGAACAGCAGATGCACCACGTCGAGGACCGCTCCGACCCGGGCGGGGAGCTCAGCCAAGTCCGGCACCCGGTAGGGGATCCGGGCGGCGGTGATCTTCTTCTTGGCGCGGCTGATCCGAGCGGCCATGGTGGACTCGGGGACCAGGAACGCTCGGGCCACCTCACCGGTGGTAAGTCCACACATCAGACGCAGCGTCAGCGCCACCCGTGCGTCCGGGCTTAACGCGGGGTGGCAGCAGGTGAACACCAGCCGGAGCCGGTCATCGCTGATGTCCGGCCGGTCCCCGAGTTGGTCGTCTGGCCCTGGGACGGGGTCGTCGTCGACCAGTAACGGGGCCGCGCGTCGCGCGGTCGCGTCACGGCGTTTGAGGTCCAGCGCCCGCCGGCGGGCGACCGTGGTCAACCATGCCCCGGGATTGGCCGGCACCCCCGTGCTGGCCCACGCGCTCAACGCCCGGGCGTAGGCGTCCTGTACGCACTCCTCACCAAGATCGATATCGCCGGTGACACGCACCGTCGCGGCCAGCACGAATGCCCACTCACGACGGTGCGCCTCCGCGACAGCGGCCACCACGCCCGGATCCACGATGGCCGTCACGTACTCAGTCGAAGGTGCGGATCGGGCGGACCTCAACCCCGCCGAACGGCGCCGGAACCTGCTTCGCTACCGCGATCGCTTCGTCGAGGTCTGCGGCCTCGATCAGGTAGTAGCCGCCGAGGGCTTCCTTGGTCTCGGCGAATGGGGCGTCGGTGACGCTGAACCCGCCTGAGCGATCCCGCCGGATCGACGTGGACGTCGACGTGGGCTGAAGGGCGTTTCCCCCGCTCAGCGACGATCCATTGAGTTCACCGAACTCGACGTGCTGGGAAAGGATCTTGCCAGCCTCGGCCTCGGTCGCATTGGCCCACGCCTTCTCGTCCTCGTAGATCAGAACCAGGTACTGCGACATCAGGGGTACCTCTTTCGCCTCAGTTCGCGGCCCGCGGGTTCAGACCGTCTACCTACCCGACGCGAAGCGGTGTCGCGGATCGACACCCAGACGAGGGTGGACCCCACAATGTCCCAAACGCTGTCCAACCACAACGATCACCCACGGTCGCGACCCGCGCCGGGTGGACGCGGGACCGCCACGTGCAGCCGGCGGCCAGGGACGCGGGATGCCCACTGGTGAAGCGCCGATCCACTAACGCACATATATCTTACGATTTGAGGAAGTTTCATTTTAAGTAGCCCGGGCTGGCCTCCGCTGCATCTTTCAGAATCTGTCGAGCGGCCTTTCCTTTCAGGCGCCATCATTTACGTATGATGCGATGGACTCAGATTGTGCTGTATGTGGTGCTGGCTCTCGCGCTGCTGCGCTTCGGCGTGGTCTGGACGCTTCAGGGCCTGAACCTGTGGGGTGGCAGCTTCATGAGCGGCTCGTCCCGGTGGCTGGTGATCGGGCTGATCTTGGTCATCGCGGGCATCGCGCTGCTGGCGCAGGCTGCGCTGCTGCTGCGCCGACGGGCTCGGGGCTGACGCGTCGCCGCCGCTGCGCCCGCGAGCGCGCCGGTGGCGAAGCCCCGGCGCGCTCCGCTGCCGGTCATCGTGTGAAGTCGTGCTAGCCGGTAGTCGAGTTGGGCGTTCGCGGTGAGGCCGTCGGGAGGTTTCGAAGCAAGCATGGTTGCCATGCCACTGCTGTACTTCGACGTCATCGAGGGCCGAGCCCCGAATGAGATCAAAACACTGCTCGACACATCCCACGCCGCCGTGGTGGAGGCCTTCGAGGTGCCCGAGGGGGACCGCTACCAGGTCGTGAGGAGCCACCCCACCGGCTCCCATTTCCTGACCGGAGAGCTGCACTAGCGCCCCATGACGCAACCGGCAGCTCGAAACGGGCCGCGTTCCGCGGTCGAGCAAAGCGAGCATCACGGCCAAGGCCTGCTGCTCATCCTGGTAGCGGCCTTCATGGTCGTTCTGGACTTCAGCATCGTGAATGTTGCGCTGCCATCCATCCAAAGCGAGTTCGGATTTTCTTCCTCGACGGTGCAATGGGTGGTGACGGGCTACGCAATCACCTTCGGCGGGGTTCTGATCCTAGGCGGGCGCGCAGCGGATCTGTTCGGCCGCCGGCGCATCTTCATGACCGGGCTAGTCGTCTTCACGGCCGCCTCGCTTGCTGGCGGGCTGGCAGACGATCCCCTGTTGCTGGTGACCTCGCGAGTTGTGCAGGGCATCGGGGCCGCACTTGTCGCGCCCGCCGCGCTGTCTCTGATCACCACGGGTTTCGCCGAGGGTCCCGCTCGGACGCGCGCTCTGGGGATGTATGGCGCGACCGCCTCGATCGGGTTCGTGTCCGGCCAGGTACTGGGCGGAGTGCTGGTGGAGTTCTTCAGCTGGCGCAGCGTGTTCCTGGTGAACGTGCCGGTCGGCGTGCTCGCCCTGCTGCTGGCACCGAGGCTGCTGCGCGAATCACGCCATGCGCCGGGGGTCGGCCGCCCGCACCTGGATGCCGGTGGCGCGCTGCTCGTCACGATCGCGGTGGCCGCGGTGGTGTTTGCCGTGTCGCAGGCCAATGTCCTGAGTTGGTGGTCCGTGGCGGCCGCGCTGTTGCTAGCGGTCTCGGCGACGGTTGTGTTCGCTTTCGTGGAGCGGCATCAGCGCGACCCGCTGATCCCCGCGAGGCTCCCTCGGCTGCCCAGGCTGCGCGCCGGGACCGCGCTCACCCTGCTGCTGGGGCTGTGGAACGGGGGCGAGATGCTGGTTCTGTCGATCTACTTCCAACAAGTGCTGCACGACTCGCCCCTGATGACGGGCCTGGCCATGGCCCCCCAGGGCGTGATCGGGTTCACCGCGGGTGCGTTCGGCGCGCGGCTTGCGTCCCGTATCGGGATGCGGCGGTGGCTGATGCTGACCAGCGGCGCGGCCACGCTCGGCTTCCTGATACTGATGGGCCTGCCCGCCAGCGGCAGTTACAGCCCAGTACTTGCGGCGGTGACGCTCATCGGCTTCGGTACCGCCGGTACCGCATTCGGAGCAATGGTGACCGCCAGCAGCGGGATGCCGAACGACGACCAAGGCCTGGTCGGCGGACTGATCAACACTAGCCGGCAGGTCGGGGCGGCGATCGGGGCTTCGCTGCTTCCCGCCGTGGCCGAGTTGGTCAACGGCGGCGAAGTGGCCGGTGTGGTCGGTGACCGCGCCGCGATGCTGGCCGGCGCTCTGGCGGCCGCGCTGGCCGTGGTCGTCGCCGCGATGCATCAGCGCGGGCCTCGCACGACCTGAGCGCTGCGCGCCGTTCCCCGCCCTTCCCCCGGCTGTGGGGCTGACCGGTCAGTGTTGTCCGGCCGGGGCCGGTACGTGCAGCAGCGGGACCAGGTAGGCGCGGGCGAACGTACGCAGGTCGTCCTCGCTGGCCAGTGGGATGTGGCCGCGCGGCGCAAGCATGATCGACGTGGCCAGCCGGAAGATCAGCTCAGCGGCGGCGTCCGGATCGGCCTTCATCGGCGGGCCCGGGGAGCGGCGTAGCTGCTCGGCGAGGAAGCTCCGGCCGACGCCCAGCGCGATGTCCGAGTGCGTGGTGAAGTACGGCAGCACGGTCTCTGGCTCGGCCTCCAGCAGCCGGAGCAGCAGCCCGTCGGCGCGCGCCCTGGTGATGCCCAGGACGAATGCCTCGACCAGCCGGTCCTCCACCGTGGGCAACTTCTCGACCACCCGGACCAGGTCGACCAATACCGCGCGGGACCGGCGCAGCGCCACCGCGCGGGCCAGCTCCCGCTTGTTGCTGAACCGGCGGTACAGCGTGGAGCGGGCCAGCCCGGCGCGCTCGGCCACGTTCTCCATGCTGGTTCGGCGCAGCCCGTACGCGCTGAACTCTTCGAACGCCGCGTCCAGCAGCCGCGCGGTGATCCGCTCCTCCTCGTTGGCGGAGTCCTCACCATCGAGCTGGGGCACGGGATCGGCTGGTGGCGACATGGTGGCGGTCAGCTTAGGCGGCTCGGGTCGCCACCTCGATTGAGACTCCGATGGCTCTCTTCCACCCTCGAGGCCAGGGGTACGAGCTCTTCGTGCAGATAGCGGTCGGAGGTCATGTCAGGTCGCCGGCGTCGAAAAGCGCGGCGGCGACGATCGTGCTCTCCGCGGTGTGCACCGCCTGCCGGAGGTAGTCGTTCAGTTCACGCACCCGCGACGGCGGCAGACGCTGGTTGATGGTCGCCACGCTCACCGCGGCGACGGGTCGCCCACGCGAGTCCCGGATCGGTTGCCCCAGCGCACTCACGCCCTGGAAGACCCGGTTGTGAATGAGTGTGTAACCGTCCCGGCGGATCTGCTCGATCAGCTTGCGCAGCTCCGATTCAGATGTTGCCCAGTTCGCCTCCAGATCCGGGGCGATAGCGCGAATGACCTCGTCGAGTTCGTCATCGGGCAGGGCCGCGATGATCGCCAGCCCACCGGCCCCCACCCCGAGCGGGCGGCGGCTGCCGATCCTGAGGGTGATGACTCGGATCGGCCAAGAGCCCTGGCAGCGGTCGACGCAGACGGCCTCGGTCCCGCTACGCACGATCAGGTAGGCAGTGTCACCAGTCTCCCGGGCCAGCTTGGACACGATCGGGCGGTACGCCTGTCGCAACTCGAACTGCTGCGTCGCCGCGAGGCCCAGTTCGAAGGTCAGCGGCCCGAGCACGTACCGACGCTCGCCCTCGATCCGGCGGATCATCCCCTCCTCGACCATCTGGGAGAGCACCCGGTGCGCGGTCGGATGAGGCAGATGGGCCTGGCGCGCGATGTCAGTGAGCCCCGCACCACGCCCGTCGACATTCGCCAGCACACGCATGATCGTCATCGCCCGGCGCAGCGAACCCGTCTTGTTCGAACCCATGTCCGCATAATGGACACTCCGATTCACTAACTCAACCCCTGAAGCTCCAATGCTGAAGCGTAGGTCGAGCCAAGCCATCGACGTCGCTTGCTCGATCCTGTGTCCGATAACTGGACATCGATATTGATCGCCGACATTGGGACCCGGACAGTCACTTCGGCGCAACCAACTGGCGAGAGGCTGTTGTGAAACCTCGCCGATGGGCGCGTCTACCTGACCAGGCCGTCACATCCGGCTGACGCAAGCCACCGCTGACCGTGACCCAGAGGAGGACGACGATGTCCGCGCCCGCCGTACTCGACGTCGAGGGCATCATCGACCGCAACCGGGTCGGCCCACTCCAGCGCCGAGTGCTGTTGCTGTGTTTCGGCGTGCTGATTCTGGACGGCATCGACATCACCATGGCCGGCTACCTGGGGCCGGCCCTGATCGCCGACTGGCACATCCCCAAGTCTGCCCTGGGCCCGATCCTCACCAGCGGACTCGTCGGCCTGGCGCTTGGCTCGCTGCTCGCCGGCCCACTCGCCGACCGGGTCGGTCGACGCAGGGTGATCGTCTTCTCGATGGTCTGCTACGGCCTGATGAGCGCCGTATCCGCGCTCGCGCCCGGGCCGGTGTGGCTCGCCGCGCTGCGCCTGCTCACCGGCCTCGGACTGGGCGCCTCGATGCCGAACGCCGCGACCATGGTCGCCGAGTACGCCCCCAGGGCGCGGCGGGGCGTGATGATGACCTTCATGTACTGCGGCTTCACCCTCGGGGCCGCGGTCGGCGGCTACCTGACCAGTGTCCTGATCGCCTCGGCCGGTTGGCGCTTTGCCCTGCTCGCCGGCGGCGTGCTGCCGCTCGTCTACGCGCTCGTCGTGTTCGTTGCGCTGCCGGAGTCGCCAAAGTTCCTGGCCCGCCGCGGCGGGCACCAGACCGAGCTGGGCGAGCTGCTCAACCAGATCGAGCCGGGCTGCGTGACCGGCGCGGCGAGCCCGCTCCGATTCACCGTCGCCGAGGACCCAACCGAACCGGGCGCGCCGGTCCGCGCCCTGCTCACCCCGCGCTACCGCGTGGGCACCTCGACCATCTGGATCGGCTTCTTGGCCGCCTTCTTCACCGTCTACCTGATGAACAGCTGGTTGCCCATCCTGATGAGCGACGTGGGCTTCACGCTCACCGAGGTCGCCACAATCGGCTTCCTGCTCCAGTTCGGCGGCACCATCGGCAACATCGCCATCGGCTACGTGATGGACCTGGCCGGCATGCATCGCACCGTGCTGATCAGTACTATCTGTGCCGGCGTCATGCTGGTGACCATCGCGGCCGCGCCCCGGTCCGTGCTCGTCATCGGCTCGTTGATCTTCATGCTCGGCATGTTCACCAACCCGCTCGCGGTAGCGTTCCCGGTACTAGCCGCCGCCTTCTATCCCACCGCGATCCGGGCCACCGGCACCAGCTGGGCCACCGGCATCGCGCGTTTCGGCGCCATCGGCGGCGCGGCCGTCGGTACCGTGCTCGTCTCGGCCGGAGTCGGCTACCGCGCCGTGTTCCTCGCCCTGCTTATCCCCGTCGCCATCGGGATCCTGGCCATTTCGATCAAGAGCCGGGTCGGCAACTAGGTTCGGTGACAACTGGCATGGGTCGGCGCCAACCCGCACCGACCCGTGACCACAGCCACCGCGCCCTCCAAAGGAGCTCCGAAGATGGACGTCATCAGGACCCGGCCGGACAGCCAACCCGGGCCGGCCGACCGCTTCACCGGCACCGTCTGGATCGACCCAATCTCGATCCAGGACCCACCGTCGCGGGTCCGGGCGTTCAGCGTGCACTTCACCCCCTGCGCTCGCACCGCGTGGCACCAGCACCCGCGCGGCCAAATCCTGCACGTCCTCGAAGGTCGCGGCCGGGTGCAGCAACGCGGCAAACCAGTCGAGGAAGTGCGGGCCGGGGACACGATCGTGACCCTGCCCGGGGAGTGGCACTGGCACGGCGCCGCCCCCGGTAGCTTCATGACCCACCTGGCTATCCAAGAGGCCGACGACGACGGCATTGACGCCTACTGGGGCGAGCACACCACCGACGACGAGTACCAGGCACCGGACCGCTGACCGGTACGTACAGGTAGCGGCAAGTCCGGGGCCAGCTCCCGCTTGTCGCTGAACCAGCCTCGATTGAGACTTGCACCCGAGAGACATATGGAAGATTATGTCTCTATGTCCACGCCATCGCCCGGTGCCGGCTCGGCCAGCGCACGCACCCACACCGTCCAGCCGTTCGGCCCGGACTCGCTGATCTGGCGTTACCTCGGCGACCTGCGCAACCCACTGGGCGGCCGCGCGGCCACCACGCTGCAGGTGATGCACCCGGCCATCGGCGCCGCCGTGTCCGACCCGACACTGTCTGTGTTCTTCACCGAGCCGATCGCCCGGGTCCGCAGGTCCGGTCCGCTGATCATGGGCGTGGTCTACAACGGGCCCGGTACGCACCGCACCGCCGACACGCTGCGCGACATGCATCTGCAGATCAAGGGCACGATCACCGGCGGCACCAAGGCCGGCCAGCACTTCCACGCGCTGGACCCGGAGATCTTCTACTGGGCGCACGCCACCTTCGTCTACGCGCTGTTCGCCACCATCGACGCATTCCACGAGCCGCTGACCACGGCGCAGCGCGACCAGCTCTACGCCGAGTGCAAGCACTGGTACCGGCTCTACGGGCTGTCCGAGCGGCCGATGCCGCCGGACTACCCGAGCTTCGTCGAGTACGTGGACCGGATGTGCGCCACCGAGCTGGAGCCGACCGAGACCGCGCTGCGCGGCAAGGCCATGTTCGGCGACCCGAAGACCATCCCGCAGGACGAGATGCCGGGCTGGCTGTGGCGGCTGGTCGCCCCGCTGCCGATCCGATTCAGCAATTTCCTCAGCCGTGGTCTGATGCCGCCGATCATCCGGGAAAAGATGAACTACCCCTGGACACCGGCCGACGAACGCAGGTTCCGGCGCGCCGCGCGGATTCTCCGGGCCGCAGTGCCCCGGCTGCCCGCCCGGATCCGGTACAACCCGGTGGCCCGGGCCGCGTTCGAGCGCGAAGGCTGGCCGACGCAGTGACAGGCTCGGGGATCGACCGGGTGGCGCGCACCGATCCGACCGGACCCGGCATCGGGCACCTCGCGTTCTGGGCACAGCCCGAGGAACAGCGGGCCGACGAGTTCGCCCGGCTGCGCGCGCTGCCCGGGCTGCAGTTCGTCCCGTTCGGGC
>Ga0137413_10000122_pt1 | contig 20239 bp, 16 predicted proteins | sample CZODoug2_1_16fun_FD_108280 | JGI IMG/M metagenome (GOLD analysis project Ga0137413, IMG submission 108280) | Vadose zone soil fungal communities from Angelo Coast Range Reserve, California, USA - CZODoug2_1_16fungal (Illumina Assembly) | ecosystem: Environmental > Terrestrial > Soil > Vadose... | reverse complement strand
TTAACCATTTGTTAGAAACACGCCACCCTCTTTCTTCCTCAGCTCGGCACCTCTATGGCTCTGAAGCTGACCGCCTTCCGTTCCTTTCTTTACCTCCTTATATCATTGCCTCCTTACTTCCTCTTTTCGCACGCACTTCCAAGCTCTGCATCCCGCCGAGTGCCATATTGAGGCTGCCAACCGGTTTGGTACCAATTCGATACCAACGAGGGCACCAGTCTTCCACAGCTGCAAACCTAAATGGTCCCCCGTTGGGGGTTTACGGAGGAGGGCAAGAACCGGACCAGAATCGAAGTCGGCTGCAAAATTGCACTGCTTACCAGTGCGCGTGGGGCTCCAACGAATCGCTGATCAGGCCGCTTGGCATGGGCATGAAGGCGGAGATTGACGGAGGACGTCCCACTATGAGTGTAGGAACTCGCCAGGTTTTGCAGGTAGCAGAACAAGCTCACAAGAAGATGAATCTAAATGGTGACCGCCTGGCAAATATCGCGGTCTTGGAAAACACCACACGGGTAAACGATGGCGCAAGCGCGAAACGTAAGCCACGCGTCTTCGTTGCCGCTGAGAATCGATTGTTGCGAGAAGCGCTCTCCCGAGCGCTGGTCAAGAACGGTGAGATTGAGGTGGTGGGAATGGATCTGGCAGAGCCATTCCAAGCGGAGGACTTGCTCAGGGAAGAAACGGACATTCTGCTGATGTCCTCCCACGGAAACCGAAACGAAGACTTGACCGCGGTTCGAGCAGTCCGAACGGCGGCTCCCAAGGTGCAAATTCTCCTGATTGGCGTGACCGGAGAGGAAGCCGAATTCATGCAATGCGTGCGCGCGGGAGTGCGCGGCTATCTCCCGAGGGACGCTTCAGCCGATGACGTCGTAGACGGCATTCGATCGCTTCAAGAAGGCAAAGCGATTTGCCCCGGGACGCTGTGCGCATCTCTTTTCCGGTATATGGAACGCGAGGCGACCTCCTTCCCTTCCGCCAGCGTTCACCAACAGTTAGGCTTGACGCGGCGCGAACAGCAGTTGATCCCGCTGATCGCCGAGGGACTCACCAACAAAGAAATCGCCAGTCGCTTCTGCCTCTCGGAACAAACGGTGAAAAACCACCTTTATCGCATGAAGCACAAAATCGGCGCAGGGGACCGCCTGGGCATCGTGCAAGTCTGCCGCACGCAAGGCTTCATGCCGTAGTCTGCGGGTAGGCAACGCTGCGGGTATTGTCGGTCGCTTGCAACAGGGGGGCCTCGCGCCCGCGCGCCGACACCTTCTCTACGGACTTGACCACGCCATCTTGCACCAGCAGGGCACAATCAAAATTGTTCACAGTGGGGCAAACGTGCCGCGGAAGAAGATACAGGGCATCTCCGACCTGCGGACCCGCGGCTCCTCCCTGCACTGCCATTGGGAGGTGCTCTTCGCTGGGCGACAGCGGCGTCAGCTCCGAATGCCCAACGACGACGCACGTGGGGACTCCGGCATCGGCGGAAACTGCTTTATGCCCAGCGTCGCAGGTGACGATTCCCGGACGCGGCTGGCTCACAACGCGTGTCATGACCAGCACGGCTGGCCGGTAACCATATTCGCTGGGAAGCTGCGCCATAGTCGTGGCATCGCAATAGACCACAGTTCCTGGCGAGACGCGATGGAGGAAATTTCCGCCTCGGAAGCCTTCAAACGAAAGCGAGGCCGGAAACGTCGGCGTGCCTGCGGTGATCACTTCGGGCACAACCATCCCGCTGCGCTCGACTGCGCTGACAACTTTCAGCAAGCGTTCATAGCCGGCATGGGCAGCGGAGGTCCGTTCGCCCTGTTCCAAGCTGCCATAGTGGCCGTCGTAATAGTGCAATCCGCGGAACTCCAGCCCAAGGCGGCCAATCGCACGCACAAGTTCTACAACTTTGTCGCTGTGGCTTTGCTCGATGCCGGTCCGATCCATGCCGGGATTCATGTCGAGAAAGACGCCGACCCGGCTGCCGCGCCACTGCCCGATCTGCTGTTCGTTCTCCGCCAGAACGGAAATTCGCACTTGCGGGAACTGCCCGGCGATTTCGCGCACGCGCCGCGCATTCGCTCCCACGGCGGGATGCGCGAAGAGGACGTCTTGCGCTCCGCTGCGGCAAGCCACGAGAAGTTCCAGAGTGGTCGCGCATTTGAAATTGCGGATGCCACGCTTGATCAGCATGCGAAGCGTGTAGCCCAGCTTCGCGGTCTTGATGTGCACGCGCCAGCGATTCGCGTCGCCGCCCAGTAAATTCAAGGTACTGTCGATGTTAGAGGCCACAATTTCCGGATACAAGAGTAGTGCAGGCGTGAGCACGTCGTCGGGCGCACCCACGCGGTAGCGCTGGTCCCACGCAAATTCACTCAACATGGATTTTTGTGCAGCCATTCCGACCTCGATGATAACGCGTAAATGCGGCTCCGAGCCACAGATTGCGCAAATTTTCCCGCTGCGCGCCAGCTGGCAGCCAAAGTCGATTGACCATCTGAGTCCCTGAGAGTAGTCTCTCTCAACCTTTGTGAGCGCATCGAATCGCAATCTGACCGAACCATCGAAACCACCGGACCTGATTCGCGCTCTTGGTTTGTGGTCGGCTACTGCCATCGTGATTGGCGACACGATCGGCTCTGGCATTTTTCTCGTCAGTAGTGATATGGCTCGGGCCGTCGGCTCCGTCAAACTGGTTTTTGTGGCTTGGATCATCGGCGGAATCATCGTGCTTTGCGGTGCGTTCTGCTATGCCGAACTGGGCGCGGCATTCCCGCAAGCAGGCGGCCCCTACGTCTACCTCGATCGTGGCCTCAGCCCGCTCTGGGGATTCCTCTTCGGATGGATGAGTTCGTTCCTCGATCGACCAGTCGCGATGGCCACGCTGGCTGCCGGATTTCTGCGGTTTCTTGGATTTCTGTTCCCTGTTGTGGCAGCGCCTCTCTTCACACTGCATGTAGGAGGGTACGATTTCGCGTTTACCGTGGCTCAACCTCTGGCAGCTCTGGTAGTCGTCGCCGTCACGGCCATCAATCTCTTGAGCGTGAAAATGGGCGGGGCCATCCAGATGCTGCTGACATCTTTGAAGATGGGGACCATCGTGGTTATCGTGGCCGCGGGTTTGCTATTCGGAAAGTACCACGCAGTCGAGGCTGTATCGCACGCAACTCCATTGGGATTGGGAATCATCAGCGGCCTGCTGACAGCCATGGTTTCCGCTATGTGGGCTTACAACGGTTTCAACGACCTTGGCGATTTGGGTGAAGAGATCGAGCACCCACAGAGAAACATCCCTCGCGCCATCCTGCTGGGGTTGCTGACGACAGCCGGCCTGTATCTGATGGCAAACGTTGTTTACTTTAGAATTTTGCCATTCTCGCAAATGCTTCAATCGCAACACGTCGCGTCGGATGTGGTGCAGACAATTGCCGGCTCCCGGGGAGCAGTGTGGCTTACGATCGCTATGGCTATTTCCGCGCTGGGAGCTCTGCACGTCACCGTGTTGACAGGTGCCCGCATTCCCTACGCTATGGCTCGCGATGGGGTTTTCTTCTCTTTTGCAAAGAGCGTTCACCCTACTTTCCACACGCCCAGCGGCTCGCTGATCTTTCTTGGCGCTGTCGCTGCGCTGCTTGCACTCAGCGGAACTTACGAAGAGCTCTATTCGTTGTTCGTCTTCGCCGTGTGGATCTTCTTCGCATTAACCGCAGTTGCCCTGTTTCGCTTGCGCAAAACGGAACCGGACTTGCCCAGGCCGTACCGCGCTCTGGGACATCCCTGGACGACGCTTCTCTTTTTGGCCGCCGCCGTCGCTCTTACCGTCAACTTGTGGATGGTGCGCCCAGTGCGCTCTTCCCTGGGCCTAGCCGTGATTCTGGCAGGCGTTCCCTTCTTCTACCACTGGCGCAAGCAATTTGGGCGATCCGCCGAAACCAGTAAGAAACGCTAGCGTGTCCTGGCTGGTTATCAAAGGATGACTTCGCGCCTCCGTTTGTGCGATTCTTTCTGCTCATTTGAGCTTGGGGTCGAGGTCCATGCTGAAAAAATTCAAGGACTTGTCGGAGAAAGAAATCCTGGCGATCGCCATTGCGGCGGAAGAAGAAGACGGCCGGATTTACGGCGAATTTGCGGACGCACTACGCGACGAGTATCCCTCGACGGCCGATATGTTCGAGGAGATGCGCCAGGAAGAAGTTGGCCATCGCGACCGGTTGTTTGCGATGTTCCGCCAACGGTTCGGCGACCACATTCCGCTCATCCGCCGGGAAAACGTGAAGGGATTCCTGACCCGGAAACCAGTGTGGCTGGTGCGCCCGCTGGGCGTGAAAGTCGCCCGCAAGCAAGCGGAAATGATGGAGCTGGAAGCGACGCGCTTTTACGCACGGGCCGCGAGCCGCACGACGGATCTGTCCACGCGGGAATTGCTCAACAAACTGGCCGATGAAGAGCGCAAGCACACCCATGCGGCAGGCGCGATCGAAGAAAAACATCTGACGGCCAGCGCCAAAGCTCAGGAAGATGAATCGCACCGAAAACTGTTTTTGCTCCAGGTGGTCCAGCCCGGCCTGGCCGGATTGATGGACGGCTCCGTTTCCACGCTCGCGCCCATTTTTGCCGCGGCCTTCGCTTCCCACAAAAGCTGGGAAGCTTTTCTGGTGGGACTCGCCGCTTCCATTGGCGCGGGCATCTCCATGGCCTTTTCCGAAGGGCTTTCCGATGACGGTTCGCTGACCGGCCGCGGCTCACCCTGGCTGCGCGGCGGGGTCACCGGGCTGATGACCACCGCGGGCGGCATCGGACATACTCTGCCTTTCTTAATTTCCGATTTCCGCGTCGCCATGCTGGTGGCCACCATCGTCGTAGCCGTGGAGCTCGGAGTAATCAGCTACATTCGCCACCGTTACATGGATACGCCATTCCTGCAGGCGGCATTCCAGGTAATTGTTGGCGGCGTTTTGGTATTCCTGACAGGGTGGCTGATCGGCAGCGCCTAGAAAATGTTTTTTAGTCCGTCTGCGGCGCTGGGACTGGCGCCGCACGGTGAGAGAAAGCGCCCCGGAGCCAGGATTGCAAGCGGTCCATGTAAATGTATACGACCGGGGTCGTGAACAGCGTCAGCATCTGGCTCAGGATCAGCCCGCCGACGATGGTGATACCCAACGGCCGCCGCAGTTCGGAACCAACACCGGCGCCAAGCGCGAGAGGCAAAGCACCGAGAAGCGCAGCCATGGTGGTCATTAAAATCGGCCGGAAACGCAGCAAGCAAGCCTTGTAGATTGCTTCGACGGGAGAGAGTCCCTCTTCCCTTTCCACTTGCACGGCAAAATCAATCATCAGAATGGCATTTTTCTTCACGATGCCGATCAGCAGAATAATGCCGATCAGCGCAATGATATTCAGATCGGACTTGATGAACTGAATCGCCAGCAGCGCGCCGATGCCCGCCGATGGAATCGTCGACAAGATCGTGATGGGATGAATGAAACTCTCATACAGGATTCCCAGAACGATGTAGACGGCGCCGAGAGCCGTGAGGATCAGCACCAGTTGATTGGAAAGCGAATCCTGAAACGCTTGGGCCGTGCCTTGAAAGGTGGCGTGCACGGTGGAAGGAACTTTCAGCTCGAGGCGCGCCTGTTCAATATGATCCACCGCTGGCCCGAGCGAAGCACCAGGCGCGAGATTGAAGGAAAGGGTGATGGCCGGAAAAATGCCCTGGTGATTTACGGATAACGCCGTGTTGGAGTGCTCGAAATGCGCAAAGGCGCTCATGGGAACAAGTTTTCCTGAACTGGAAGGCACGTAAATCGTCTGAAGCGCGTCCGGCCCGGGCTGGAACTGCGGCGCGACTTCCAACACCACGTGATACTGGTTGATGCCTTTGTAGATGTTGGAGACCTGGCGCTGGGCGAAGGCATCGCTCAGCGTGTTGTCGATGTCCAGAATATCCACGCCCAGGCGTCCAGCGGTGTCGCGATCAATGGCGATGACGCTCTCGAGCCCGTGCATCTGCTGATCGGAATTGACGTCGCGCAATTCGGGAATCTTGGCCAAGCGTTGCTGCAGAATGGGCGCCCAGTGGGTAAGGTCGTCCAGACGGTCAGCTTGAAGCGTGTATTGGTATTGCGCCGCGCTTCCCCGGCCGCCAACGCTGAGATCCTGAACAGCTTGTAAATACAGGGACGCCCCTGGAATTCCGGCGGTCTTGGAGCGAATCCGCGCGATAACCTGGTCGGCGCTCAACTTCCGCTCACTGAGCGGTTTGAGCTGAGAGAACATGCGCGCGGTGCTGCCGCCGCTGCCGCCACCTGTAAAAGAAATTACGTTTTCAACGGCAGGATCTTGCGCCACGATGTCCGTAAAGGTGCGCATCTTTTGCGACATGGCGGCGAAAGAAAGATCTTGGTCGCCAATGATGCTGCCATTGATGCGCCCGGTATCCTGCTGCGGGAAGAATCCTTTGGGCGTTTTATAGAAAAGGTAGCCATTCAAGCAAACCGTGCCGATGGTGACCAGCAAAATCAGGAACTGATGCCGCAGCACCCACTTCAAAGAGAAATCGTAGATCCCGAGGAACCGGTTAAAAGCGTTTTCGGAAAACCGGTAGAAGATGTTGTGCTTCCCGGACTCGTGGCGGAGGAAGCGGGCGCACATCATGGGCGTGGTAGTAAGAGAAACAAAAAGTGAGACGCCGATGGCCACACTGAGAACAACGGCAAACTCGCGGAAAAGACGGCCTACGATTCCTCCCATCATTAAAATCGGAATAAAAACAGCCACGAGCGAAGTGCTCATCGAGAGCACCGTGAAGCCGATCTCGCTGGCGCCTTTCATCGCGGCATCATACGGTTTCATGCCCGCCTCGATGTGACGCGAGATGTTTTCGATCACCACGATGGCATCGTCCACGACGAACCCCGTGCAGATGGTCAGCGCCATCAAAGAAAGATTGTCCAGGCTGTAGTGGCAGAGATACATCACCCCGAAAGTGCCGATGAGCGAGAGTGGAACAGCGACGCTGGGGATAATGGTGGCCCAGACATTCCGTAGGAATGCAAAGACCACGAAAATCACCAGGATGATAGAAATAATGAGCGCAACTTCCACGTCGTGAACCGAAGCACGGATCGTGGTAGTGCGATCCACGGCGACGCTCAAATGCAGAGACGGAGAAATGGAAGCGCTGAGGACGGGGAGAAGCGCGGTGATGCGGTCCACGGTCTCGATCATATTGGCGCCGGGCTGTCGAAAGATGGCCAGAAGCACAGCTCGCTTTCCGCCGGCTAGTCCCAGGTTGCGGGAGTCTTCGACGGAATCGACGACCTCGGCGACATCGCGCAAGCGCACGGGAGCGCCTACGTGTCCAGCGACGATCAAGGGCTGATATTCGTACGCTTTGAAAAGCTGGTCGGTATCGGTCATGGCCCAAGTTTGTTTGGGGTCGGTGAGGGCGCCTTTTGCCAGGTTGGCGTTGGCCGCCTGAAGCGATTTGCGAATCGTTTCCAGACTGATGCCGTAGCTATTGAGTTGATTGGGATTCACCTCGACGCGCACGGCAGGGCGGGCGCTGCCCCACGTGAACACCTGGCCGACACCTTCGACCTGTGCGAGCTTCTGGGCAAGGATGGAATCAGCGGCATCGTAGATTTCCGCAGGCGGAATGTTGTCTGAGGTGAGGACCAGCAGCATGATGGGAGCATCCGCTGGGTTGACTTTTCTGTACGTGGGCTGGCCAGGCAGATCCGCGGGAAGCTGGCTGCGAGCCGCGTTGATGGCGGCTTGGACGTCGCGCGCGGCGGCGTTGATGTCGCGATTGAGATCGAACTGGAGCGTTATGCCGGTGTTACCGAGGCCGCTGGAAGAAGTCATCTGGGTGACGCCGGCAATACGTCCGAACTGGCGCTCCAGCGGCGTCGCGACGGCAGAAGCCATGGTTTCCGGACTTGCACCCGGTAGTCCGGCGCCTACAGAAATAGTCGGAAAATCAACTTGCGGCAGTGGCGCAACCGGCAAGAATCGGAATGCCACGACGCCAGAAAGCAGGATCGCAATGGTGATCAGCGACGTGGCTACCGGTCGTCGGATGAAGGGCGCCGAAAAATTGGAAGAGAAATTCACGGCTCAATCTCCAGGCGCAGTTCCGTGCGCGGGCTCCTCGATGGGATTGCCAACGCGGAAAGTGAAACGATGAGCCAGCCAGTCAAATGCAAGGTAAACGACCGGGGTGGTGTAAAGCGTCAGCAGTTGGCTAAGGATCAGCCCGCCGACGATGGTGATTCCCAGTGGGCGCCGCAATTCGGATCCCACGCCAGTACCCAGGGCAAGCGGCAAACCTCCGAGAAGCGCGGCCATGGTGGTCATCATGATGGGCCGAAACCGCAGCAAGCATGCCTCGTAGATGGCGTCGAGAGGCGCCTTCCCTTCCTTGCGCTCTGCTTCCAGCGCAAAATCGATCATCATGATGGCGTTTTTCTTGACGATGCCGATGAGCAGAATCATTCCGATGAGGGCGATGACGCTGAAATCCGTACGGCAAATCAGAAGTGCAAGGATGGCCCCAACACCCGCGGACGGCAGCGTGGAAATGATGGTGATGGGATGAATGTAACTCTCGTACAAAATGCCCAGCACGATGTAAACGGTGATCACCGCCGCGAGGATGAGGATTGGCTCATTCGCGAGCGAGTTAAGAAACGCCGCCGCAGTGCCCTGAAACGTGGCCTGGATGCTGGGAGGCATATTCAGGTCGTGCTTGACCCCGTTGATAGCGTTGACGGCGTCGCCCAGCGAGACGTTGGGAGCCAGGTTGAATGACAGGGTCACTACCGGAAACTGGCCCTGATGGTTCAGTGCCAAGGCGGCGGCGGCCGGCTCGAAGCGCGTGAACGCGCTCAGCGGAACCTGCGTGCCGTTTGAAGACTTTACATAAATATATTTCAGCGAATCGGGATTCTGCTGGAACTGCGGGTCCACTTCCAGCACCACGTGATATTGATTCAGTTGCGTAAAAATCGTCGAGACCAGCCGCTGGCCAAAGGCGTCGTACAACGTGTTGTCAATGTCGGCAGGAAGAATGCCCAGCCGCGACGCGGAGTCGCGATCGATGGTGAGTGCGGCAACGAGTCCCTGGTTCAACTGATCGCTGGCAACGTCCCGTAGCTCCGGGAGTTTTTTCAATCGGTCGATAAACTGGGAAGTCCAGAAGGAAAGTTCCTTGGCATCAACATCTTCCAGGCTGTACTGAAATTGAGTGCGGCTCACGCGGTCTTCCACCGTCAAGTCCTGAACGGGCTGCAGAAACAGCGACACACCGTCCACTTTGTTGAGTTCCGGCTGCAGCCGGCGGATTACATCGGTGGCGCTGATTTTGCGCTGCGCCAGCGGCTTCAGATTGATCTGGATGCGGCCGCTATTGAGCGTGGTATTCGTGCCGTCGATGCCGATAAACGAGGAGAGGCTTTCTACCGCCTCGTCTTTCAGTATGACTCCCGCCAGCTCCCGCTGTTTCTGCCCCATGGCGGCGAATGAAATGTCTTGTGAACCCTCGGAAACACCCAGGATCACACCGGTGTCCTGCACGGGAAAGAATCCCTTGGGAACATAAATATAAAGAAGAATCGTGCCAACAAGAGTGGCAACGGTTACAAGAAGCGTGGTGGTGCGAAAGCGCAATACAAATTGAAGAGTCCGGCCATAAAAAGCGATGACCGCGTTAAAAGCATTTTCCGACTTGCGGTAGAACCAGCCCTCTTCTTCCTTCTTGTGATGACGGAGCAGCTTGGCGCACATCATCGGCGTGAGAGTGAGTGAAACGAAAGCGGAAACGAGAATCGTAACCGCCAGAGTGACGGCAAATTCACGGAAGAGCCGGCCAACGATATCGCCCATGAAGAGGAGCGGAATGAGAACGGCGATCAGCGAAATGGTCAGCGAAACGATCGTGAATCCAATCTGCTCGGCGCCCTTCAACGCGGCCTCCAGCGGCGCTTCCCCTTGTTCGATGTAACGGCTGATGTTTTCGATCATGACGATGGCATCATCGACCACGAACCCCGTCGAGATGGTGAGGGCCATGAGAGAAAGGTTGTTGAGGCTGTAGCCGAGCAGGTACATCACCGCGAAAGTGCCGATAAGAGAAAGAGGAACGGCTACGCTCGGAATAAACGTGGCACGGAGGCTGCGGAGGAAAAGAAAAATCACCATCACGACGAGGACTACCGTAAGCACCAGCGTGAATTGCACGTCCTCGACGGAAGCGCGGATGGTGGTGGTGCGGTCGGTGAGAATATCCACTTTCACCGAAGCGGGCAGCGCCCCTTTGAGTTGCGGCAGCAGTTTGGTCACCCGGTCAACGACCGCGATGATGTTCGCGCCGGGCTGCCGCTGAATATTCAAAATGACGGCAGGATCCTGATTGGCCCAGGCGGCTTGCTTGGCATTTTCCACGCCGTCAACCACGGTCGCGACATCCGTCAGCCGCACCGGCGCGCCATTCCTATAGGCCACGATCACCGGCCGATAACTGTCGCTGGAGATGAGCTGATCGTTGGCTCCGATGGTGTACGCCTGATGCAAGCCATCGAATGTGCCTTTGGCCTGGTCGACATTGGCTTGGCCCAGGGCGGTGCGCAAATCTTCCAGGCTCATGCCATAGGAGGCCAGGGCCGTGGGATTGGCCTGAATTCGAACAGCCGGGCGCTGCCCGCCGCTGATGCTGACAAGCCCGACTCCCGAGAGCTGAGAAATCTTTTGCGCGAGCGTGGTGTCGGCGAGGTCCTCGACTTTGGAGAGCGGCAGAGATGGCGAACTGAGCGCGAGCGTCATGATGGGCGCGTCAGCGGGATTCACCTTGCTGTAGATTGGCGGATTCGGAAGTCCCTGCGGGAGGAGATTGGAGGCGCCATTGATGGCTGCCTGAACCCCTTGTTCAGCGACATCGATGCTCAAATCCAGACCGAACTGCAGGGTGATAATCGAGCTGCCAAACGAACTCGTCGACGTCATCTGGTTCAAGCCGGGAATCTGGCCGAACTGGCGCTCCAGCGGCGCCGTTACCGAAGAAGCCATCACGTCTGGGCTGGCACCCGGATAAAACGTTTGTATCTGAATCGTGGGGTAATCGACTTGCGGTAATGCGGAGATCGGCAACTGCCGGAAGGCAACCCAGCCAATGAGGAGGACGCCAACCATCAGCAGGGTGGTGGCGACCGGCCGCAGAATAAACGGCCGCGACGGACTCATCGCGGAGATCCTCCGGCATGGCTCTTCGAGGGACTTCCGGTTTGCGGGGCACCCTGAGCAGGCGCGGGAGCAGGTGAACCGCGGCCCGTGCCATTCGAACCGCCCGGCTGACTCGGATTGATCTTGGTCCCATCCTGCAATTTATCCTGGCCATCGATTACCACCAGGTCGCCCGGATTCAAACCGGCGCTCAAGCCAACGCTGTTGCCGGTCGTCTGCGCAATGGTGACCGGATATATTTTTGCGGACGTTTCCTTGGAAGCCGGATCTTTCGAAGCCGCATAGACGTAAGTGCCTTGGGGCCCGCGCTGAATCGCCGCGGTGGGAATAATGGTGAGGTTGTGCAGCGTGTCAACGAGCAGGTGGACATTCACAAATTGGTTCGGAAAGAGAGAATTATCAGCGTTGGTAAACATGGACTTGAGCTTGTACGTCCCGGTGGTCAAGTCGATCTGATTGTCGATGGTCTGGAGTTTTCCGCTGGCGAGTTTGGCAGTATCGTCGCGGTCGTAGGCATCCACGGTGAGTTGGACCCCGCCATGGAGTTTGGCGTTCACCTGCGGAAGCTGATCCTGCGGCAGGCTGAAAATCACCGATATCGGCTGGAGTTGCGTAATGACTAGAAGCCCGGTGGAGTCCGTGGCATGCACGATGTTCCCGACATCGACCAGGCGCAAGCCGATGCGTCCGCTGATCGGCGCCGTAATGCGGGAATAGGTTAACTGAAGCTTTGCGTTGTTGATCTGGCTTTGATCCGACTCGATCGCGCCATCAAATTGGCCAACCAGTGCTCCCTGAGTGTCGAGTTGTTGCTGGGGGATGACGCCCTCATTGAAAAGAAGTTTGAAGCGCTCTAAATTGACCTCGGCATCCTTGCGCTGGGCCTGATCCTTGGCGAGTTGCCCTTGGGCCTGCTCCAGCTGAACCTGGAAAGGACGCGGATCGATCTGTGCGAGCAGATCCCCTTCATGGACGAATTGGCCTTCCTTGAACGCGACGCTAACGAGCTGGCCATCCACGCGGCTGCGGACCGTGACCGTGTTAAACGCCGTCACGGTACCTAAACCATTGAAATAAACGGGCAAATCTCCACGCTGCGCCGCGGCGACAACGACCGGAACAACCATGCCCCCTGCGCCGAATCCTCCCTTGCCCTTACTAGGTGCTCCGGGCGTGGCAGCATCGGCGGAAGACTTCTCGCTTTTGGCGGCGCGATAATACCAACCACTCGCTGCGAGCACGGCAATGACGACAAGCCATGGCCACCAAAGCGTCTTGGACGGCGCAGCCCCTTGGGAGGCCTTCGCGCCGCGTGCGCCCGATTCGGGAAGGTCTATGGAATTGAGCTGACCCATTCGTTCGCTCCTGTCATGTACCACGGCTGTGCGAGCGAGTCTGTCTAAGACAGGACATTCGCATCTTTAAAGGCTGGAGGCAACTCCAGATGATACAGAGAGTCGACCGACAACAATAGCCTACGCTTAATTAAGACGGCTCTAGTGGGTGAATGGTTACGAAGGGCTTGGAAGCCAGCGGGGCCCCGGGACGGTCAGTTTAAGAGAGTGTCGGGGCGTTTGCCGTATTTTCGGGGATGCGGAAATGGCGGGGAGAAAGTAGACTGTGGCGGGATATTGATGGCTGCGGAAGGCCGTACCAAAAAGCTGGGCGATTCACGGCATTTAGGAGAAAAAAGGACATGTTCAAGGGCTTGATCCTTGGGATTCTGTTGGGAATGTTGCTGCTTGCGGGGGGCGTCTACTTCTACTTCTCATCGGGGCACGCCCCAGTGGCGACTTCGGCGGCGCCAATTCCCTTTGAGAAAACATTTGCCCGGATCGGATTGCATGCTTATCTGGATAAGCTGCCACACCCGCAGCCCCAGGTTCCGGCGGATGAAGCCAACTTGATCTCAGGCGCCAAGGTTTACAAGGAGCAGTGCGCGGTTTGCCACGGACTTCCAGGTGAGCCTAAGGGAGCGATCCAGATAGGGATGTATCCTGTGCCGCCGCAACTCTTTCATGGTACCGGCGTGACGGACGACGACGAGTGGGAGTCTTACTGGAAGGTGGAAAACGGGATTCGTATGACGGGGATGCCGGGATTCAAAGGGCAGTTGACGGAAACGCAGATTTGGCAGGTGGCCGTGCTGGTCAAAAATGCCGACAAAATTTCAGCTACCGTGAAGAAAGAGCTTGCGGCGGGCGCCTCCACTCCAATGGATATGGCGATGCCGGAGAGCAAACCGGCAGCAGCAAAAAAATAGAGCGAACTAATACTAACGATACTATTCTCGAGAGATAAAGCTAGCGAGTCCAAGCCCACGACGAGATCAACTGGAACATGCGTTGGGTTCCAACCGCGCCGATAGCAAAGCGACAAAAGTGCTTCCCCAGGAATCAGAACGCGCAAGTGTTGAGCAGGACGGGAGCGCCCAATTGCAGGCCAGATATGCACCGGAGAAAGTCCTCCGAGCATCAAAGTTAATATGAAGTTCAAGAAGGTTGAGCCCGAACTATTTGATTGCACGCGAACAACGATGCGGCCCTTCGGCTGCATGGAGTTGTGGGCCGGCAATGAAAAAGCGCACCGCTCGCTGGAGCTGGCGGGATTGGAAAGCGACGTTATCGCCGTGCCTTCCGGCAGCGATAGCGGCGGCGATCTTTCCGCGGTGTTTTCCTGCAGCGACAATCTCGCACGCGTAGTGCTTGCGGATTGCGTCGGGCATGGCTATACCGCGAGCGGCGTGGCGCGCCATGTCCATCACCTGCTGCATAAATTTCAGGACATTCGAGACACGGCGGGACTGCTGGCGTCCTTGAATGATGCTTTTACGCTTTCGAACGAAGGATCGAGTGAGCCACTGCGGCTGACGACGGTGGTTACTGGAACGTTTGACGGCACAAGTGGGGAATTCAATTTTGCTTACGCAGCGCACCCGCGGATGTTGCTCTGGCGCGAGCGCGAGGGGCGATTCCTGGAACTTGGGGAAGGGTTGGAAGGCTTGCCGCTGGGTTACATCACGGGCGAGACTTACAACCAGCAAAGCGTGCGTTTGAATCACGGCGACATGATTCTGGCGTTTTCCGATGGCGCCACCGAAGCTCGTTCGCCGATGGGCGAGCAGCTCACTTCGGCGGGCTTCCTGGGGCTGGCAGAAAAAACTTTGCGGAATTTACCCGCGCCGCTGGCGCTGCAAGATTTTTCGCGCGCGCTGATTGAAGGCGTACATCTTTACCGCGGACAGGATGGCGAATTGGACGACGACATTACGTTGTTGACGCTCCGGCGCGTGGCCCGATAGCCTCAATTTTAATACCGCCTCCAATTTACAAACCGGCACCCTTTATTTAGCGGGATGGGCAGCGAAATACTGTTCCAGGCTGTCCACAACCTCCTTGACGCCGCGCTGTACGTTGCTATCCAAAGCCGCAACGATGGCAGGGACCTCCTTTCCGCTGGCCGGTTCGTCATGCGTGTAGTAATGATTCCATACGGTCGCGCCCGACTTCAGATCCCGCATTTCAAATTCCATCGTGACTCTCGTGGACAACGAGCCGCCTTCGAGTTCCTTGAAATCATAGAGTCGCCCGCGAATCGCGAAATCTCCTGTCACATTGCTGCGCCGCACATGGACGGCGCGGTAGTGGCCGGTAGCGCGCAACTCCCGCAGCAGGATTTCCTGAATCATCTCCGCGGGAGGTTCTGCCCAGCGCTGAAACTCGTAGGTGCCCAATTGCTCTGGACCGTTGCCGAAGACGATGCGATCCTCGCGATACAAATGGGAAGTCGTCAGTCCCCCCAGGAGCAACCTGACGGGAACTGCGCCCGGCTTTTCAATATCGCCAGCGTCTGTGGGAACTGTGAGTTGATAATACTTCACGGGGCGCACGGCGCCGCAGCCGGTGAGCAATCCAACCATCAGCGAGAAAACGGCGAAGTAGCCGACCCTGGCTGATATGCGTGGAAATTTAGGGCCGCTCCCTGGCATCTTGTTCAAATTGCAAACTTTCATCTTCTGAGGCACTGGGCTCATTGTTTCTCTCCGGGTTTGTGTTCGGCGGGTGTAGCCGACCGAATGAGCGTGTACGGCCTGGTTTTTATGGTGTTGGTAAATTCCTTGAGATTCTGGCTCACGTGGCGAAGATTTTCGAGCAGTTCGTCGATGTTGTCCGAGTTCACGTCCAGCGTCTGGTCCAGCCGTCCGGTGAGATCGTTCACCGTCGCGAGCGATTCTCGCAGATCCTTCACGGCCTGCCGGACGTCGGCGCGATTCTCTCCGATGAGAGAATCGACATGGTCCAATGTTTGATTCGCTTGCGCCGAAGTCTTTCGCAGATCCTGGAGTAGCGGCTCGAGCTTTTGCGTAGCGGAATTCAGGTTCTGCAAGGTGGACTTCACCGTACCGCGGTTTTCTGCAATCAGCCCACGAGTGTCGGCGAGCGTTGCCGCCAGGTTCGCGCGATTCGAGTCGTTCAACAGGTCGTTGACGCGCGCGATGGTCACTTTCAGCTCCACCGTGCGGTCATTGAGAGAGGCAAGAAGTTGCTGCGCCTGGGGAGCAATTTCGTTGAACTTTGCCGTGAGCGCATTGAAATCCACGTAGGGGTCGGATTGCAGGGTCGTTCCGGTAGCGGCAAGGGCAGCCTTGTCACTCCCCGGGACAATTTCCAGATGATTGTCGCCCAGCGGGCTCAAGCTCATGATTTTCACATGGCTATCGGTCTTGACCGGCAAGCCGGACTTCACGCTGAACGTTATTTCGATACGCGAAGAGTCCTTCGGGTCCAACTGCAATTTTTCGACGCGGCCGACTTTCGGTCCGCCGGCGTAACGCACGCTGGCTCCGGGTTCCAATCCTCCGGCAAATGGAAAGTAGGCGCGGTAAGTCGCACCCGTGCCTCCCATCGCGCCGGTTAGGGCAAAAACCGTCGCCACCAGCACGGCTACGGCGATCAGAACAAACAAACCCACCATGGCTTGCTCGCGTTTCGCTTCCATCATGCACCTCTCTTCAACGCCATTTAACGGCCTGGATGGCGGTGCTCTTCCGTCAGCATTTGCAAATAGTCCAATTCTTCGGAAACTGCCGGCTCGGCGATGCGATCAAGAAATTGCCGCACACGCGGATGCGCGCTCGAACGCATTTCCTCTGCGGATCCGATAGCCACCACATTGCCTTTATCGATCAAGACCATGCGATCGGCGATCAAGAACGCGCTGGCTAGCTCGTGAGTAACCACGATGATGGTCATGTGAAAGGCTTGTTTGAGCTCCAGAATAAGCTGATCCACGCCGGCGGCAATAATGGGATCCAGGCCCGCGGAAGGTTCATCGAAAAAAAGAATTTCAGGGTCCATGGCCAGCGCGCGTGCGACTGCCGCGCGTTTCTTCATGCCGCCGCTCAACTGCGACGGCATGTAGTTCTCGTATCCGGCCAAGCCCACCTGATCCAGTTTCAACCGCAAAATGATTTCGATGGTCGATTCTTCCAGTTTGGTATGCTCGCGCAGCGGTAGCGCCACATTTTCTCCGACCGTCATCGAGCCGAACAGGGCGCCACCTTGAAACGACATTCCGATTTTCTTGCGGATTTCATCCATTTCACCAGCGGAAATAGCCGCGATATTTTTTCCTTTGAGCCAGATTTCGCCGGAGGTCGGCTTTTCCAGCCCCACCAGTGTTCGCAGCAGCGTGCTCTTGCCGGAACCGGACCCTCCCAGGATCACCATGGTCTCGCCGCGCATCACGTCAAAATTAATGCCGTGGAGAATCTCGCGGTCGCCATAACTGACGCGGAGATTCCTCAGCGAGATCATCGCCTCCGGCTGGAGGGCTGTGAAATTGGTTTGTTCCGTGGCCATTCTCCAGTTCCTATCCTTGGCTCAAGAAGAAAAAGAGCGCCGTGAATACGAGGTCCACCAGAACCACCAAGAATATGGAAACGACCACGGCACGCGTGGTCGAGCGGCCAACCTGCTCCGCTCCCGCCCCGGTGGAGAGCCCCTCATGGCACCCTACCGCCGTAATCGTCACGCCGAACATCACGCTCTTGATCAAACCGGTCGCAATGTCGCGCAAAAAGAGCGCGTCCAGAGACGCGTGGATGTAGGTCCAGAATGTGAAATCCGCTTTTGCCACCCCGAAAAGCGAGCCGCCCAGTATTCCCATGAAGTTCGCCCAGATCGTCAGGCACGGCAGCATCACGATCATGGCGATGAATTTCGGCGTCACCAGAAAATGGATCGGGTCGATCGCCATCGTTTCCAGCGCGTCGATTTCTTCCGTAACCTTCATCGTGCCAATTTCCGCGGCAAACGCCGAACCGGAACGCCCGATCACCACGATCGCCGTAATCAGCGGACCAAGTTCGCGCGTCATGGAAATCGCCACGGCGCTGGCAACGAAGTTCATTGCGCCAAACCTGCGTAACTCATACGCGCTTTGCAGCGCCAGAATCAAGCCGATGAAAAAGGTAATCAGCGAAAGTATGGGGAGCGCCCCGACGCCGGTCTGCATTGCCTGTGAAACGGCGCGCTGCAAGCGGAGTTGCTTGCCCTGGAAAGGCGCGACGAAGGTGAAGTACGCAGCCCGGCCGCCTAGCTTCGTCAGCGCTCCCAGGTACGCAAGCCCATCGGTGACCGATTCCCCAATTTGTGTCGTCAGTTCCACAGTGCTCTCGCTGGGCTTCCTTAGTACGTGGATTTGGCAGACTTAGGGTGTTACGGACTGCTCTTCGTTTTCGTGAATCTCAAAAATTTTCACCAATTTGGAGAGCTGTAGAACTTCCCGGACCGTTTTATTCAGCCCGAAGAGGACCAAACGCGACCCCACATCGCGCGACGCCTTGAGGCCTTCCACCAGCGAGGCCACTCCGGAGCTGTCGATATACCGAACCGCCGTCAGGTTGAGCACCACTCGCGGCATCTTCAATTCCCGAAGCTCACGCAAAAGTGCTTTCCGCAATTCGGGCGAAGTCGCGAGATCGATATCCCCTGAAATGTCGAATATGGTGATCTTGTCCAAATGGCGCGCAGCAATCTTCAAGTTGAGTTCTCCTCAAGAGCCTTTCTGGGACCCTTGCGAATGCAGTATCTTAACCAAGCGCAGCTGATTCTTGCCGTTGTTGCGGCTGAATTCTACTGTATCCATCGACTCCCGTATGAAATGTAGCCCAAGGCCCCCGGGCCGCACGTCTTCGAGCGCGCGCCCGCACATTTTCTCCGGCGGTGTCACTCCGCTATCTTCCAGCACAATTTCGAGCGCATCTCCGGACTTGCCGTCTCCCTCCACGTGAATCCGGTGGAAGGACGCTTCGATGGATTGCTCCGGGTCTCCGAGGTAAGCATGACGGATGATATTGGTCAGCGCTTCGTCCACGGCAAGAACTACCGCGCGGCATTCGGACTCGGAGAATCCCAGCTTCGCCGTGAGCTCGCTCAGGGCGTTGCGCACCACGCAGAGCATGTCCGGATTGCTCCGCAATTCCATTTTGAGTAGTAAACTACCCCGGCTCATGTGAGGGCTCTCCTCGGGCCTTAGATGGCAGGATATCCCGTTCAGGTACGGAAATTGCGCCGCTGGGGGACTCCCTGACGCAACGTCTGCCCCGATGATACACGGAATCCCGCTAGCGGCAACTTACAAGCTGCTAGCGGGCCGCAGTCCACTCTTAGTTCAGAGTTCAGAGAGGTCTCACATGAGATGCGAGCCAATCATGGATAACGGCGAACCGAAATTCTCTCTTCTCCATCGATTCGGTAATAAATTTGTAGGCCGCCAGAGGCTCCGCATCAATGAAATGGCCATTGGCCCTGAGCATGGCGTCCGTCATCACAAAACTGATTCTCTTGTTACCGTCAATGAAGGCGTGGTTGTTCGCGAGGGATTCCATCAAGGCGGCCGCTTCTTCGATTACGCTGTTGTAGTAGCCCGATTGTGGGCGGAACACGGCTGCTTCCAGCAGCCCCCGGTCCCGCAAACCGTGGGAGCCGCCAAACTCTTCAATCAATAGCCGGTGCGTTTCAATGGTTTCCGCGACGGTTGGGTAGACGCGTCCCAACATTTACTGCGCCAATAATTGGAGGAGCTTTCGGTTCTTTTCGACGGAGCGGCGCACGTGAGCCATGATTTCCGGCCGAACGGTGCTCTGCGTGGGCGCTACGAACTGAATGTAGTGCTCCACAGCCTTCTCCAAGACGAAGCTCTTCGACTGCCCATTGTCTTTTGCCAACTTGGAGAGGTCTTCGTAGAGTTCCGCCCGCATCGCCAGCCCAACTTTTCTTGTATTGGTTTTCGCCATCGGTGCAGACCTCCCCGCAGGAGTCAATTATGGGTGTCTTATAGCCCTCTGTCAAGATTTGTCTAGACCGGTCTAGACCACATCTCAATCGTAGCTTTCCCTCAAGAGGTCGTCAGTTGTCCGAATGGCTGTAAGTAATTGAACAATAATATAGTTAGCGGACGGGCCTGTAAGCCGGATTCTGTGCCGCACGCAAACCGCATAACAGCCTGCGCGCGCGGCGATCATTCCTCTAGTCCCGGCATCGCTACCGGGATCCAGCAGCCTACCCGAGGGTTCTATCGAGCCGGGCCGGCTCTCCCCTCCTATTTGGCCTTGCACCACGCGGGGTTTTCCGTGCCCCCGGTGTCACCACCGGGGCGGTGGGCTCTTACCCCACCTTTTCACCCTTGCCAAACGTCGCGAGCATTTCGAAGACGTCTCACAGGTTTCCCTGTGCGATGCCACCGCGCTTCACTCCGCCGGCGGTCTATTCTCTGTGGCACTTTCCGTGACGCCTCTAGTGGGACAGGCATTCCTGCCTGTCCTCCCGGATTCGCCCCCTGGCGTTACCAGGCGCGTTGCCCTGTCAAGAGTTCCGTTGACCATTCCTCAGCCGCCTTTCGGCGTCCGCGAACTGACCAACGTGCCTCAGGACGGTGTCCGGACTTTCCTCCCGCCCAGCCATCTTGCGATGACCAAGCCAGCGATCACCCGGCCCGCCCGCCA
>Ga0137413_10000119_pt1 | contig 20291 bp, 15 predicted proteins | sample CZODoug2_1_16fun_FD_108280 | JGI IMG/M metagenome (GOLD analysis project Ga0137413, IMG submission 108280) | Vadose zone soil fungal communities from Angelo Coast Range Reserve, California, USA - CZODoug2_1_16fungal (Illumina Assembly) | ecosystem: Environmental > Terrestrial > Soil > Vadose... | reverse complement strand
TCCTGGGTGATCTCCTCGCCGCGCGCGATGGCGCGCAGCAATCGGCGCATGATTTTCCCGGAGCGGGTCTTCGGTAAATTGTCGGTGAGTCGAATCTCATCCGGCTTGGCGATGGGGCTGAGCTGATCGCCCACCCAGCCGCGCAGCTGTTCGATCAGCGACTTGGCGGCGGCGCCTTCCGGCCGCGGCACATTGAGCACGACGTAGGCAAATGCCGATTCACCCTTGATCTCATGCGGTTTGCTGACGACGGCGGCTTCGGCGACCTTCGGATGAGCGACCAACGCCGACTCGATTTCCATGGTGCCCAGGCGATGGCCCGCGACGTTGATCACATCGTCGATGCGTCCCATGATCCAGTAGTAGCCGTCCGCATCCCGGCGCGCCGAATCCCCGGCCACATAGTAGTGATTATTGAATTTTTGGTAGTACGTCTTGATGTAGCGTTCGTTGTCGCCCCAGATCGTGCGCAGCATCGAAGGCCAGGGCCGCTTGATCACCAGATAGCCGCCGGCATTCGGCGTGTTAACGGGCCGCCCCTCTTCGTCGACAATGTCCGCGAATATGCCGGGTAGCGGCTGGGTGCAGGATCCGGGCTTTGTCGCGGTCACGCCGGGAACCGGCGCCATCATGGCGGCGCCGGTCTCGGTCTGCCACCAGGTATCGACGATGGGGCACCGCTCAGCGCCGATGACGCGGTGATACCACATCCATGCTTCGGGGTTGATCGGTTCGCCGACCGTGCCCAGCACTCGCAGCTTGCGCAAATCGTACTTGGCCGGCAGCGCATCACCCAGTTTCATGAGCGCGCGAATCGCCGTGGGCGCGGTATAAAAGATACTGATCCCGTGCGCCTGGCACATTTTCCAAAAGCGCCCGCCGTCGGGGAATGTCGGCGCACCCTCGTACATGAAAAGCGTAGCGCCCGCCGCCAGGGGCCCGTAAACGACATAGGTGTGCCCGGTGACCCAGCCGACATCGGCGGTACACCAATACACATCGTCGTCCGTGAGGTCGAAGACCCACTTGGTGGTCAGCTTCGCGTTGAGCAAGTAACCGGCGGTGGAGTGCTGGATCCCCTTCGGCTTTCCCGTCGAGCCTGAGGTATAGAGCAGGAACAGGGGATGCTCCGCATCCAGCCATTCAGGATCGCAAGTCAGCGGCTGGCCCGATATCGCATCGTGCCACCACACATCGCGCCCCGACCGCATGTCGCAGGGGGTGCCGGTGCGCCGATAGACGATCACTTTTTCCACCGACTCGCAGCCTTCGGCCAGCGCCTTATCGACGGCCTGCTTCAATTCCACCGCATGGCCGCCGCGCCAGCCGGCGTCGGCGGTTATCACGAGCTTGGCGCCGGCGTCCTCGATTCGATCTTTGACGGCATTGGCGGAGAAGCCGCCGAACACCACCGAATGCACGGCACCGATGCGCGCACATGCCTGCATGGCCACCACTGCTTCGGGAATCAGCGGCATGTAGATGATCACGCGATCGCCGCGTCCAATACCTAAAGCTTTTAACGCATTGCCGAACTGACACACCTCTTGGTGCAGTTGCGCGTAGGTCAGCTTGCGTATGTCCCCGGGCTCGCCTTCGAAAATGATGGCAACCTTGTCCGCGCGGCTCGCCAAATGCACATCCAGGCAATTGTGCGATACGTTCAGTTGGCCGTCGGCAAACCATCGGTAATTGGGCGCGCGCGAGTCATCGAGGGGCACGGTGAAGGGCCGGTGCCAGTCAATCTCTGCCACGGCCAGATCCGCCCAGAATCCGACATAGTCATCGGCCGCCTTGGCATGCATGCGCTTGAGTGCCGCAGCCTTGAGCGTGGCATGCTTGGCAAACGCCGCGGACGGCGCAAATACGCGGTCCTCTTGCAGGACGGATTGGATATCTTTCTGCGCCATGGTCTTCCTCAGTCTTCAGGCAGCGGTGGCGATGCGGCGCACCTGCTGTCTCAATATGTTCCCGAATCCATGGGTGTCAAAAAAGAAATCGAGCCCGCCGCGATCCTGCGGCCGCGGCTTCAAGTCATCCAGCGTCGCCTCGATCGGCATGTCGCAAACTATCCCGGTCAAGCGCCGCGCGAGATAGGCGGCCTCCTTGTGAGCCAGCAGTTTAGCAGCGACGGCGGCCGCGCCGCGCAGCTTCAACAATGGAATCCGATGAAGATTGGCATACAGCTCATCGAGGGAGCCGAATACGGCAAATAGTTCAGCGGCCGTCTTCTTGCCGACGCCGGGAACGCCCGGAATGTTGTCCACGCTGTCGCCGGTCAGCGCCAGAAAATCGGCAATGAGCTCCGGGATGGCCCCAAAGCGCGGGCCGATGTCATGATAGTGATAGCGGGTGTTGCCGCTGTAGTCCCAGAATACGTCGCCATTGCGAATCAATTGCGACAGATCCTTGTCGCGCGTCACCAGCACATTGCACAGTCCGGCGGCGCGCGAGCGCGCGGCCAAGGTTCCGATGATATCGTCGGCTTCGTATTCGGCGCTGGCGTATTCCGCCAGGCCCATGTGCCTGCAAAACTCGCGGCACAGCGCAAATTGGCGCTCCAAATCGGCCGGAGGCGCCTCACGATTGGCCTTGTACGCAGGATAAATGCCGTTGCGGAACGAGGTGACGCTGCGCAGGCTCAGGTCGAAGGCGACGCAGATTCGCTCGGGGCGCACCTGCTCGAGAAGATCCGACAAGAAGCGCGCGAATCCATACAGTGCATGCGTCGCGTTGCCGTCGGCATCCACCATGTCGGGCGGCATCGAATGATATGCGCGAAAAATGAAATAGCTGGCGTCGATGTAGTACACCACGCCGGACCGCGGAACGGGAATCCCCGCGATTGCGTTCACATCGGCCAGCGTTGCATCCGCTCGTGCAGCGGACTAGAACGCGGGAAATGCGCAACCAGATACTCCATCTGATCCGCAAGCACGCGGCGGCCTTTCAAAAAAATGTATTCGGCATACGTGGGTGTGAACGGCACCGCCAGCAGCTGCATGCCCGCCTGTTCCGGCGTTCGCGACGCTTTGGCATTGTTGCAGCGGCGGCAGGCTGAGACCACATTGCTCCACAGGTCCTGGCCGCCGCGGCTGAACGGCGTCACATGGTCGCGCGACAGCAGGCTATAGGTAAAGCGCGCACCGCAATACAAACAAAGATAGGCATCTCGCCGGAACAGCGTTTGATTGTTGAGCGGGGGCGTGTATCCCGCGCCACGCAGGTTGCCGGGATTGCCGGTCACGCCCAGGGTCGCAATGATGGAATTCACATCGACGATGGTCCGAAGGCCGGTCCTCGCGCAGGTGCCCCCATACAGACGGTACAGAAGCGTCCCGCACGTGTAGGCGACCTGCTCGGTGTGATACAGCCGCGCCGCTTCGCGATAATCGACCCACTCCAACGGCATACCCGACACATCGGTACGCAGTATTTGCTGGGACAATGGATAGGCGTGCGAAACCACGGCAAGGTCGTCCCGCCAATCCAGCAATTGATACCTGTCCTGCTTCACGGCCATAACACCACCAAAGATAGTCGACTCTTATGCCATAATTCAATGTTTCGCACGTAACTAAAGGCTTGGGAGAGTTTTGCATGCCCGTCGTCGTCGGTGTCCTCACGGAGACCGCTGCCCAAGAAACCCGCGTTGCGCTTGTTCCCGAAATCGCGGCGAAATTGAAGACAATCGGTGTTCGCGTACTGATTGAGCGCGGCGCCGGGGCTCAATCTCATTTCCCGGACGCGCTGTACGCGGACGCCGAATTCAGCGATGCCGCGGCGATCTTGAGCTCGGCGGACGTCATATTGAAGGTTCAGCCGCCGTCTCTGACTGAAGTCGCCGCCCTCAAGAAAGGCGCGGTCATCGTTGGTTTCATGCAGGCGTACGCGCGTCCCGATCTGGTCAAAGCGCTCCAGCAACGCGGCATCACCAGCTTTGCGATGGAATTGGTGCCGCGCATTTCACGCGCGCAGTCGATGGATGCGCTGTCTTCGCAGGCCTCGGTGGCCGGCTATAAGGCGGCGTTGATCGCGGCGGATACGCTCGAAAGATTTCTGCCCATGCTCACCACGGCCGCGGGCACCATCCGGCCGGCTTCCGTGTTGGTGATCGGCGCAGGAGTCGCCGGATTACAGGCGATTGCCACGGCCAAGCGCCTCGGTGCCGTGGTCGAAGCATATGACGTGCGCAGTGCCACAAAGGATCAGATCAAGTCGCTGGGCGCGAAATTCGTCGAGACGGGCGTCTCCGCGGAAGGAGCCGGCGGCTATGCGCGCGAGCTCACGCCTGAGGAAAAGGCCAGGCAGCAAGAGGTTCTGGATGCGCGGATCGCGGCCAGCGACGCAGTCATCAGCACCGCGTCGGTTCCCGGACGGGCGGCACCGCGGATCATCCTGAAGGCTGCGGTCGAGCGCATGAAAGCGGGGTCGGTCATCGTCGATATCGCGGCCGAGCAAGGCGGCAACTGCGAACTGACCCAGGCCGGCGAGACCGTACTCCACGGTAGTGTGAAAATCTTGGGTCCGGTCAATTTGGCGGCCTCCTTGCCGTATCACGCCAGCGAGATGTATTCACGCAATTTGTTCAACTTTTTGAAGCCGGCGCTGCCGAAGGGCGAACTCGTCATTGATTGGAACGATGAGGTATTTGCCGGCGCCGTGCTCACGCACGATGGCCAAATCAAGCACGAAGCGACGCGCACGGCAATAGAGGGGCCCAAGACATGATCGATGGCGTCATTGCACTCTATATATTCATGTTGGCCGCCTTCACCGGCTACGAAGTCATATCGCGCGTGCCGGTCATTTTGCACACGCCGCTCATGTCCGGATCGAATTTCGTTCATGGCATAGTCTTGGTCGGCGCCATGGTGGCGCTGGCCACCGCAGACACCACATTGGTGCGGGCCATCGGCTTCGTCGGCGTGGTGCTGGCCGCCGGCAATGCCGTCGGCGGCTATGTCGTCACCGAGCGCATGCTGAAAATGTTCGTGTTGGCCGGCAAGAAGAAAGGATCTTAAAGGATGCCTTCCGCTTCGATGATTGAAACCTTGACGCAGCTCTCCTATCTGGTAGCGGCCGCGCTGTTCATTCTGGGCCTGAAACGCATGAGCTCGCCCGTAACGGCCGTCAGCGGTGTTCGCTGGGCCGGCGTCGGCATGCTTCTGGCGACCGTCGTGACGCTGGCATTCATGGGAGCCTCCTCGCTCAACCTGGTGCTGGTGATTGCCGCCATCGCCATCGGCAGCATTGCGGCCTGGGTCAGCGGCAAGCGCGTGGCGATGACCGACATGCCGCAAATGATTGCGTTGTACAACGGCATGGGCGGCGGCGCCGCGGCGGCGATTGCTGCGGTGGAACTGTACAGCGGCAACGAACACAACCTGGTGCATCTGATCATGGCCGCCATCGGCGGCTTCATCGGCGCGGTGTCATTCAGCGGCAGCTTGATCGCCTTCGCCAAGCTGCAGGGCCTGATCACCAAGTCGGTGCGCTTCGGCGGCCAAAAGTTCGTCAATTTGGCTATATTGCTGATCGCCGTCGGCTTTGGCTTCATGGTGGTGAGCGGCGCCGGAGCGCAGTCGGGGCTGCCGATGGTCTCTTTGTTCTTCGTGTTCGCGCTGATTTTAGGCGTTGCCATGACGCTGCCCATCGGCGGCGCCGACATGCCGGTCGTCATCTCTCTGTACAACGCGCTCACCGGACTTGCGGTGGGCTTCGAAGGCTTCGTGCTCAACAACGCGGCGATGATCATCGCCGGCACCGTGGTCGGCTCGGCGGGCACTCTGCTCACGCAGCTGATGGCGAAGGCCATGAACCGGTCTCTGGGAAATGTTCTGTTCTCCAATTTCGGCGAAAGTTCCGCGCAAAGCGGCGGCGGCGTGACCGGCACGCAAAAGGCCATCGAGGCTTCCGATGCAGGCGTCATGATGGCGTACTCGCAAAAGATCATCATCGTGCCTGGATATGGCATGGCGGTGGCGCAGGCTCAGCACAAGGTGTGGGAGCTCGCACAACTTCTGATCGATCACGGCGTGAAAGTGCGCTTTGCCATTCACCCGGTTGCCGGCCGCATGCCGGGTCACATGAACGTGCTGCTCGCCGAGGCGGGGGTGCCCTACGATCTGATTTCGGATCTCGATGAAATCAACGCAGAATTCGAAACGGCCGACGTGGCGCTCATCATCGGCGCCAACGACGTCGTGAATCCGGACGCTCGCAGCAACAAGAGCAGTCCGATCTACGGCATGCCGATCTTGAATGCGGACAAGGCAAAAAATGTCATCGTGATCAAGCGCGGCCAGGGCCAGGGATTCTCAGGCATCGACAATGCGCTGTTCGTCCTCGATCAGACCCGCATGCTGTATGGCGACGCGCAGGCCGCCGTGAGCCAGCTGATCCAAGCGGTCAAGGCCGCAGGCTGATCTCGAAGCGATCTCTGCTTTTCCACTGCGTCGGTCTGGCGGCGGCATGGTCCTCCAAGCGGATCATCTCGCCCTTGAGCTTACCTTCGTGCAATTCGAAGCGCACGTAGTGGTAGTTCGGAAAATCCGTATTTTGATAAAGATCCGCGGCGGTGCGGTCGAGATCGTAGGGCGTCGCCCCGCCGCCGCCCGACACCAAGTACATCACCCCGTCCTGCGCGAGGCGTTCGTAGTTATGGATATGGCCCGCGCTCACCACGAAGCGTGCGGTGGAATGGGTGGCCGCATTGCCCAGATACTCGCCCAGCGATTGTTCGTTCTGGCGCGCATTGTGGTCCACGAGTCTCACCGTTTGCACATCCGCCACGGGAGGATGATGCATGACGATCAGAACGACGCGGACCGCGGCGTCGAGCGACGCCACTTGGGCCTCGAGCCAAGCTCGCTGTTCGCTTCCCGGCAAGAGCGAGGCATCGCTGTCCAATGCCATGCCGACGACCTTGGCGCCGATGGCAACCGAATACCAGCGGCGGCCGCGCAACTCGGGAAATGCATCCCACCAACGATCGAGGCAAATCGGTTGCATGCACGCGGAGAACTCATGATTCCCCAGCGCCGGGTAGACCCGCAGATGCGCAGCCCGCCAGGCGCGTGTCTCGCTGCGATACACCGCATAGTCATCGGCAATACCGTGCCACGGCAGATCCCCATTGATGAATATCGCCGCCGGGTTCTCCGCGGCAATCTTGGCGATCATTGCCTGGCGCACGCCCGGCGAACTCGCCGTGGTTTCGCTTACGTTGGTGAACCGGGTATCGCCGTAGGCGATGAACACCAGAGGATCCGGCAGACTTGAATCCGGCACGCTGAAGGTGGTCGCGCCTCGCACCGGCCCGCATAAAGCGAGCGCGAGGAACAGAACAACGGGCAAAGAAATGCGCATTGCGAGATGCTACGCTAAGGAGACTCCAGCTAAATGAAATTATTATTCCTGGCCGGGTTGTGCATGATCGCCATAGGCGCAACCCCCGCAACCGCCACAGCTGCAGCGGCTCCCGGCCAAGACGCGCGATGGCGGCAACACGCCGCGCATGTCCACATCTCCCGCGACAACTGGGGGATTGCGCATATCTACGGGAAGTCCGACGCAGACGCCGTATTCGGCATGATGTACGCGCAGGCCGAGGATGATTTCAATCGGATCGAACGCAACTATCTCAATGGCCTGGGGTGGCTCGCGCAGGCGGAAGGCGAATCCGCCATTTACAGCGATCTGCGCGAAAGACTGTTCATCGATGCCGCGACGTTGCAGCAGCAGTACCGCCGCAGCCCCACGTGGCTCAAAACCTTGATGATCGCCTGGTCGGATGGACTGAATTACTACCTGTCGAAACATGCAAATGTCGCGCCGAAGGTCATCCACCACTTCGAGCCCTGGATGGCCCTGTCCTTCACCGAGGGCAGCATCGGCGGGGACGTCGAAAGCGTTGATTTGGCCAAGCTGGAGAAGTTCTACGGGCAGCCGGCGCCGCCCACAGCGAAGAATTCGCAGCCATTCGTCCCGGAGGAGAATCCCGGCGGCTCCAATGGATTCGCCATCGCACCCAGCCGCAGTGCATCCGGCCATGCGATGCTTTGGATCAATCCGCATACGTCCTATTATTTTCGTTCGGAATTGCAGGTGGTCAGCGAGCAGGGCCTGAACGTGTACGGCGCGGTCACCTGGGGACAATTCTTCGTCTATCAGGGATTCAATCCGCACAACGGCTGGATGCACACCTCGTACGGCGGCGATGCCATCGACGAATACGCGGAAAATCTCGTGAAAAAACCTGCGGGCCTGTACTACAAATATGGCGCCGGGCTGCGAAAACTAAAAGTCACTCGGATCACCATCCCCTTCAAACGAGCCGACGGCCACGGCACGCGGATATTCACGGTCTATCACAGCCATCATGGCCCGATTGTTCGCGCCGAGAACGGCAAATGGATCGCCGTCAAATTGTTGGTCGATCCGGTGCCCGCGTTGTCGCAATCGTACCTGCGCACCAAGACCCGCGACTACGCCACGTTCCGCAAGACGCAGGACATGCGCACCGACACGTCCAACAATACCGTGTATGCGGATGCCAACGGCACCATCGCGTATTTTCATGGAAACTTCATACCGAAGCGCGATACCGCATTTGATTTCACGCATCCCGTCGACGGCAGCAATCCCGCCACCGAATGGCAGGGACCTCACGCCGTCGAGGACACCATCACCTTGCTCAATCCCAGCAATGGCTGGCTGTTCAACAGCAACAATTGGCCGTTCTCCGCGGCGGGCGACCAGAGTCCCAAACGTGGGAACTATCCGCGGTACATGTGGATCAAGGGCGAGAATCCGCGCGGACCTCACGCCGTCGAAGTGCTGCACGATATCCACAATGTGACCTTGGACAGTTTGATCGCCGCAGGCTATGACGGGCACCTGACCGCATTCGATGTACTGCTCCCGCCGCTGTTCGCAGGCTTCGACGCGCTACCCGCGGCGGATCCGCAGCGTGCTGCGTTGGGCGAGGCCATCGCCGCCTTGCGAGATTGGAACCGGCGCACCTCCGCGGATTCGGTGCCGACGGCGGTGGCGATTTTCTGGGGCCAGGAATTGGTCGAACGCAAAGGCGCAGAGGCCCGCGATGCGGAGGAACCGGTCTATGATTACTTGGTCGACAAAGTCACCGACGCCGAACGCCTCACGGCCTTGAGCGCCGCGCTCGAGAAGTTGCAGCGCGACTTCGGCCGTTGGCAAATACCCTGGGGTGAGATCAGTCGCTTTCAGCGCTTGACCGACGACATCGTGCAGCCTCATGACGACGCACGCCCAAGCTTACCGGTGGGCTTTGCGCCCTCACTGTGGGGCGCCCTGGCGTCCTTCGATTGGTCCAAACCGCGCAAGACGAAGAAAATCTACGGCTCCACGGGCAACAGCTTCGTCGCGGCCGTGGACTTCGGTCCGACCATTCATGCGAAAGCCCTCATGAGCGGCGGCGAGAGCGGCGATCCCGCCTCGCCTCACTTCACCGATCAAGCGCTGATGTTCAGCCAAGGCCGTTTTCGCGATGTGCTGTTTTATCCCGAGGATGTGCGCGCTCACGCGGAGCGCAGCTACCAACCCTAAGCGCTCGCCACGCAGAACGCATGACTCATGCCACGTGATGTCGAGCGGCTTCTCACGGCTTGGGGGATAGGAGGCCGGCTGGCAACTGCGCCTTTCTCTTACGTTGCCTGCCGGCTCCCTATCTCTCCATGCTAATGCGGAACGTGCCGCGGCGGCGGTGCACCGTGCATCGGCGGCGGCGCACCGTGCATCGACTGCGTGGCGCGATGACGCTGCTCGGGCGTCATCTGACGCCATTGCTGGCGCAGTTGCATGCGTCTTTCCGGCGGCATTTGCCGGAAGCGATTGAAGGACTCGCGGAGCTGCTGCTGCCGGTCCGGCGGCAGCGACCTGTACTGCTGCCAGCGTTGGCGCATCACCTGCCGCTGGTCAGGCGGCATGGCGCGCCACTGCGAAAATCGCTGTTGCGCACCGGCGCGCTGCTGCGGCGTCATCGACAGCCAGCGCTCACTGCCTCTCGCGAGCGCCTGCTGCCGATCCGGGGGCAGGCTGTCCCACTCGCCCTGATGACTTTGCAGCGCCTGCTGTTGCTGAGGCGACAGAGAGCTCCACGCTCTCGGGGTGGGGGCGGGCGCGGGCGCAGCGGCCGCAGGCGGTTCGGCCGCGGGCGGCGCAGACGCGGGGGTCTGCGCAAAACCGGTGGCGGCAGCGAGAAGACTTGCGCAGACAAACCATGCCCTGATCATTTCTTTGCATCCTGCGGCGGCGTTGCTGGAGGATCACTCCCGCGCGGCGGCGCCCTCTTGAAGAATTCCCACCAAGCTGCATCACCCACATCATCCGAACCTAAAAACTCGAGAAACCCATCATCCGGCGGCGCCGTCGATTGCGCCGGTGTCGTCGCAGGCGTTGCGGCCGGCGGCGAAGCCGGCGGATCCTGCGCAGCCGGCGGCGGCGCAGCGATTGCAGTCGCACACAACACACTGAGCAGCAGGCCGCCCCTGACCGATCCCGTGAAAGGCAATTTAGGCAGCCGGTCCCGGATTCGCGTCTTTGTCCGCAAAATCATAAAAATCGATATCGTCTTGCAGCATATCCATCGCATCTGCTGAACCTTCATCCGAAGAGGCGAGAAGGTCAAGGTCTTCGAAATTCGACTGCGCGTCGGCCAAAGTGCCGGCCTGATGATGAAGCGGCGAACCCATCCATAGCACCACGCCTAAAATGGCCGCGGTGGTCACGCCGGCTGCAGGTGTCCAGATTTTCCAGCCCAAAGCCCATGGCCGGCGGGTTGCGGCCGCCTCGAGCGCCGCGCTGCGTGCCTGCGTGAGGCGCGAGCGGATGCGCATATCGAGTCCTTCGACGCTGTCCTGAAACAGTGCCCGGCTACGCTTTTCGAAAGCATCGTTATCTTGTTCGCTCATCACCAAACCTCGCCGAGTTTTTCGCGCAGCGCATGCACCGCGCGTGAATAATGCGTTTTCACACTGCCTTCCGAGCACGCCATGGTGCTCGCCGTTTCGGCAACGTCCATTCCTTCAAAATTGCGCAACATGAAAGCCTCGCGTTGCCGCGTCGGCAAGGCTCGCAGCGATTCTTCCAGCTGCTGCATGGCCTGTGCCTGCATCAGCCTCTCGGGTATGGCCGGCGCCGCATCGGCCACATTTTCCATTGGATCCTGCGCCTCGTTGTCCGGATCCTCCTTGGGACCGGGCAACCACGTCATGACGCGTTTGCGCACTGTCCTGCGGCGCTGCAAATCCCGGATGCCGTTTTCGAGAATCCGATAAAACAGCGGCCGCCATTCGGCGCTCGGACGCGACGCATAATTGCGCGTGAGCTTGAGCATCGCGTCCTGCACCACATCGAGAGCATCGTCAGGGTCGCGCAACGCAACTTGCGCCATGCGAAACGCGCGGCGCTCGATCTCCGCCAGGAATTTCTCCAGTTCTTGCGTGTACTCCAGAACCGCCGCTCCCCCAGGTGTTGGAGCGGGATTATCCCAGACCATCCAAGCTGTATTGAGCGTACCAAAGCGGGCCATGCGTATCATCTCCGTTCCAGGTATAAACGCGTACCCTTTAGGATGGTTGACGTCGCTAAGGGCGCAAGATCAGCGACTTACGCACATCGATTGTGACTCCCATTGCAATATTTTCGATCAAACCTTTCGCGCGGCATCCAGTGGGGGACGTAATCCTTTGAATTTAAAAGATTCATTTCGATTTCTGCTATTTTTTAACCAATTTGACAGGACCCGAAACGGAACGGGCACTTAGGGTAAATGACCCCCGCTTCTCAACAGAGTTATCCACAGTTTTTGTGGACAAGAATTCGATGATTTTGCAGGTCGCCATCGACACTCCGCTGCGCCAGGTGTTCGATTACTTGCTGCCGTCGAGTCAGGCGCAAGAACTTCCCCCCGTGGGTGTGCGGGTCTTGGTCCCTTTCGGCCGTCAACGTCTGATCGGCATTTTGGTTGGCATCGTGGCCGAATCCGCCGTGCCCGCGGCCAAACTCAAGAGCGCGCTGGAGTTTTTGGATGAAAGTCCGGTTTACGATCCGGTCACTTTCGAGCTGCTGCGCTGGGCGGCAGAGTACTACCACCACCCCATCGGTGAGGTTTACGCCGCCGCGCTGCCGGTCGGTTTGCGTGACGGGCAACCGGTCTCGGCGAGTATCGAACATTGGAGTCTCACCGAGGCGGGAAGCGAGGAACTCGCGCGCCCCAGCTCACGTCGCGCCCCGCAACAGCGCGCCCTGCTGTCATGGTTGGCGCAGCGCTCGAGCGCCACTACCGCCCAGGTCACCGAAACTTTCAAGCGCGCGCACTTGAAGACTTTGGAGGCGCGCGGCTGGGTCATACCGAACTCATCCGTATCGAGCGGCTCGGATTGGGCCGACGACTTAGGATCGGTCGAGGTTCATGCCGGTGGACTTGCGCTCACCGGCGCACAGAGCCAGGCGGTCGAGACCATTCTTGCCTCACTACCCGCCTTCAACGTGCACCTGCTGTACGGCGTGACCGGCAGCGGCAAGACCGAGGTGTACCTACAGGTTATCGCAGCGGCGCTCGCGCAGGGGGGCCAGGCGTTGGTGCTGGTACCGGAAATCGCCTTGACGCCGCAGCTCGTCGATCGCTTTCGCCGCCGCTTCAGCGGGGGCGTCGCAGTCGTGCACTCCGGCCTCACCGACAGTGAACGCCGCGATGCGTGGCGCGCGGCGCACAGCGGGCGGGCGCGGATCATCATCGGCACGCGCTCCGCGGTGTTCACCTCGATGACCAAACTCGCGTTGATCGTCGTCGATGAGGAGCACGACGCCTCGTACAAACAGCATGAAGGCTTTCGCTATTCGGCGCGTGACCTTAGCGTCATGCGGGCCCGCGGCGCCGGCGTACCGGTCATTCTCGGGTCGGCCACTCCCTCCTTGGAAACCTTGGAAAATGCCGCCGGCGGACGCTATGCCAAGCATATCCTGCCGCAGCGGCCCGGCGCCGCGCAGCCGCCGCGCATGTCGCTGGTGGATCTGCGCAGGCATGCGGCCGATCAGGGCCTCTCGACGCCGGCCATGCAGGCCATCGCTCAACATCTCAAAGCCGGCGGCCAGGTCATCGTGTTTTTGAACCGGCGCGGCTATGCGCCGAGCTTGTTCTGCAACTCCTGCGGCTGGGTCGCTCCCTGCGCGCACTGCGATGCGCGCATGACCTTGCACCGCCGGGCGCTCAAGCTGCGCTGTCATCACTGCGGTGCGCAGGCACCGGTGCCGACGATTTGCGCGAGCTGCGGCCAGGCATTGTTGCCCGTGGGCCAGGGTACGGAACGGGTCGAGGAGACCCTGTGGCGCCTGTTCCCCGACGCGCCGCTGGCGCGACTGGACCGTGACACCGCATCCGCCCGCGGCGCCATCCAAAGCGTGCTCGAGCGCGTGCACAGCGGCGATGCGCGCATCTTGGTCGGCACGCAAATGCTCACCAAGGGACACCACTTCCCCGAGGTCACGCTGGTGGTGATCCTGGATGCCGATCAGGGACTGTTCGCCAGCGATTTCCGCGCCACCGAGCGCCTCGCACAAACCATCACGCAGGTGGCGGGACGAGCGGGGCGCGAAGCGCGGCCCGGAGAAGTGATGATTCAAACCCAATTTCCCGAACATCCGCTGCTGCAGCGGCTCATTGCGGAAGGTTATGAAAGCTTCGCGGCCAGTGCGCTGGAGGAGCGCCGCGAAGCCGGATGGCCGCCTTTCTCGCGCCTCGCGCTGCTGCGCGCCGAGGCCAAGGACAGCGCAGGACTGGACTCGTACCTGCGCGCCGCCGCAGCGCTGGGCCATGTGCTCAATGAGTCCGCCGCCAAAGAGTCCGCTTCGAAAGAGACGGCGGCCAAGGAAGGCGCAGTCAAAATCCTCGGCCCCGCGGCCGCGTTGATCGCGCGCCGGGCCGATCACTTCCGGGCGCATTTGCTGATCGAGGCCACCGTCAGGTCCTCGTTGCAGCGTTTTCTCGCCCGCTGGCTGCCGCAGGTGGAAGCGCTGGCCGGTCCCAAAGGTCTGCGCTGGTCGATCGACGTGGATCCTCTGGAAGTCGATTGAGCGCTTTGCGGTAGACTGCGCAGCCTTTGCCACACTCGGGATCCCTTTGAAAACTTTGATCGAAGCACTGTTGAAGCGCGCACTGGATTCGCTTCCCGAAGACCTCGTGGCCGGCACGGCCCGCGGCACACGGATCGAGGTCGAGAACACGCGCGATGCGCAGCACGGCGATTTCGCCAGCAATCTCGCCATGCGCTTAGGTCGTGCCACCCAGCAGAATCCGCGCAAGCTCGCGCAAGCACTCGTGGCCGCTCTGCCTTCGAGCGATGCGATCGACAAGGTCGAAATTGCGGGCGCGGGCTTCATCAATTTTTTCTTGAAGAGCGACGCGTACACCCTCGAGATCGACAAGGTCTTGAAGGATGGGGAAGTATACGGCCGCTCAGCAGTGGGCGCGGGGCGCCGCGTGCAGGTGGAATTCGTGTCGGCCAACCCGACGGGGCCCTTGCACGTTGCCCACGGCCGGCATGCGGCATTCGGCGCGACGGTCAGCAATCTGCTCGAGGCCGTGGGCTACGATGTCGAACGTGAGTACTACATCAACGATGCCGGCCGCCAAACGGATATTTTGGCGCTCAGCGCCTGGCTGCGCTATCTGGAACGCTGCGGCGAGCATTTCGCTTTTCCGTCCAATGCTTACGTCGGTGAATACCTGGTTGCCGTGGGCGAAGAATTGTTCGAAGCTTGTGGGACCGCTCTCAAGCATGCTGCTTCGGACGTGTTCAAGGACTTGCCGCCCGATGAGCCGCAAGGCGGCGATAAAGATGTGTATATCGATGCGCTCATGACGCGCGCACGCGCGCTGATCGGAGAGGCCGCCTTTGAACGCGTCTTGAAAACATCCCTGGAAGGCATTGTCGGGGACATTCGCGAAGATCTCGCCGAATTTGGCGTCACTTTCGATTGCTGGTTTTCGGAGCGATCTTTGAGCGACAGCGGTGCAATCGACCGATCGATCGATACCTTGAAGAAATCGGGACACGCTTATCTTAAAGACGGCGCGCTGTGGTTCAAGAGCACGGATTTGGGCGACGAGAAGGATCGCGTCATCGTGCGCGACAATGGCTTGAAGACCTACTTCGCGTCGGATATCGCCTATGTCCTGAACAAGCTCGAGCGCGGCTTCGAGCATTTGATCTACATCTGGGGCGCCGATCATCACGGCTACATCGCCCGCCTGCGCGCAGCCCTGGTGGCGCTCGGCGGCCCGCCCGAACGCTTCGAAGTCCTTCTCATGCAAATCGTTTCGCTGTTTCGCGGCGGCGAAAAAGCCAAGATGTCGAAGCGATCGGGCGACTATGTCACCTTGCGGGACTTGCGCAAGGAGGTCGGGAACGATGCGGCGCGGTTGTTCTACGTGATGCGCAGCAACGATCAGCACCTGGACTTCGACATGGAACTGGCGAAGTCACGCTCCAACGAAAACCCGGTGTACTACATCCAGTACGCGCACGCCCGGGTCTCGAGCGTCCTGCGCCAACTCGAGGAGCGCGGGCTCACGCATGACATCGATCATGGCATCGCTTCCTTGAGCAAGCTCACGGAACCGCAGGAGAAGCAATTGATCAAGCGCATCAGCGCCTACCCAGAAGTCATCGAGCAGTGCGCGGCGCAGCGCGCGCCGCATTCGCTGGTGCATTACTTGCGCGATCTCGCCAATGATTTCCATACGTATTACAGTGCGCATCAATTCATCGTCGAGGATTCAGGCAGCCGCGATGCGCGGCTTGATCTTGCATTGGCGACGCAGATCGTGATTCGGAACGGCCTGAAGCTGTTGGGCGTCTCCGCGCCCGACACCATGTAGCTAACGAGCCTGCCTGAAGCTGATCATGCCTCGAGACTACAAAACCAAACGCAATAAGCCCGCCGCCTTTTCCGGTTGGATCGGTTTCGCCTGCGGCTTAAGTCTGGGGATTGCCGTGGCCGGCATCGTGTATTTGAAGGATCATCGCCTCGATGCGCCGCAGACCGGCGCCGACAAGGTGATCAAAAAGAGAACTCACGGCAACGAGCCGCCCGAGGCCGGCGACTCGGGAGCCGATGAGTCGAAGTCCTACGCTTTCTACGAGATGCTGCCGAAGTTCGAGGTGGTGGTGCCCGAGAAGGACAAGGACGTGAGGCCGGATATCAAATCCATCCCTGAGACCCGACGCGGCACCTACGTGCTGCAGGCCGGCTCGTACAGGAACTTCGCCGATGCCGACCGCGTGCGTGCCAAGCTGGCGCTGCAGGGCATCGAGTCCAACGTGCAAAAGGTAACGGTGGATAACGACACGTGGCATCGCATCCGCATCGGTCCCATCTCCAAGCTCGAAGATCTCAATCGCATGCGCCAAATTCTGCGCAAGGCCGATGTCGATGTGCTGGTGATTCGGGTGGGCGATTAGGCGCGAGGCATCTCGTACAAAGCACTGAAGAAAGTACTCAGTGAGTGCGCTGACGACGACTGGGAGCTAACCCGCCAAACTCTGGAAGGCCTTGGCGATATGCATCCAGGCCGGCGTTCCCGAGAGCGCCACGGCCCCCACCAGTTCGGCCAGGAGAGCCAATCCTCCATAGACATAGACCGGATGCGGCCGGCCGCGCGTACGCCAGTCGTGAACCATGGCAACCACCAGCAACAACTCCCCGACCAGCCCGGGAGGTATGGAGACGAAGGCCGGCGGCGGGCCGGCCAAGCCCGGCGGCGCGAAGAAGGTGAGGAATACCCGGGCGATCGCCGGCGTCATGATCCCGACCATCAGCAGCACCATCAGCCGCTTATGCACCTCTGGCTTGCGTATGTTGACTACGCCCAACGTAAACATGGCGGCCATGAGCGGCCAGGCACACAGCGTCACCGCCGCGAAGCGGCGCGCCGCATCGCCTTGCCCGAGCGCCTCGAAGCGCTTGAGGACGGTCGCCTCGCCGACCAGAATCGAACACATCATAATGCTGAACAGCGATATGCCCGCCAGTCCCCAGGCACGGTGATCGAGCGTGCGGCCGGACGCGACCAGCGCGGTCTGAACAAAAAAGAAACATGTCCACGCAAATAGCAATATGCCGTGAATATGAATGATGGGTTCAGCATGGAAAGTGCCGGTCGCAACCTTGGCCCAGTAGGTTGGCGTGAAGCCGCCGAACGCAACCAACAGGAAGGCGCCGGCCATCCAGACATAAAAACTACGGCTCTCGGCGCGCAACACCGATGCGCCCGCTACGGTCGCTTCCATCTTTTTATCCCCTTATCGTGGAATCGCGGCGAAGTATGCCAGGAGCGCTGGCACTAATGTTAAGTTGTGTCAAGGAACCGCGCCCAACGGTCGCTCGAGAGAGTAATGTTCGCAGCTAATCCTCGCCTAATTGGCGAAAATCGACGCCTAATGCCCGCAACTTGCGGTATAGGTGAGTTCGCTCCATACCCACTCTCTTCGCCAGTTGTCCCACCTTGCCGTTGCAGAGCAGCAGTTGCTGCTGCAAATAGGCGCGCTCGAATTGTTCGCGCGCTTCGCGCAGCGGCAGTGCCAGCAGGTCTTGCTTCACCAGGGGCTCATCGACTGCCATTTTCACGGCCAGCTCGCGCTCGATCTCCTCCAGCCGGATCTCTTCCCCCGAGCCTAGGATCAGCACGCGCTGAACCAGGTTCTTGAGTTCGCCCACGTTTCCGGGCCAGGGATAATTGCGCAGCCGGTTTTGCGCCGCCACGCTGAAGCGCCGCAGCGGCAGATGCTGCTCATCGACCAGGCGGTCGACGTAGTAGCGCAACAGATCGGGCACGTCCTCGGCGTAATCGCGAAGCGGCGGGATGCGCAACGTAATCACGTTGAGATGCGCGAGCAGATCGCGTCGAAACGGCTCCGGCGAGGCGCGCAACTCGAATCCTTCTTGTGCGGAGCTGATCCAGCGCACATTCGGCTGCAGGCGCTGCCGGCCGCCGACGCGCGTGTAGCCATTCTGCTCGATGGCCCCGACCAGGGCGCGTTGTGCATTGGCGTTCAAATCCTCCAGTCCGCTGACGTACAGCGAGCCGCCGATCGCCTGATCGAACGCGCCCGGCTCGACTTTTCCGTCGCGCTCGCTGCCGAATAGCGCCGCCGCGGGATCCTGCCCGAGGCTGGCCGCCACCACGCTGAAAAACGGCTTCGCCGCGCGAGCGCTCAAGGAATGCAAGTAGCGGGCGTAGGCCTCGCGTCCCGACCCCAGCTCGCCGACGAGCAGGACCGGAGATGAGCTCGAGGCTGCCTGCTGTACTTGTTCGCGCAGGGTCTGCGTAATTTTCGCCTTGCCGATGGGCACGGCCAGGGCAGAGCCCTGAGTGCGCGCCGACAGGCGCTTGCGCCTGCCTGCGTCGAGCGCCCTTTCCACGGTGCGCAGCAGCTTGGTCAGGGACAGCGGCTTCTCGACGAAATCAAATGCACCGAGGCGGGTGGCCTCGACGGCGGTTTCGACCGTGCCGTGGCCGGACATCATTACCACCGGGCAATCGTAGCCGTCCGTGACCGACCATTCGCGCAGCAGCGTGATGCCATCCGTGTCGGGCATCCAAATATCCAGAAGGACCAGGTCCGGGACCTGCATCGCGCGCGAGGAACGCGCCTGGCTGGCGTCCGCCGCGATTTCCACGTCGTAGCCCTCTTCTGAGAGAATCTCCTTGAGCAGGCCGCGGATATCCGCCTCATCGTCCACCACCAATATTCTCGAAGCGGTCATACGCGTTCTCTCCTGTGTTCACCTGTGCGCGGCTTGACGGAGCCCGCGGAGCGCGCGCCGTCGCCGAGCGGCAATAGAATTCGTACGCGGGCGCCCCCTGAGCGCTGATTATCCGCCTCAATTCGCCCGCCGTGTTCTTCCACGATCTTTTTGACGATCGCCAGCCCGAGGCCCGTGCCTTTGGGTTTGCTGGTGACATACGGATCGAATACGGTCCCGATCAAGTCCCGCTGAAATCCGGGGCCATTGTCGGCCACCACGATCGCGACCGATGCTCCCTGTTTCTGAGCATCGTCGGCGAGCTGGGTTTCCAATTCAATGCGAGCGCCGGTCTTGCCCTCGAGGGCTTCCAGCGAATTGGTGACCAGGTTATTCAGGATTTGCCGGATGCGCATCCGGTCGGCCGAAATGAGCGGCAGGTGCGGATTCAGCTGCAGTTTCATCTCCGCGCCGCTGGCCTGGACTCGGTAAAGATCCACGACCTCGGTGATCAGCTGGTTCAGGTCGAAGCGCGAAAAATGCATGTCGGGTGCGCGCGCATACTCGCTGAACGCATTGACCATCTGCTTCATCGCATCAACTTGCGCCACGATGGTGTGTGTCGCGCGTTCGAGGATTTGCGCATCTTGCGCGTTCATGCTGCCCAAAAATTTGCGCCTCATCCGCTCCGCGGATAGCTGGATGGGCGTCAGCGGATTCTTGATCTCGTGCGCCAGGCGGCGCGCCACCTCGCCCCAGGCGGCGTCGCGCTGCGCCTGCAGCAAGGTGGTGATGTCGTCGAACACCAGTACCACGCCGGCCGCGCCCCCGGCATCGTTGGGCAGCGCCGTGCAGGCGCACATCAATACATGCTTTCCTGACTCCGACAGCAGCTCGATTTGTTCGCGCCAATCCAACTGCTCCGGCTGCAGGCGCTGCTTGATGGCACTCAAGAATTGCGTGAACAGAGTGTTGTCGCTGATGGATTCATCGAAGGGCTTGCCGATGGCCGCTTCGAGATCGACGCCCAGAATGGCGCTCGCCGCCTGATTGGCGGTGCGCACTTTCAGATCCGGCTCGAGAGAGACCACGCCGGTGGAGAGGCGCGCGAGAATGACGGCGAGTCCCGCTCGCTCGGCCTCCACCGCTTGCTGACTGCGGCGCGTCTCCTCGCGGGCTCTTCCCAGGCGTTTGGTCATGTCGTTGAAGGAGGTCACGAGAAAACCCAGCTCATCGCGTCCCGGCAGCGGCAACCGGGTGTCGTAGTTGCCCTTTGCCACCGCGCGCGTGCCGGCGATCAGGTCCTGCACGGGCTGCACCAAACGCTGCGCAGCGAAGAAGGCGCCGTACACGGCCGCGATCAAGGACATCAACACGACAAAACTCAAGATCAATACAAAGGTCGATTTGAGCGGCTGCCTGATTTGCACCAGATGCGCGTAGGAGGACAGGGAGCGCTGCACCGTATCGGCGAGCTGGCTCAACTGCAGCGGCACGGGATA
>Ga0137413_10000116_pt1 | contig 20766 bp, 44 predicted proteins | sample CZODoug2_1_16fun_FD_108280 | JGI IMG/M metagenome (GOLD analysis project Ga0137413, IMG submission 108280) | Vadose zone soil fungal communities from Angelo Coast Range Reserve, California, USA - CZODoug2_1_16fungal (Illumina Assembly) | ecosystem: Environmental > Terrestrial > Soil > Vadose... | reverse complement strand
GTGGGCTCGGGATCTGTATCCGGCCGCGCGATCCACGGTTCTAACGTGCTGCCGCGCGGAACCCGACGTTAGCTCTCCGGGAGTCTTCCGGCCGAGCCCACCACGTTTACGAGAACAGTTTACCGAGTCGGTAGCCGATCCAGCAACCGATCCGATTCTGCCACAGTCCCTCTCGGGTATTCGTGTATCTTACTCGAAGGCTTTCTCCCGGACTTACCATGGCCTTTAGTAGGCCGCTCATGGCTTGTCCGTGGGCCCGTATAATCTCCCCTTGCGTGGGGAAGATTCGACGCCGCCAGGAGTCAACCCGTGCCCATGCTGACGGACTTTCGTCGACCACCCAGGCAGGGCTTTCTTTGATCTTGGCGTCGTTGTATTCCTGGATGCGCGCGTCGAGTGATAGGCTTTCGTTCATCGTATGTCTAGGAAGGTCACTCGTACATACCATGACGCGTTTTTGGTCATGTGTACTTTGATGCCACCGTCGAGGTATATGGAATTGATGTCACATCCGACTACCTTACCGATTGCTAGCCATGCCGTTGGGTCTTCCAACCTTACCAAGCGGCCCAGCAGCAGGCGTATATGGTCGAATTGGCCGCCTGGATACAGATCTATCGAGTCGGGCGGGAAGTCGTTCATAGCTCGCTCAGCTTATCGATCAGTCGCTTGATGACGTCGAACTTTTTTTCGAGGGTCGCAATGCGCTTGCCCTGCCTGTCTAGGACGCCTCGGTATGCATCGACCTGCATTTCCAGTCTGGTTACCGATGCGGTTCCCGCGGATGGCAACATGGCGGGGTCGATCTCTTTCGCGAGTACATCGTCGAGCGATTGGCGATCTACTTGCATGCGCCACATGAGGTTATCGTGACACATCATGATTTCCATCATGCCCGATGCAAGCCGGCGAATCCGCAGATTATCGCCAGTATTGAATGGGACCTGACCATCATAAATGGTGCCGAACATGATGTTGCTCATCGCGCCACCCTCGTTACGACCACGCAATGGTCCCCGGAATGCCGGAACAGTCGGATGCAGCCGTTGAGGCGGCACCACAGTGGATAGTACCCAAGCTTAGGCATCGGGAGCCTCCGGCCCGAATATGACCGGCACCCGGGTCTCCCGGTGGCTCTCATGGACCCCGAACACGGTCGTCAGCCGCACCCGCTCCCCGTCGTCGTCGACGTCGTCAATGCGGATCCATACCCGCCGTCCCTGATCCCACAGCAGTTGGCCGGTGAACACGTCTTTCGCCTGTGGTGCCTGCATTATCCCTCCCATGGAAAGGAGACCGGCGCGGACACGGTCTCCGGAAATAGTCGCTTCACGGCGAACCCGAGTAGCTCCGGGTCGGCCATCCATTCGGATAGCTTAATGGTGACGTCGCCGAGAGCATTCACGTTGTGTTTCTCTTGACGGTTTCCGGCGAATACGCCGATCATGCGGTAATGGTTCACTGAATTACCCGTCTATTCGCGCGGTGATTGATCCACCATTGCATCGCCACGTTTCCGAACTGCAGACCGCATAGGGCAGAGAAGGTATAGACGACCCAATCGGGGCCGGGTAACCATAGGCCCGATGTCTCGCCGAGACAAAAGAAGGCGAATGATACGAATAGTATCTTCACGACTTCACCGCCGTCCCGTGCGCCGGGAGGCGGCCGTACGTCGCCCAGCAGTCCCCATACTGCAAACGCCAATCCTCGATACTCATCATACGATGGGTTGCGCTCTTCTCATACAGGGGGCCGTAGACGCGGCGCTTACCCACAATGTATTTCCACCCGCATCCGCACGTGAATTCTTTCATCGCGGCACCCGCCCTTTCCCGTGGCATGTCCCGCATCCCGCGGTCGATTTAATGCTACCATTTCCGCACTCCGGGCAGTCTTTCATTGCCCGAATCTTCGCCAGATTGTCGGCAATCTTGCCCTCTTGCTTGATCCGTTTCCGTACCTTTCGCGGTAACGGTTTCGGTTTCTTGTCGTCACCCTTTTTGGTCATGACGTCCTGCCTTCCGTCTAGTGGGTTTCGTCGGTCACGTACTGCGTCGTCGCCTCAATCATCAACGACTCGAACAGGTCCGTCCGTTCGGCCTGTGTCATCTCCGCGGCGTACTGGGACGCATCGAGCGTCGTCGAAATGTAGATGTTGCCGTGATGGTCACCCGCGATCATCACCAGCGCCGACAGGCAATCTGGGCGCATCTTGCAGGCCTGCGCCGCGATCGGCCAGACGATCTCCCCGAAAAATTTCGAGTCAGTGGCCATAGCCGACCCGCTTCCCGGTGCCCGTGTTGATCCACACGTACCGGTATCCCTCGATGACACTCAGCCCTTTATGTTTGGGGCATTCGACCATGTCTTCGAAGGTTGACTGGTCATCGTCGGGAATGGTGCAGCGGCAATTCAGGACGAACATTCGCTTACGGATTTTGGGCATTGCCTCTCCGGGTGGCGGGCCGGTCGCCCCGTTGGGACCCTTCCACAACGGGGCGGCCGACGATCAGTCGCAATGATTCCGCTCAGGCCGTGCACGCACGCCCAGGCAGTCATCGCAGAGGGGATAGATCATGTGGCAGTCGACGGGGCGGCCGCACGCCGTGCAACTGTGCGCTGCAACGCCGCCAGCGCGGCGTTCGCGGCGAGGATTCGCACGGAAACGGGGGTTGATAGATTGCGGCGGTAATGTCGTCCAGCCCATGATCGCTCCTGCCACGAAATCCACATGCTATAGAAGATCATCTTGTATCCATTCCGATACTGTGATAGTACGCCATTCTCGACAGTATTCGCAGTAGATCCGTTGCATTCCCAGCTGATTCGCGATCATGCGGACGGCAGCGGCCATACGCCAATCCCGGTGATGAACACACAGGGCGCCATCGGTGATCCGGTACGGACCGCTGCCATCGCGCGAATCAGCCGAGGTAACGAGTCTCTGCGTCCGGAAAATCGTCATTGTATTGCTTGGATATCTGGATGCCCCGCGGGCATGCCAGCCGAATATCAATACCATTCCAGCCGCGGTCGGTGCCGAACGTCCATTCCTGCGGGGGCAGATCCCACGAGCACTGACCCCGCGGACCCTTTCCCACGATCGGATCGGGCAGGCCGATAATCTTCCGCTCGTACAAGTACTGCGTGATCTGACGGAGAATGCCCGCGCCGGAATCGTTGAACACGATATGTTCCAACGGATTCACGGACAGTTCAGACATGACCAGCCGGCCACGTTCGGCCGCGACCTGAAGTACCCGCCCCGGTGCGACCACAGCCTCCACGGACACGAACGCCGGCCTGTAGGCCATCGCCTGATTGGGGACGCCTTCGTGGTACCGAACCCGGGTGATGACGAACGGGACCTTGATGAGGCGGTCGACCTGGTCTTCTTTGAGCAATTCGTGGCCGAGGACCGCGTCACCCTCTTGCGCGAAGGTTTCCCAGTCTCGCTCGAGATTGTGGTCGCCGGGCCGGTAGGGCTCGATGCTGACCACGGGGTCCACTGTGGACACTTCCGTCGCCGGTTCGGTCACGACATCCTTCTTTGCAGCGGTTGCCATTATGCGTTTCCTTTCGTCGCGCCACCGGAACGGTGACGGTTCATGACTTTGTACAGGATTTTGCTGTAGGTGCCGGGGATAGGTTTGGTGCGGATCGTCAACGGCACCGTGTCGGCGTACAGTTTCGCCAGCTTGATGAGCTCGGCGAGTTGTTCGGGCGTGGGCTGGCCGACGACACGCCAGCTCGGGCTGACCTTCCATGCCTCGTGCGCGGTGTCGACCCACGTCTTGATGGGCTGCGGGATCTCCACTTCCGGCGTGGCCAATTCGATGGTCAATGCCTCAAAATCCACTGTAGACAGACCGTTGCCGTTCGGGGTGGCCGGTTGGAATACCGGCGTCACTGGAGGCTTCCGTGCCGGCGCCTTCCGTGGCACCGTTTTGCGGGGTGCTGCCATATCCTCTCCTCCATACTTGTTGACCAGAAACAGGGTGTACCCGTTCGGTAGGGCGGGTTCGGAATCGAGTAGTTCAAGCGACATGCCCGCGAGGGTGTCGAACGGGGTGTCAGTCATGGTGGCGCCGCCGCGCCCGCCGGATGGCGTCCCGGACCGATTCGCCGGCCAGCCATAACCCGCCCGCCGTGACCCCGAGCACGATGAGCGCACCCGCGTTCATGACTGCGCCGCCAATCCGCGGAGCCGATTCACGCACGATGTGCAGGTCTGCACCTTGCCGAGCACCGGATGATCCGCCCAGTGCGTGGCCTCGCGGTGGCAGCCGGCGTACCACATGCATTCGGCGTCATAGTGGGTGTCCGCGGTGCCGCCGAATGTGAACGAGGTGATGACGACGTGATCGGTCGGTGCGATCGGTGTGATGACTACGGCGCTCATGTCGACTCCCCCTTGTTTAGGAACGCTTGTAATTGATCGAGCTAATGGTCCAGCCGGACAGCGCCAGGGCCTCGGCGGCCTCGTCGCGTAGCTGATCGATGCTCTCGTTGCGCAGCTCTTGGTAGTACTCATGTGCGGCGTCTTCGTCGACACCTACGCTCTTCCAAATTGGCTGCGGGTTCTCCATGCCGGTAAGGATGGCCGGGGAGGTGGTGAACCAGTTGAGCGCCATCGCAGCGAGCTGATCGGTCGACCAACGGGAAGCAACGATGTATTGCGCGGCTTCGTATGTGTCGGTCATTTCGGCTCCCCTCGGGTTGTATGTGCAGTAGGGCGACCGTAGCATATGGTCTGCCCATGCACAAGGGGGTATAGTGGAGGCATGCCGAACACGCCGAACCACACCATCCGGGTACCCGACCATCTGTGGGACGCGGTGGCCGCCCGCGCGGCCGACTACGGCGAGACCGTCACCGACGTGATCACGCATGCCCTGTGGGAGTACCTCGACATCCCGGACGGCACTGTTTCACGTGAAACATCGTCACCCGACCCGCGCTATCCCGACGCGTTCACCAGATTCATTCGCGCGACTCAACGCCGCGCAACATCCGACGTCGAGTAGGGCGACCGCGCCTCGCCGGCCGACCGCTCCCGCGGCTGCACCGGCCGCAACGGTGTATCCACATACGAGATGTACGCCGCCCGCGACTTCGTATGCCGGATTAGGAACTCATGGTTGTCCGGGTCCATCGCATCGAAAACTGGCAGCCACACCTTCTTAGGCCCGAACAGCTCCGCGAACCTCTCCGCATCGGCCTGATCTTTCGGCACGAACGCCACCGTCCACCACGTCTCCGACGACATGTGCCGGTCCGCACCCTGCGGGCGTTGCTTCATGCCGACCACGGTGATGCCTTGGGAGCGGGCCTCCCGCCAATACATCTGGATCATCGCCCGGAGTTCCGGCGACAGCGACTCCACGTAGGCGATCTCGTCGAACGCGATCAGCCGGTTAGCGTTGGGCTGCCACAGCCGGGCCAGCAGGTCATAGATCTTCGCTGCGTGGTATTCCTTCCGCCGCTCACCCAGCAGCCGGGTACGGGGCCAGTAGATGACCTGGCGGTGCTTCCGGACCGTCGCCCATTCGTCGGTGATGGGCCAGCCGAGTTTCAGGATCGTTGCGTCAGCTGGTTTCGTACAGATGATGATCATCGGAGTGTCGCGGACGATCATCCGTTCCTGCAAGATCTTGGCGAGGAAGTGGGTCTTCCCCGACCCGTTCATGCCGACGATCTCCATATGCTCCGGCTGCGGGTCGCTCGGGTCGGCCCGGCCCCAAATCTGCACGAATTCGGGGCCCAGAACAGACCAGGGGACCCGTTCGACCGTCGGCTGGGCATTGACAGGCTGAGTCACGTTAGACCCCGTAGGCGGCGAAATCAGCCTGCTGTGGGGCCTGCGCGTCGAAATCGACACCCGGGACCGGGCCCGGCCGCGGACCGAACAGGTGATGCTGCGCGATCGCCTTACCGAGCGGGAAGCACGCCATGCCGAGCTCCGCCCACAGCAGGAAGCCGGTCGTCGACCGGAAGTACTTCACGATCGCCGGTGACTTGCACAGGATCGGGGTCAGTTTCTCCGCGATCGGGGGCGTGTTCTCCAGTACCGCGGTGCCACAGATCGGGTCGACCATGCTCAGGCCACCGCCGAGCATGGTAAGGAACATGGCAACCTTACCTTCCACGTCGTCGCGGACCCGTTTGGTGACCTTGACCGGGACGTCCTTGGAATACTGCGGTTCCTCGTCGTCGGCGTCGGCGTCGGCCGGCGCTGGATCATCCGGGATCGTATCGGACATCTCGGCTAAATAGGAATTCTCGAGATCCTCTAGCTCGACGCCGGTGGCGAGCGCGTCAAAGTCGACGTCCACCGACCGGTCCAGCACGGTCACGCCACCCGGCGGGTTGGACTTGTGGCCCCGCTTGTACTTCCAATTCGACCCGGCCTTGATCGGTGCCCCGCACCCGCACGCACACGTCGCCATGACGACTCCCTTAGGCATGAAAATAAGACTTTCGGTGCTAGAATTTTACCATGCCTAAGTCAGTGGAGGCCGCCCGTGGCGGCGCGGTACGGTACCGGACCATCACTATCGGCCGAGGGAAAAAGAAGCGATATATGCGTGTCGCGATCGTTCGGAAAGCGGGTAAGAAAGGTGGCCATACGGTCGCCGGACCCATCCACACGAAGGGAAAATAATGGCACTCACGGATGATGAGAAAGAGTTACTAGCAAAGCTGACGAAGAAAGCAGAAGAACCCGATGATGCCGACGACTACGAAGTGGAAATGACGGATGAAAATAACCGCACCATTCGTGTCCCGTATTCGAAGGGTAAAGGCCTGCTGGCGAAATGGGGGTTTAACCTGGACGAGCTACCGAAACCGGAAGGCGACGGAGCACCTGGCGGCGCAACTGGCGACGGTGGGAATCCTGACGGCGCTGGTAAGGCCCCGGCCGGAAACGGGAAGCCTGCCGGCACCCCCGGCTACTTCGCCAAAAAGTAACGAGGGGTGACCTCATGGCCGGAATACCCGCGAATGCGCAAGTCATCTGGGACTACCTCATCGGTAAGGGCGCATCCAACAATGCCGCCGCCGGAATTCTCGGCAACATCGAACAGGAATCGGGTGGCGACCCTGCCGCCGGGCCATGGCCACAGCAGTACGGCCTGATCCAGTGGACTCCGCCCACGAACTATTTCAGCTCGCCGCCATCGCTGGCGCAGCAGTTGCCGGCCATCATCGCCTACATCAACGCCAACGGCGGTATGGCCGACATCAACGCGCACGCCTCCACTCCCAGTGAAGCGGCCGTGTACTTCTCACAGAAGTACGAACGTCCCAACGCTGCGGAAGCCAACAACGAGAACCGGTCACAGTCCGCGGAACTAGTCCTGACGGCATCAAAGAATGGATGGAAAGGCGCAACCAACCCGATCACGACCGGCACCACGACCGGCAGCACCACCGGGGCGCAGTCGGCATCCGGTAATCTGGTCGACACGAACACGGCGTCATGGTGGAAGCAACTCTTCACCGACCCATTCGGCGCCGGCGGCAAGCTCGGCGACGAATTCGATAAAGCGCTAGGCCTACCCACCCTGCCCGGCATGAAAACCCTGACCAAACCCATCACCGAAACCGGGAAAGCACTGTCAGGGTTGACGATCGCCGCCAACGACTTCGTGACCTTCATCGGCGCACTGTTCCGGCCGACGCTGTGGCTCCGCGTCGGCGCGTTCCTGATCGGCATCGTCGGCGGCGGCGCGGCCGTGTACCTACTCGCCACGGCAAACCGGTGACATGATGATATGGCCACTATTTTCACGTCGCAGACGCCGGTACAGCTCGACGAGGCCGACACGTCTACCGGCACGCTCGGGACTGCATTCTTCGCCGACGTCGCCGGCACCGTCACCGCCATCCGGTACTACAAAGGATCAACGCTCTTTGACGGGCTCACTATCACGGTGGGCCTCTATGATGCGGGCGGGACGTTACTCGGTTCGGCCAGCCGCACCCAATTGGCGGGGGACCCCATCGGATGGATCGATGTTCCCCTTACAGCTGTGCCCATCATCGCCACCGCCATCTACATCGCCGCCTACCTGTACCCCGGCACATCCCACTACGTCGACACCGCCAACTTTTTCACCACACCCGTCGACAACCCCCCACTACATGCGCCAGCAGATGACCCCGCAGGCCAACGGCAAGGCATATTTCATCAACCATCACCCACCATCACCTTCCCTACCAGCACATTCGCCCGAACCAACTACTTCACCGATGTGCAATTCACACCCGGTGGAACACCCCCCGTACCCTCCACGCCAGTCCGGCGCGGCTCACTACTAGATGGGAAAACCATGGCCAGAATGATCCTCGCGGCCGGCGGGGAATATGACATCGTCTCACCCGCCGAACACAAAGAAGCCATGACCGGGCTCGAACGCAAATTCGACACCCTCATACGCGACTGGACCCGCGGCCTCAAGGTCATGCGCATCCCCGCCAACTCCGGCGTCCCCGTAGCCGGGAACCTCCTGGTATCCCTGCAGGGCCCCGATCTGGGTTTCGCCTGGGTGGTGCAACGGATTTCCTGTATCGGCATCGCTACCGCCGACCTGGCCGGCGCATCCGTGGGGCTGTACCGGTCATCCGACGGCGGCGCCTACCCGCGGAACTACATCGACGCGGTACCGCCCAACTCGGGCGCATTTTTCGGGTCAAAGTCGTTTTGGCTCATGCCCGGGGAATCCCTCGCGATCTCCGCGACCGGGCTGGCCACGACCGCGACCGCGGTCACGTTCAACGGTGAAGTCATTGAGGCGCCCGCGGAAATGATCGGCAAGTTGCTGTAGTGGCAACCTACATGACCCTAGGAACCCGGGGTCCCATCACGGGGGCGAAAGACATCTCCACGGGGCCCAACGCCGGGAACTATACGGTCACGTTCGATCAGCTCGTATGGAATGTTACGACACCGTTCTTTGAATGTTACCGGATCACCCTCGATGGTCAACCCGAATCGTCGTTCATCATGTACATGGATCAGAAACGGTGGGAGGTCCAGCAGGTAGGCGATTTCAATTCGTGGGAGCCGCTCGTACCGATGCTACTCATACCGTCCACTGTGCTCCTGTACATGTTCGACTATGCACCGACGACGATTCACCAGCCGGGGATACCCGACAACATCGCGCCCACCGTCACCATGTGGCTGCGGGCGGACATGGATATACCAGCGAATGCCGCAACGGGACTAGGGCAAGGAATAGGCAAATGACCACAAGCGAAGTCGACACCCCCATGCAGCCGATCGCGCTACTGCGCGGAAAGTTTGCGCTGTACGAAACGCCAGGAGGCGGGCTGCACCTCACCTTGCATGCGGAGGGGGAAGAGGAACCCCGCCATATAGAGGTACCGAAAGCAATCGTCAAAATGCTTGCCGGCGGTAAGAATCCCCTCGCCATGATATTCGGTCGCCGGAACAAGGGGGAGTCGTAATGCCCTGGACTAATCAGGTTCGCACATCCACGCTGGTGAAACCTCCCACGTCCGGGCCCATCACCGGCGGCGGCCCGACCGTCACCATTCCGAACCTGTCCGGGTTCAACTCTCTGATTTTCGTTACTACGGTGGCGAATACGGATGTGAGCGATCCCGTCTTCAGCGCTCTTGATATAGCAGACATGACCGTGAAGTCCTATCGGGATATCGGCGGCGTCCTGGCACCGCTGGATGCCTACACTTATTACATGCAAGCAAATTCGGGAACGGTACCGTACACGGGTGGATGCGTCATGCGTACCATCTATCCCCTCAACGGCGCCGACACCGTCACCGTGACTGACGGCTTTCAGGGCAACACGACCGGTCCCATGTCCACCGTCGTCTACGCCACCGATGTGCAACTCGAGCCCACTCACAACGTGTTCAACACGGCGCAACCCGACACCACATTGCTTGCGCTCGATGTGTACACCGTTCCCACGGCCGGGGCCGTCATCCCTATTCCTGTTACGTCCGATCCGATCCGGATTTACGCCTGGTGTGATGGCAGTTCAGGTCACTCGTCGGTACAGATGTCTATCAATGACACGAATAATGAGTCGATGATACTTGCGCAGTGGACCGTTCCCCGGTCGGCGGCGGCCGGATATCCGCAGGGCGGCCAGCTTGGGCAAGGGTTCTATTACAACGGACTCACTCCAGGTGCTGGACCACCTGCCGCGGCGGTAACGGCGCAAGTGAACATAGCCGAACCTTTTACTCATCTGCCGCATGCCATGTCCCCGTTGACCCTCAACTTCCCCACTATTACCGGGACAAACATTATGAACGTGTTCATCCAACGCGCAGCAGCAACCCCTTAAACGGAATGGAATTGTCATGTCATTCACTTATCCCCCCGTCGTTTTCGGAAGCCAAACGCACATCATCGAATGCGTCGACGTGGCAGCCGCGAACGCTGAATTGGATTCGCCCACCTATGTTTCTGACAGTAATGAATCGTGGGTATGGGAAGCAGGAGCGACAATCTACCCCACTAGTACAGGCGGTTACACATTTATTTACACTGTCTCAGTGACGGACATTCCATGACCAACGACAAAGTGAAGGCCGTTCTGATCCTGACGTATATCGGGCTCGCAACGGTGTGCGCCGTGCTTCTCATCGATATCCAGATCAAGAATGCCATACTCGATGCGGGCCGGGCCACGCAAGAGGGCCTGGACCGGCTGACCCGGTACATGGGAGAGGTGAACGATGGAGCCATGGAAGAAACGTCTACTCATCGAGACGCTGACCGCCCTGGGCGTGTGTCTGGTAATGGTGCTCGCGACGATGCCGGAATGGAGGCTGCAACTATGGGCGGAGAAAATATCCGTAAAATTAACGGCAGCGAATCCGCAAAAACTGAAGGAAAAACTGTCCCCAGAAAACGAAGCGGTAATACGCGAATTCCTCCGCGACCTGAGCCGATGGAGTCACCGTGAGGGTAGCTAAGAAGGTGCTCTCCATGCACACCGACGAATGGCTGACATGCTGCTGGGATGACTGCATCAAGGTCGGCTACGATCTGCATGCGATCCGGGTGGACTACGGGGTCCCTGGGGCCCCGAACGTGGTCAAATTCGTGTTCTGCTCCGACCGGCACCGCGCCTATTGGGGCAATTCGTCGCGAGGGGGTCAAGGATCATTGCCGGCGGGTTATCGCCTATCCGTGACGTGAAGGGTTTATACTCGCGGCAAGCCAGTAGGTAACCATCGGGTTAAGGAGCACCCATGCAATACCTGAAAATTGGCGTCCACATGTGGGTGTCCGTCCTGATCGTCGGAACCCTGTGGCGTCTTCTCTCATTCCACGCCATCGCCAGCCCGAACGTGCATCTGCAGCACGCGGGTAAGGCCATGAGCATCCAGTACTAGAAAGGATTGTCACCTCATGGCCAGTGCAGCCACCGCCGCGAGCGGGACCGCCCAATCAACCCCGGGGGCGTCGTCAGGATCGGGTGGTCAGAATCCATTCCAGATCGCGACCAACCTCTATGCCGAGAAAAACAATCAGGGTCTCATCACCTCCCAGATCCTGGGGGCCGCGCAGATCCCCGGCGGCGGTTCCATCAACGCCGGCAACTACCTGCGGGGCGTACGCCTGATCGTCCGCACGGTGACTCCCGGCGTTGCCGGCACCGTGACCCCGGATGCGCCGTGGAACATCTTTGCCCAGCTGGATCTGATCAACGTCGACGGTTCGGAAATCCTGTACAACATGCCCGGGTATTCCTATTACCTGTCGCAGAAGTACTTCCGGCCGTGGCTGCAGTCCCCAGACACCGCCTACGATGGCGCCGCGTCGACCGCGCTGTCCCCCCAGTTCACCCTGTTCCTGCAGCCGGAGGTCCGGTGGACCGCGGGCGTGCTCGCCAACACTGACACCCGGTCGCAGTACCGTTGGGATCAGACCCTCAACACCGCCGCCGCGGTCGGTACTGGCTACACCACGGCACCGACCATTTCGGTGACCCCGTACATGGATGCGTGGGCGCAGCCGGATGCGCAGGATCTGCAGGGCACCGCGAATCAGCCTGTCCCGCCCGGCGTCAACCTACAGACCAAACGGCGGCACCAGATCTTTTCGATGAACGCCGCCGGGTCGAACAACATCTACCTCTCCACCCTGACCGGCAACGCGTTGCGCGGGATGATCCTGGTATCCCGCGACTCCACCGGAGCTCGGGTGCAGTCCATCTCCGACCCGCTGTACTGGCAACTGGACAACCGGTCACTGGGTCGGCTCAACCCGGACATCATCCGGCAGTGGAAGGAAGACTTCTACGCCAGCTACAGCCGGGGACCTCTAGAGACGGGTGTCGCGGTGTTCCCGCGGTTCCTGGACCCGGGCGACCTCGACGGTCAGGGATGGCTGTACACATCCAACGCCACGAAGCTGCAGTGGGAAACCGCGACGGCTGCCGGCGTGACCGGCATCGGCACCATGGAACTCATCGCCGATGAGGTCTACCCGGTGGGTCCGGTCGACCCGCAGCTTGTCGACCTGTAAGGGAGGATCACGTGTCTGCATTGGGTGATGTGCTCCGCGCGATCGCGAAGCATCTGCCGGCCGCGACGGAAGAGATTCTGAAGGACATCGACGACAAGATCGTCGCCTTGGAATCCGATATCGAGGCCGCGAAGGAACCGGCCGCGGAGCCGGAGACGCCGGCCACACCAGATGATGGGGCGGTGACGTAATGGGGTTCGCGCAGAATTTCGCTACCGCACCGTCGGCAGCGTTCGGCTCATACCGGGGTACGCCCTTGTACCTCGGCACCGGATCGAAACAGGGAGGCACCGTGGCCGGTAATGGCCAGTTTGCCGCCGGGCAAGGCCCGGTGGAATCCAGCTCTGCATGGGAACCGTCGATCCTATACCTGTTCGGCCTGATCCTTGTGGAAATGGTCGTATTCGGTTTCCTATCCAAGCACCTAGGCTGAAAGGCTTACACAGATGGCAATCCTCAAAGACCACCGGTTCTGGGTCGGCCTGCTGGTCGGCTACCTGCTGGTCGTATTCGTTCCCAAGCTGAATTTCCGTTCCAAGATGGCCGGCGGCGGAGCGTAACCCGTGGGCGGCAATGGCAGGCTCGCACTCGGCTTCCTCATGTTGTGGATAGCCGGCGTAGCCCTGTTCGCCGCCTTTCATCCGGGCGGGATCAAAAACGGCGACAAGCCGGCCCAAAATCCCGCCGACGTGTTGCGGTACTTGATGACGAAACTAGCTGGGGGAGGGGAAAGCAGTGGCAGTAACGAGCCCAGTGCAAGCGGCACGGAAACAACTTAGCGGCCGTAAGCAGCCCTCCGCCGGCTATTTCTCAGAGGGTGGCCGTAAACCCAATTCCACCCGGCGTCAGCAGGCTCCCGTTTCTGCTGGCGCCGGGAGGCACGCCGCCGTATCGTCGGTCACCCGCGAGCGGGCCGCATCGGCGACCCGGCGGGCACCGACGTATGCGCGGAACGTGGCCGCCGCGCCCCGTGCGACCCGCGACGTGGCGGCCACAGTGACCCGGCCAGCTAAGGCCTATTCGGGCACGCTGCTGGCCGAGTATTTGGCGGCGGCGGCCATCATTTCCCTCGGTGTCATGGTGGGTCAGGAGTCTTACACGGTGAAGATGGCGCGGGCGTTGACCCGCCTGGGTGCGCTCACCGCCGTGTTCTTCGTGCTGGCCCTGCTGGCGTCCGGGGAGAATTCGGGTAAATTCGCGGCCACATTCGGGCTATTGATCGATGTTGCCGTCCTGTTCGACTCATCGAAACAGGGGCATCTGAAGGCGGCGGCGCAAAGCTTCGCGGGACTCAACACGCCCGAGTCCCCGGACGATACGGGTGGCGGCGGTGGCGGCGGCGGGACAGCGCATGTCGCCTCGTTCGATGACCTCGACGCGCTGGAAAAAAGCGCTACGTCAGTGCTGGGGGTGTGAACCATGGGTGACATTGTCTGGCAAGTCCTCACCGGCGTGGTCATCATCGCCATCATGTTCATTCTTGTACGTCCCGGCAGTAATGCCGGTCAAGCCATCACCGATACGACCGGCGCGGTGGCGGCACTCATCCGTACCACGGTGGGGTCGGCGCCGAACAGTGCACAAGGGAGTTAGATTCCATGACTAAAGACCTCGGGACGTTCCTGGTCGGCATCGTCTACCTGGCAGTCCTTTTCACCCTCGTACGGCCCCGCTCGCAGGGTCCGCAGTTGGTCAGCAATGTCACGACCGGCCTGGCGAACCTCATCAAGGCCGGCACGGGCGGCGGCACCTTCTAATGATCTTCCCTAGCCTGTCCAATCTGGCGCCACCGGGTGAGGCCGACGGCGTCCCTGGTGTCGCGGTGTCGCGCGCCTACGGCAACCCGGCCGTGTCGACACAGCAACCCAAGATTGACCCGCGCCCGCAGGGTCCTACCGTGCTCAACGCCGGTCAAGAGACGGCATGGAAGGGTGCCGGCGGGTCGGGCTGGGACGACAAGCTGATCGCCCGGGACCGGCATGCATTCATGAACCGGGGATATGAGAATTCCGGGCGCCGGTCCGGGCTCACCGATCCGCCGATGGACGGCCCGATTCCGCCGAGCCTGCGTGTCGTCAACCGCACTATCAACTACCAGCAGGGCACCGACGCCACCGCCGCACAGGATGATCTGACCCGCGCCTACGCCCGCAACGATCAAGGCGAATACATGGGCACGCAGGGGCAGGGCTGGGGCCCCGTCTATGGGGGCGTCCCGGCGCTGTGGCAGCCCTACGGCTCCTATTCCGGCTACACCGCCGGCCCGGTCAAGGGCATCCAATCGGTGTACGCAGAGGGGCAGACAGGCGACGGGCCGCACAGTCTCTATTCCGGACCGCCGCACGGCTTGCACACGTTGACCATGCCGGACTATGCACAGACGATCGGCCGATATATGGCGGTCCCACAGATGCATGGTCCCCGGGTCGACCGGCCCGACAACTCGAGAGTCGCCGGCCAGAACTACTCCCAGACGGTGCAGCCACAGGGCCAGACCGGCACGGTAGGGCAGGTCACCGCCCCCGCGGCAACGAGTGTGCGGTACCGGACGAGCTCAGGGTGGCGGGGGGCGACGGGCTAATGGCCATGAAACAACATGAAATGGCGGCGTTGGGTCTGTCCGCGATTGGTATCGCGGTACTGGTCTATACGGCCATCAAGATGGAGCCGTACGGCATGAAACAGCAGCGCTACGCCGACGGTATGGGAGTATCCATCGGGGGCATCTTTGATGAGATTCACCCGCACGAAGAAGGGAACCATTTCTGTCACCCGGATATGGTCGGCGGTCCGGTCGTGTATCTGCCGCACATGTACCCGCCGCGGGTGGGACATGAGATCACGACGTTGATGGAATTCGGGTTCCCCGCGCTGCAGCGGGAAAAGCCGCAAGATTACGACTGGATCGTGCGTCCACCCAGTGAGGACACGCTATGACCGCGCCCGCGCCGGAAGGCGCACCGTCGAGCAGTGGCGGGTCAGCGTTCACCCGGAAGCTGGGCCCGTTGCCGATGTGGGCATGGCTGGGTATCGGCCTGGCGTTGCTGCTGGTCGTCTATACGTGGAAAAACAACAAGGCCGCGTCCGCGGACACGACTACCGCGGCGGACACATCCACAGACTCGTCCCAAATCCCGCAGTTCATCAATCAGACGTATGTCCAGAACATGCCGGGGACGACGCCGCCGCCGAGCTCGGGCACCGTCCCGCCGCCCTCCGGTGGCGGCGGGGTGCTCACCCCGCCTTCCGGTAATGGCCGCCCGCCAGGGAATCCGCATGTACCGAGTGACACATACCGGTACATGCATACGTCCGGCGCCTATGACACGGTCGCGAAGATCGCCAAGAAGTACGGCACCTCGGTCTCCACCATTCTCGCCTACAACCCCGGCATTCAAGAGAAAGGCTGGAATATCAACAAGCTACCGACGGGTCAGATTTTGCGTCTGCCCTCGGCGGCGACGGTGAATGCCGGCAAGATGTACATCACGACCGGTGGCCAGTGGTCGACGATTCCGCGTATCGCCCGGCATGAGGGCGTGACCGCGCAAGCTTTGCTGGCGGCGAATCCGCAGATCCAGTCGGAGGGATGGAATGTGCATGCCCTGCCGCCGGGCGAGACGTTGCTTGTTCCGTCGAAGGCTAAGGGCTGACGGGAAAGGATGCGATAATGATCTTGCACGCATCCGTACTCAGGGCGGTAGGTATGCATTCCATATTGCCCATTGTGGCCATGATCGCGGTAACGATACTCGCGGCGCTCGGGAAGATCACCGGCAACGATGCCCTACTGGTCATCATCGCCTCGGCCGGTATCGGTTCCACCGCCGCCGCATCGGTGACCGGTGCGGCCGTGTCCGGGCAGGCCACGACTGACGCGGTCAAGGTCAGCCATGAGATTATCGCACCTACTGACGGGAGTAAGTGATGGCTGAGAATTCCACTACCGCAACCGCATTGACGGTGATGACGCTCGCGGAGGTCCCTAACTTCTGGTCAGGGTTCCTGCCGTCGCTGTTCACCATTGCCACCTTTTCCGGTGGCGATGAGGCGAAGGCGGAGCACACGAAACGGTGGATTCGCCGCGGGGAAATGCAGGCTACCGGGCTGTCGCTGATCCTGGGCGTGTCTGCCTCCGTGCTCGCCGGCACCCCGTACCCGTTCCTGGGTGTGCTGTTCATGGTCGGCTACCTGGCTTACCAGTACGAGCATGCGTTGCGGCTCGGTCTGGGTGAGGGCCTGAAAATGAACATGGACGGCCAGTAATGTTCATGCTCGACGTCTCCCATTTCCAGGGGGAGATTAATTGGGCGCAGATCAAGGCCGACGGTGTGCCGGGTGTGCTCGCGAAAGTGAATCAGGGCGACGATCCTGGCCTGGTCGATGGTCGGTGGACCGCGAACCGGCATAATGCCCTGTCGATGGGGATCCCGATCGGTGGGTATCACTGGGCGATGCCGGAACGGAATGCGCTGTCCTCGCAGATGCTGTTCTCTCGCACTCTGGATCAGGTCCCGGGGATGTTGCCGCCCTTCCTCGATTTTGAATACAACGGGAATGGTAATACCAGTAAGCCGCTCAATCCGGGTGGGAAGAATCCGCTGCAGCTGCATGCCTGGATTCATGACTTCCTGGCCGACTATGGCAAGCCGATGGGTGTCTACACGGGTGACTGGTTTTGGCGGCCCGCGGTGGAGCCGTCCGCGGCTGCCGATACCAACATCGGTAGCCGTCCACTGTGGATATCTCGGTATGCGACAGACATTGGGCGTATCCCGCGGCCATGGCATGCCGCTGCGCTGTGGCAATTCACGGAGACCGGCCGCATCACGGGGATCGATGGGAACGTCGACGAGGACAAGCTGATCGGTGATACGATCGCGCAATTACTCGGTTACGCCACTACCGGCGTGTGGCCACCGGTCGCGGGAGGGGGTGATGAGGTGACGCCAGCCCAGATGCAGGAGATCAAGGGATGGATCGATCACGCGGTCGACGAGATCCGCACGGAGACGGCGGAGGGTAACTCCATCGCCAACGTGATGCACCACCTGAATGACCTACAGGCAGATGTGAATCAGATCAAAACCACACTCAACGCATCGTAAACAAAAACCCCGCCATCACTGGCGGGGTTTCTGTGACGATTCCGTGGCAGGAAGTCAATATGAATTGTACCGGGACACATGGCTAGGCGCAAACTCTGGTCTACATTGGCCAGAAAAACCCGTGACCGTTACGCCGATCAGGCGTATGAACGGTATGGGTTGTCTCGCCGGTCTGCGCGGGAGATGTATAACCGCGGCACCTGGCGGCCAGGCTCCCCCGACCTGACAGTACCGCGGGCTGCGCAGCGACAACCGGAACGGTACCGGCCACCCAGTGAGCTACGAGCCCGCGCGCTCGCCAACTTCGTGGCCCAACTGGGTCACTACATCAAGTTCAACATCGCCACGGTCACCCGTAATATCTACGATCATGCATCGCTGCGGGCGCTGCGCATCATCATTGGTTCCGATGATGATGATCTCACCGAATGGGCGCATTGGCAGACGGAGACGGCCGCCCCTGAGTGGATTGCACGCGAGGGGTGGTGGGATCAGGATGGCGACTGGCATAACCTCTTCTGGTATCACTAGGGTCTGCCAGCACCCGGACTGTTCGGCCACCTATCGGCCGCGGTCGCTGTTCAAGGAATCGAATTTCTGCCCCGACCATTCCGGGCGTGATGCCAGCAAAAAGGCGAAGCGGGCCGGCCTGTGGACGCCAGAGTTTCGGGCCATCGATGGGGAGGGTATGGGTAATGGTAGTGAGCACCGTTATGTTTTGCTCGGCGTTGGCCAGGTCCAGACGGAATGGCCGGGTGGCGTCGAGGACATTACGCAGATATTCGATGCACTCTATTCCGGTTTTCGCGCCGAATCGAACGCTGCATGGGTCGGCTTCTTTCTCGGCTACGATTTCAACATGTGGCTGCGTCTACTACCCCGCGAACGGGCATGGTTGCTGCTTTCCCCTGCGGGGCAGGCAAAACGGGTGCATCGGGTGCAACATATCCCGCCGCACCCGGTAGAATTCGAGGGCTGGCAGTTTGACATGTTGGGGTATAAGCGGTTCAAGCTTCGACCGAAAACGTGCAACTGCCGCAATGCCACGTGCCGATGTGTCAAGGCTCAGTGGATGTACATCAACGATGCGGGACCTTTCTTTCAGGCTTCCTTACTGTCAGTTATTGACCCTTCGAAGTGGGATGTTCCGGTGCTTTCTCCCGGCGAATTTGCTATGATTAAGGAAGGGAAAGAGCGGCGCGATTCCGCGGTATTGGATGAGGACATGAAGCGGTACAACCGGCTAGAAAATGACGTGCTGGAACGCGTCATGGACCGACTCAACGCCGGTTTCGTCGCGGCCGGGGTGAAGCTGCGCAAACAGCAGTGGTTCGGGCCAGGGCAGGCTGCGCAAGCGTGGATGGGCATAGACGCCAAGCTGGAGGGCGCCAAGACCGCCATCGCCGCGCTGCCGTCCGCGGTGGCGATGGCAGCGATTGCGACATACTATGGTGGGTGGTTTGAAATCATCTACCATGGGCACGTACGCGGCATTACGCACGAATACGATCGTAATAGTGCCTATCCGAACATCGCCGCCCAGCTCCCCTGCCTGTGTGGGACGTGGAAGACCTCCCGTGCCGCCGTGCCGGCCCCAGATGGACGCCTACGGATGCTGCGGTGCGTCGTGCAGGGATCAGACCCGCGGATGGGTCCGCTGCCGTACAGGACCGACTCAGGCTCAATTCTGCGCCCACTCCACACTGAGGGGTGGTACTGGCAGCATGAGATCGAGGCCGCGCGCGCCGCTGGCCTGATCGACAGCTGCGAGGTCAGCCTGTGGCATGAATACCGGCCGTGCTCGCACCCGCCGCCGCTGCGCGGCCTGGTCGGACTCTATGAGCATCGCCAGCGGGTCGGGAAGGACACCCCGGAGGGTAAGGCCGCGAAACTGCTGTACAACTCTATCTACGGCAAGCTGGCCCAGTCCCTCGGCCACCCGCTCTATGCCAACCCGATCTACGCCAGCCTGATCACGGCCGGCTGCCGTACCGAGATCCTGCAGGCCATCGCGACCCATCCCCGCCGCTCCGCCGCTGTGGTCATGGTCGCCACCGACGGCGTTGTGTTCGCCAGCCCGCACCCGGACCTCACCGTGTCGGACAAGCTGGGTGACTGGTCGTATGAACGTCGGGAAAATCTGACCCTGTTCAAGCCTGGCGTCTATTGGGATGACAAGGCCCGCGCAGCGATCGCGGACGGTCGGGCACCGCAGTTCAAGGCGCGGGGTATTTCCGCGGCCGCGTTCGCCGATTCGATTGCCCGGATCGATGCCGAGTTTGATGCATGGCGCGATGACGCATCATTCCAGCCGCAATGGAAATTGGAAGAGGGCACGCCTCGTAATTTGTGGCCCGCAATATCGTTCACCTCACGGTTCGCGCAGATCTCCGTCACGCAAGCGCTCGCCTGGACCGACGGCGCGAAAGACAAGGAAGACCAGAAAGCTAGATATATAAGGGATGCAGGCCGCATCATTCATGATCAAGAGCTGACGCAGGACTCCCGGCCGCAAGACAAACGGATACCATTACACTTAGAACATGACGCCTACGGGTGGGCGTCGCAGCCGTGGCGACTCGGGTCAGCCTACGGCGAATCCAAACCCTACGACAAACGTTTCGGCATCTCCATTGATCAAGAAGAATGGGCGCAATTCGTCACACCGGACGGTCCCGTGCAAATGGAATTTAGGCAAGCGATGGGAGTAGGATAGTGGGCGTATTCGGCGGCAGAAACGATGCGAACGTCGCAGCGGAACTCCGCAAGAAACAGATCGCAGCGAAGCAAGAAGAGCGCAAAAGAATCCGGCAGAATCGCACCAACCATCTCGCCTACATGGCGGCAGAAAGGGCTGTAGCAAGAGCCGCGATAGAACGGGAGAAAGGTCCGCAGGAACACTTCCCGAAAGCGCAACGCCGCATCAAGTGATACACTGAGAACGACTCGGGAACTGCCAAGCCTGCGCAGCGCGGCAGTAACCTCGGGGCATAGGGCCCGGACTCCGCCGGACGGCGGTTGTGCCGGGCCCTTGTGTTATCACCCCAAACCCCCCCATGTCGTCCTATTCCCGAAAGTCCCCCCGGATACCGGGCCAGACGCGACCCTGGAGGACCC
>Ga0137413_10000111_pt1 | contig 20829 bp, 13 predicted proteins | sample CZODoug2_1_16fun_FD_108280 | JGI IMG/M metagenome (GOLD analysis project Ga0137413, IMG submission 108280) | Vadose zone soil fungal communities from Angelo Coast Range Reserve, California, USA - CZODoug2_1_16fungal (Illumina Assembly) | ecosystem: Environmental > Terrestrial > Soil > Vadose... | reverse complement strand
TTTGAGCTCACTAACCAAGAAGTCGACCCCATTGGTCAGCAAGGTCAGGTTGGCAACAAAGAGGCCGGCACTGGCGTGCTGGACGAAGATCGAGAAGAAGAAGCTGCCGCCGAGACCGACAAGAGTGACGATGCCGTTGAGTGCCAGCGCCACGAGCGTCGAGGCCAGTACCCGAGGCACCACGAGCCGCTGAACCGGCCGAAGGCCCATCACCTCAATGGCATCCAGCTCGTCGCGGATCTTGCGCGCCCCCAGGTCAGCGCAGATCGCGGTTGCACCTGCACCAGCAACCACGAGGACGCTCACCACCGGACCGATCTCGCGAACTACCGCCAACCCGGAACCCGCGCCCGCCAGGTCTGTTGCCCCTAGCTCTTGCAAGAGCTGGTTGAGCTGGAAAACGATGATGACGCAGAATGGAATCGCCACCAGCAGGGTGGGCACGATCGACACGGACGCGATGAACCAAGCCTGCTCCACCATCTCTCTGCCCTGGAATGGGCGGCGAAAGGTCGAGCGAAAGGTGTCTATCGACATTGAGTAGAAATCACCCAAGTGGTCAGCGATAGCCGACACCGCATTTTCGGTCATCTTGCTCCCCTGGGCAGTCGAGAGTCTTGGCCCGGTTGGCGCGCCTCGGGCGGTGGGGCCGCCTGAACCGACACGGGCGTGTGGTAGCCGCTACCCGACTTTTCTATCGAGCGGCTTGCTCGTCGACCACGGGCGTGTTCATGGACCCGAGTCCGGTCATCTCGATACGGACGGCGTCACCGGACGTGAGCCATTTCTGTGGCGACATACCCACTCCGGCACCCGCCGGCGTACCGGTTGTGATGATGTCGCCCGGTTGAAGTGTGGTGGTGGCGCTCAGCCACTCGACGAGCCGGTAGGGGCTGGTCGCCATTTCTTTTGCATACGTGTCCTGACGAGGTTCGTCGTTGACCCACGTCTGGATGCGGATGTCCTCGTAGCTACCCGCTTCGCCGGCGGTGACCAGCCAAGGACCGGTCGGGAAAAACGTGTCCCACCCCTTCATCCGCATCACTTGAAACAGCGGTGCCAGATTCAGCTTCTTGCTCTCGCCCTCACCGAGATCGCGGGCGCTGACATCATTCGAGATCATGTAGCCCGCGATGTGTTCCGCGGCGCGATCGGCGGAGATTCTCCGACCACCCTTGCCGATCACAACCGCAAGTTCGGCTTCGTAGTCGAACTGCGCGCATTCGATCGGACGCACGATCGGATCGGTGGGGCCTGACAGTGCTGATCCGGGCTTGAGGAAGATGACCGGAACGGTGGGCAACTTCTGCGGGTCGGCACCGTGCTCAACCATGTGCGCGAAGTAGTTCGCGCCGCAGGCGAAGAGGTTTGGCGGGTCCACGATCGGCGGGCCGAGACGTGTCTGGGCCAACGGTATCAGTTCGTCACCCCGCTTCAGCGCCGCGTCGATCCCATCGGAGAGAAGACCGAGGAACGGCAGCGCACTGCGAAGGGAGCCCGTCCTCTCGAGTCCGATGTCGGCTAAGACTCGCCCCAGCGGCAGTACCGAGTCGTGCACGAGCGCGCCGGGAAGTTCACTTCCACGTGGGCCAAAACTGACGAGACGCATCTGCGTACATCCTTTCGAGTGACACAATTGTGAAGGCGGTCTGTCATTCGCCTGGGATCGGGGGCCGTGGTTGAGGTAGATCGTCGGAGTTGTCGAGGAGCGTCGAGTCGCGGATGCGTCTCGAACGCCCCTCTGTCGGGTACTCGAAGGCAGTGTCGGGTACTCGAAGGCGAAATGGTGCAGCCGAGCAAGGGGGAGCTAGCAGCGGCGTTCGGAAAACCTATTGAGCCGACGAGAGCCGGGCGTCGACATCACCGTTGAGGTTAGCCAGAAACCCCCGCCTCGTCAAGGACGAATCGGTCCTTTATTCGTAACGAGAGGGCGCTGCACGTCGGCGAGCGCGCGGAGACACAAGACTCACCAATCAAGGACGAACTAGTCCTTGACTGGTGGTTGGTTCGTGGCTAGGCTCGATCACGACAGTGCTGGATGGCTCCCTCGATGCGCGATCACCAAGCGCCGAGGTACCGGCGGCACACATCGCCGGTCGGCTATTCACGACCCAACTCCAGCAAATGGGCGGACGGTACGACGCTCGAGCTACTTCCGAAACTGCAGCGCGGACCACGGCTGAGCAGAATGGCTCCAGCCAGTCGGCGACTGCAGTAGTCAGTAGACACCCCATAGCGACTAGGAGGTGGTTATGTCGCTGTTCCGTCTCGACGCGAGCATACGAGTCGAGGGCTCACACAGCCGCGAGATCGCCGACATCGTTGAGCAGGAGTGGCGCACAGCCCACCCACATTCACAGGTGGTCACGCGGCATATCGGCGTTGACCCGATCCCGGCGACCGCGTGGTCGACCGCCGTGAACGCGACCTACGTGCCGGAGGGCCACCGCTCCCCCGAACAGCTCGAGGCCGTGAACTTGGCCGCGGAGGCGGCCGATCAACTGATCGACGCCGCCGCCTTGTTGTTCGCCGTGCCCCTGTACAACTTCGGCGTGTCGCAGCATTTTAAGACCTGGGTGGACCTGGTGATCTGCGATCCGAGGATGACAGCGGGCGTCGAGCCAGCAATTGCGGGATTGCTGCCGATGGTTGCGACCCCAGCACCACCAACCACCACAACCGTTACGAGGCACCAGGAAGTGTCCCTTGTTCATGTCGAGCGGGGCAATTCGGCGGTCGTAGCGAGGGCCATGATCTCCTGGTTGGTGTGGGCATGTACCCCCGGCTTGTCCAGCTGCAGGGCGGCGATCATTGCCATCGCCACGGTCTCAGACCTGACCGGCCGGAAGCGCCTAAGTGGACCCAACATCACGCGAGCCGCCATTGGTCCGATCGCGTTCGCGATCCCCTGACCAGAACGTCGTTTAGTGCGGTCGCCGAGCAGAGTCCCAGGTTGGAAGATTTCGACACAGTCATAACCAAGGGCGGCGACGTCACGCTCGGTCTCACCCTTGACCCGCAACATTGAGATTCGCGACCGGGGGTCGGCGCCGACCGCTGAGACGATTGCGAGCCGTTGCGCTCCCGCGCGATGGGCCAGCCGCGCCGCTTCGACCGTATAGTCGTGATCGACGCGTTGGAACGTTTCCCGAGACGAGCTCATTGTGGTCCCCAGGCAGCAGTAGACATCGGTGGCGATGAAGTCCCACTGCTCGGCGAGTCGATCGAAATTGACCACGCGTGCGTCTAAATGCCCCTCGGACCTGTCGACGCGGGAGAAAGGCCGGCGGGTCAGTGCCGTTACCCGGCTGTACCGGCTATCGGTGACAAGCTGGTTCAGACAGTGGCCACCGACAAGTCCGGTGCCGCCGAGCAGCAGCGCAGTTCGAGACATACTTGAAACTCCCAAGAGAAATTCGGCTGGCACTGTCCAGGTGCCGTTGATCGCACACATCAAGGGTCTCTAACAGTCCGGTGGCTCGCCATCCTCCCTAAAATGGTTGCCGTGTCCAGGCGAACCGAACAGTGTTATTTGGGCCCTCCGCCGCTCAACACGCCCGTCAAGACCGGGTCAGTCCACATCGCAGAGTTTTGGTAGGTCGAGTTCCACCTCGTAGCCGAAAGGGGAACCCCCTGCCTTGGAGATGAGGCGGGCAACGATGGCCTGCCCCGCGTCTGTCGATAGCAGGCTTCCCGCGGCAGCAGAGGTGTCGGCCAAGTCCGCCGGAAGTGGGATAGGCTGGCGCTTCGTGAGATAACTCTTGGCCGTCGCGACCGCAGCTGGGTTGAAGCTCGCGATGCGACGTGCGAGCTTGTATACGTAAGCATCGAGCTCCGCGTCGGGAATGGACCGATTCACCAAGCCGTACAGCTCCAGGGTGTCAGCATCGAAATCATCAGAACTCAGCACAAACTCCATGGCGCGCGCGCGTCCGGCGAGCAGTTGGCTCCATTCGAGTCCACCACCACCGGGGAGCGCACCGAATCCGACTTCAAGCAGGCAGAGCCGAGTATTCTCCTTGCTTGCGAACCGCATGTCGGCACTCGCGGCGAACTCGCAGCCAAATCCCCAAGCCCGTCCGCGCAGGGTAACGATGGTGACCACGGGGCTGGAGCTGAGCCAGTGACTGAAGGCAGGCCATCCCTGGAGGATCTCCATAGGTTCGGACACATCGCCGTCCGATCCCGCCTGATCGGAGATCACGAGACCCACGTGGTTGATGAAGAACTCCGGGTTCGCGCTCTCGAAGACGAGCACCCGAACGTCATTCGCCGGGTCCTCTGCGAATGACTTTACTGACTGTAACCCGGCGAACACGTGCGAATCAACCAAGTTGAATGGTGGATTGTCGATCACTACCACGAAGCAGCCTGCGGACATTTCACGGAGCCGCACCACCTCATTTCGGATCAGTGGTTCTTTAGACGTACCGAAATTGTTCATGACACGCTCCTCCGCATGAGAACCTCACCTGGGTCCGGCACCGGGTATGACAGCTCCACAGGGCAAGGACCTCCGGGCCGCCTACTTTGTCAATTCGTACCGCGCGCATGACGCCACCCGCATTCCTATCGGCGGTCGCAACCGAGTGACCAAGAAGATTCGGATCAGGGGGTTACAGCTTCCCCCGGTTCAGCGCTAGCAAGGTCCAGGATTTGACGCAGTGCGCCGCTCAACGCCTTCTGCTCGTCGTCAGCCCGGTTGGTTGAGCGGAAGCCGACGAATCCGTCCGGCCGGATGAGTAATGCGCCAGATGGATCCAGCCCATAGCGCTTCAAGAGATCGTCGATGAGCTCATCGACTGGCGCGAGGTCAGTACCCAAACCGAACACCTTCACAGGGACGGCCAGTTCGGCACGAACCTGGTCTGCTGCCGTCACCCAGCCGGCGTTGTCTGGCCCGGCAAGGAGGACGAACCCACCGTCGTAGACGTCGATCGTCGAAATCCGCTCGCCGCGAAAACGCACCCAGGAATGCGGTGCTCGCGCACCCGGCCGAGCAGTCGGCCGATACTCAGCAACGCCCGACACGACCATCTCGGTTCCGTCGGGAACAATCGCTCCCCTGGTGTATTGGTATCCGAATTGCTGGCCATGTGAGGCCAGCTGGTCTCGTTGCGCCGGAATACCTTCGGCGATCGCGCGGCGCACGTGTTCTCCCGCGTCGGTCTCGATTACCGAAAGAAGACTCTTGTCCTGAGACAGGAAACCTGTCTTTTCCATCTGTCGCGTGTTCTCCATCATCTTCTCACCATTGAACTCCGCAACCGGGATCCGCTCGACCTCGTACGACTCGAGCAGTCCGTCTCCGGCCCCCCAACGCAACTTTGCAATCAGTTTCCAGACCAGATTGTGCACATCCTGTATTCCGCTGTTCATCCCGAAGCCACCATGCGGCGGGAAATGATGAGCGGCGTCTCCTGCCAAATAGATTCGCCCCTCGTGCCACCTGTCCGTGACAGCGTGATCGTGACCCCAAGACCAAATGCGGTGAATTTTGAGCGGCACGGCCTCACCGATCGCGTCGGCGACTTCCCTCTCACAACGATCTTGAGTCACCGTGTCGAGGTCAGCGCCGGGCGGGATCTCGAAATTGTAACGCCACCGAGTGGGACTGTCACGAATGAACGCTCCCTGCGTGTCGGCGTTGATAATCCAGATGATGGGGGAACGACGGCCACCAAGGAGTGGCTCCAGGTCCGCTTCGAACTGAACGTTGATCGCTGTTCCCAGCGACGCCTCGCCATGCTCGCCGATACCCAGAGTGCGACGTGCGATACTGCGTATCCCGTCCGCCCCGATCACGTACTGCGCGACGACGGTACATCGCGCACCGGTTTGATCAGTGTAGGTCGCAGTGACCGACGCCTCGCCGGGCGTAAAATCGATAACCTCGCAGCCAAGTTTGATAGTCACGCTGTCCAAGTCGCCGGCAACTTTGGCGAGCACTGGCTCGAACATGTGCTGTCCTACTGTCGACATTTGTTCCGGCGATTGCCCATCGAAGACGCGGGAAACCTCGTCGGTCTCGCCGAGGACGAGTTGTCCGAGCTCGATACCGTTCAAGCGAGTCATCCAGGCGATCGTGATCTCGTCGGGCATGCCAGCGGTCAGTGCCTTAATCGGTTTGGCGACCCCCCATTCCCGGAAGATCTCCATCGTCCGTGCATGCACTCCGTTGGCCTTGGGGTATCTGGAAAACTCAGTACGCCGTTCCAGCACCAAACACGTGATGCCCGCGCGACCGAGGGCCAGCGCGGCACTCAAGCCGACGGGACCCCCGCCAATGATCAGCACTTCAGGATTGTCGCTCATTTCAACATCTCCTCGTCACAGCGGCGTGAGGTCGGTGACAGCGATCCGGCGCGGATCGAACGCGCCCGCAACTCAGGAAATCGGCGCTCGACATAGTTTTTTGCGGCGTTCGACAAAAGGGAAAGGAATTGCATATTGTCCTGCACGATCAAGATCCAGTAGCCGCGAACTAGCGGCTGTAGAGCTAGGACTGGCGCAGCGAGGTTTGCTCTTCCCGCGGGCTCGCGCAGGTTATCTCTCAGCACTGATTCGCTCGAAGGCACCGATTCGCCCCGTCGTTCGACTCATGTCGGGCTGGCGAACCCGCTATCGGGAATGCCTTCCCCCGGTCCCCCGGTTAGGTCGCTCGCCAGGCCTTTGACAGAAGGTATAGAACAAGACGTTCTCTGTCAAGATGAGTCTGGTGCGGCCTGACTCAGAGCTGCGTCGCTAACGTTGTCCGTGCTCCGGGAGCGCCATACGATCATCGGGCGCCGCGATCGCGTTGCGATGCCGGCACCGGCGCCGAGCTGCCGGCGGGGTCTCTGAGCCTGGGCTGATGGACACACATCTGGAGTTACTTGAGCGGTTCGCGGACTGGTCAGCGGGACGGCGAACTCCCCCTGATTCCCTACTCACGGCGGTGTTGGTCCACCGCTGGAGACTTCGGCCGGCGGGCTAGATCGGACCGTCCTCATCAGGCTCCACCCGTGCTAGAAGCGCCAGCAGCCACCTGTCCGCGCTAGCCAGGCGAACCCCTTGGCGGCCCGGAGCTCCTCCTCAATCCGCCACGCGCGACAGTCCCGGCAGAGCACCGAGACCGTGAGGGTGGGAGGCTGTGTGAGGGCGCGGTGACAGTAGCGGCAGAAGGGCACAGACTACCCGTGGGCGGTGGCCGAGCCCACACCCCATCCGGGCAAATGCAACAGCTCGAGGTGATCACAACTCAGCGTCTGGGATGGCCAGCGGACGCCACCTCCAGTGCGCGCCATGGCGTCGGTTATCCAACAATGGGACGAGTCGAAGAACTTCTTGGCACACCCCAACCGCGTTGGGAATCCGGTATCATGGTCGGATGGAAGGCACCAAGCATCCGCTGCACGGCGATGTCAATTGGTTGTTGAATCGCACGTGGCTCGGGTTTGGTCAGCGCAAGTCCGCCGCTCTTGAGGCGATGGGCGTAACCCTCAAAGAGTACTACGTGCTGGTCGCGCTGACGTCGTCACCGATGACCCAGCTCGACCTGTCCGCGCTCGTCAAGATCGATAAGTCTGTCATCACGGCCACCCTGGACACCCTGGAGACCAAAGGTCTGGTTGTCCGAGCTCCGGATCCGCGGGACCGGAGGGTCCGCAAGCCGACGCTCACCTCTCAGGGCCGCAAGGTCTGCCAGCGTGCGACCGCTGTGGCAGACAGGGTCGAGCAGGATCTTCTTGAGGTCCTCGATCCAACACAACGGGAGGTGTTCCTCAGCGCGCTCCACCATTACACCTTCGGCGAGTTCGCCGACGCTCCCGAGTTCACCCGCCGCATGCGGAAGTAAGCAGTCACAGCAAGTGCAATTCGCGATCCGTTGTTCGATCGACACACGTCACCGGCAGGGCGGGCGACCGCATGCAGGTGCACGGTGCAATCGGTGCGATGCAGCGGCCAGGAACCCAACACGACAAGAAATGGGCGTTTTTCGATTGGTGGCAGACCTTATATCATGCTGCGTACAAGGCAACCACAGGTCTCGCCGTGATCTGGAGATCGCCACATCGAGCTAACCGCGGTGCGGGCGGCGCCTTCGCGCTAATGGCGTGACGGTGACCTGTGATCACTCTGAGTGAGATCCTGCACAGGACCGCGGGCTCGCGCCACCTGGACCCTGATGCATGTCCTCGTCCGAAGGGGCGGTGAGGCTCGCCTCGACCTCACTAGGGCCACCCGGTCGAGTGCCGAGGGCGATGACTGAGTTCGGCCGTAGGGACCAAACTGTGCTTGCGCCGGTCCGCTGCATGGCTCAAACGTGCGACGGCGGTCATGGCCGGATCAGCCCGCGACGCGGAGTTTCTGCAGGTCGAGTTCCGCCGCGTAGTCAAATGTGCCCCACGTCGGATGCACCGCGATCGGCTCAGCAAAGTATTCTTGACGCAGAACATCTTGCTGTGTACGTTGATGCCAGGTCTTGTCCGATAAGCGCCTCCGGACGAGACAGCACGCAGACCTGAGCGGCGCAGAGGCGACTGACGAGCGCGTCGGCGAGGAAAGACTCGTCGTGTCAGTCCTGGCGCTACCGGCGCTTTCGCGCTTCCTATCTTCCGTGTTCGCTAAGGAGGCAAAGAAATTGAGCGGTACGAGTTCACACAACACATCGCAGGAACGTCCGGTCATTCTCATCAATGGCATCGGATCGAACTTTGATGCGCAGTGGCGACGGCACGGCTGGGTCGCCAAGTTGGAAGCAGCAGGCCGGACCGTGATCGGCGTAGACCTTCCCGGCCACGGAGCGTCCAAAGACGCCGTGGGGCGCGATGCGGCCGATCTCGTCCTCGACGAGGCGGTCAAGCACGGCTCAGTTGATGGGATCGGCTTTTCGGCCGGCGCATGGGCTCTGCTGCTCGCCGCCAGCGAACAGCCGACGTTGTTTGCTCGGATCGCTGTTCTCGGTGCTGCCGACCTCTTGCTGACGGGCGATATGCACACCGAAGCCATGAACCGGCCCCTCATCGCCGCTCTGCGTTCGCCGGCGGAGACCGCCGACAATCCCATGGTGACGCTGCTCCGCACGGTGATCGCGGACGCCGACAATGATCCAGAAGGGGTTGCGGGTTACCTTGCATCGAGCAAGCGATTTGTCACCGCCGAAGGTTTGAGCTCGATCAAGGCCATGGCTCTCGTCATCGACGGCAGTGCCGACGAGACTGGGCAGTCAGAGCTGGTTTCTCGGACGATTCCGCATGGGGAGCGCGTCACCATCGACGGCGCTAACCACTTTGAAATCCCAAGCACCGCACACTGCCTCGACGTCGCCGTCTCGTTCATCAATAAGGCCGACTGACGGACGGCGCAGGGGGCCGGTCACCGGCCCGGCTCACTGTGAAACACCCAACCGGTCAAATATCAAACGGACTATTTCTTAAAGGGCTGGAGATTCGAGGGGGCCCGATGACCAAGACTGTTGCGAAGCCCCAGACCGACAGCGCCCCGCGCCTTCCCGAATGACCGTACCTGCCCCCCGGCTGCCCGAGGAGTACGCCGGTCCACCGGACAAGTCAGATTAACTGCAGAAATAAATCTCTACGACGGTCGCGAAGCATGGGTTGTGACCAAACACGACTCGGCGCGAACGCTAATGGCGGACCCCCGGCTGTCGTCATACCGCACTCGCGCCACCCCGGCGATCAGGGCGATCGTCCGGCTTCACTGTCCGGAAACCTAGCGAATTCCAGACCTGAGGAGGTCTCATCGCATGAGCCCCGCCGAACAGTTCCCTGAATCCCGGCTCCCGGTACAGGCAGAGCTGTTAAGCGTGTCGGAGGTGGCCGCGATATTCCGGGTGTCGAAGATGACGATTTATCGGCTGGTTCAGTCCGGTGAGCTCAAGCATGTGCGGATCGGCAACTCGTACCGGATTCCTGCTTACAGCGTGAACCCTCTCCTCTCTAATCGGTCGAGCATGTTCGACCAGGTCGCCCGGCTGATGGCGGACGAGCCCGGTGCGGCCATGCGCACGCTTGCGCTGCACAGTCTGCGGCAATCTGACAACTGCTGCGAGTGGTGCAGCCAGGACGGGCGGCCGGTGCGGTGGCCGTGCACACCCGCACGTGTCGCTCACCGTGCCGCACGCATTGCTGACGAAGCCGGTGACCGTTGGAGGATCGCCTGATGGCGCCGACAGCCAGCCCGACGATGTCGCGCACATCCCGCGCAGAGTCACCGGGCCGCTGCCGGCGAGGGGCCCCCACAAGCCCTCAGGGTGCCCGGCCGCGGCCCGGCCTCACCAGCACGTGGCCAGTCACGATCACCGAGACGGAATCGGTGGCGGTGGCCGGACGTCGCTGCGGGCCATTCGGCAGGACGAACGCCCCCCGTCACCGGGCAGATGAGGCGTCATAGGGAAGCGTGCATGAATCCAGCAGAGCCCTATGGTGCGGCCATTCGTGACGGCACCAGTTACGTACCCGTGCTCGATTAGCTGTTGTTCAGTGTGTGGCTGGGGGTCACACCGTAGGCGCGGCGGTATGTCACGGCGAAGCGGCTGTTGCTGTAGAAGCCCCAGCGGGCGGCGATACCGGTGACCGTGTCGCCGTGGCTGGGGTCGGTGGCCAACAGGTCGTGATGGGCACGGTCCAGACGCACCGTACGTAGATAGGCCATCGGTGTGGTGTTGAGTTGGCGACGGAAGGCGAATTGCACGGCTCGGATGCTGACATTCGCGGACGCGGCGATGTCGGCGACGCTGATGTCGGCGTGCGGGCGCTGTTCAATGAACGCGATAGCGCGTCGAACGGTGGTACTGGTGGCGTCGCGCCGATCCTGCGCGGTCGGGTCGAGGATGGCGGTGTTGGGGAAGGTGTCCAGAACGGTCGCGGCCAACAACCGGCCGGCGTTTCCCCTGATCAGTGGCGGTACTGTGGTCTCGGTGTTGGCGAGCACCTCGCGCAGGAAGGTGACCGTGCGCTGCCACTGCAGGGCAGCCAAGGCCGACCTGGGCCGCGAGCTCGTCCACCGGATCGGGCCAGCGACCCGGGTCGGCGATGCGGCGGCGACCTGGGCGAGTACTGCCAGGTCGAGCACCGCGACCTTCGCTTCGGCGCCAAGCGCGCGGACGGTGGCGGGCCGGCTGGGCTCGGCGTCCACGAAGACATCGCCGGTAAGAAAACGTTCGTTCACGCCGCCACACTCACGTTCCATCCTGCCGGCGTCGATCTTAACGATGATCAGGGACTCCAGCGGCTCCTGCCGGATGCCCATGTCGAGGGGCAACCGCACGTCGTCCAGGGCGAACAAGCCACCGTCAGCGCGGGAATGCTGATACAGGTATCCGTCTCGAGCACCGGTGACCCGCAAACTCGGTCCGTAGGCGTTGGTGAGGTAGTCGATCGCGCGGTCTGGGTCGGTCGTGCTGAACTCGATCCGTCCCGGCGGCGCCGCCGCAGCGGATACCGGTCTCGTCATCGCTAGGTGGCTCCTTTGCGATCGTCGCGCGGCCTGGCCCACCGACAGTTCGGGTCAGATGCGCAACGCGTGACTCGGATTGACGCCTCATCGAACACGTCATGACATCGCTGGCGATCGATCCCACCGCCACTGAGCTGAGGGAGGCCCGGAACCGCTTACGACTACCGCCGAGCTGTGCGCGGTGAACGCCGTAGATCTCGCTGATCAGCTCAGGTACCAGCTCGGGGTCACGGGTCTGTACCGCGAACCTCTCCACCCCGACTGGGGCGTTCGTGCAACTGCCGGGCAGCAACAGGTCCCTTACCGCGTCTAGTCGCGCTGCCCGGCTGCGCGGCCAGCCAGCTCTCCCTGCCGCGTCGCTTCCAACGCGAAAACGTCGATGATAGACCCGATGGCCCTGTGGGGTGCCAAAAGTCGGCCAGCAGCGGTGACCTGGCCATTTGCGTACGGCCTGGAGCAGTGATGAAGGGAAACCACACGTCACGGTTGTCTTCCCGCTCGATAAGGCTGGGGAAGCACTCAAGCCTCGTCGAGAAGGGCCACGCGGTCGGCAAAGTCGTCATCGAGGTCGAGGCAAAGTAATCGTGGCCTACTGCCGGATCGCCACCGGTCCAGCCCCGATGATCCCGCCGGCCCGCGCACCGCCCGCGTCCCAGGGAGCCGAGCGGGTGATCATGGTGAGGGCACGGTGCAGGGCGGAGTCGCTGGGTGGGCGGTCGGGCCAGTGGGCGCCGATGTAGCCGTCCGGCCGGGCGAGTAGCGCTCCGTGCGGGCCGAGTCTGAACAGGTCGGTGTGCTCGTCGGGAAGGGTCTCGATGCGCAGCGGCCATGGTGCGGTGGCTCGTTGCTCCCAGAGGGCGGGGTCCGGCGTGAACAGGGTGAACCATTCGCCGAGGGCGTCGAGCGTGGAGCGGCCGTGGGTGAGCCAGGCGTGCGGCATGCGGTGGCCCGGCTCCGCGGTCGGGACATAGTCCGTGCCGGTGTCAGATTGCTCGGGTGCGGTGCTGTTGTCGGTGAGGGCGGCGTCGGAGTGGTAGCTGGCGCCGAGCACGAGACCGAGCTGGGCGAAGTACTGCTCCGACCAGGGCAGTTCGACCTGGGCCGGCGTTGCTTCGCCGTTCTGCAGCTGCTCGAGGCGCCTGATTTGTGCCTGCCGCATGAGTTGGCTGTTGGCTACCGCTTGGCGGAGAGTCCGGTGGGCGACGGGTTGTCGTTCCGTCTCGTAGGTGTCCAACAGGTCGGGTCCGGCCCACCCGTGGAGAACACCCGCTAGTTTCCAGCACAGGTTGTGCACATCGGCGACGCCGGTGTTCATGCCCAGGCCGCCGGCGCCGGGGACCGCGTGCACGGCATCGCCGGCCAGCAGGATCCGGCCGTGGCCGAATCGTTCGGCGACGAACGCGTTGATCACCCAGTGCTGCACCCGCAGCACGTCCACTTGTACCTCGGCGCTGGGGCCGAGGGCGCGCGAGATGAGGTCGGACCATTCGGTATGCGCAGCGTCTTCGGGTGTGGAACCGGCCCAGAACCAGCCTCCTTCCGGGTAGAGCGGCGCGATGAATCCGTGCGCGGTGAAGTAGACCCCGGCAGGCTGGTCGGCGGACCAGCGGTTGAGGTTCGCGTCGAACACGACAGTGGTGATGTTCCCCAACGTTCCAGGGCCAGTGGTGTTGATTCCCAGCCGTTGCCGGACAGTGGAGTTCGCGCCGTCGGCAGCGACTACATAACGGGCACGGACGCGCGTCTCCGCACCGCGTTGGCGGTCGACGAGTGAGGCCACGACACAGTCGGCTTCTTCGGCCAGGTCGACGAGCTCGACCCCGAACCGCGGCTGCGCCCCTGCCGCGGCGAGCAGGCTGGGCTCCAATCGATCCTGCGAGGTGACCACGCCGATCACCGGGCTTTCCGGTATCGGCGCGTTGACCCCAACCATTGCTGCCGTAGCGAAGTCGCGGTCGAGCAGGGTGTCGCGGAAGCGGACCCGGCCATATTCCGGCGCGAACGCGCGAGCCGTGATGTCGGCGGCGAGCCCGAGCTGGCGAAAGATCTCCATAGAGCGCACGTTGACCAGCCGGGACCGGGGAAAGGGGGACAGCTCGGCGTACTTCTCGACCAGCATTGTCCGCACGCCCCAGCGTTCCAGGAGCGCTCGGGCAGTGAGCCCGATCGGCCCACCACCGACGATCAGTACCTCGACCTCGGCCTCTGCCACGGGCATGTCGAACTCCTTCTGCTCCTCTGGACTCTGCCGATGCGGTCCCCACTCGGCGCCCGCGGCGAGAGATCGCATTGTCCATTCGTAGGGTCGTACAGCCACCGGGACTACTCGGGGATTGTTGGCCGAGGGGCCACTCATGCACATGAGTGCTTCCACTCAAGCCAGCAACAAGATCGTCAGAGCGGAGCTGACACGGCCTAATCGGCCGAGACCCCGGTGACCCAGTTGGCGACCTGAACTCGGTTGCGGACTCCGAGGGTGATCATGATGTTGCGGAGGTGGTTCTCCGCGGTGCGCTCAGAGATGTGCAGTTCGGCGGCGATCTGTCGGTTGCTGCGGCCTCGGGCCACGAGCTGGGCGATCTCGCGCTGTCGCGGAGTGAGGGCAGCCGGGCCGCGTCCGAAGAGCCGTTCGGCCAGGTCGACGGCCTTCGCGTGCAAGGGCGCCATCCCGAGCCGGTCAGCGATCGCCACCGCGTGCCGAGCCTCCTGGCGCGCCTCCCGTTGATCGTCGGGACCGCCGAGGGAATCGAGTGTCGCGGCGAGGTGGTAGTGGGCTTCGGCCGCGAATGGTGGCAGGCCGGCCCGTTCGTTGGCCGCGACAGCCGCGCGCAGGTGGGCAACTGCACTGTCCGTGCGGCCGAGGGCGGCGGCGGCGAGCCCGAGTGGCAGGTGGGCCGAGCCCAGGGTGAAGGCCACCCCGGCGCCGTTGGTGACGTGCAGGTCGGCGTGGCGCAGCAGGGCGTCATAGGCGGTGGCGGCGCTGGCGAGCTCGCCGATTGCGGCGGCGACCGTGCATCGGGCCGCGTCGATCAGCATGGCGACGAACCGAGGGATGCGCGGGCTGCCGACGTCGGGCAGTGCCTTGAGCAGGGCCGCCGCTTCGGCCTCGCGGCCGAACGCGAGATGCCACGGGGCGAGGTTGAGGAACTGGCCGAGATGTCCGATCGGATTTACGGTTTGCATCGGCGGCGGGTCAGCCGGCAGGTCGCTGTTGTCGCCGGTGAGCCGAGCGATCTGGAGGTCCGTCCAGTAGTGCGCGCGTCCCGGCACCGGGGCCAGCGCGGTCGCCTTGCCAGGTGGAGCCCCAGCCAGCTCTCGGGCGGTCGAGAACTCGCCCCGCCCGATCGCGACGGCGGTCCGGCCGCGGCGCAGGTGCCAGTGCTGGACCGGCCGCCCCGTTGCGGAGACGACGGGTTCGACCTGGTCGAGCTCGGCGATCGCGGGATCGATGTGCCCGGCCTGGACGAGCGCGTCGAACCGCCACATGTGACCCCAAAATATCGCTTCGAGATCACCGACCCGGCGGGCGTTCGCGAGCATCTCGGCACCGAGGACGAGCCGTTCGGCGTGACCGGGCGGATCGGAGCAGGCGAGCTGGCGAGCCCGCAGCGCGTAGCGCAACGCGGCGCCGTCGCCGACCCGTCGTGCCATGCCCAGTGCGGCACGACTGATCGTCTCCTGCTGATCCGACCGGTCGACGAACACCAGCGTGATCGACTGTTCGGCGAGCAGCTGGGCGCGCATCGAGCTGTCGCCGGCGGGGAGGCCGGCGAGTGCCTGCTCACCCCAGGTGGCGACCCGCACCGTCCACCGCGGGTTGGGGTACTCGGGGAGCGCGAGGCAGGCCCGCCCCAGCCATTCCGCGTCGCCTGTCTGTTCCGCGAGCTCGGCGGCCGCGATGCAGCGATCGACGGCACCCTCGATCTCGCCGACCATGAACCGGGTGGTGCCCGAGTCGATCAACATCTCACACCGTCGGGCCGGCGCGAGCTCATCGGGCGCGACCGCGATCGCGCGATCGAAGAGATCACGCGCGTTCTCGAACGCGAAATGAGCCACCGCGTCCCGGCCGGCAGCATGGGCCGCGCTACTGGCCGTGCCGGGATCCCCGAAGGGCAACGAAGCCAACCGGTGCCGCGCGATCTCGGCCAACCGCGGCGTGGCCGCGGCCTCGAGCGCTGTCGCGACCCGCAGATGTGCCCGAGCCCGGTCGGTGATCGACAGCTCGTGCAGCAGCGTTTCCCGGAACAGGTCGTGGACGAAGGCGAACCGGCCATCGGCCTGAGCCACGACCACTCCCGCCCGCACGGCGGTATCGAGCAGGGCGACGATCTCGGCAATGCCGGAATCGATGCCGGCGCCGTTGCCCGTGAATGTGGTCAGCATGCGGGGATCGATGTCGGGCCCCGCTACGGCGGCAGACGCCAGCGCGTTCCGGCAACTCGGCGGGAGCCCGTCGAGATGTTGTCCGATCACCTCACGGATGACGTCAGGCAGGTGGGCGTCGGGTGGCAGCCCAGCCTCGAGCAGGCGGCCGATCTCGCGGATGAACAGCGGGTTGCCCCGGGTACGTTCCGCGACCGCGGCAACCACCGATGGCGATTGCCGTTGCCCCAGTAGCGCATGCAGATCGACGTCGACCTCGGCGTTCGTGAAGCCACCGAGGGTGATCGATGTCCCGCTCGGGTGGCGTCCGACGAGCCTACGCAGCTCGGATCCGGACGGGTGCTCGGCCAACTCACGCGCCCGGAAGGCTCCAACGACCAGCAGCCGGCTGTCCCGGACCTGATCGACAACGCTCGCGAGCAGCGACAGCGAGTCCGAGTCAGCCCAGTGCAGGTCGTCGAGCAGTACCACCATGCCCTGCCCGGCAGCATCGGCGAGCAGCCTGCCGAAGCGGCTGAACGCCGTGAACCGTTCCTCGGCATCCACCCGGATCGGCGAATCGGTGCCGCCGAGCTCCGGCACGATCCGGGTCAGCTGCGCGCCGTGCTCAGCGATCGCCGCGCGCAGCCGAGGACTGTCCGCGGCCTCCACCCATTGCCGGACTACCTGCCGCCATGGCCAGAACGCCGGCGCGCCATCGGTGGGCGACACCCGCACGTTCGCGACGGCCCAGCCGCGCGACCGCGCGACCCGTTCGAACTCCCCCAGCAGCCGGGTCTTGCCCATGCCCGGCTCGCCACCGACCAACACGAACGCCGCGTGGCCCGACCGCGTCGTGGCGAGTGCGTGATCAAGTGCGGCAAGCTCTCCCGCTCGCCCGATGAACCTGGTCTGTGTCCCCACCCACACCGCCCGACGTCGCCGAACAACATACCGCGCAGGACCCGGGCCAACCTCGTCGACGACCACCGCTTCGAGCCGCTGGCGGTCAGCCCGAAGTACACCGTCGCGGAGGGCGAGCTGGACGCCACCGACCCGGTGCTGCGCTTCCCGGACCAGGCCGAGGTCGAGGCCTGGTGGCACAGCGAGCGCTACCAGGGCACCCGCGCGTCAATCCCCAAGATCGATCCTCGCTTGCTCGAGAACTTTTACGCCGACCCCACGATGCGCCAAGTCCACTGGGTGATCGGCTGCGCCCTCGCCTACCACCGCCCGCAGCTTCACTCTTCCGTGTGATCGGCGCTGGGTGGGACCATGAATCGCGCTCGTGGCGCCTGTTCACATATGTGAATCCACCACAATGTCGTGGGAGGGCCCTTGTTCTCGCAGAACGTCAACCCAACCGGTTCTCTGACCGTTTCCGCGCTCGTCGCGGCACTTCCCTTGCTCGCACTGCTGATCACCCTCGGCGGCCTCAAATGGCGCGCCCACTGGGCCGGCGCGGCGGCATTAGTGATCGCTATCGCCGCCGCTCTCGCCGGCTACCACATGCCGTTCGGTCAAATCTTGGACGCCAGCGTGTTCGGGGCGGCCCAAGGCTTGCTCAACATCCTGTGGATCACCGTCACCGCCATCTGGATCTACAACCTGACCGTCAAGACCGGGCACTTCGCGGTCCTGCGCCGCGCGTTCGCCACCATCAGCGACGACCGGCGCATCCAGGCGGTCATGATCGCTTTCTCCTTTGGCGCCCTTCTGGAGGCGCTGGCCGGGGGTGGCTCGCCCATCGCAATCTGCGCGGTGATGCTCATCGCGCTCGACTTCGCCCCGTTGAAGGCGGCCACCATCGCGTTGGTCGCCAACACCGCTCCGGTCGCCTACGGCGGTCTGGGTACCCCCATGACTGTCCTGGGCCAGGTGACCCAGATGCCGCCGGAACAATTCGCGGCCATGACCGGCCGACAGGTTGCCGTCCTCGCGCTATTTGTGCCGTTGGCGCTGGTGGGGATTGTGGACGGATGGAAAGGGGTGCGCGCGGTCTGGCCCGCCGCGTTGGCTTGCGGGTTCACCTTCGGCGTCTTCCAGTTCGCCTTCTCCAACTTCGTCAACTACAAGCTGTGCGACATCTTTGCCTCGCTCGCCTCAGCGGCGGCGATCATCCTGCTGACCAAAATATGGCGGCCGCGGCCGCAACGAGCTATCACCCCGGCCGCGGCCCTGGCCGCCGCCGGCCAAGACACCGCCGGCAACCACTGGCCGGGACCGGGCTCCGGCGGCTCTGGCCACAGCGGTCAGCCCGCCACGCACGACGAGCCCGCCGAGGACACCCGCCGGGACGTCGTGCTGGCGTTCGCACCCTACGCGGCCGTCGTTGTGCTGTTCACCCTCGCTCAGCTGCCCGGGATCAGCACCGCGCTGGACCTCCCGACGATCATCTTCAACTGGCCGGGGCTGCACGTCCTGTCCCCGGCCGGGAAAGCGGTCGCGGTGGCCTACAAGTTCAACTGGCTCTCCGCCACCGGGACCCTGCTGCTGTTTGCCGGCATCATCACCGCGATCGTGCTGCGGATCCCGCCATGGGTGGCGGTCCGCACCTACGGCCAGACGCTGCGCCAGTTCGGCTGGGCGATCGTGACGGTGCTGCTGGTCTTCGGGGTGTCCTACGTGATGAACCTGTCCGGCCAGATCTCCACCCTGGGTATCTGGCTAGCCCAGACCGGGCCGTTCTTCGCCTTCCTGGCTCCAGTGGTCGGCTGGTTCGGCGTCGCGGTCACTGGAACCGATGCCGGCTCGAACGCGCTGTTCGGCAACCTGCAGGTCACCGCGGCCACGCAGCTGCACGCCAACCCGGTCCTGTTCGCCAGCGCCGGCTCCTCCGGCGGCGTCATGGCAAAAATGATCTCCCCGCAGAACCTGGCGATCGGGACGGCAGGCGTCCGCCAAGTGGGCATGGAGGGGGTGCTGTTCCGAAAGGTGTTCGGCTGGAGCGTGCTGTTCCTGCTCGCCGTGTGCGTGCTGGCGTACCTGCAGTCCACCCCCGTGCTGGGCTGGATGCGCGTCGGCGGCTGAGCTGCACCGCTGACCCAGCCCACAGCGGACCTAAGGGCTAGCGCCAAAGTCAACCGGCCATCTGGGCGCTGTGACTCGACCCGAGCTCATCATCTATAACGCCGACGCGCGCCGACAAGCGCTGGACTCACTCGTGCCGACCGATCGCCATGTCGCTGCGCGGGAGCGCCGACCACTACGTCGGCCCCCAGCCGCCGGACTCCCTCCGCGCCCGGTTGTCCGGGGTGAGCACCCAGCGTGCCAGTCACCAGGATCGGGCGGCTCCACGCGGCGGACCTGGCGGGCGACGACCGGTTAAGCGCCCGTCGCGTGCGTTTTCAGCTTCTTGATACCAACTATTCCGCCGACCACTGCTCCGACCGCAACAACCCCGACCAACCAGCCGGGCAGGTCCAGATCGATGGCACCGACGACCAAAAATCCGACGAACAGGGAAATGAGCGTGAATCCAACGTGGCCGATGTACGCGTCCATCCAATCGACTCGTTGAGCTTGGCTCACTCGCCGCGCCCGCCAGACGCGAAGCAACATATAAGCACCTAACGCGGAGAGACCACCATAGGTGGCGCGAGTTGGGCCGTTGAGCCACGGCCAGTCAACAAAGACTACGGCCACAAGCGCCACAACGAGCAACCCTAGCGCACTAGCGTATAACCGAAACCAGCGTCGCCGTTTAAGCGGGTTCCAGACAATAAACACCCCTGAGACAAAAGCCGCCAGGCCAGCAACGGAATGTACACAAATAAGCACATCATGCACCACAGTCGGCCCCCTTTGCCAGCCTTGCGTCTGAGGAGCTCCTTGCGCTGCCCGACGGGGCCGAACGTAGGTGTTTCCCGCCCCTCGGCCCATGTTATTTGCTGAGGTTTGCCTGACGGGCCGATCCGAGTTCCCACTGGGTGTGGCGCAACACCAGCAACTCGACATCCTTGTCTGCCGAGGGATGGCCAAGCAACGGCAAGCCGCCTCAAGATCGGGTACAGCATTTCAAGCGACGCGGCACACGATCATTCCTTGCCGGAGATCCCCTGGATCACCGCAGGTCATGTCGCCACCGTGCCGTGGCGGCTGCCCGAGGTCGAGCGCGCGCTGGTCGGCGGCGAGTCCTAGCCGCGAGCTCGGTGGCGCCATTAGAGCAGCTTGTCGAGGGTGATGGGCATGTCGGTGATCCTTTTGCCGGTCGCATTGAACACCGCGTTGGCGATGGCGGCCGGCACGCCGACAATGACGACCTCGCCGAGGCCCTTCACGCCGATCGGGTTGATGATCGAGTCGTCGCTGTTGACGAACAGGGCGTCCAGCTCGGGCACGTCGGCGTTGACCGGGACCAGGTAATCGGCCATGTTCGCGTTGAGCACACGGCCGTCCCGATCGTCGAGCACGGTGTTCTCGAGCAGGCTGTAGCCGATGCCGGCGACCATGCCGCCGATCGCCTGGCTGTGCGCGAGCTTCGGGCTGATCACCCGGCCGCCGTCGTAGGCGCCGAACATCCGCCGGATCCGCACCAGCCCGAGCAGTTCGTCCACCGAGACCTCGGCGAACACCGCGCCGTAGGAGTACGAGCTGTAGTGGTTGATCGAGTCGCCGGGGTTCCAGCTCTGTTGGGTGTCCATGCTGGGCAAGCCGCGCCGCCTGAGGATGTCTTGGTAGGACTCGCCCCGCCTGGGGTCGGCGGTGACGAAAAGCCGGCCAGTGTCCACCGAGATCGCCTCCGGCGCTGTCCCGTGCAGCGGGGACGCCGGGTCTACCACGGCCATGCGGACGACGATGTCGCGCAGCGCGTTGCAGGTGGTGAGAACCGCGGAGCCGACACTGGCCATGGTCTGCGCGCCAGCGTGGATGGGTGCCTTGGGCATGGACGAGTCGCCCAGGCCGAACCGGATTCGGCTGACCGGCAGGCCCAACGCATCGGAGGCCACCTGGGTCATCGAGGTGTAGGTGCCGGGGCCCATGTCGCTGGTCGCGCTCATCACC
>Ga0137413_10000110_pt1 | contig 20844 bp, 3 predicted proteins | sample CZODoug2_1_16fun_FD_108280 | JGI IMG/M metagenome (GOLD analysis project Ga0137413, IMG submission 108280) | Vadose zone soil fungal communities from Angelo Coast Range Reserve, California, USA - CZODoug2_1_16fungal (Illumina Assembly) | ecosystem: Environmental > Terrestrial > Soil > Vadose... | reverse complement strand
TTGCCGGTGTGATCAAGATGATTCTGGCGATGCGGCATGAGGTGTTGCCGCGCACGTTGTTCGTGGATGAGCCGTCGTCGAAGGTGGACTGGTCGGCCGGGGATGTGCGGTTGTTGACCGAGGCGCGGGAGTGGCCAGGTAATGGTCATCCGCGGCGGGCTGGGGTCTCTTCTTTCGGTATCAGTGGGACCAATGCACACGTGATTGTCGAACAGCACCCGAAGCTCGACGGCGATCCGGCTGACGTCCCGGACGTATCCGTTCCCTTGCTTCCCGTGCTGGTGTCCGGCTACAGCCCGGAAGCGCTCGCGGCGCAGGCCGAGCGGATGAAGTCGGTGGTGCACGAACGGATCGGTGATCTCGGCTTCTCCTCGGCGACCGGCCGTGCCGCTCTCGAGCATCGAGGCGCGGTGATCGCCCGTGATTCCGACGAGCTCGCTGCCGGATTGGCCGCATTGGCGTCGGGCACCGCGGCGCCGAGTGTGGTGCGTGGCAGGCCGGTCGCCGGGAAGCTTGCGTTCCTGTTCACCGGTCAGGGTGCGCAGCGTCCCGGTATGGGCCGCGCGCTCGGCGAGGAGTTCCCGGCGTTCCGGCGGGCGCTGGCGGAGATCTGTGGTCGGTTCGACGAGTATCTCGACGTCCCGCTGGGTGAGGTGATCTTTGCCGAACCCGACAGCGAGCTGGCTGCGAAGCTCGACCGGACCGAGTACACCCAGTGTGCGCTCTTCGCTATCGAGACGGCGCTGTTCCGCCTGCTGGAGTCCTGGGGAATCACACCGGATGTGCTCGCCGGCCACTCCATCGGCGAGCTGACCGCCGCGCACGTCGCGGGCGTGCTCACTCTCGGCGACGCCGCCCGGCTGGTGGCGGCCAGGGGGCGGCTGATGCAGGCGCTTCCCCTCGGTGGCGCGATGTTAGCGATCGAGGCTACTGAGGCCGAGGTCGTGGCGCATCTCGGTGCCGATGTAAGCATCGCCGCCGTCAACGGACCGAGTTCGGTGGTGGTGTCCGGGGACGAGGACGCGGTGGACGCGGTGGGCGGAGTCTTCGCCGACCGCCGGACCAACCGGCTGCGGGTCAGCCACGCGTTCCACTCGCCGAGGATGGATCCGATGCTGGGCGAGTTCGAGGAGATCGCCCTCGGCCTCCGGTTCGCCCCGCCGACCATTCCGATCATGTCCAACCTGACCGGCGCGATCGCCACGACCGACGAGCTGACGTCGCCCGAGTACTGGGTGCGCCACGCGCGAGAGGCGGTCCGGTTCAACGACGCAATCCAGCAAATGGAAAGCGAAGGGGTGCGGACCTGGCTCGAACTGGGCCCCGACGCGGTGCTGTCCACCATGGGCACGGACTGCCTCAGCGATCCCGCCCGGTCGTCGCTGGTGCCCGTGCTGCGCCGTGATCGGGAGGAGCCGCTCGCGATGGCAACCGCGCTTGCGGCGCTGCAGGTTCGCGGGGTCGCGATGGACTGGGAGCAGATCTACTCCGGGACCGGCGCCCGCCGGGTCGACCTGCCGACATACGCCTTCCAGCGGCAACGGGTGTGGCTGAACGAAGGGCCGTCGGGTCGAGCCCAGGTGAGCAGCCTCGGCCAGTCCGCCGCGGGACATCCGTTGCTGGCGGCGGTACTGCGGTTGGCCGAGGGTGACATTGTTGTGCTGACCGGCCGGTTGTCCCTGAGCTCACATCCATGGCTGGTGGATCACCAGGTGACCGACGTGGTTCTGCTACCGGGCAGCGCTTTCGTGGAGCTGGCGATTCAGGCCGGTGACCGGGTCGGCTGTGGCCTGGTCGAGGAACTCACGATCGAACGACCGCTCGCCATTCCCGAACGGGATGCCGTGCAGATACAGGTGGTCGCCGGGGCGCTGGACGAATCCGGACGCCGGAGGGTCACCGTGCACTCGCGTTGCGAGGCCGTGGGCGAAGCGTGGACCACGCATGCCAGGGGTGTCCTGGCGCCGCTGTCCGAACCCGAGCCCGCCGCACTCGACCTGTGGCCGCCCGCCGGTGCCGTACCGGTCGATCTGGCCGGGAAGTACGACCACCTCGCCGAACAGGGATATCGGTACGGCCCGCTGTTCCGGTGCTTGCGCACCGCGTGGCGGGTCGGCGAGGAGGTCTACGCGGAGCTCGTGTTGCCCGAGGACGCCGATGTCGCCGGGTTCGGGCTACACCCCGCGCTGCTGGACGCAACGCTGCACGCAATCGATCTTCTCGACGGCCAGGACCCGACGGTGATGACGTTGCCGTTCGCTTGGGAAGGGGTGTCGCTTTACGCGGCGGGAGCCTCGGCGGTCAGGTTGTGCCTCACCCCGCACAGCACCGAGCAGATGAGCCTGCGGCTCTTCGACGGGACGGGCGCCCCGGTTGCGTCGGTATCCTCGCTGCGAATCCGGCCGGTGTCCGCCGAGCAACTGCGCACCACCGCGCCGACCCTCGGCGACCTGTTCGAACTGCGGTGGGCGCCATCGCCGGTGCGGGCCCGTCCGGATCTCCAGCAGGCGACGGTGGTGTTCGCCCCCGAGCCGGCCACCACGCGCATTCCTGAGGCGGCACGAGAGTCGGCACACTGGGCGCTCACGATGCTCCAAGAGCGCCTCGTAGAGGAGCCCGCCGATTCGCGCCTAGTTGTCGTCACCAGGGGAGCGATCGACCTTCATGGCGTGCCCGAGCCCACGCAGGCCGCAATATGGGGCCTCGTGCGGTCGGCGAGCGTCGAATACCCCGGCCGGCTGGCGCTCGTCGATCTTGACGACGACCTCATGTCCGAGGCCGCGTTGACCTCCGCGGTGGCCTCGGGTGAACCAGAACTGGCCCTGCGGGCAGGCAAGACCTATGCGCCGAGACTGGTTGAGGCGGTCCCGACCGGCGCGCCCGTCGCGCTGAACCCGGAGGGCACGGTACTCATCACCGGTGGTACCGGCAGCCTGGGCCGGCTGCTCGCCAGGCATCTGGTGGTCGAACACGGGGTGAAGCACCTGCTGCTGAGCAGCCGAGGAGGCGACCCAGGTGATCTCGGTGAGCTCCTTGAGCTCGGTGCGACGGTAACCGCGGTCGCCTGTGATGCCGCGGACCGCGATGCGTTGGCCGCGATGTTGTCGGAGATATCGAGCGAGCATCCCCTGACGATGGTGGTGCATGCCGCCGGCGTACTGGATGACGGATTGATCTCCGTGCTGAACCGCGACCGGATCGACGCGGTGATGCGGCCGAAGGCGGATGCGGCGTGGAACCTGCACGAGTTGACCCGGGATCTCGATCTCGCGGCCTTCGTGTTGTTCTCCTCGACAGCGGCCTCCCTGGGCGCCGCCGGACAGGGAAACTACGCGGCCGCCAATGCGTTCCTGGATGCGCTCGCCGGTCGCCGCCGGTCGTCCCGGCTCCCCGCGATATCCCTGGGATGGGGGCTGTGGGACACCGGGTCGGGCATGGCAGGTTCGCTGAGCGAGTCCGAGTTGCGACGGCTGTCCCGGGATGGCGTCGAACCGCTGCCGGTCGAGCGAGCGCTCGCGCTGTTTGACCAGGCGTTGGCATCGGAGCAGGCCGTACTCCTGCCGATGCGCGTTCGCCCGACCGAGTTTGCGCCACCTCTGGTGCGGGCGCTCGGCAGCACGCCGGTCGCCCGTCGCTCGGCGCGGGACAGTCGAATCAGCACCGAGAACCGGGAGCTCACCGTGGCGCAGCGGCTCGCCGCGCTGGAACCCGAGGAAGCCCGCAAGCTGCTGGTTGAGACCGTGCTTGGGCACGTCGCGCAGGTACTCGGCCACGCTCATGCTGACGGGGTCGACCCGGATCGAGGATTCGGAGAGCTCGGGGTGGACTCGCTCGCGGCGTTGGAGTTGCGGAACCGGTTCAGCGCGGATACCGGGCTTCGGCTGTCCGCGACCTTGACCTTCGATTACCCAACTCCAGCCGCGATAGCGAGTCACCTGTTCAACGAACTGGTGGAGCCCATCTCGGGAGCCACGCCGGACGTCCCGATCGAAATAGCGAGTGAGATGACTCGTCTCGAGGCACTCTTGGAGTCCGCTGTGGTGAGCGAGGAGCAGCGATCGAGGGTGGCCACCCGATTGCGGGAGCTGACGGTGAAATGGGCGGACGAAGGCCTGTCCGAAGCCGAGCCGGCTACCGGCCCAGCGCTGGAGTCCGCCACGGCCGACGAGTTGTTCGGCATTCTCGATGACGAACTCGGAGCCGAGTAGCTGGGTGACACCCGCGCGCCCACAGATCGCTGGGCGTCTGACGTGAATGTGTCCGCGGCGGTTACCAGGCCGAATACGGAGTAGTCGGGATCTGGTTCTCCAGGATCTTCGACGGCAGTTCCGTCCGCCTGGTTACGCTCAGCTTCCTGTACACATGGGTGAGATGTTGTTCGACGGTGCTGATTGTCACGTGAATTCGCCCGCTGATCTCGCGGTTGGTATAGCCGAGGGCGGCCAGCGCGGCCACACGGCTCTCCGCCTCAGTGAGTATCGGGGCGGAAGCCGAGGTGACCGGCGATTGTGTTTCCGCGAGCTCGGTCGCCTCAGCCACTGAGGTTTCGGTCCAGTGTGATTCGGCCCCCTGGGTAGCCGACTGCGCTACTAGGTGGGCCCTCGAGTACTCGCCGAGCTCGTAATACGCGGCAGACAGATCTGCGTATGCCAAGGCGAGTTGTGCGAGGTCGCCGGTGGCCTGCAGCAAGGCGATCGACTCGCGCAAAAGGGCGGTGCGCTGACGCGGTTCGCTGGCACCTGCCAATACGCGCAACGCAACAGCTTTTGATCGCGAACCGAACTGGTCATCCAGCGCCAACTGCTTCTCTGCCCACTCCTTGGCGATTCGGGTCTGACCGATCGAAAGATTCGCTTGCGCGAGGTCGGTGCGCCAGGGAATGAACGATTGCAAGTTGGGTTCGCGGTCGCGCATGAGATGGCCGCACATTTCGAAGTCGCTCAGCGCCACAAAAGCTTTGTCAGTGGATAAGTAGTGATGTCCTTTGGCGCGCAGATAATGAATGCCGAAGAGGGTCTCGAACATGCTCTCTGGCACCTTTTGTTTGAGCAGGATTGCCGCATTTTCATGCTTCCCTAAACCGGTATAGGCGAGAATCGCTGTCGAGAGGGGCAGGCCTATGAGGACTCCCCACCCTCGCGGGTGTAGCTGGTCAAGGGAGTCGGTGGCGTTTACTGACGCAGCCGTCAAGTCTCCACGCAGTAGATCGATTCTCGCCAGGACGCTGGAGAGCACGGCATGAGCGGTCGTGGCCTGCCGCTGTATCGCGCCTTGCAGGAGGGTCTCGCACAGCTTGGCGGCGGTTGCTGTTCTGTCCGTCTGCGCGACAAGGAGCAACGACAGAGCCGTCAGCTCCAGTTGCATGTCGCTGTGTTCGCGATCTTGTAGAGCTTCGACCAAGTTCTCCACAGATTCATCTGTCACGACCCCGCTGACCAGGGGAGCAACCTTTGTCCATAAGGCATAAGGGCTTTCTGCCGTCGGACCGTCCAGGCCGACCGCCTTGGCGATGCGGTGAGGCTGCCTGGTCCGCGGCACGCCGTAGAACCAGGTTCGGACGAGTTCGACTTCGGCCAAGAAAGGAAGGTCGGCCTCCGTGTGCGAGCGATGCAGGGTGCCCAGCGCCTGGTCCGCCGGGCCCGTCTCGCCCTGCCACAGCAGGTACCGCAACACGGTGACCGTGTCGCGCGTTTCCAGAGTGCCATCCAGCGCGGGCCGGTAAAGCGGCTCGAGGTGCGACTCCGCCGCGGCGGGGTTCAAGCGCCACTCCGCGCGAAAGAGCGCCGCGGCTATCGCGTGCCGTTCTCGCTGGTCGTCGCTATGCCGCAGGGCCAGTTCCAGATAGCTCGTGGCGGAGGCGAAGTCGCCGGTCTCGCTTGCCTCGTCGGCCGCCAGCCGCAGAATCTCCAGCCCCCAGTCCTCGCTGACCCGGTCCGCGGCCACCAATTGGTTCGCCACCTGAACGGTTGCCGCTCCATCCGTGTACAGCATCCGCGCGGCCTCGTGGGGTAAGCCCGACCGTTCAGCCGAGTCGAGATCGCTCAACACCGCACCGGCGGCAGCGGGGTGTCTGAACCGGTATCCGTCCAGGATCCCGACTGAACTCAGTAGGTCGACGACATCCTGGACCGAGTCTGGGCTAGCGCCAACCAATAGCGCCGTGGTTCGGTCCGACGCCACTTCGCCAAGTACGGCTACTGCTCTGGCAATCCGCAGATGATTCGGTTCTCCTTGATACAGGCAGGCCAGCACCGCCTGGCGGTAGGCGACGTTACCGACCGGCTCGCCAATCTCGGTGCCCGGACGGACACTGTCGTCCAGCAGCGCGTGTACCAGCATCGGATTTCCGGCGGTTGCGAGATGATAACTACGACTGATGTTTGCTGGCACAGCGTGGGTGGTTTGGTCGGCGATCACCTGTGCGACGCCCCGCTCGGATAGCGGCGTCAGTCGTACCCGCTTATGTGGCTGTCTGGAGAGGTCCGCGTGAACCAAGGGCTCCACCAGCCCGGATTGTTTCCAGCTGGCGTACACCATCAACACCTGGTTCGTCCGGATCCGTCTTAGTAATGACATTAGAGTCTGTCGGGATTCGTCGTCCATCAGATGCGCATCGTCGACAGCGATCACCAGCGGCTGGTCACTTGCGAGTTCCAGCATCATCCGTACAGCGTGTGCGCCCCCCGTGACGGATCTGGTGCTGTCATGACTCGGTGGCATTGGTGTCTCATAAGCCTCAAGCAATTGTCTGACGACGCCCATTGGCTGGGCACGCTCAGCAAGTGAGGCAGTGGCCAACAGCGTGCGGGCGCCTAACTTGGCAATAGTATTCGTAAACTCGTGCAGGAGCGCTGTTTTGCCAACTCCAGGTCCGCCGCTAATGACTACGAATTGTCCAGATCCTGCGCGGCAGGCGTCGAATGTCTCGGTTAATGCATCAATTTCCGCACGGCGATCGTATAGTGTCATCCAGGGCCCCCAGAACTCCGAATTATCGGAATCCATCTCCTAATAACAGTTCTGCGTGATCGAGTCGTGTCGGAACGTTATGGCAGGTGCTTTGGGCTGTCAACCGTTTGGGTGACGCGAACGCTCGTTAACCTTAATGTCACTTATCCGGTCGTAGCCGTTAGTTCGCGCGCCATTGCCGGAATCGCGCTCGTATGAGCGTTGCGGACATCGCGCTCGTATGAGCGTTGTAGGCAGGACCGGGGTGCTGGGGTGCATAGGGGTTGGTGGAACACCGCCGCGCTCTTTAGCCTCCGATTTGCCGGGTATGCCATCAGATCAAGAGCGGCTATGCCCGCGCGTTTCCGATGGCTTCCCCTTGATTCGGATCGGACGGCGAAGCGAGTGAACAACGAGGACCGACTGCTCGACTATCTCAGGCGAACGGCTTCGGACCTGCGGGAGACACGGCGGAGGTTGCGCGAGTCCGAACGTCGCGGACAGGAACCCGTAGCGATCGTGGGTATGGCGTGCCGTTATCCCGGCGGCGTCACCTCCGCTGCCGAGCTGTGGGACCTGGTGGCCGCCGGCACCGACGCGGTGTCTGACTTTCCCGCCGACCGAGGGTGGGACGTCGACGCGCTGTACCACCCGGACCCCACACACCCAGGCACGACCTACGTTCGCACGGGCGGCTTTCTGCACGATGCGGCGGACTTTGATCCGGACTTTTTCCGAATCAGTCCGCGTGAGGCGTTGGCGATGGATCCGCAGCAGCGGCTGCTGCTGGAGACCTCGTTCGAGGCGTTCGAGGACGCCGGCATCGTGCCATCGACGCTGCGCGGCAGCCGCACCGGCGTATTCGCGGGTGTCATGTACAACAACTACGCCACCAGGCTTTCCTCCGTGCCGGACGATGCGGACGGCTATCTGAGCAACGGAAGCGCCGGCAGCATCGCCTCGGGGCGGGTCGCCTACCTGTTCGGCCTCGAAGGCCCGGCCGTCACCATTGATACAGCGTGCTCATCCTCGCTGGTGGCTTTGCATTGGGCGGTCCGGGCATTGCAGTCCGGCGAGTGCACGCTGGCTCTGGCCGGTGGCGTAACCGTCATGTCGAGCCCCGAGACGTTCGTCGATTTCAGCCGGCAGCGTGGACTGTCCACGGATGGCCGCTGCAAGGCTTTCGCCGCCGCCGCGGACGGTACCGGCTGGGGCGAGGGCGCCGGGATGCTGCTGCTCGAGCGGCTATCCGACGCCCTGCGTCACGGCCACCGCGTGCTCGGTGTGGTCGCCGGCACCGCGATCAACTCCGATGGCGCCAGCAGCAGGCTGACCGCGCCGAACGGACCGTCGCAGCAGCGGGTGATCCGGCAGGCACTGGCAAATGCCGGCCTTTCCACAGCGGACGTCGATGCGGTTGAGGCACACGGGACCGGCACCTCGCTCGGCGATCCGATCGAGGCGCAGGCGCTGCTGGCCACGTACGGGCAGGACCGCCCAGAGGGACGGCCACTGCGGATCGGGTCGATCAAGTCGAACATCGGCCACACGCAGGCGGCCGCCGGTGTGGCAGGTGTGATCAAAATGGTGATGGCCATCCGCCATGGACAGCTGCCCAGGACCCTGCACATCGACCGACCCACCGGGCAGGTCGACTGGACCGCTGGCGCGGTGGAACTACTTACTGAGCAGCTGAGCTGGCCGGAGACCGGGAGCCCTCGGCGAGCGGCGGTCTCTTCCTTCGGGATCAGCGGGACCAACTCGCATGTGGTGCTGGAGCAGGCCCCGGCGGAATCCCCGAGGGCCACCACCGACGCACCGGCACCCAGGACGGTGCCATGGATGGTGTCAGCCCGTACCCCGGCCGCGTTAGCCGAACAGACCCGCCGATTGAGCGCATGGGTCACCGCCCGGCCCGAGCTGAGCCCCGCCGATGTCGGGTTCTCGTTGGCCACCACGCGGTCCTGTTGGGAGCATCGAGCGGTCGCTCTGGGCGGTGACACCGGCGAGTTGGTCACCGAGCTGGGCTCCCTGGGCGGCGCCCGGACGGTCAGCGGCAAGCTGGCCTTTCTGTTCACCGGGCAGGGCTCGCAGCGCCTCGGCATGGGCCGCGATCTTTATCAGGCCTTCCCGGTCTTCGCGGCCACATTCGACGCGGTGTGCACGCTGATGGACCCGGAGCTGGAGTTTCCGCTGTCCCAGGTGATCGAGTCGATGCCGGAGGAGTTGAACAGCACCGACTACGCGCAGGCGGCGATCTTCGCCGTCGAGGTGTCGCTGTTCCGGTTGCTCGAGGCGTTCGGTGTCCGGCCGGATTTCCTGGTCGGGCACTCCATCGGAGAGTTGGCCGCCGCGCACTGCTCCGGCGTGCTCTCGCTGGAGGACGCGGTGGCCATGGTGCTGGCGCGTGGCAGGCTGATGCGGCAGCTGCCCGCCGGTGGCGCGATGGCGGCGGTCCGGGCCGACGAGGCCGAGGTCGTACGTTTGCTGTCCGGGCCGGTTGGTATCGCGGCGATCAACGGGCCGAAGTCCGTGGTGATCTCCGGTGCTGAGGACGCCGTGTCGGACGTTGCCGCCCAGCTCGGCAAGGTCACTCGGCTCGCCGTGTCGCATGCGTTCCACTCGCCCTTGATGGAGCCGATGCTCGCCGCGTTCGGCGAGGTCGCCTCGGCACGGACGTTCGAAGCGCCGCGGATTCCGATCGTGTCGACGCTGACCGGCGCCCTGGCTACCGCCGAGGAGCTGTGTTCGCCGGGCTATTGGGTCGACCATGTGCGTCAACCGGTTCGCTTCCAGGGCGCGGTGGGCACGTTGGACGAACAGGGCGTGCGCCGATTCGTGGAGCTTGGCCCGGATGCGGTGCTGGCGGCGATGGCTCAGGACTGCATGACCGTCGAGGTGGCGGCGATAGCGACAATGCGTCGCGACCGCCCCGAAGAGCGTGAGCTGCTCGGGGCGCTCGCGCGGTTGCACACCAGCGGATACCAGGTCGACTGGGCCGCGTTGTTCGCGGGTCAGCCGGTCAATCGTGTTGATCTGCCCAGCTATCCGTTCCAGCGCACCAGGCTGTGGTTGGAATCGACCGGGACCAGCGCGGGCGCGGACGGTGTCGGCCAGACACCCGCCGACCATCCACTGCTGGGGGCGGTGACGGAGCTGCCCGACTCGGGCGGCGCCGTGCTGACCGGCCGGCTCTCGGTGTCCACCCAGCCCTGGCTCGCCCACCATGTTGTGCTCGGCACCGTTCTGCTGCCGGGCACCGCCTTTGTCGAGCTGGCCATCCAGGCCGGCGACAGGGTCGGCTGCCCGGTGGTCGAGGAGCTGACGCTGGGGGAGCCGCTGGTTCTTCCGGCGCGGGGCGCGGTGGCCGTCCAGGTGGCCGTCGGCGAGGAAGACGCCGGCCGGCGCAGGCTCGCCGTCTACTCCAGGCCGGCGGACGAACCGGACGCGCCGTGGACCCGCCATGGGACCGGTGTGCTGGCCGGCTCTGATACCGCTGTTGAAGAGCCGGGGCTGGACCTGGCCGAGTGGCCCCCTCGGGACGCCGAATCTGTCGACCTCGATGACATTTACCCCAGGCTGAGCGAGGCCGGTTACGGCTACGGCGAGGTGTTCCGGGGCCTGCGCGCGGTGTGGCGGCGCGGCGAGGACCTGTTCGCGGAGGCGGCGCTGCCGCCGAGTGCACAGGGCAGCGCCGGCATGTTCGCCGTGCACCCGGCGCTGCTGGACGCGGTGCTGCACGTCAACTTGATCGAGCTGGGCGAGGGCCAGACCGTGCTCCCGTTCAGCTGGGGCGGTGTCACAGTGCACACGAGCGGGGCGGCGGCGCTGCGGATCCGGGTGAGCCCGGCTGGCCAGGATGCGGTGTCCCTGGCGATCGCGGACGGCTCCGGCGCGCCGGTCGCGTCGGTGCGCACGCTCGTCGCGCGGCCCGTGTCGGTCGAGCAGCTGGACGGCGGCCGCGCGGACTCGCTGTTCCGCCTCACCTGGGTTCCGGTGTCGAGTCCGGCCGCTCCTCCCGCCGAGGATGTTGTGGTCCTCGGCGCGGACGACCTCGGCCTGGCGGCGCGGGTCTACCCAGACCTGGAGTCGATCGGCGAGCCGGTACCCGGCGTGGTCGTGCTGCCGGTGGCCGCGCTCACCGGCGGCGAGCCCAGCCTGGATGTGCCATCGGCGGCGCGCGAGACGGTCGGCCGCACGCTAGCCGTGCTGCGCGGCTGGCTAGCTGACCGGCGCTTCGCGCGGTCCCGGCTCGCGGTGCTGACCGCTGCCGGCGACCTCACGCACGCGCCGGTGGCCGGGCTGGTGCGGGCCGCCGAAGCGGAGAACCCCGGGCGGTTCCTGTTCGTCGACAGCGATGCCTCGGCGATCCCCGCCGGCACGCTGGCCCTCGGTGAGCCCGAGGTGTCTGTGCGCGACGGCGAGTTGCGGGTGCCCAGGCTGGCCAGGGCGGAGCCGGGGGACCCACCGATTTGGGACGCCGACTCGACGGTGCTGATCACCGGGGGTACCGGTGGTCTGGGTGCGCTGATCGCGCGCCATCTGGTGACCGGGCACGGGGTGCGCCGGCTGCTGCTGACCAGCAGGCGCGGCGAGCACGCTCCCGGTGCGGTCGAGCTGCGCGCCGAGCTGACCGGCCTCGGTGCCGAGGTCGCCATCGCGCGCTGCGACGTGGCCGACCGCGACCAGCTGGCTGCCCTGCTGGCTCAGCACGAGGTCAACGCGGTGGTGCACTCAGCCGGCGTCGTGGACAACGGGTTGCTCACCACGCTGAGCCCGGAGCAGGTGCAGCGGGTACTGCGGCCGAAGGTGGACGCCGCCTGGAACCTGCACGAGCTCACCAAGGGCACCGACCTCAGCGCGTTCGTGCTGTTCTCCTCGACCGCGGGGCTGCTGGTCGGTGCTGGCCAGGCGAACTACGCGGCCGCCAACGCGTTTCTGGATGCGCTGGCGGCGCATCGCCGGGCCAGCGGCCTGCCCGCGGTGTCGATGGCCTGGGGCCTGTGGGCGGACTCCGGCGGACTGAGCGACCAGATGGACGCGTCCGATGTGGACCGAATGAACCGGATCGGCCTACCGCCGTTGCCCTCGGCCCAGGGCCTGGAGCTGTTCGACGCGGCGCTGAACACTCCGGACGCACTGATCTTGCCGATGCGGCTGGACGCCGCCGCGGTGCGGGCCCGGGCCGGCGGAGTGCCGCGGTTGCTCAGTGGCCTGGTTCGGGGCGCCTCGAGGAGAACCGCTCAACCGGTTGGTGACCCGGCCGACTCGGGCGGGCAACCGTGGCGGGACCGGCTGGCCCCGCTGCCCGAAGCCGAGCGGGACCGGGTACTGCTCGAGCTGGTGCTGACCAACGCCGCCACGGTGCTCGGGCACTCCTCGACCCAGTCACTGCCAGCTGAACGGGCGTTCCAGGAGATGGGGTTCGACTCCCTCGCCGCTGTGGAGCTGCGCAATCTGTTGGGGGCGGCGACTGGGCTTTCGCTGCCGGTGACGCTGGTGTTCGACCAGCCGGCGCCGGCCACGCTGGCCGCATACCTCAAGGCGGAACTCGTGCCGGGGCCCACCGAGCTGGCCCGGTCGGTGGTCGCCGAGGTGGACCGAATCGAAGCCGCGCTGGCCGCGCTGCCCGATGTGGACGGCGCGCACGCCCGGATCACCGCTCGGCTGGAGGCATTGATGCGGACCTGGCACGACACGCACGGCCGGCCGAACGAGGCCGGGCAACAGAGGGACTTCGGTACCGCTACCGACGAAGAGCTCTTCGCCAAGATCGACAACGAACTGGGAGCTCAGTGATGGACGATCCGGGCAGTGTCGACAAGCTCCGTGACTATCTCCGGCGGGCGACCTCCGAGCTTGAGCGGACCCGCCGTCGGGTGCGGGAGCTCGAGGAGAACGGTCGGGAACCGATCGCGATCATCGGAATGGGTTGCCGCTACCCCGGGGGCGTGCGGACACCGGAGGACCTCTGGCAGCTGGTCGACGAGGGCCGCGATGTGGTGTCCGGCTTCCCCGTGGACCGCGGCTGGGACGTGGAGTCGATCTACGACCCCGAACCTGGACTGCCGGGCAAGACCTACGTGCGCCACGGCGGGTTCCTGCACGAGGCGGCCGAGTGCGATCCCGCGTTCTTCGGTATCAGCCCGAAGGATGCGCCGGGCACCGACCCCCAGCAGCGGCTGTTGCTCGAGGTGTGTTGGGAGGCATTCGAGCGGGCTGGAATTGACCCGTTGTCGATGAAGGGCTCGCCAACCGGGGTGTTCGTCGGCCTGATGCACCACGACTACATCGGCGGCACGATCTCGGGGAGCATCGTGTCCGGGCGGATCGCCTACACACTCGGCCTCGAAGGGCCCGCGGTCACGATGGACACCGCGTGCTCCGCGTCGCTCGTCGCGCTGCACTCGGCCAGCCAGTCGTTGCGCAAGGGCGAATGCACCCTCGCGCTGGTCGGCGGCGTCGCGGTGATGGCGAGTCCAGAGATGTTCATCGAGTTCAGCGAGCGGCGTGCACTGTCGGCCGACGGCCGGTGCCGGTCCTTCTCCGAGGACGCCTCCGGGGCCGCGTGGGCTGAGGGCGCCGGCGTCCTACTTGTGGAACGGCTATCGGACGCGCTGCGCAACGGTCACGAGGTGCTCGCGGTGGTTCGGGGCAGCGCGATCAACCAGGACGGCGCGTCCAATGGCATGACCGCACCCAGCGGCCCCGCGCAGGTCCGGGTCATCGAGCGGGCACTGGCCGACGCGCAGCTGACCCCGAGCCAGGTCGATGTGGTCGAGGCGCACGGCACCGGCACGACGCTCGGCGATCCGATCGAGGCGCAAGCCGTCATAACGGCCTACGGCCAGGACCGTCCGAAGGATCGGCCGATGTGGCTCGGCTCGATCAAATCGAACATGGGCCACCCGCAGGCCGCCGCCGGGGTCGCCGCCGTGATCAAAATGGTGATGGCGATGCGCGCCGGGGTGCTGCCCAAGACGCTGCACGCCGAGCAGCCGACATCCGAGGTGGACTGGTCGGCGGGGGACGTACAGCTGCTGACCGAGGCACGGCCGTGGCTCGCCGACGGTCAGCCACGGCGCGCCGGCATCTCGTCATTCGGAATCAGCGGCACCAATGCGCACACGATCCTGGAGCAGGCGCCGCCGGTCGAGCCGACCGAGGATCGGTCCAGGACGGCGCTGCCGATCGTTCCCTGGGTGCTGTCCGCCAGGACGGCCGAGACAGTGCGGGTCCAGGCGAACCGGCTGCTCGCCTCGGTGGGCGAGGCCGATCCGTTCGACGTGGGTTTCTCGCTTGCCACAACGCGCTCCCACTTCGCCCACCGCGCCGCGGTGACCGGGCGGGATCGCGGCGAGCTGGTGGACGGCTTGCGTGCCCTCGCCGAGGGCCGGGAGGCGCCGACGCTGACCTCGGGCCCGGGACGCCTCGCGTTCCTGTTCTCCGGGCAGGGGTCGCAGCGCCCCGAGATGGGACGCGAACTGCATCAGAGCTTCCCGGAATTCGCCAGGGTGTTCGACGAGGTGTGCGAGGAGTTCGACCGACATTTCGACCGCCCGCTGGGTGAGGTGATCTTCGATCCGGATCCCGACCTGCTGCGCCAGACGATGTTCACCCAGGCCGGGTTGTTCACCGTTGAGGTCGCGTTGTGCCGGCTGCTCGAGTCCTGGGGGATCCGGCCGGATCTGCTCGCTGGGCACTCGATCGGCGAGGTGGTCGCCGCGCATGTTGCCGGCGTGCTGACCCTCGCCGACGCGGTCACCATGGTGGCCGCGCGCGGCCGGCTGATGCAGGCGCTGCCGACCGGTGGGGCGATGGTCGCGGTAGCGGCCTCCGAGGCCGAGATCGCCCCGCTGCTCACCGAGGGCGTTGGTCTCGCCGCGGTCAACGGCCCTCGGGCGGTGGTCGTGTCCGGCGACGAGGACGCGGTGCTGGCCATCGCCGAGCGGTTCGACAAGACCAACAGGTTGCGGGTCTCGCACGCCTTCCACTCGCACCACATGGACGGGATGCTCGAGCCGTTCCGAGAGGTGCTCGCCGGGCTGAGCTTCCACGAACCTCGGCTGCCGGTGATCTCGAACACCACCGGACTCATCGCCGACGACCTGACCTCACCCGACTACTGGGTGCGCCATGTCCGCGAGGCGGTCCGGTTCCACAGTGGCGCCCAGACGCTGGCCGCCGAGGGCGTCACCCGGTTCCTCGAGATCGGCCCGGACGCGGTGCTCACCGGGATGGCCCAGGATGTCGTGCCCACCGTGATCGCGAGCCAACGCCGTGATCGAGGTGAGGCCAAGGCGCTGCTGGACGCGGTGTGTCAGCTATACGTCAGCGGCGTCAGCCCGGACTGGTCGGTCCTGTTCGACGGCGCGCGCCGGGTGAGCCTGCCGACCTATCCCTTCCAGCGAACCCGCCACTGGCAGACTGCCCCGGCGCTGGTCGCGCCGGAGCAACCAGCTGATCAGAGCGCCGAGTTCTGGCGGCTGGTGCGTGATCAGGACGTATCCGGGGTGGCGGCGACGCTCGGGGTGGACGACCAGGCCGCCGTGGCCAGCCTGGTTCCGGCCCTGGCCACCTGGTTCGACCAGCGGCAGGCGGACGCCGACGTGGACAGCTGGCGATACCGGATCAGCTGGCGCCCGGTGTCCTTGGCCGAGGAGTCGCTGTCCACCGGCCGATGGCTCGCCGTCGTGTCTCAGCACAGCAAGGGGGACCGGTGGGTCAGCGCCGCGCTGTCGGCGTTGACCGAGCGGGGCGTTGCCGTCGACGTGCTCGAGGTGCCCTCCGGCGGCGGTGACCGGGCTGCGCTGGCCGAGCTGCTGGCCGAGCAGCTGGCCGAGCAGCTTGCCGAGCATCGTGAGGTGGACGGCGTGCTCTCCCTGCTGGCCTTGGACTCCCCGGTCACCGGGACGGCCGCGCTCGTGCAGGCGCTGGGTGACGCCGGGATCGGCGCGAAGTTGTGGTGTGTCACCAGGGACGCGATGGCACCGGAGTCCTCGGTGTGCCCGACCGGTTTCCGTCAGGCGCAGGTCTGGGGACTGGGCAGGGGAGCCGCGTTGGAACACCCCGAGCGGTGGGGCGGGCTGGTCGACCTGCCGGCGGAGCTCGGCCCGCGTGCATCGGCGGGTTTCGCCTCGGTGCTCAGCGGAGCCGGGGGCGAGGACCAGATCGCGGTGCGCGAGTCCTCGGTGTTCGCCCGGCGACTCGACCATGCACCTGCTCGCCCGGGCACACCATGGCAGCCCACCGGCACGGTGCTGGTGACCGGAGCCACCGGCGCGGTCGGTGCCGAGGTCACCCGGTGGTTGGCGGGGGAGGGCGCGGAGCACCTGCTGCTGGCCAGCCGTCGCGGGGCCGACGCACCGGGTGCGGAGGAGCTGGTGCGGGAGCTGACCGCCGCCGGTACCCAGGTCACCCTCGCCGCCTGCGATGTGGCCGACCGCGACAGCCTCCGCGCGTTGCTGGACTCGGTGCCGGAGCAATACCCGCTGACCGCGGTGGTGCACCTGGCCGGTGTGTTGGACGACGGTGTGCTGGATGCCCTCGGGCCGGACCGGTTCGAGGCGGTCTTGCGTCCCAAGGCGGACGCCGCGTGGAACCTGCACGAGCTGACCGCGGACCTCGAACTGTCTGCCTTTGTGATGTTCTCCTCGCTCACCGGGGTCGTCGGCAACGCCGGACAGGCCAACTACGCGGCCGCGAACGCCTTCCTGGACGGACTCGCCGAGTACCGGCGGGCGAGTGGATTGGCCGCCACATCGGTGGCCTGGGGCCCGTGGGGTGGACACGGCATGGCTGACAGCGGGGTCGTGCGCGACGTCGGCCGAGGACTCGGCATGTCGGCGCTCGGCCCTGACCGCGCGATCAGGGCACTGCGCCGCGCGCTCGAAACCGGCGAGACCACGCTGACCGTGGCGGACGTCGACTGGACCAGGTTCGTGCCGGTCTTCTCCTCCACCCGGGCCAGCGCTCTGCTGTCGGATCTGCCAGAGGCGCAGGGCCTGGCGTCGCTCGAGGACACCTCGGTGCCGGACGACTTCGTGTCGCGGCTGTCCGAGATGACCAGCGGCGAACGGGTGCGCGCGCTGGAGGAGCTGGTGTGTAACCAGGCCGCGCTGGTACTGGGTTACGACGGCGCGGGCTCGGTCGAGTCGAGCGCGGCGTTCCGGGATCTCGGGTTCGACTCGCTGAGCTCGGTGGACCTGCGCAACCGGCTCAGCAGGGCGGCCGGGGTGGCCTTGCCGGTCACCCTGATCTTCGACTACGCGACTCCGGTGGCGCTGGCCGAGTACCTCGGCACCGAGCTCGGCGGGGATGACTCGGCAGCCAGGTCGGTGCTCGCCGAGCTGGAGCGGCTGGAGGCCAAGCTCCCCGAGCTGACCGCCGAGGACGTCGAGCAGGCCCGGCTCACCTCGCGCCTGCAGGCGGTGCTCAACGGGCTGAACGAACGGCTGTCGGCCGGAAACGGTGCATCGGTGGCGGTACGGCTCGAGGAGGCCTCGGCCGACGACGTCTTTGCGTTCATCGACAGCGAGCTCGGTACGACGTGAGGCGGACCCCCGCCGGCGTCCCACGCAGCAGTCAACTCATCGCACAGAAAGTGGCGACACAGCCGATGACTAACGATGCCAAGCTGCTCGAGTACCTCAAGAGGGTCACGGCGGATCTGCACCAGACGCGGCAGCGGCTGCGCGAGGTGGAGACCGAGGACCGGGAACCGATCGCGATCGTCAGCATGAGCTGCCGGTTCCCCGGCGGCGTCACGTCACCGGAAGAGCTCTGGCGGCTCGTCGAGGGCGGTACCGACGCCATCACCGATTTCCCGGAGGACCGTGGCTGGGATGTCGAGTCGCTCTACGATCCGGATCCCGACGCCGCCGGCAAGAGCTATGTGCGCCGAGGTGGATTCCTGCACGACGCCGGTGAGTTCGAGCCGGACTTCTGGGGCATCTCGCCACGAGAGGCGATCGCGATGGACCCCCAGCAGCGATTGCTGCTGGAGGTGTCCTGGGAGGCGCTGGAGCGGGGCGGTATCGCACCCGACTCGGTGCACGGTGCCCGGGTCGGCGTGTTCGCCGGGACGAACGGACAGGATTACCGCGACCTGCTCATGAAGCTGCCACAGGACAGCGAGGCGGCGCTGGGCACGGGCACCCTGGCGGCGGTGATCTCCGGCCGAATCTCCTACACCCTGGGCATCGAAGGTCCGTCGATCACCATCGACACGGCGTGCTCGTCCGCGCTGGTCGCCCTCCATCTGGCGGTGCAAGCGCTGCGGCAGAAGGAGTGCTCGCTGGCGTTGGCCGGCGGCGCGACGGTGATGTCCACCCCCGGGTCGTTGATCGCGTTCAGCCGGCAGCGGGGTCTGTCCCCGGATGGTCGGTGCAGATCGTTCGCGGACAGCGCGGACGGCACCGGTTGGGGTGAGGGCGCGGGGATGCTCCTGCTGGAGCGACTCTCCGACGCACGGCGTCACGGCCACCCGGTGCTGGCGGTGGTGAGCGGGTCGGCGGTCAACCAGGACGGTGCGTCGAACGGATTGACCGCTCCCAACGGCCCATCACAGCAGCGGGTGATCCGGGCCGCGTTGGTGAGCGCCGGGCTGTCGCCCGCCGACGTCGACGTGGTGGAGGCGCACGGAACCGGCACCACGCTCGGTGACCCGATCGAGGCGCAGGCGTTGATCGCGACCTACGGTCGGGATCGTGAGGTCGACCGGCCGTTGTGGTTGGGGTCGATCAAGTCGAACATCGGGCACACCCAGGCGGCGGCCGGGCTGGCCGGCGTGATCAAGATGGTACTGGCCATCCGCCACGGGGTACTGCCCAAGACGTTGCACGTGGACCAGCCCTCGTCGCGGGTGGACTGGTCGGCGGGAGCCGTCCGGCTGTTGACCGAAGCGCAGCCGTGGCCGGCCCTCGACCGACCCAGGCGGGCCGCGATCTCCTCGTTCGGGGTCAGCGGAACCAACGCGCACACCATCATCGAGCAAACACCGGTGGAGAGCGGGCCGAGCCGGACACCCGGCTCGGCCCCCTCGACGGTGCCGTGGCTGATCTCCGGGCGGACCGTCGAGGCGCTGCGCGCCCAGGCGGCGCGCCTGGCCGCCGCGGTGGACTCCGCTGATGTCGCGGATGTCGGGTTCTCCCTGGCGACCACCAGGGCCGCGCACCGGCACCGCGCGGTGGTGCTCGGCAAGGACCGCGACGAACTGCTGGGCGGCGTCACGGCGCTCGCGGAGGGTGCACCCGGGGTACTCAGCGGCAGCACGGTCAAGGGGTCGACCGCGTTCCTGTTCACCGGTCAGGGCTCGCAGCGGCCGGGCATGGGCCGCGAGCTCTACGGAGAGTTCGACGTGTTCCGGCAGGCGTTCGACGAGGTGCTCGGACACTTCGGGGAGGATCTGCGGGCGATCGTCTTCGGCGCCGACCCCGAGCCACTGAACCAGACCGCACATACCCAGGCGGCCCTTTTTGCGGTGGAGGTGGCGCTGTTCCGGTTGGTGGAGTCGTGGGGGCTGCGGCCGGACTTCGTGGCCGGCCACTCGATCGGCGAGCTGGTCGCGGCACACGCGGCCGGTGTGCTGTCCCTGGCCGACGCGGCCACCCTGGTGTCTGCCCGCGGCCGGCTGATGCAGGCCCTGCCGGCGGGTGGCGCGATGGTGGCGGTCGCGGCGACCGAGGCCGAGGTGACCCCGCTGCTGTCCGACCGGGTCAGCCTCGCGGCGGTCAACAGCCCCAACTCGGTCGTCGTGTCCGGCGACGAGGAGGCGGTCTTGACGCTGGCCGCCGGGTTCGAGCGGACCAAACGGCTTCCGGTGTCCCACGCGTTCCATTCACCGCTCATGGAGCCGATGCTGGCGGAGTTCCGGGCGGTCGCGGAGAGCCTTTCCTACACCAAGGCGACGATTCCGGTGGTGTCGAACGTGACCGGGCGGGTCGGCACCGAGGAGCTGGCCTCGGCCGAGTACTGGGTGCGCCACGTGCGCGAGGCGGTCCGGTTCCACGACGGCATCCGTGCCCTGGAGGCGGCGGGCGTCACCCGGTACCTCGAACTCGGTCCGGACGCCGTGCTCACCGCGATGGCCCGGGAGTGTCTCGACTCCGAGGATGCTGTGCTCGCCAGCGCGGCCCGGCGGGAGCGCCCCGAGACGCAGACCCTGCTGGCCGCGGTTGCCCAGCTGCACATCGGCGGGCATTCCCCGGGCTGGAGCGCGCTGTTCGACGGCGCGCGGCCGGTTGACCTGCCGACGACGGCGTTCCAGCGCACCCGGTTCTGGGCCGACATCCCGGCCTCGGTGGGGGACGTCGCCTCGGCCGGCCTCGACGCGGCGGACCATCCGCTGCTCGGGGCGGCCACCATGCTGGCCGACTCGGATGGTGTGGTGTTCACCGGCCGGCTGTCGGTACGCACACATCCGTGGCTGGCCGATCACGTCGTCGGCGACTCCGTGGTGTTGCCCGGCACCGGGATGGTGGAGCTGGCGATCAGGGCGGGGGACCAGGTCGGCTGTGGGCACCTGGCTGAGCTGTCTCTCGAGGTGCCACTGGTGCTGCCCGAGCGGGACGGTGTCCGGGTACAGGTGACGGTGAGCGCTCCCGGTGCTGATGGCCGCCGGGCGGTGAATGTGTACTCCCGAGGGGAGAACGTGGCCGACGGCCAACCGTGGATGCGGCACGCGAGCGGTCTGGTCAGCGATGTGGTCACTGCCAGCCCGGGCGCGACGGGTACGCGGCTCGACGAGTGGCCACCGGCGGACGCCGAGCAGCTGGAGCTCGCCGGCCTGTACGAGCGGCTGGCCGCATCCGGCTTGCATTACGGCCCGACGTTCCAAGGTCTGCACGGCGCCTGGAAGCGCGCCGGCGAGGTGTTCGCCGAGGTGCGGTTGGCCGA
>Ga0137413_10000108_pt1 | contig 20954 bp, 24 predicted proteins | sample CZODoug2_1_16fun_FD_108280 | JGI IMG/M metagenome (GOLD analysis project Ga0137413, IMG submission 108280) | Vadose zone soil fungal communities from Angelo Coast Range Reserve, California, USA - CZODoug2_1_16fungal (Illumina Assembly) | ecosystem: Environmental > Terrestrial > Soil > Vadose... | reverse complement strand
GGGTTGGCCTCAAACCCTGTCGGAGCACCACCCGCGGCCCCGCGGACTGAGAGATCCGGGACGACTCTCAGCCCCGGGGCCGCGTCTTGTGCCGGGTGACCTCAGAGGCCCCCGACCGCCTCCGAGCTGCCCGACTAGGCTCCCGCGGGTGACTCACGCGATCTATGACGACTTCCTCGCGCTGCCCCGCGAATCTCTCGCGGAGGCCGCGCTGGCCGAGGCCAAGGCGCTGGGCGCCACTCACGCCGACTTCCGGCTGGAACGCCTGCGCCAGCAGTCGATCCGGCTGCGTGACGGCCGCCTGGAAGCCAGTGGCGAGGGCGCCGACATCGGCTGCGCGGTACGCGTCGTGGTCGATGGCACCTGGGGCTTTGCCGCCGGTGTCGACCTGACGCCGCGGGCCGCGATCGAATTGGCCCGCCAGGCCGTCGAGGTGGCCCGCACCTGCCGGCCGGTCAACACCGAGCCGATCGAATTGGCCGCGGAACCCGCGCACGGCAACCAGACCTGGGTGTCCGACTACGAGATCGACCCGTTCACCGTCGCCGAACCGGACAAGATCGCGCTGCTGGCCGACTGGAGCAGCCGGGTGCTGGCCCACCCCGCGGTGTCCCACGTCGACGCGAGTGTGTTGGCGGTGCTGGAGAACAAGTTTTACGCCGACCTGGCCGGCACGGTGACCACCCAGCAACGGGTGCGGGTGCAGCCGAACCTGGAGGCCACCGCGATCGACGAGGAGTCCGGTCGCTTCGAGACCATGGACACCATCGCCCCGCCCGCCGGGCGGGGTTGGGAATACCTCACCGGCACCGGTTGGGACTGGGACGGCGAACTCAGCGCGCTCGGCGACCTGCTGGCCGAGAAGCTCAACGCGCCATCCGTCCAGGCCGGGCGCTACGACCTGGTGATCGACCCGACCAACCTGTGGCTGACCATCCACGAATCCATCGGACACGCCACCGAACTGGACCGGGCGCTGGGCTATGAGGCCGCCTACGCGGGCACCTCGTTCGCCACCCCGGACAAACTCAACACGTTGCAGTACGGCTCGGGGCTGATGAACGTCACCGGCGACCGCACCGTGCGACACGGCCTGGCCACCATCGGCTTCGACGACGAGGGCGTCGCGACCCAGTCCTGGGACATCGTGCGCGACGGCATCCTGGTCGGCTATCAACTCGACCGCCGGATCGCCGCGCACACCGGGCAGACGAGGTCCAACGGCTGCGCGTTCGCCGACTCCCCCGGGCACACGCCGATCCAGCGGATGGCCAACGTCTCGCTGCAACCGACCACTAACGGCCCGTCCACCGCGGAGCTGATTGCCCAGGTGGAGAACGGCCTGTACATCGTCGGCGACAAGAGCTGGTCGATCGACATGCAGCGCTACAACTTCCAGTTCACCGGGCAGCGGTTCTTCGCGATCCGCAACTGCACGCTGGCCGGGCAACTGCGCGACGTCGCCTACCAATCCACCACCACCGACTTCTGGGGCTCGATGAGCGCGGTCGGCGGTCCGCAGACCTATCTGTTGGGCGGGGCATTCAACTGCGGCAAGGGCCAGCCCGGCCAGGTGGCCGCGGTCAGCCACGGCTGCCCATCGGCGCTGTTCCGCGGTGTGCGCGTCCTCAACACGGTCGAGGAGGGCGGGCGATGAAGCCCCAGGAACTGGTGGAGGCGGCCCTGGAACTGACCAGCGCCGACGGGTGCATGGTCATCGCGCAGGAATCGTCCTCGGCGAATCTGCGCTGGGCGTCGAACACCCTGACCACCAACGGGGTGGCCCGCTCCCGCGAGGTCGCGGTGGTGGTCACCGTGGACGGCGCCGAGGGCACGTCCACCGGGGTGCTGTCCCGTAGCAATCCCGACCGGGAACAGCTGGCGGAATTGATCCGGGCGGCCGAGACCGCGGCGCGCAGCAACGAACCGGCCGAGGACGCGCTGCCGTTGGTGGACAAGGCGCAGGCCGGCCCGAGCGAGGACTGGGACGGCGAGCCCGGCCAGACCTCCATCGCGGTGTTCGCCGAGTTGGCGGCCGGGCTCGGTGAGGCGTTCGGGCGTGCCCGGGCGGACGACCGGTTGCTGTTCGGCTTCGCCGAGCACGACCTGAGCACGGTGTTCCTGGGCACCTCGACCGGCCTGCGGCTGCGGCACACGCAACCCACCGGCCGGCTGGAGATCAACGGCAAGTCCACCGACTACAGCCGCTCGGCCTGGGCCGGGGCGGCCACCCGGGACTTCACCGACATCGACGTGGCCACGTTGGACGCCTCGCTGACGGAGCGCCTCGGCTGGGCCGCCCGCCAGATCGCGATGGACGCGGGCCGCTACGAGACGGTGCTGCCACCCGGCGCGGTGGCCGACCTGATGATCAACGCCTACTGGTCCTGCGCGGGTCGCGACGCCGCCGAGGGGCGCACCGTGTTCTCCGCGCCATCCGGGCGCACCCGGCTCGGCGAGCGACTCACCGAGGCCCCGGTGACCCTGCGCAGCGACCCCGCCGCGGCAGGCCTGGAGTGCTCCCCGTTCGCCCTGACCACCTCCTCGGGCAGCACCGCGTCGGTGTTCGACAACGGCCTGGCCGTGCCCGCGGTGGACTGGATCCGGGACGGGGTGCTGACCAACCTGGTGCATACCCGGTGGACTGCCGAGCACTTCGGCGGCCACGGGGCGACTCCCGGCGCGGACAACCTGATCATGTCCTCGGCCACCCCCGCGGGCATTCTGGAGGACCTCATCGCACGCACCACCCGCGGCCTGCTGCTGACCTGCCTCTGGTACATCCGCGAGGTTGATCCGCAGACGCTGCTGCTCACCGGCCTGACCCGGGACGGGGTCTACCTGGTGGAGAACGGCGAGGTGACCGGCGCCGTGAACAACTTCCGATTCAACGAGAGCCCGGTGGATCTGTTGGGTCGGCTGCTCGAGGTCGGTGACACGGTGCCGACGCTGCCCCGGGAGTGGGGCGACTGGTTCACCCGGGCCGCCATGCCGGCGGTGCGGGTGGACGGATTCAACATGTCCTCGGTCAGCGCTGCTCAGTAACGCCGCACTGAGCTCGGATCACTTCGCGAGCTTGGGCGCCGGGTCGGCGAACAACGCGGCGTCCGACGGGCAGAACAGCCGGGTGGCGCCGAGCAGGTAGGCGCGGGCTTGCTGCGGGCTGAGCGCGCCGCCGCTGGCCGCCGCGGCCACCAGCTCCGCCGGGTTCTGCTTGGCCTTGAGCAGCCCGCACGCGGTGGTCGCTGCCTGCGCGCCCTCGTCGGGGGAGACATCGACGCCGATCGCCTTGTCGAAGACGACCAGTGCCTCGGTGCGCTTGGCCGCGTCCAGCTTGCCGGTGGGCAGCTTGGCCAGCGCCGTCTGCTGGGGCACGGAGAACTTGTCCGGCCACGGCGATGTGGCTGCATCACCGCGATGGCCGAAGGTGAGCAGGAAGATGCCCACCCAGGCGAGCAACGCCACGATCCCGGTCACGACGTACAGCGTGGTCTTCTGTGCGCGGCTGCGGATGGGCAGCGAGGGCACGATGTGGATCGGCGTTCCCACCGTAGGCATCGTCACTTCGCGGCTCCTCCCGGGCAAAGGTGTCCTTCACCTTCGGACGCGCAGCGCCGGAAGCGGGATCCCCCTGCTCCAAAAGAGTTGGCCGACTAGTGCGTGTTGCCCCGAAATGCCCGGAATGCCCGAACGGTGCGACGACTGCTCACGGGTCTTCGAGCCGGAAGCCCAACTTGACCCCGACCTGGTAGGAGTCCACCTCCCCGTCCCGGATGTAGCCGCGGATCTCGGTGACCTCGAACCAGTCCACGTGACGCAGCGTATGGCCGGCGCGGTTGATCGCGACCTTGATGGCCGCCTCCACGCCGTCCTTGGAGGTGCCGACCAGTTCGCTCACCCGGTAGGTGCGATCGCTCATCGAGGGGTGCTCCTGTCGTGCGGGACGGGCCCGGGCCGGGATGCCGACCCTGCGCCATCGTGCCCTGCGGCACTTACAGTGGTGTACCGACCCCCCGTCATGGCGAACGAGGCCCCATGCACTCCAGGAAACGCCCCGATCCGGTGTACCGGGTCAGCGGCGTGCGGGAGAGCCGAACTGAGGACGTGCGCCGCCGGCAACGCCGCTACGGGATCTCGATGGGGATCCGCACCTTGTGCTTCCTGGCCGCCCTGGTCACCCATGGGCCGGCCCGCTGGGTGCTGTTCACGGGGGCCCTGGTGCTGCCCTATGTCGCGGTGGTCATCGCCAACAGCGGTCGGCTCCCGACCGCGGACGCCCCGGTGCCCGTGGTGCTGCCCTCGCGCACCCAATTACCGCCGCTGGGAGACGACCGGAACGTACCGCCGCAGCGCGGCTGAACGGGTTGACCCGCTCGGCCCAGCATCACGAAACACTTTCCGAGTGTCGCGTTCCTGAACATCGTCTGCGTGCCATACTCAGCGTCGTCCGGCTGGACTGCCGGTAAATGCGATGCCGGGCGGCTTCCCCCGTGGCCACCCGGCATCGCTTTTTTTGCGCACGGGTTTGAAGCACCACGCGGGTGGGTACAACAACTAGCCGCCGATGGCCGACATGGGGCGGTCCGGCTGCAGGAACGACGGGTCGTCGATCCCGTGCCCGGCCTTCTTGCCCCGCACCGCCACCTGCCAACGCACCGCGAGCTCCGCGTCGCTGGCGCCGCCCCGCATGGCACCGCGCAGGTCGGACTCCTCACGCGCGAACAGGCAGTTACGTACCTGGCCGTCTGCGGTCAGCCGCACCCGGTCGCAGTCCCCGCAGAACGGGCGGGTGACGCTGGCGATAATGCCGACAGTCGCCGGGCCGCCGTCCACGTACCACCGCTCGGCGGGTGCGGACCCGCGAATCGAGCTGGGCTCCGGGGTAAGGGTGAAGCGGCCGGAGAGCTTCTGCAGGATCTCGTCGGCGGTGATCATCTGCTCGCGGTTCCAGCCGTGCTGCGCGTCCAGCGGCATCTGCTCGATGAAGCGCAACTGGTAGCCGCGCTCCAGGCACCACTCCAGCAGGCGCTCGGGGTCGGCATCGTTGACGTCGCGCAGCAGCACTGCGTTCACCTTCACCGGACGGAGACCGGCCGCGTCGGCGGCGGCCATCCCGGCCATCACGTCCGGCAATCGGTCGCGTCGGGTGATGGTGGCGAACTTTTCTCGGTCCACGGTGTCCAACGAGACGTTGACCCGGTTCAGCCCGGCCTCGGCCAGCGGCCCGGCGAGCTTGTCCAGACCGAGGCCGTTGGTGGTCACCGACATTTGCGGCCGCGGGGTCATCTGGCCGGTGCGCCGAACGATGTTCAGCAGCTCACGGCGGACCAGTGGCTCGCCACCGGTGAAGCGCACCTCGGACACGCCCAGTCGCTCCACCGCGATGCCGATCAGGCGGACAATCTCGTCCTCGGTGAGCAGCTCCGGCTTGGGCAGCCAGTCCAAGCCCTCGGCCGGCATGCAGTACGAGCAGCGCAGATTGCACCGGTCGGTCAACGAAACGCGCAGGTCCGTAGCCACCCGACCGAACGTGTCGAGCAATGCCACGGGACCACCTCTTTGTTTCGGGAGTGGGTCATAGATGCTGCGTCAATCATCAGCGTACGTGGCGACCGCGGTGTCCGAAATGCTCATTGCCTCCCTGACCTGCGAAAATGCCGCCAAAGCCAGGGCTGTGATATCGCATCTGCGGCTATTATGAATGATCTGCGACGCATCCGAGATGGTTGAGTAACGACAACCCTCGCAGGGCGGACGCCAAAAAAATCCTGAGAACATGCCGCGTACCGTGGCCGTTGTGTATCGCTTCCTGTTCACTCCGCGCTGGCTCTCGCTGCTGCTGATCGCAGTGTTGGCCGTGCCCGGGTGCACGGAGTTGGCGTTCTGGCAATTGCACCGCCTGCACCACGCACAGCGCCACAACGAACTGATCCGCACCAACTCCCGGCAACCCGCGGTGGACGCGGCCGCGCTGCTGAGGGTTGGCGGCACCGTGCCGTCCGGCGAACAGTGGCGGGCGGTGACCGCGACCGGCCACTACGACCTCGAGCACACGCTGCTGGTGCGCAATCACTCCCGGGACGGCGCGCCGGGCTTCCACGTGCTCTCCCCGCTGGTCACCGCGCCCGGCCCGGCGGTGCTGGTGGACCGCGGCTGGGTGGGCGTGCCGGACGCGGGCGGCGCCCCGGCCCTGCCGGCGACCCCCACCGGCACGGTCCAGGTTTCCGGGTTGCTGCGCCCGACCGAGACCCAGGGCCGCCGCGGCCCGCGCGACGCCGCCGACGTGCCCGCCGGCCAGGTGGTGAAAATCGACGTGCCCCGCATCGCGCCGACCCTGCCGTACCCGGTGTTGGGTGGGTACCTCCAGCTGCGCACCCAGGACCCGCCGGCCCCGGTGGTAGACGGCCTGAGCTCCCCCGATCCGGCCGACCTGCCCGGCACGAACACCGAGATGCTCCATCTGGCCTACGCCTCGCAGTGGTTCGTCTTCGCGGCCATCGCGCCGATCGGGTTCCTCTTGTTGGTGCGCCGCGAGGCGGCGGACCTGCGACGGAATCTCCCCGCGCCCCGGCCCGGCGACCTCGCCCCCGCCTGACGGCGGGTCAGCAGCAGCCGGCGACCAACGCCGGCAGCACGGCGCCGATCGGATCGGCGATGCGGGCCAGGGCGATGCCGTCGTAGGGCGTTGGGTCGGCGTTGAGAATGACCAACCCGGCACCGCGGGATACCGCGAGCTCGCACAGTCCCGCGGCCGGTTGCACCTGCAGCGAGGTACCGATCGCCAGGAACAGCGCGCAGTCGGCGGCCGCGCGGACCGCGGCGTCGAGCACCTCGGGTCGCAGCGACTGACCGAAGGAGATCGTCGTGGCCTTCTGGATGCCGCCGCACTTCTCGCACGCCGGGTCGGCCTCACCGGCGGCGACCCGGGCCAGCGCGGACGCCATGGTCGTGGTGTGGTCACAGCTCAGGCAGACGACGCCGTAGAGCGTGCCGTGCAGTTCGATCACGTCAGTGGCGCCGGCGCGTTGGTGCAACCCGTCGATGTTCTGGGTGATCAACGCACGCAGCCGACCACGTCGCTGCAGGTCCACCAAGGCGTGGTGCCCCGCGTTGGGTTCGGCGGTCCAGGCGGGATGGTCGCGGCGATTGCGCCAGGCCACCTCGCGCAACGCCGGGTCACGCACGTATTCGGACAGCTCGAACATCCGCGCCGCGTTCGGATCGCGGGTCCACAAACCGTTCGGACCCCGAAAGTCCGGAATCCCCGACTCGGTGGAAATGCCCGCGCCGGTCAGCACGGTGATGCGGTCGGCACCGGCGAACCACTCAGCGACGTCGGCGGCGGTCGGGGACACGGTCACGTCGACCGACCCTATGCGCCGGCGCCGCAACCGGCGGGCGAGGATAACGCCATGGATCTGGGACTGGACGGACGCGTCTACCTGATCACCGGGGCCAGCCGCGGGCTCGGCCTGGCGGCAGCCACCGCGTTGGTCGGCGAGGGCGCGCGGGTGGTGCTGGTGGCCCGGCAGGAGGACACGGTCGGCGCAGCGGCGGCCGGGCTCGGTGAGCGGGCCATCGGGCTGGCCGAGGACCTCGGCCAACCCGAGGCGGCGGAGCGGGTGGTGGCCGCGGCACATGCGCGCTTCGGCCGGCTGGACGGCGCCCTGCTCAGCGTCGGCGGCCCGCCACCGGGCTCGGTGCTGGACACCACCGACGAGCAGTGGCGCGCGGCGTTCGACACGGTGTTCCTGGGTGCGCTGCGGATGACCCGCGCGGTGGCCCGCGGCCTGGGGACGGGAGGCTCGATCGCGTTGGTGCTGTCCACCTCGGTGCGCCAGCCGATAGCGAATCTGACGCTGTCCAACGGGTTGCGACCCGGCCTGGCCATGGTGGCCAAGGCGCTGGCCGACGAACTCGGTTCGGTGGGGGTGCGGGTGAACGGCCTGCTGCCCGGTCGCATCGCCACCGACCGGATGGTTCAGTTGGACAACTCCACCGGGGACGCCGCGGCCGCGCTGGCCCGCAACTGCGCGACGATTCCGCTGGGTCGCTACGGCGAACCGGCGGAGTTCGGTCGGGTGGCGGCGTTCCTGCTCAGCCCGGCGGCGTCCTACCTGACCGGGATCATGCTGCCGGTCGACGGCGGGATGCTGCGGGGGCTCTGAGCTCGTCCGCGGTCAGACACGGCAGCCCACGGGTCGCGGCGTGCAGCACTGCGGCGTCGGTGACGCCGGGGACCTCGCCCCACCCGTCCAACACCACCACCCACTCGGCGGCGGCCAGGGCGGCGGTATCGGCGGCACGTCCGACGCGACCCTCGGGCAAGCCGCCGGTGAGCACCCACGGGTTGGTCAGCGCCAACCCGGACTCCCCCAGCGCGCGGCCCGCCGCGGCGACCGCCTCGCCGAGCGGGGCACGGATCAGGCCCAGCTCCAGCAGGCTCGCCTCGAGCATCGCGTACGCCCGCGGATCGCGGTCCGGACATGGCACCGCGAGGTAGGCCCGACGATCGCGCGGCTCCCGCGCACTGCGCTCCACGGGGAGTTATCGCAGCGAAGCACGCGAATGTTTCTCAATGCCGCCCAATGGGTGGCAAAAGATCAGGACTGGACCAGCGCCCGCAGCGGGACGGCCGGGGTGCCGCAGCGCGTGGCCAAGCCGAGCGCGTCGGCGTCGTTTTCGTACTTTCCGACCAGCACCACCAGGTCAACCGAGCGGATCTCCACCTCGGTGGGCAGTCCCGAGTGGGCGGCGTTGTCGAACTCGGTGGGCAGGATGTCCTCGAGCACGACAACCAGGCCGGCGCCCCACATGGCCTCCACAGCGGACACCCAGTGCAGGTCATTCTCCAGGCCGATCACGTGCACCTTGATCCGGCGGAAGATCGAGCCGTAGATCACCGCGGCGACGCGCTCGGCATCGCGCACGCCGGCGAAGACCAGCCGAGCGGCACGCAGCTCACGAGAGGCGTCGGTCTCCTCGGAAAGTCGGGAGCGGCTCCACGTCGGGTCGGGGGTCTCGGTGTCCTCGCTGCGGAAGTCCGATCCGTGGTCGCGGTCGTACTCCGACATTGGTCCCCCAGGGCTCCACGCCGGCCTCCCCAGCCGGTCGTGGCATTAAGACGCAACGCGGACGTTCCTGGACCGACCCAAACCCGAAATCAATCGTTCGGCCGATGGTCGGCTTCCCTAACGGGTCGAACCGACCGGGCCAAATGCGACCAGGCGGCTCACAGCCGCCATGAGGGGCGCTACCGGGTAATCCCCTGCGGGTCAGCTGATTCCGGACGCCATCGCCTGCAGCAACGGCACCTGGGTGGCCCGCTCCGCGGCGGCCTGCTCGGCCTGGCTACGCCCGGCGGCGTCGAGCATCAGCTGTTTGACCCCGCGCACCGCACCGACCGGGTTCGCGGTGAAGCTTGCGCACACCTCGGCCGAGGCCTTGGCCAGATCCTCCGGGGCGACCATGCGCACCGCCAGGCCCATGGACATCGCCTCGGCGGCGTCCATCCAGCGGGCCGAGGCGGACAACTCCAGAGCACGCGAGTAGCCGACGGCGCGGTAGAGAGTGCCCGTGCCGGTGACATCCGGGATCAGGCCCAGCGCCGCCTCCTTCATGCAGAAGCGGGCGTCGGTGGCGATCACCCGGATGTCCGCGGCCAGCGCGAGTTGGAAGCCCGCGCCAACGGCCGCACCCTGCACGGCGGCCACGCTGATCCAACGCGGGTCGCCCAGCCAGGTGTGCGCGCGCTGCTGCACCTCGATCCAGTCCTGGATGCCCTGAGCGCCCAGGGCGGCAACCTCTTTGATCGACTGTTCGCCGGGCACGCCCTCGACCGTGGCCATGCGCAGGTCCAGGCCGGCGCAGAACACCGCGCCCGCACCGCGCACCAGCACCACCGAGACGTCATCGGTGAGCAGGTCCGGCACGGCGGCCAGCGCGGCCCACCGCGACGCGGTCATCGCGTTGCGGCGCTCCGGCAGGTTCAACACCACCGTGGCCAGCGGACCCTCGATGAACAACCGCACATGCCCGGCGTCCAGGACGTCGTGGCGCACTTCTCCGGCCTGCTCCATCACAGTCATGATCGAACCCTAAACGCAGCAACGGCCGACACCCGAGGGTGCCGGCCGTCCTGTGTGTTTGCGGGTAGGTCAGACCTTGACCTTGCCGCGGGTCGCGCCGCCACGGCCCCGGAGAGTAACTCCGGACTCCGACAGCATGCGGTGGACGAACCCGTAGGAACGTCCGGTCTCGTCGGCCAGGGCGCGAATGCTCCGGCCCTGCCCGTACTTCTTCTTCAGGTCGGCGGCAAGGCGCTCGCGCGCAGAACCGGTTACCCGGCTGCCCTTCCTGAGGGTTTCGGCCACGTGGTTCCTCCAGATCACAGCCACACCGTCGTGCGGCACACCGTCATGCAGACATCGCCGTTCCCCCGAGGTCTTCATGATCAGCGCAGAAAGCACCTGCCTGCAGGCGGTTGCCGAAACTCGTGACAGGTCGCACGGACCTTGATCACGGATGTCACAGTTCGCCCTCGCGATAAGGCGCGTCAGGCGAGGGCGACCAGGTCCGCGTAGTCCTCGCCCCAGAGGTCCTCGACACCGTCGGGCAACAGGATCAGCCGTTCCGGCGCAAGGGCGTCCACCGCGCCCTCGTCGTGGGTCACCAACACCACCGCACCCGCATAGCGACGCAAGGCACCGAGGATCTCCGCGCGACTGGCCGGGTCCAGGTTGTTGGTCGGCTCGTCGAGCAGCAGCACGTTGGCGCTGCTGACCACCAGCGCGGCCAACGCCAGCCGGGTCTTCTCCCCGCCGGAGAGCACGGAGGCCGGCTTGTCCACGTCGTCGCCGGTGAACAGGAACGAGCCGAGGATCTTGCGCACCTCGACCTCGGCCATGTCCGGCGAGGCGGACTGCATGTTCTCCAGCACGGTCCGCCCGGGGTCGAGCGTTTCGTGTTCCTGGGCGTAGTAGCCCAACTTCAGACCGTGGCCCGGCTCCACCTGGCCGGTGTCGGAGGACTCCACCCCGGCCAGGATGCGCAACAGGGTGGTCTTGCCGGCACCGTTCAGACCGAGGATGACCACCCGGGACCCGCGGTCGATCGCCAGATCCACGTCGGTGAAGATCTCCAGGCTGCCGTAGGACTTGCTCAAACCGGTGGCCATCAGCGGGGTCTTGCCGCACGGAGCCGGATCCGGGAAGCGCAGCTTGGCGACCTTGTCGGACTGCCGCTGACCCTCCAGGCCGGCCACCAGGTTCTCCGCGCGCCGCAGCATGTTCTGTGCGGCGACGGCCTTGGTCGCCTTGGCCCGCATGGAGTTGGCCTGCGCGGTCAGCGCGGCGGCCTTCTTCTCCGCGTTGGCCCGCTCCCGCTTACGCCGGCGCTCATCAGCCTCGCGCTGCTGCAGGTACACCTTCCAGCCGACGTTGTAGACGTCGATCTCAGCTCGGTTCGCGTCGAGGTGGAAGACCTTGTTCACGCAGTGCTCAACCAGTGACACGTCGTGACTGATCACCACGAACCCGCCGGGGAACGACCGCAGGTACTCGCGCAACCATCCGATGGAGTCGGCGTCGAGGTGGTTGGTGGGTTCGTCGAGCAACAGCGTCTCGGCGCCACTGAACAGGATCCGGGCCAACTCCACCCGACGGCGCTGCCCGCCGGACAAGGTGCCCAGTGACTGGCTCAACACCCGCTCGGGCAGCCCGAGGCTGGCCGAGATCGAGGCCGCCTCGGACTCGGCCGCATAGCCCCCGCGGATCATGAACTGCTCCTCCAGGCGGGAGTACCGGCGCATCGCGGCGTCGTGCGTCTCCTGGTCCGCGCTGGCCATGCGTCCCTCGGTCTCCCGCATCTGCCGGACGATCTCGTCCAGCCCGCGCACCGAGAGGATGCGATCCGACGCGCTGAGCTCCGCGTCCCCGGTTCGCGGGTCCTGGGGGAGGTAGCCGACCTCACCACTGCGGGTCACCCGACCGGCGGCCGGCAGCCCCTCGCCGGCCAGCACCCGGGTCAGCGTGGTCTTGCCGGCCCCGTTTCGTCCGACCAAGCCGATGCGGTCGCCCTTACCCACGCGAAAGGAACAGGCCCCCAACAGCAGCCGCGCGCCCACCCGGAGTTCCACGTCAGAGACGGTGATCATGCATGACCCACGGCCGCAGCTTACGAGCCCACCGGGGGCGTGACAAAAACGACAGCCACCCCGACGCAGGAGGGTGAAAAAACGGCTCAGTGGGGAGGTGTCAGGCGGGCAGGGGCCCTCTACCCTGAACTGGAACGTCTCTTTCGCCGCCCTTGCGGGCCGCCTCGGCGAGGTGGCGGTGCAGTCCCGCACACGCGCACGAGGTCGGTGAGGTCGCCACATGCTCGGTTTCCATCTGGAGCCGTCGCTGTTCGGGCCGAGCTTCATCGTGGGCATCGCGAATGCGGGCATCTACAGCGTGCTGGCCGTGGCTCTGGTGCTCACCTTCAAGATCAGCCGCACCATCGGCTTCATGCACTACGGCGTGGCGGTCATCGGCGCCTACGGCTACTACCACTTCACCGCGGAGTACCACTGGAACGGCATCGCGTGCCTGCTGGTCCTGGTGGGCATCGGCACGGTCATCGGCGGGCTCTACGGCTTGCTGGTGATGAACCAGCGGATCGCGTTCCTGCCCCGTATCACGCTGTCGATGATCTCCCTGGCGGTGATGCTGCTGCTCACCGCGTTCGCCACCCGACTGTTCCCGGTGCGCCCCGACGTGGCGTTGAGTCCCAGCCCGTTCGGCGAGCACGCGGTGCGCATCTGGTCCTACAACGTGACCATTCACCGCATCGTCAGCCTGGGCATCACGGTGGCCCTGGTGATCCTGCTCGCGCTGTGGTTGAACGGCACCCGGGCCGGGGTCAACGTGCGGGCGATCTCTGACGATGTGGAGGCCGCGCGCTGGTCGGGCATCCGGTTGTTCCGCATCGGGGTCGGTGCCTACGCGGCGTCCGGCGCGATGTCCTGCCTGGCCGGGGCGCTGCTGGCACCCACGGCCGGCACCGACATCTCCGCCATGCTGCTGGTGTTCTTCCGCGCGCTCACGGTGGCCGTCGTGGGCGGTTTCCGCAGTCCCATGCTGGCGCTACTCGGCGCCTGTGTGCTCAGCCTCACGGAGACGTTCTGCACCACGTCGGCGTTGGGCGAGATCGGCCCGGGCACGAAGGAGACAGCGATCTTCGTGATGATGGTGCTCACCGCGCTGGTGGTGGCGAAGCTGCGACGCACCGGGCATCGGCTAGAGGTCGAGGTCCTGTGACGATGCGTCACCGAACTGCGCTGGATGACGTCGTGTTCGAGGAGATCGACACCTCACGCAATCCGTACAGCAAGGCCCGGCCGCTGACCGCACTGCTCCGTCAGCCACTGAACATCCTGCTCGGGATCCTCGCGTTGACCTGGATCTATCCGGTCCGCGACTACTGGGTCTTCACCATCTCTGCGGGCATGATCGTCGCGATCGTCGCCCTGGGCATCATGGTGATGACCGGCTGGTGCCGCGAGGTGAACCTGGCCTCGGCGGGGGTCTACGCGACGTCGCTGTACCTGTCCTCCTACGTCTACCGCGAGCAACCCGGCTGGGGGAAACCCCTGTGGTGCGCGGTGCTCGCCTCGATCGGCATCGGCGCCGGGATCATGCTCGGCGTTTCGTTGCTCTCCGTTCGTTTCTCCGGCGTCTACGTCATGGTGTTCACCCTCGGCGTGCAGATCATGGTCGAACGGATCATGTTCACCCGCTACCACCTGACCGGTGGCGACACCGCATTGGAGAACCCGCGGCCGGTGTTCTTCGGGCATCACATGGAGGGCCACGACCGCCAGTTCTACATGTTCTTACTGGTCGTCCTCGTGCTGGTCATGGCCCTGCTGTGCCGGGTGCGCTACTCCCCCTACGGCCGGGCGATGATGCTGGCCGGCGCCGACCAGCAGTCCGCGGCCGCGGTGGGCATCTCGCCGTGGAAGGCCAAGGCGCTGGGCTTCGGTATCTGCGGGGCACTGTCCGGCCTGTCCGGGATCATGGCCGCGATGCTGTTCGTCAGCGCCCCCACCACCGTCAACTACCAGGCCACCACCTCGCTGCTGTGGCTGTCCATCGCCATCCTGGGCGGCTTCGACTCGATGACCGCGGTGGTCGGGGTCGCCCTGCTCTTCCAGGGCGTGCCGTTCCTGCTGGAGAAGTTCCACGTCGACTACCAGGGCCTGGCCGGGATCGCGCTGCTGGCCGGTGTGTTGTGCGGGGCGCGCGGTGTGGGCGGGCGGCTGCAGGACATCTATCGGCGGCTGCGCTTCGGTCCGGCGGTCAAGCGCCGGGCAGCGCGGCCGAACACGCTGACCACGTCGGCCTCGGTGCTCAGCCGCGCCGACGGCATCGTGGACCTGGCCGAGTACGGCGGCGCCGCCCCCGCGGCGCGTCGGCAGGCATTGGAGACCCTGGAGGGGTGGTTCCCCGCCCGGCGCACCGAGCCGATTGCGCTGTCCGCGGAGAACATCTGGATGTCTTTCGGCGGGGTCAAGGCCCTGCAGGGGGCCAACATCGAGGTACCGACCGGCTCGTTCACCGGGTTGATCGGCCCCAATGGCGCCGGCAAGACCACGCTGTTCGACGTGGTCTCCGGTCTGCAACGACCGGACCGCGGCACGGTGCGGCTGTTCGGGGAGAACGTCACCGGGATGCGTCCGTGGACCCGGGCCGGGCTGGGCATGACCCGCACCTTCCAAACCCAGCGCACCATCAAGGAACTCGGGGTCTGCGACAACCTGCTGGCCGGGGCCGGACTGCGCATCCACGGCAACCTCGGGCAGTTCGTCATCGGCCAACCCCGGGTCTGGCGGCAGGTCCGGGCAGCCGAGGAGGCCGCCTGGGCGATCGCGCAGCTGCTCAACATCGACCGGTACTGGGACGAGCGGGTAGGCGAGCTGGAGTTCTCCGCCCGGCGGCGCACCGAGCTGGGGCGGGCGCTGATGTCCGGGCCGCAGATCCTGCTGCTCGACGAGCCAACCTCCGGGCTGGACCCGGCATCCTCCGCCGCGCTGATCGGTCTGGTGCGCCAGCTGCAGGCCGACCTCGGGCTCACCGTGCTGCTGGTCGAGCACTACGTGAAGGCCGTACTGGAGAGCTGCGACCTGGTCTACGTGCTGGCCGAGGGTCGCACGTTGGCGCACGGCGACCCGCTCGCGGTGGCCGCCAACGCCGAGGTGCAAACCCACTATCTGGGCGCCGGCGCCAGCAGCTCCACGGTCCCGTGGCGCCAGCGGATGGCCGAAGAGCGGCGGACCGCGGCCCGTGTCTGACCGTCGTCGCGAGCTGGAGATCCCCAAGCTCGCCGTGGAGAACCTTCGCGCCGGCTATGACGGCGTCCCGGTGTTGTTCGATGTCAACTTCGACATCTGGCCCGCCGAGATCGTGGTCCTCTGCGGTGGCAACGGGGCCGGGAAGTCCACCATGCTCAAGGCGATCATGGGCACCGTGCAGGTGCTCGGCGGCGAAATGCGGCTGGACGACCAGAAGATCAACAAATGGCCGCCGCACCGGCGCACCAAGGCCGGGATCAGCTTCTCCCCCGAGGGTCGCCGGGTGTTCGCCACGTTGAGCGTGAAGGAAAACCTGCACGCGGGCGCTTCGCACGTGCCGACCGCCGAACTGGAGGAGCGCTGCCAGGAGGTCTACGAATACTTCCCGGTGCTCGGCGAGCGCGAGGGCCAGTTGGCGGGCACGCTGTCCGGCGGCGAACAGCAAATGGTGGCCATCGGCCGGGCGTTGATGCCCCGCCCGGACCTGATCCTGGTCGAGGAGCCCTCCCAGGGCCTGGCCCCGGTGATGGTTGACCGGGTCTACCACGCGCTGCAGCGGATCTGCCTGGACCGCGGCGTCTCCGTGTTGATCGCCGAGCAGTTCCAGCAACTGCGGGAGAACGACTGCGACCGGGTGCTGGTCATCGACAAGGGCACCGTGGTGCCCTACGAGTCGCTGTCGCGTTCCTGAACGTTTTCGGTGGCTGGCGCGTCCTTAGCTGTAGATGACCGCCCGCCGCCGCCCCTGGAGCGCTCGCATGGCCCGAATTCTGACCACCCGTCGCGCTCGATGGACCGCTGTGTCCGGGACGGCGCTGGTTGGCGTGATCGCCGCGGCGATCGTGTCGGGCAGCGCGGGGAGCGCGGCAGCCGGGCCGCTGGACCCGGGTAGCGACACCGTGAGTGTGTCCGGCATGGGCCAGGTCAGCGCCACACCCGATGTCATGCACCTGGATCTCGGTGTGCAGCGCACCAGCCGCGACCTCAATGGGGCGCTCAACGACGCCAACAGCGACCTGGCGCGCATCAAGGCCGCACTGACCAAGCATGGCGTGCGCGAGGCGGACATCCAGACCTCGCAGTTGTCGATCAATCAGCACTACGGCCCGATCCAGCCGATGTCGAACATGGCCGTCGCCCCGTCGGCAGCGCTCGCGCCCATCGCACCTGACGTGCCGACGCCCGAGATGGCCACACCGGCGATGGCCCCGCCCGCAATGGCCAATGACGACGTGGCCACCGAGAACACCGCCTCACCCGCGATCGCGCCGGTGCCCCCACCGGACGCGACGACCAGTGCGCCGACCTCGACGCCGGATTGGGAGGGCCCGCCCGGGCCCAACGGCTACGAGGTGATGGAGACCGTGGCGGTGACCATCCGCAACCTGACCGACGCGGGCGCGACGATCTCCGACGCCGCCGCGGCGGGTGGCGACGCGACGCGGATCAACGGGCTGTCCTTCGCCATCGACGACAACACCGCGGTGCTGCGTCAGGCGCGCGACACGGCGTTCGCCGACGCGAAGGCGAAGGCCGAGCAGTACGCGAAGCTGGCCGGGCGCAGCCTGGGCAAGGTCAGCGTGATCACCGAGAACTCCTCCGGTGACGGGGGCGGTGTGGTCTACCCGATGTATGCGGCCCGCAGTCAGGCGGCCGGCAGCCCGGTGCCGATCTCGGCGGGCAGCCAGCAGGTCACGGTGACGAATACCGTGGTGTGGCAGCTGAACTGACGTGGCCTCAGTCCGGATCGGTGAGCTGGATCCGGATCGAGCGGAACATCGGCGGGGTGGACTTCAGCACGACCAGCCGCGGGTCCGGCACGGTGAGGAACCGCGGCTCGGTCGGCACCGCTCGAAGCGGCGCCAGCCGCTTGTCGGCAAGTACCGTGTCGACCGAGGTGCGTTCCCCACCGAGCACCAGGGCATCGAGTCGATCGAGGTGTGGCAGCAGCACCCGTACCGCGATGTCGGCGGCGTCCGCCCGCACGGCGTCGGCCTGATTGGCCCGGCGCCGGGCAAAACGTTGCTGGGACCGGCCCCCGGCAGCGGTGCGGCCCTGAACCAATCGATGCTCGATCTTCGAGTCCTGCAACGCCTCGCCCACGAACACCCCGGCCGCCTGGCCGCCGAGACGCACCAACAACACCCCCACGGTGCGCTCTGCCAGGGCGTGCGCACTGAGCGCCCTGGTCAGCAGGATGCGAGCCGGGCCGGTGCGCGGGCCGTCCGGACCCTCGGGTGGGGACCACGCGTGCGCGAAAGGCACCACCATCTCGGCGATCGTGCCGTTGTCCGCCACCGCCCGGGCGCCGTCCGCGGTTACGGTCAGGACGACAGACGCGCCATTGCGCTCGGTGAAGTTCTCCAGCCAGCGGGCGATCCGCCCGGCGTCGACATCGACCGAGCGCAACGGCTCAGACGTTGAAGCCGAGCGCGCGGAGCTGCTCCCGGCCGTCGTCGGTGATCTTGTCCGGACCCCACGGCGGCATCCAGACCCAGTTGATCCGGAAATCGGCGACCAGACCCTCCAGTGCCTGACGGGTCTGGTCCTCGATGACGTCGGTCAGCGGGCAGGCCGCGGAGGTCAGCGTCATGTCAATGGTGGCGATGTTCGCCTCGTCCACGCTCACCCCGTAGACCAGGCCCAGGTCGACCACGTTGATGCCGAGTTCGGGGTCGACCACATCGCGCATAGCCTCGGTCAGGTCGTCCTCGGTGACGGTCACGGTCATGCCGGTGCTCCTTCCGTGGCTTGCGAAACTGCATCTTTCCAGGCCATCCAGCCGAGTAACGCGCATTTGATCCGCGACGGGTACTTGCTGACCCCGGCGAACGCGACCGCGTCCTCCAGCACATCCTCGTCGGGCTCACCCTGGCCCTTGGACTGCATCAGCGCCAGGAACTCCTGATGCACTGCCATGGCGTCGTCGACCTTCTTGCCGATCAGCAGATCGGTGAGTACCGAGGTGGAGGCCTGGCTGATCGAACAGCCCAGCGCGTCGTAGGAGACGTCCTGAACCACGTCGTCCACCACGTGCACGCGTAGCGTCACCTCGTCCCCACAGGTCGGGTTGACGTGGTGCACCTCGGCCTGGAACGGCTCCCGCAGTCCCTTGTGATGCGGGTTGCGGTAGTGATCGAGGATGATCTCCTGATACAGCGCGTCGACGTCCATCAGCCGACCTCGAAGTAGCGCTTGACGTACTCGAGGCCCTCGATCAGCGCATCGATCTCGGCGGGTGTGGTGTACAGGTAGAACGAGGCGCGGGTGGATGCCACCACGCCGAAGCGGGCGTGTGCCGGGCGCGCGCAGTGGTGACCGCCGCGCACCGCGATGCCCCGGGAGTCGAGGACCTGCCCGATGTCGTGCGGGTGCAGGTCGCCGAGCGTGAAGCTGATCGCTCCCCCACGGTCCACCGGCACGTCGGGGCCGAGAATTCGCAGCCCGGCAACGGTTTTGAGGGCGTCCAGAGCGTACGCGGTGATCGCCTGCTCGTGCGCGGCGACCGCGTCCATGCCCACCGCGGACAGGTAGTCGATTGCCGCGCCCAACCCGATCGCCTGCACGATCGGTGGGGTGCCGGCCTCGAAGCGGTGCGGCGGCGCAGCGTAGGTCGAGCCCTCCATCCGGACGATCTCGATCATCTCCCCGCCGCCGAGGAAGGGCGGCAGTTGGGCGAGGAGTTCGGTCCGTCCGCAGAGCACGCCGATGCCGGTCGGCCCGCAGAGCTTGTGACCGGTGAACGCGACGAAGTCCGCGTCGAGCGCGGCCAGGTCGACCGGGAACTGCGGCACCGCCTGCGAGGCGTCGATGACCACCAACGCTCCGACCTCATGCGCGCGGCGGGTGATCAGCTCCACCGGGTTGACCGTGCCGAGCATGTTCGAGACCCAGACCACCGAGACGACCTTGGTGCGCTCGTTGATCAGCTCGTCGATGTTCGACAAGTCGAGGCGACCCTCATCGGTGATGCCGAACCAGCGCAGCGTGGCGTCCCGGCGTTGGCAGGCCAGCTGCCAGGGCACGATGTTGGAGTGGTGCTCCATCTCGGTGATGACGACCTCGTCACCGGGACCGATGCCGTACGGCTCGCCGGCCCAGGTGAGCACATTGGCCACCAGGTTCAGCGCCTCGGAGGCGTTCTTGGTGAAGACCACGCCGTCCCGGTCGCGCGCACCGACGAACGCCGCGACCTTGTCCCGGGCGCCCTCGTAAGCCGCGGTGGACTCCTCGCCGAGCTGATGGGCGGCGCGGGCCACGTTCGCGTTGTGCATCGCGTAGTGCTCGGCGATGGTGTCGATCACCGACTGCGGCTTCTGCGAGGTGTTCGCCGAGTCCAGGTAGATCAGCGGCATGTCCCCGGACAGCCGTCGGTCCAGGATCGGGAAGTCGGCGCGGATCTTGTCCACGTCCAACAAGTCGGGCAACTGGGTCACGCCGTGGCCTTATCCAAGAACCGCTCGTAACCCTCCGACTCCAGGCGGTCGGCGAGCTCGGGGCCGCCCTCCTCGACGAATCGGCCGCCGACGAAGACGTGCACGAAGTCCGGCGCGATGTAGCGCAGGATCCGGGTGTAGTGGGTGATCAGCAGAACGCCCGTCTCGCCACCCTCACGGAAGCGGTTGACGCCCTCGGAGACCACCTTGAGCGCGTCGATGTCCAGACCGGAGTCGGTCTCGTCGAGGATCGCGATCTTGGGCGCGAGCAGCTCGAGCTGCAGGATCTCGTGGCGCTTCTTCTCGCCACCGGAGAAGCCCTCGTTGACGTTGCGCTCGGCGAAGGTCGGGTCCATGGACAGCTTCTCCATCGCGCCCTTCATCTCCTTGACCCAGGTACGCAGCTTGGGCGCCTCGCCGGACACCGCGGTCTTCGCGGTACGCAGGAAGTTGGACACGCTGACGCCGGGGACCTCGACGGGGTATTGCATGGCGAGGAACAGACCGGCGCGGGCGCGTTCGTCCACCGACATGGCCAGCACGTCGGCGCCGTCGAGGGTGATGCTGCCCGAGGTGACGGTGTACTTGGGGTGCCCGGCGATGCTGTAGGCCAGCGTCGACTTGCCGGACCCGTTGGGGCCCATCACCGCGTGCGTCTCGCCCGGCTTGATGGTCAGGTCGACCCCGCGCAGGATCTCCTTGACGCCTTCGGCGGTGTCGACCTGCACATGCAGGTTCTTGATCTCCAGCGTGCTCATCGGATCAACAGCTCCAGGGAGGAAGTGACGGGTCAATCACGTCAGATGGTCAGGAGAACGACTGAGCGAGCTCGTCCTCGATCGTGGTGAGCAGCCGGGCCTCGATCTCCGGGATGCCGATCCGGGCGATGATCTCGGCGAAGAAGCCCCGCACGACCAAGCGCCGCGCTTCCTCGGCCGGGATGCCCCGCGCCTGTAGGTAGAACAACTGCTCGTCGTCGAAACGTCCCGTGGCACTCGCGTGCCCGGCTCCGGCGATCTCACCGGTGAGGATCTCCAGGTTCGGCACCGAGTCAGCACGCGCGCCATCGGAGAGGATCAGGTTGCGATTGAGCTCATAGGTATCCGTGCCCACCGCCTCGGCGCGGATCAGCACGTCACCGACCCAGACGGTGTGCGCGCCGGAGCCCTGCAACGCACCCTTGTAGG